>Ga0182239_1000816_pt1 | contig 10915 bp, 6 predicted proteins | sample hydfrate6_PW_210_FD_132456 | JGI IMG/M metagenome (GOLD analysis project Ga0182239, IMG submission 132456) | Subsurface microbial communities from deep shales in Texas, USA - hydraulic fracturing test 6_PW_210 | ecosystem: Environmental > Aquatic > Deep subsurface > Shale gas/oil reservoir >...
ACATGTTCCCCAGGTTAAAAGCGCGGCTCGAGGAGCGGCGAAAACAACTGGCCCAGTGAATCCCGGGGATGACGGCACACGGCACGCTCAAAAAATTGTATCTATAATTATTGACAAATCATTTTTTTCTGATATTAAATTCACCTTTTACAACAATATATATTAGGCGGGTGTGCTGTTGAGTCTGAAGCAGGCGAAGCTACGGAACTGGCCCGGATTTTCACGATCAATTCTCAATCTGGATGAAGCAAAAGGGTGAATACGGATTAACCCTTTTATGGATATCGCGACAGGATACCGCTTTAACCGAAATCCCATAATAATAAGGAGGTAACATTGGGCTTCGAAATTTTTAAAGAATCCTATGCCGGCAGCATCAGGCCGATTACCCTTGGCAAAGGCGACAAGGCCGTAACAGTCGGCGGCGAAGGCTGTCTCCCGCTTTATGCATTCGAAGGGGAGATGCCCAATAAACCCAGGATTGCCATGGAAATCTGGGACTTGGAACCGACCGACTGGTCCGAGCCCGCCAAAAAGCCTTTTGAAGACGTACTTTCAGATCCTGCTGCATGGGCAAAAAAGTGCGTGGAGCAATACGGCGCGGACATGATTGTCCTGCAGCTCAAAAGCGCGGATCCCAACGGAAATGACGCAAGTGCTGATGATGTTGCCAAAACCGTTCAAAAAGTTCTCGGTGCCATCGATGTTCCATTGATCATCTGGGGAACGGCCAATAACCAGAAGGACGAGGAGGTCCTCAAAAAGATATCCGAATCATTTGACGGGGAAAACCTGGCACTGGGTCCGGTTGAAGACGACAACCACAAGGGCATCGGCGCAAGCGCCATGGCCTACGGCCACACCGTGATTGCTTCATCCCCCATTGATGTCAACCTGGCCAAGCAGGTAAACATCCTGCTCGAAAATCTCGGCGTGCCCACTGAGCGGATACTCATCGACCCCACCACAGGCGGTCTGGGCTACGGCATGGAATATTCCTATTCGGTCATGGAGCGAATCAAGATGGCCGCCCTTCTCCAGGGCGATGACAAGCTCCAGTACCCCCTTATCAACAATCTGGGCAACGAGGTCTGGCGCTGCAAGGAAGCCAACCAGAGTGCCGATGAGGCCCCGGAACTGGGCGATCCGGAAAGACGCGGCATTCTCATGGAAGCCGTGGGAGCGGTGACTTACCTGATGGCCGGCTCGGATATTCTCATTATGCGGCATCCCGAATCCATCCGCATGGTCAAGGCATTTATTGATCTGATCATGGAAGGCGGTTCGGCAGAGGATATCGCGCCAATAAGCAAGCAGCTTGCAGACGTGGACATCGATTTTGCCGCCATGACACCTGAGCCTGATTTGACCATCGAGGAGGAAAAGAAAGCCGCGCCTAAGAAAAAGGAAAAGAAAGCCGAGCCCGCCAAGGAAGAAAAGAAGGCCGCACCGGCCAAGGAAAAGAAAGCGGCGCCCAAGAAGGAGGAAAAGAAGGCCGAACCCGCCAAGGAGGAAAAGAAAGCCGAGGCTGCACCCGCCAAGGAAGAAGCCAAGCCGGCTGAAGCGGAAAAGGCGGCTGCGCCGCAAGAAGATGAGGCGGCAAAGAAGAAGGCCGAGGAAGAGGCCAAGGCCAGGGCCGAGCAGGAAGCCAGGGCCAAGGCCGAGGAGGAAGCTAAAAAGAAGAAGGAAGAAGCAGAGAAAAAGGCCAGGGCAGAAGAAGAGGCCCGGAAAAAGGCTGAAGCCGAAGAAGCGGCAAAGCGCGAGGAAGAGGAGAGAAAGCTTCGTGAAAAGCGGGCCAAGGAACGCGAAAAGCTGCACAAGAAGCAGGAGGCTGCCAAGGCAAAGCCCGAGGCGCTGACCCCGGCCCAGGAGCAGAAATCGCATCTGGACAAAATTGTTGAACGGCTCGACCGAATTCACCGGCGGGCCTGAAGATATGATGACCTGTAATACAAAGGCATAAGCGGCATCCTCTGTATCCTCCCCGAATACATCCGCGGCGCCCCCGAAGCTGGCGCGAGATACAAGTTTGCCGAATTTAAATTGAAATAAGAGGAGGAACCTCTGATGGCAGAAGAAAAAGAGAAAAAAGCAGCCCCGAAAAAGGAAAAGGTGGCTGATCCCCAGGCGGCGACCATTGACGTCGCATCCCGGGAAATGATCGCACGCGCCCAGAAAATGGGCGTGGATACGATTTTTGACCGCGCAGAAAGCATGAAGCCCTGCAATATCGGAGCCCAGGGTACCTGCTGTAAAAACTGCGGCATGGGTCCCTGCCGGCTGCCGCTGCCCAAAAGCGGCATCGAGGGCGAAGACACCCGAAAGGGTCTTTGCGGCGCAACCGCCAATACCATTGCCGCCCGGAATTTTATCCGTATGATAGCAGGCGGTGCGGCCGCCCATTCTGATCACGGACGAAACGTGGCTGAAGTTTTTCTGTCAGCGGCCCGCAAGGAAAACGATGATTACAGGATCAAAGATACCGATAAACTGATTCAGGTGGCAGAAACAATGGGAATTGCCACTACCGTGGAAGTTGACGGGGAAACCAGGGATCGGGACCATGCGGAAATCGCCGTGGAAGTCGGTGAAAAGGCCCTCGAAGAATGGGGCAAGCCCGAAGGCGAGGTGACCTATCTCAAGCGGGCCCCGAAGCCGCTTTACGAAAAGTGGGAAAAGCAGGGGGTTAAGCCCAGAAACATTGATCGGGAAATCGTGGAAATCATGCACCGGACCCATATGGGCGTGGACCAGGATTATAAGAATCTTATAGTACAGGGTACCCGTGCGGCGCTGGCAGACGGCTGGGGCGGCTCCATGCTGGCTACAGATCTCCAGGACGTTTTGTTCGGAACGCCTTATCCGCTGCAGTCAGAAGCCAACCTGGGCATCATGAAGGAGGACCACGTAAATCTTATTGTACACGGTCATGAGCCGGTACTTTCCGAGATGATCGTGGCCGCCAGCCAGTCCAAGGAAATGCTCGACTATGCCAGGGAAAAGGGAGCCAAGGGAATTCAACTGGGCGGCATCTGCTGTACAGCCAATGAAATTCTCCAGCGCCACGGCATTCCGCCGGCAGGAACGTTTCTGCAGCAGGAGCTGGCAATTATCACCGGGGCATGCGATGCCATGGTCGTTGACGTCCAGTGCATTTTCCAGAACCTGGCCAATGTGTCCAAGTGCTTCCATACCAAGCTGATCACCACCCATCCCATTGCCAGGATGGAGCAGGACAACGTCATCCACATCGAGTTTGACGAGCACTATGCCATGGAAGATGCCAAGCGCATCGTCAAGATGGCCATTGACAACTTTGAAAACCGCGGTGCGGATGTCATGATCCCCAGGCAGAAAGCAACCCAGATTGCCGGCTTTGGCGTGGAATCCATCCAGTATCATCTGGGCGGGACTTTCCGCGGCAGTTATTATACATTAAATGACAACATCATCAACGGCCGGATCCGCGGTATTGCCGGCGTGGTGGGCTGCAACAACGCAAGGACCCGCCACAACGAGGGGCATATCGCAGTGGTCAAGGAGTTGATTAAAAACGACGTGATCGTGCTGACCACCGGCTGCAACGGTATTGCCTGCGCCATGGAAGGCCTGCTGACCCCCGAGGCCGCGGGCGTCTACTGCGGAGCCGGATTGGCAGAGGTCTGCGAGACCGTCGGAATCCCGCCCGTGCTTCACATGGGGTCCTGCGTGGACAACAGCCGGATCCTGCTGGCAGCAACGGAAGTTGTCAATGCGGGCGGTCTGGGCAATGATATCTCCGAGGTGCCTGCAGCCGGAAGCGCCCCGGAATGGATGAGCGAGAAAGCCATCTCCATCGGCCAGTATTTTGTGGCCTCGGGCTTCTATACGGTCTTCGGGGTAACCTTCCCCACCAGCGGTGCACCGGTTTTCCAGGACCACCTTTTCAAGGACATGGAAAAGCTCTACGGCGGTATGTGGGATTACGAGACCGATCCCATAGAGCATGCACACAAGATGATTGCCCATATTGACGCCAAGCGCAAGGCCCTGGGCATTGACAAGGCCCGGGAGCGTGTGCTCATGGACATGGCAGACCGCCAGCAGCTTGAAGCCTAACTAAAGGCATTTGCAGGCAGCGAATACAAGGTGATCATATATAAGCACAATTTCAAAGCAAAAATAAATCCTCAACGAAGGAGGACCGTATGTCTAAATTAATCGCGTTTGCTGCCATTCAGGGCGGCTATAAAGTTGTCTCCCAGGTGGAAGGAGAACTCGACAAGGCCTTGAAAAGCTATGACGCTTCCACCAAGGTTGAATTTCCCAATACCGGGTATTTCCTGCCGATCATCTATTCGCTGACCGGTATGAAAGTGGAAACCCTGGAGGATATGAAAAAACCGCTGGAATTTGCCCGCAAGCTGCTGCCGCCCCATATCAAGGGCAAGAACCATCTGCCCTATCTCGGCCCCTTGCTGGATGCCGGCATGGCGGCAATCCTGGCCTATGAAATCAAGGAAGGCCTGCGGATTGTGGAAAACCCGGACTTTTACTATCCGTACGAGGATCCGGATCTGGAAAACGGCAAGATCTGGCTGGGCCCGTCAGATGATATTATCCTGCGAAAGCGCGGCGTGGAGTTCGTGGACGGCTCCGCCCCGGGTTTTGCCACCATCGTGGGTGCGGCCCCGGATCCCGAGACCGCCAAGATGATCGTGGAGGAATACCAGAAGCGCAATCTTTATATTTTCTGTGCTGCCCGGCATCGGGGGATTTCGATTATCGACCAGCTCATGGAAGCAGATGTGCAGATTGGCTGGAATACGCGGATCGTTCCCTTCGGCCCGGACATCTCCTCGGCCGCGTTTGCCCTGGGCTTTGCCAACCGTGCGGCCATGGCCTTCGGCGGTGTGCAGCCCGGCGACTACAAGAAGAACCTCAAGTACAACAAGGACCGGATTTTTGCATTTGTCAACGCACTCGGCGAGGTCGGCACCGAGTGGGGCGTGGCCGCAGCCGGTTGTGTCAACTGGGGTTTCCCCACCCTGGCCGATACGGATATTCCCGAAATTCTGCCCACCGGGATCTGTACCTACGAGCACGTGGTTGCCAACGTGCCGCACGACGAAATCGTACAGCGCTCCGTTGAGGTTCGCGGCCTGAAGGTCCAGGTCTCAGAGATCGACATCCCGTGCTCCTTTGGTCCGGCATACGAGGGCGAGCGCGTGCGCGGCAAGGACCTGCATTCCCAGATGGGCGGCGGCAAGACCCAGTGCACCGAGCTTGCCAAGATGGCCGACATGAAGGAAATCGAGGACGGCAAGGTCGAAGTGGTGGGCAAGGACATCCCGGATCTCCAGGAAGGCGATACCCTGCCGCTGGGGATCTACGTCCAGATTGCCGGCCGGGAGTTCCAGCCGGATTTTGAGCCGATCCTGGAACGTCAGATCCACCACCTGATCAACTATATTCAGGGCGTGATGCACATCGGCCAGCGGGACATCTCCTGGATCCGCGTGAGCAAGGCGGCCGTGGAAAAAGGCTTTACCTTAAAGGACATCGGGGTGGTGCTGCATGCCAAGATGCACCAGGATTTCGGTAAGGTCCTCGACAAGGTCCAGGTCACGCTTTACACCAAAAAGGAAGATGTGGAGAAGATGACCGAGCGGGCCCGCGCAGAGTATAAGCAGCGCGACGAGCGCGTGGAAAACATGAAGGACGAGGACGTGGAAACCTATTATTCCTGCACGCTCTGCCAGTCCTTTGCGCCGAACCATGTCTGCTCTGTCAGTCCGGAGCGTACGGGTCTGTGCGGCGCCTATAATTGGATGGACTGCAAGGCTTCCTACGAGATCAATCCCACCGGCCCGAACCAGCCCATCAAAAAGGGAGAAACCATTGATCCGCGGCTCGGGCAGTGGAAGGGTGTCAACGAGTTTGTCAAACAGGCGTCCCGCGGTGCGGTTGAGGGATACAACTTCTACTCCATCGTTCACGATCCCATGACCACCTGCGGCTGCTGCGAATGCATTGCAGCGGTGCTGCCCACATGCAACGGCGTGATGACGGTCAACCGGGAGTTTACAGGCGATACCCCCTGCGGGATGAAGTTTACCACTCTGGCCGGGGTCATGGGCGGCGGTGCCAAGTCTCCCGGATTTGTGGGCCACTCCAAGTTTAACATTACCCAGCGCAAGTTCATCCGGGGCGACGGCCCGCCGGATATGGACGAAGGCGGTCTGCTGCGGATCGTCTGGATGCCCAAGATGCTCAAGGAGGAGATCAAGGACAGGATCGATTCTCGCGCAAAAGAGCTTGGCGAGCCGGATTTTTACGACAAGATCGCAGATGAAACTGTGGGTACCACGGAAGAGGAAGTTATCGAGTTTCTCAAGGAAAAGGATCACCCGGCGCTCAGACTGGAATCGATTGTGGGCTGATGACGGCAGACAACGGATCCGGGCCGTGCAGCGGCCCGGATCCGTATCGGGTTTAATTTTTGGATAGCGTAAAACGAGGAGATGAAAATGGCACTAACCGGAATTCAGATATTTAAGATGCTGCCGCAGACCAACTGCAAGGAATGCGGGGCGCCTACGTGTCTTGCCTTTGCAATGAACCTTGCTTCCGGCAAAGCCGAACTCGACAGCTGCCCGTATGTATCGGACGAAGCAAGAGAGCAGCTTGCTGAGGCATCGGCCCCCCCGATTCTTCCGGTCCAGATCGGCAAAGGGGTACGGGCCCGCACCGTAGGCGGTGAAACGGTTTTGTACCGGCATGAAAAAACATTTTTCAATCCCACGGCAATGGCGGCCAGGATCAAGTCAGACCTGGATGACAAGGAACTGGATCAGAAGCTCAAAGTCTGGAATGCGTTCCAGTTCGAGCGCGTGGGTTTTACCCTGCGCCCCGAGTTCGTGGCCCTGGAGGACGCAAACGGAGACAAGGACGCGTTTGCCGCAAAAGCCAAGAAGATCGCCGAGACTTCGGAGTTCAATCTTATCCTGATGTCGGATAACCTGGATGTGATGAAGGCCGGGGTGGAGGCCAGCAAGTTCAAAAACCCCCTGATCTATGCGGCCACCAGGGACAATTTTGACGATTTTTCCGCCCTGGCCACGGAAAATGACCTCCCGCTGACCATTAAGGCCGATTCCATGGACGAAATCGGGGAGATGACCGACAAGCTGCGGGAACAGGGTTTTAAGAAAATGGTCATCGACTCGAGTTCCCGGGATGTCAAGCAGGCCTTTGAAGACCAGGTGCATATCCGGCGGGCAGCCCTTAAAAAGGGCAATCGCGCCCTGGGCTATCCCACGATTACGTTTCCGTGCGAAATGGCATCCAACCTGGAAACCGAGGCCATGGTGGCGGCCATGTTTATCGCAAAGTACGGCGCGATTACCGTTATGTCGGATTTTTCCAGCGAAACCCTGTTTGCGCTGCTGCTGGAGCGACTCAATATTTTCACCGACCCGCAGCGGCCCATGACAGTTGTGGAAGACATCTACCCGATCGGCAACCCGGATGAGAATTCGCCGGTGCTCGTTACCACGAACTTTGCCCTGACATACTTTATCGTTTCCGGCGAGATCGAGGGCAGCAAGGTTCCGGCCTGGCTGCTGGTCAAGGACACCGAGGGGCTGTCCGTGTTAACGGCCTGGGCGGCCGGTAAATTCGCCGGCGACGATGTGGGCATGTTTGTCAAGAAGTGCGGAATCGCAGACAAGGTAAAGAACAAGGAGCTCATCATTCCGGGCTATGCGGCTGCCATCACCGGTGAGATCGAAGAAGAGCTTCCGGACTGGACCGTTACGGTGGGACCGCGGGAAGCCCCGCATCTTCCGGCATTTTTGAAGCAAAAGCAATAATCGATTATGACGCGGTGCCTTTAGACATTTGCCGGCGCCGCATCAAACCAAGGGAGGTTTTCCATGCTGTTAATCGGTGAGAGTTTGAATGTAATGTCCAAAAAAGTCGGGCAGGCGATGAAAGACCGCGATCCCGGCCCCATCCAGGAAGAGGCCAAGCTCCAGCAGGAAAAGGGGATGGATTATGTTGACATCAACCTGGGGCCGGCCAAGAAGGACGGCGCGGAGTTGATGCCGTGGATCGTCCAGACCGTCCAGGAAGTTGTGGATCTGCCACTGGCGCTTGATACCTCCAATATCGACGCCATTGCCGAGGGGCTGAAGGTTTACCAGAAAACCGAACAGCCGCCGCTGATCAACTCCATCATGTGCCGGCCGGAGCGCTATGAAAAGATGCTTCCGGTGGCCGCGGAGCATAATGCGGATTTTATAGCCCTGCTGTGGGGCCCGGAAGGGCTGCCCAGGGATGAAAACGAACGTGCCGCCCTGTGCGTGGAGCTGCTTTATGCAGCCAACGAAGCCGGTATTGAAAATGACCGGATCTGGGTTGACGGCATTGTCACGCCGGTCAATATCCAGCAGGATCAGCTGGTCAGCCTGATGAGCTTTTACGGTATGCTGCAGGATATCGCCCCGGGGGCCAAGAGCACCTGCGGCCTGTCCAACATTTCCAACGGCCCGCCGGCCCATCTGCGTCCCATTCTCAACCAGACCTACATGGTCATGCTGGAACGTAACGGCATGTACTCGGTGATCTCCGATCCCCTGGACGAAAAACTCACCGCCATTGCCAAGGGCCAGCATCCCGAGATCGTGGATGTAATTCACAAGGCAATGGACGGAGAAACCGATGCCAGCGAGCACCCCAAGGAACTGGCAGACTATGTCAAGACCGTGGATGTGATCCTGGGCCGCAAGCTCTACTCCGATTCCTGGCTGGAGCTGTAATTTTCGGTTCCGGAATTTTTAGACACGAAGCACGCGAAGAAACCACGAAGTACGCGAAGGCTTTTTTTAAATAAAACCTTCGTGTTCTTCGTGACCTTCGTGGTTACATATGTTCTTCCTAAATTGAAAATCCCGGAGGGTTTCAAATTTTAACACCTGAAAATGACTTAATTCCTTAAAAAAATAAAAAAGATTGATCCGTGTAAAAATTTAAAACGCTCAATTTAGGTTCTTGTATCTTGGGAAGCCTTGCTCCTGCGGGAGCGGGGCTTTTTTTGTACGTTTGCCTTCCGGCCCCAATGCCGCGTAAAGAATTGAATATGGCTGGAAAATGAAATTTGTGATATAGGGGTGGCCAATTATTATATCGATTGTTATATAGCCTGTTAAACGGCGTATCCTGCTATTTCATTGATCGCCCGCTGGAGGACATATGGCTGAAAATGGTAAGGGGGGCGTACTGCCCCGGCCGCAGTGGCGCACCGGCATGGGGTTTCTGTTGGCCGCAATCGGTTCCGCGGTCGGCCTGGGCAATATCTGGCGGTTTCCGTACGTCGCATACAAAAACGGCGGCGGTGCGTTTTTGATCCCCTATGCAGTGGCCCTGATCACCGCAGGTATACCCATTTTGATGCTCGAGTTCGCCCTGGGCCACAAAAAATCGGCATCCGCGCCCAAGGCCTTTCACGGCATCGATTCCAAGTGGGAATGGCTCGGGTGGTGGTCGGTGACGTTTGTGATGTTCGGCATTCTCACCTATTACATCGTGGTTTTGGGCTGGTGTGTGAACTACCTGGTGTTTGCCTTTACCCAGGCCTGGGGTGCGGATCCCAACGCATTTTTCTTTGATTCTTTTCTGAAAACCTCATCCGGGGTATGGGATATCCAGGGCTTTAATCCGTTGATCGTCCTGGCCGTGGCCCTGATCTGGTTCATTAACTGGACCATTACCTACCAGGGCATTGAACGGGGGATTGAACGGGCGGTCAAGCTGATGATGCCCCTGCTGTTTTTCATCACCGTGGTGATCATTGTATGGTCGTTTTTCCTGGAAGGCGCGGGGCAGGGTGTGCGGACATACATCACCCCGGATTTTGAGCGGATCATGAACCTGGATGTATGGATTTCAGCCTATGGCCAGATTTTTTTTTCGCTTTCCCTGGGTTTCGGGATCATGATCGCCTATGCCTCGTATCTGCCCAAAGATGCCAATATTTTTAAAAACGGCCTGATCGTGGGCCTGGTCAACAGTTCGTACGAGGTGTTTGCCGGCTTCGGTGTTTTTGCCGTACTGGGTTATATGGCCCTTCAACAACAGATTCCGATTGAATCGGTTGTGGACAGCGGTATCGGCCTGGCCTTTGTGGCCTATCCCCAGGCCGTGAGCCTGCTTCCGTTCGGGACGCTTTTCGGGGTGTTGTTTTTCCTGCTGCTCACTATTGCCGGCATTTCTTCTTCCATATCCATCATCGAGGCCTTTATTTCGGCTGTGCTCGACAAGTTCAATGCATCCCGTCACAGGGTTGTCACTGTGATCTGCCTGATCGGCTTTTGCGGATCCATGGTTTTTACCACGCATGCAGGCCTGTACTGGCTGGATATCGTGGATCATTTTCTGAATCATTACGGTTTGATCACCGTGGGGGTTGTGGAGGCCTTCCTGATCGGATGGATCTACCGCACGGAAAAGCTCAAAAGCCATATCGTCGCGCAGCTGGGCTTAAGCGGCAGGCGGCACAGGGTTTTTAAATATATTGTGCTCCAGCTCTGGAAATACTGCATCAAGTTCATCACCCCCGTGGCCCTCGGAATTGCCATTATCACCAGCATTGTCAAGGAGCTTGAAACTCCGTACGAAGGCTATCCAGTCTCGGGTATCATTATCCTGGGCGTGGGGTGGCTGTTGGTTACCCATATCTTTGCTTTCGGGATGTCCGGGCTGCCGTGGAAAGAAGAGACCGGCGCCCGGCAGGCAGACGACGAGTGAATTGTCGATATGTTCCGGGTTTCCGTGAAATAGCGGATTGCGCTGAAAAAAATAAGCCATAACGGTTTTCTGCCCCGGCAGGGGGAGCGACCTTTGTTGGAATACAGAAAGGATATGATATGAAAAT
>Ga0182239_1000818_pt1 | contig 10904 bp, 5 predicted proteins | sample hydfrate6_PW_210_FD_132456 | JGI IMG/M metagenome (GOLD analysis project Ga0182239, IMG submission 132456) | Subsurface microbial communities from deep shales in Texas, USA - hydraulic fracturing test 6_PW_210 | ecosystem: Environmental > Aquatic > Deep subsurface > Shale gas/oil reservoir >...
AACAGATTTTGCGTCTGTGGGTGGCCGGATTGGCTCTGGATGTCTGTGTCCAGGCCACAGTCAACGATGCATTGCAGCTGGGATACAGGGTTATGCTTTTGGTGCAGGCTACCCGGGCGGTAAGTCCTGAGAGAGGAAAAACGACCCTTGAAAGCCTGCAGCAAGCTGGAGCAGAACTCATTTCTTAATTTTTCCCCCACCCATTGCTGAGTGCGAGTTACGCGTGCCCCGGTCCCTGGCATTATATTTGCTTGTTACATGGAAGATCGAATTCAAAGCCCAATCTGGGAAAAAATTAGTGTGGAACTGATTGGACTGCCTGCCATCTGCATGTCCAGATAAAGCATTTTATCAGGCGCATTTTGACTATCCTAGAGTTGTAAACTCATGAATATGACCCATACAAAGGAATTTTTGCCCTCCTGCCCCAATGCAGCCCTCCTCACCGACCTCTACGAGCTGACCATGCTTCAGGCCTATTGGGCCAATTCAATGCACGATGATGCTGTATTCAGCCTTTTTGTCCGAAAGCTGCCCAAACAAAGGAATTTCTTACTGGCCTGCGGCCTGGAGGACGTGCTTACCTACCTGGAAGAGCTTCATTTTACTCCACGGGCTTTAGACTATTTGTATGGATTGCAAATGTTTCGGGAAGACTTCCTGCACTGGCTGTCTTCATTTTCCTTTCAAGGCGACGTATACGCAATGCCTGAAGGGACAGCGTGTTTTCCCAACGAACCATTGATGGAGGTTGTGGCTCCCATTGGACAGGCCCAACTTTTGGAAACATACCTGATCAATCAATACCATATGCAGACCATGGCCGCATCCAAGGCCGCCCGGATCGTCCTGGCTGCCAAGAGGAAAAGAGTCATCGATTTCGGTTTGCGGCGCATACACGGCATCGACGCCGGGCTGAAATCGGCCCGCAGCTTTCATATTGCCGGAGTCCAAGCCACCAGCAACGTCTTGGCCGGAGCAGCTTACGGTGTACCCATATCCGGGACCATGGCCCATAGCTTCATTCAGGCCCATGACAACGAGTATGAAGCCTTCAAAAACTTTGCCAGGTCCTTCCCTCAGACCGTTTTACTGGTGGACACCTTTGACTCCTTAGAAGGTACACGCAAAGTGATCCAGTTGGCCGGTGAACTGGGTGCAGAATTTCAGATTCAAGGCATCCGTATTGACTCCAGTGACTTAAAAGAGTTGTCCTTTGAGCTGCGCCAGGAACTGGATACCGCCGACTTGCATGGGGTAGGCATCTTTGCCAGCGGCAGCCTGGATGAGCATGTAATCCAGGATTTGATTGAATCGAGTGCCCCTATCGATGGTTTTGGAGTTGGGACAAAAATGGGAGTATCCAACGACGCTCCATACCTGGATATGGTTTATAAGCTGGCCAGTTATGCTGGAAAAGGCCGCATGAAAACCTCGCCCGGCAAGTCCACCCTCCCTCATCAAAAACAGGTCTTTCGCCAGGAAAGGGAAACCGAATACATTCAGGACATTCTGGCCGCATTTTCCGAAACCCATCCCGGCCGTCCTTTGCTCCGACAGGTCATGCATAACGGAGAGCGTCTCCCTGCCAGCCGGGAAACGCTGGCCGAAATGAAAGATCGGGCCCACAACGAGCTTGCCTCGCTCCCCCAGGCTCTGCGCAACCTGTCCCCAGCTCAAAAGGCCTATCCGGTTCGAATCAGTCCATACCTGGACCAGGAATCAGCCCGGATCAGAGCCAAATCGCTTGAGAACAATTCCTTCTAAAGAATCCGGTCAGTTGACCGGATTCTTTTAGTGGAGGGTCTCCTTACTGCTGGTCCGGACCGCTTCGTGAACTGCCGGCAATTCTGTAAGTTCTTCCAGGCAGCGATAGAGGTGCGAAGAATCGCTGATCTGCAGATTGAGAAAGATTTCGGTCCTGTTCTCCACAGAAGATTGGAAATGGCCGGATTCAATATTCACGCCTTCCCTGGCCAACAAATCTGTTATATCGGCTAACACCCCCTTTTGATTGTCGCAGACAATCTTGATGGTTGCCGAATATAGGGCGCTTTCTTCGCCCTCCCAAGTCACCGTGACCAGCCGGGCAGGGCTGAAATGCTGAATATTCGGACAATCCGAGCGGTGGACAATAACCCCCCTGCCCCGGCTGATGTAGCCCACTATGGGATCCCCGAGAACAGGCTGACAGCATTGGGCAAAACGGATCAATATATCGTCTATGCCTTTGATCCGAACTCCTTCTTTGACTTCCTCGCGTTTGGCCTCTTTTTCTTCTTTTTCCTTGGACTTACGTTTGACTTTGGCCTGATGATCTGCAGCCGTTTCGTCTTTGGACACCAAACGGTGCAAGACCTGCTTGGGCGTTATTTTGGCATAGCCTACTGCGGAGAGCAGATCGTCGACGTTTTTTAAGGAAAACTCCTCGGCTACATGGTCCAGCTTGCCCTGCTTTAAGGCCTTCTGAAAATTGATATCCAGGCGCCGGCCTTCTTTTTCCAGCATTTCCTTGGCCAGGGAGATGCTCCGTTCCCGTTCCTGGGTCCGGATCCAGTGTTTGATTCTGGTCCTGGCCTTGGCTGTCTTGACGAATTTGAGCCAATCACGGCTTGGATTACGGTGCACATTGGTGATGATCTCCACAGAGTCACCGTTTTTGAGTTGGGTATCCAGGGGGACCAGCTTACCATTGACCTTGGCCCCGGAACAGCGGTTGCCAACTTCGGTATGGATCATATAGGCAAAGTCCACCGGTGTGGCCCCTGAAGGCAGGTCCAGAACTTCTCCCTTGGGAGTGAAGACATAGACCTCATCGTCAAAGAGATCCACTTTGAGTGAAGCCATGAATTCCCTGGGATCTTTGAGCTCCTGCTCCCAGTCCAGAATATGCCGCAACCAAACAAAACGCTCTTCATCCTTGGGTTTAAACGAGACCCCGTCTTTGTATTTCCAATGGGCGGCCACCCCGTACTCCGCAACTTTGTGCATTTCTTCGGTCCGAATCTGAATCTCGATATGTTCTCCATCCGGTCCGACCACAGTCGTATGCAGACTCTGATACATATTGCCCTTGGGCATGGAGATATAATCCTTGAACCTTCCGGGGATCGGGGTCCAGGTGGAATGGATGAGTCCAAGCATGGCGTAGCAGTCTTTTACCGACTGGACAATGACCCGAAAGGCAATCAGGTCGTACACCTGCTCCAGGCTGAGGTTTTGTTTCTGCATCTTATCAAAGATGCTGAAAATATGTTTTTGCCGTCCATTGATCCGGCCCTGGATCCCGTTGGAATCGAGGATGTCCTGAAGAATACTGATGACCTGGTCAATATACTCCTTACCCAAGGTCCTATGTTCTTTGATTCCGTGCACAATCTGATTATAGATATCCGGCTTTAAATACTTCAGGCTCAAATCATCCAGATCCATTTTGACTCTGTATAAGCCCAGCCGATTGGCCAACGGGGAATAGATGTCCATGGTCTCCTGAGCTATAAGCCGCTGTTTGATTGGGCTTTGATGCTCTAATGTACGCATATTGTGGAGACGATCGGCCAATTTAACCAATATGACCCGGATATCTTTGGCCATAGCCAGAATCATTTTACGTATGTTTTCAGCCTGGGCCTCCTCTTTTGAATTAAAGGTCACCTTTCCGATCTTGGTTACTCCGTCCACAATGGCGGCTACATCGGTATTGAATTGCTCAGCCAATTCCTGGACACTGACTCCAGTGTCTTCTACAGCATCGTGGAGCAGCCCGGCGGCTATTGTGTCAGCATCCAAGCGCATATCCACAAGGATATTACATACTTCCAGCGGATGAGAAAGGTAGGGTTGTCCGTTAAGACGGACCTGCCCGGAATGGACTGTGGCTGAGTACACATAGGCTTTTTGGATCAGGGCCAAATGCGGATCGCTCAAGTACTGCCCTGCCTTTTCCAAAATATCATTTATTCGAATCATCGCATTCACTGCTAAGGGTTAAAGATAAAAAACACTGGTTCATCCTTGCCAATTTTCTGAGACTAGGTTATATATGTTGATTGCTCTTGTATTGAAATCACGGCTCAAGAAAGGAAAACTCACTGCTATATTGTCTTGGATTTGAACGGAGATCGAAACCGTATGACCACGAGTGAAGAAAATACAGTTAAAAACATAACCGATACCTTTTTAAAAGAAAGCATCCCGGAATACATCCTGGAAAATGCCCGCGGTATTCTGGCCAGCGAAGGCGTGCAAAAGCTGGATCTGAAAAAACGCCAGAATTCCTGGGACATCGAAGGAAGAATCCAGTCTGATGATTTTCAGGTCTACAATCCAGAAATCGGTATCAATTTGGACGAAGGATCGGTCAATTTCTTTTGCAATTGTCCGGATTCCTTTAATGGCGTGTGTCCCCATGTAGGGGCGACCATGCTCAACATATTGACTACACTTGAAAACGGCAGCGACGATGCCGCTCCCAGACCTCGGACTGATTGGCGGCATACGTTCCGTCCCTTCTTTGCAACTGTGCCAGAACCTGAACCAGGAAACAACTACCTTATCTTCCGATTTTTCCCGGAACCCGAACGCTTGCAGGTAGCCTTTTTCCGGGCCAGGCAAAATAAATCAGGGCTGTCTAAGGTCCAAAATCCTATTTCATTGGAACAGTTGATTCATAATCCGGACTGGAGCGAGACATCTCCCTCACTGCCGGCCATTGCTCATCAGATAGGCCAGCATTTGGATTATGAAGGCCACCGGGTCGATATTCCGTCCGGACTGATCAACTGGTTTTTGTGGGCGGTCAAAGACGAACCCTACCTTTTTTGGCAGGAGACCGACCAGCCGGTGCGGGTTGAATCCCACAGCATACGTATGCTCCTAAAGCCTCAAATCTCTGAACACGGCTTGAGCTTCGACATCCTGCTGGGTCAGGAAGACAAGGTACCTTTTTCCATTGCCGAACAAGAGGTCTACTTTTATGGACAGATTCCCCTCTGGCTGCTGTGGAAAAAAACCTTTTATCCTGTTTTGACCAGTTTGAACAGTGAACTGCTGCAGGAACTCATCCATCAGCCGCCTATTGTTCCCCATGCTGAACTCTCCGAGTTTCTGGACCGGGTCTGGACCAAGATTCCAAGTTCCAATCTCTATGGCCAGGAAGAATTTTTGGAGCGTATGGAACCCATCTTTGTCCCTGCGCAATTTAATCCCAAACTCTTTTTAAATGAAGAAGGCAGCTTACTAACCCTGGAGATTCAAAACGTTTACGAGACTGAACACGGTGAAGTGACCCTGGAGGGACCCAACCCGGAATTACAGACCGGCAGTTACCAGTTTGAGGGAAATTCTTTTCTCCTTCGCCGGAAACAAAAGGAAGAGGAAGAGCTCATCTCTTTACTGCAGAGCATGAACTTTCAGCCCCGAAACAATGCTATATGGTTTTTGGAGCCGGAAGAAGCCATAAACTTTCTTTTGGATACCTATCCGGAACTGGTCAAAACATACCGGGTCTTTGGGGAAAAGAATCTGGCCAGGTACAAAGTCCGTCACGCCAACCCGCAAGTGGTGGCTAGTGTGGAGCAGGACGATGAAGACAGCAGCTGGTTTGATCTGGACCTGGCTGTAGAATATGACGATGTGAAGGTACCCATCGATCAGATATGGAAGGCCTGGACCCAGGGCAAGCGGTATGTCCAACTCAAAGACGGAACGTACACAAGTTTACCTGAGTCCTGGCTCAAAAAACTGAGCCACAAGCTCCGGGCCATGGGCTTGGATGCAGAAAAGCCGCCCAAAAAAACCTTTCAAAAATACGAAGCACCGGTCCTGGACAAGATCCTGGAAGATCTGCCCGAAGCCCAGACCGATTCCTTCTGGAATAATCTGAAAGAAAAAATACATGACTTTCAGGAAATCAAACAGATTGATCCTCCACAGAAGATCCGGGCCGAGCTCCGGCCTTATCAGCAACAGGGTTTGAGCTTCTTGAACTTCTTGTATGAATACGGTTTTGGGGGCATTTTGGCCGACGAAATGGGCTTGGGCAAGACCTTGCAGACCCTGGCCATGCTCCAGTATCTGAACGAAAAAGGAGTGCCTGGACCGCATTTGATCATTGTGCCCACCTCCGTCCTTCCCAACTGGCAGCGGGAATCTCAAAAATTCGTCCCTACCATGAAGCAGCTCATGATCTATGGGGCCCGACGGGAAGGCCTGTTCAAGGAGATACCTAAATGCGATCTGGTTCTGACCACATACGCCCTGCTCCGCCGAGACCTGGAAGGCTTGAACAAGTATGATTATACCTCGGTGATCTTGGACGAGGCCCAAAACATCAAAAATCCAAATACAATCACGGCCCGATCGGTGCGCAAACTCAAGACCAAGTTCAAGGTCTGTCTCTCCGGAACACCTATCGAGAACAATCTGTTGGAGCTCTGGTCCCTGTTTGAATTCTTGATGCCCGGCTTTTTGGGCTCCCAAAACGCCTTTCAAAAAGGCTTTGTCAAGCCGATCAAGGATGGAGACACCGAAAGCATGGAGTACTTGCGATCCAGGGTCAGACCGTTCATCATACGCCGGACCAAGAACGATGTGGCCAAGGATCTGCCGCCCAAGGTAGAATCTGTGTACTTTTCCGCTCTGGTGGACGAGCAAAAGGAGCTGTATGCTTCCCTGGCCAAGCGGCTCAAGGAGCAGGTACTGCAAAAAGTGGAAGAAAAAGGCATGGCCCAAAGCCAGATGTCCATTTTGGACGCCTTGCTCAAACTTCGGCAGATCTGCTGCCATCCCAGACTGCTCAAGCTGGATATACCGGGGATAAACACCAACCTGCCTTCAGGCAAGTTTGAGGCCTTCAAGGATCTTGTTACCGGGATCATTGAAGACGGACATAAGGTTCTGGTCTTTTCCCAGTTCGTGCAGATGCTGCACATCATCCGTTCCTGGCTGAACATGAACAAAATCCCGCACGCCTACCTCGACGGAGCCAGCAAAGACCGCTTCGATCAGGTGGACAACTTCAACAACAATCCGGACATACCCATCTTTCTCATTTCCCTCAAAGCTGGGGGAACCGGATTGAACCTGACTGCGGCAGACTACGTCATCCATTATGACCCATGGTGGAATCCGGCGGTTGAAAATCAGGCCACGGACCGTACGCACCGTATTGGGCAAACCAGGAAGGTCTTTTCCTACAAGATGATCTGTGAAAACAGTGTGGAAGAAAAGATCCTCAAACTGCAGGAACAGAAGAAGGGAGTGGCTGATGCCATCATCCCGGGCCAGGACCAATGGAAATCCTTGACTCGGGATGATTTGGAAATGCTCTTTGAAATCTAGAACGGCGCTTCGTCAATGGCTCCGGCTTCGGAAGGAAAGGCCGGCCCAAGATTTTCTTGAAAGGGATCCTGATCCCCCTGCTGGGGCCGGTTGGTCTGAGGCGGAGCATTGTATCCTGAATTCGCCCCCTGGCCGGCCTGTCTTCCTTGGGAAGGCTGGCCCTCGCTGAGAAAGACGACCCGCATGGCCCGGATTTCGGTCGTATACCTATCCTGTCCCTGCTGATCCTGCCACTTCCGGGTCTGCAGCGATCCTTCAACCAGGCAAGAACGTCCTTTGCTCAGATACTGATTGCAGTTTTCAGCCTGCTTGCCAAAAACCACGATCTTGTGCCATTCAGTTTTTTCTTGCCGATTCCCATTCTGGTCGTTATACGTTTCATTCGTGGCCACGGACATGGTAGTCATGGGTGTACCGGACGCTGTGTACCGCAGTTCAGGATCCCGGCCCAATCGACCGATGATTATGGCCTTATTATATGTGCCTGCCATGCAATTCCTCCTTCATTCAAACGCTTTGATTGTCTCTTTGTTCATGCCTCACGGCATTGGTTCGCAGCAAAATGCAAATCCTGTGCGCACCGGGGTTTATCATCTCCTGACACCAAGCCCAAGCCTTGGGCAGAACGTGTGAACTGCTACAAAACGGAGTCCTCATGCATCTACAGCCGGATAAGACCATGATTGAAACAGTCACCTCTCGGCTCGGCCTGACCAAACCACCCAGGGTTGCGGTTATTTTGGGCACTGGACTAGGTCAATGGGTGGACGACAGGCTACACAAGGCTACCCCGCTGCCTTATACTCAAATTCCGGGTTTTCCGCAATCAACAGTCCAAAGTCATGCTGGTCGTCTGCTTCTGGGTCAAACAACCTCCCATCAGATATTGATATTTCAGGGCAGATTCCATGTGTATGAAGGATATACTCCTTCCGAAGTCTGCACTGGTGTCCGCCTGGCTGCCCTGTTGGGCGTATCTACTCTTATCCTAACCAATGCGGCCGGCGCTATCAATCCTCTTTTGAGCACCGGAAATCTCATGCTTATCGCCGATCATATAAATATGACCGGCCACAATCCGCTCCAGGGGCCGAACAATGACCAATGGGGTCCTCGTTTTCCGGATATGAGCCAGGTCTATTCCCCTGGTCTGCAGGATTTGGCAGTGGACTGTGCCCGCAAACTGGGGCTTGGCCTGGAACGGGGCATATATGTCGGCGTTCAGGGACCAAGCCTGGAGACCCCGGCTGAGACCAGGGCCTACCGGCGTTTGGGTGGAGATGCCATTGGCATGTCTACGGTCCTGGAGGCTATATGCGCCAGGCACATGGGAATGCAAATCCTTGGGCTTTCCTGCCTGACCAACAAAAATCTTCCCGACTGCATGCAGGAGACTTCGGTAGAAGAAATCATTGCCCGGGCCGAAGCTTCCGGCCGGAATTTAGGCCGCTTGTTGGATGCTGTCATCCCCCGGCTGGATGAGTCATGAATCCCGCCAGAAAAGGGGACCACCCAGGGCAAATTTGTTTCCCCTAAATGACCTCTAACTAACATCCTTATGAGGCCATCTCTCACTCTGTGCTCTCTGTGGCCTCTGTGGTGAAATATTCTGGCTTGGCGGGTAAAAACAAACTTTGCCCCGATTGCAAGCACGATGAAATTCAAGCTCATGCTCCGGCTTGACTTTGCCCTCCTCTTCATACACTTTTTTGCCTTTGAGAACTGCATTCGCCAATTTTCAAATATCCTTTCATTCAACCTGACCAAGCCAAGGTGACTACAGCCATGACCGATTACAAAAAGACGCTGAATCTGCCCCGCACCTCCTTTCCTATGCGGGCCAGCCTGCCGAAGAAAGAACCGGAGATGATCCGTTTTTGGGAAGAAAACAATGCCTATGAGAGCATGGTCCAGGCCAGGAGCGGCCGTGATAAATTTGTGCTGCACGATGGTCCGCCTTACGCCAACGGACATATCCATCTGGGCACGGCCATGAACAAGATCCTCAAGGACATCATTGTCAAGTCCCAAAACTTTGCCGGTTATCATGCCGAATACGTGCCAGGCTGGGATTGTCACGGGCTGCCTATTGAACTCAAAGTAGAGCAGGAACTGGGACAGTCCAAAAAAGAGCTGTCCACTCTGGACGTTCGCAAGCGCTGCCGGGACTATGCCCTGAACTACCTGGATATCCAGCGAAACGAGTTCAAACGCCTCGGAGTTTTGGGCACATGGGAGAAGCCGTATCTGACCATGGACCCGGCCTATGAAGCAGCCACTGCCGGCGAACTCTGCGCCTTTATGCGCCGGGGCTCGGTGATGCGGAACAAAAAGCCCATCCACTGGTGCCCGTCATGTGAAACCGCCCTGGCTGAGGCAGAAGTGGAATATGCAGACAAGACCTCGCCTTCGATTTATGTCCGTTTTCCCTTGACCGATCCTCATCTTGTTGACCGTTTGCCCCAGGTTGGGGGCATGAAGGCGTATATTCTGATCTGGACCACTACCCCCTGGACCATCCCCAGCAATATGGCTGTGGCCTTGCATCCGGACCTCACCTATGTCCTGGTCCAGGTCAACGATGAAGTCTTTGTTCTGGCTGAAAAGCTCTTGTCCGAATGCGCGGAAAAATTCGGATGGGAAAATCCGCAGGTACTGGCAAAATATCCGGGGCATGAACTGGAAGGCCTGCAGGCCGAGCATCCCGTCTACAAGCGGCAGTCGCCTCTGGTTCTGGCCGATTACGTGACCTTGGAGACCGGCACCGGGTGTGTCCATACGGCCCCGGGACATGGACAGGAAGACTATGAGACCGGTCTGCGTTATGATCTGGAGGTGTATGCCCCCCTGGACGACCAGGGACGTTTTCTGCCAAGTGTTGAATTTTTCGCCGGCTATAATGTGTTTGATGCCAACCCCAAAGTCATTGAAAAGCTCTCTGAGCTTGGTGCTTTGATGGCTCAGGAAAAGCTCGCCCATTCCTATCCCCATTGCTGGCGGTGTAAAAAGCCGGTCATCTTCCGGGCCACTACCCAGTGGTTCATTTCCATGCAGCACAACAACCTGCGGGATAAGGCCGTTCAGGCCATAGACGAGCAGGTACGCTGGATCCCTGGTTGGGGAAAATTGCGCATCCGGAACATGATCGCCCACCGTCCGGACTGGTGCATATCCAGACAGCGTTCCTGGGGTGTTCCGATCATTGCCCTGCTCTGCGCCGACTGTGGACACGCCTTCTTTGATCCGGATTGGGTCCAGACAATTGTAAACCGTTTTGGCCAGCATCCGCATGGGGCGGACTACTGGTTCGAGGCCGACTTGTCGGACCTTGTTCCCCAGGGATTGACCTGCCCGGAATGTCAGGGACAGAACTGGAAAAAAGAAACCGACATCCTGGATGTCTGGTTCGACTCCGGGACCAGTTATGCAGCTGTTTTGGAGCAGCGAGAAGAATGTACTTTCCCGGCCGATATGTATCTGGAAGGCTCGGACCAGCACCGAGGCTGGTTTCATAGCTCTCTTCTGGCCTCTGTGGGCACCAGGGATGTACCTCCCTACCGCAG
>Ga0182239_1000819_pt1 | contig 10877 bp, 7 predicted proteins | sample hydfrate6_PW_210_FD_132456 | JGI IMG/M metagenome (GOLD analysis project Ga0182239, IMG submission 132456) | Subsurface microbial communities from deep shales in Texas, USA - hydraulic fracturing test 6_PW_210 | ecosystem: Environmental > Aquatic > Deep subsurface > Shale gas/oil reservoir >...
TAGTTTCGGCATTTCCGGTTCCGGGGAATATGCCGGAATGAAACCAATCCCGGGACTAAGCCTGTAGAGACCTCGAGCGGATAATTCCCGGACGCGGGTTCGACTCCCGCCGCCTCCACCAATTTAAAATCCCAAAAAATTTCCAGAAGATTAAAAAACCCCGGGGTGCATACCTTCCCCGGGGTTTTTTGTATCATACTGTCTAACCCAAATCGTTGACATCCGAACTTTTTTAGGGGTAATAGTTGGGGTAACGTTGCTGAAACCAAAATTTTTCGGCAAATTTTACCCCAAATTAATTTAAAAAACCTTTAAAAAAAATAGGTTATGGCACTCACAAATACCCAAATAAAAAATTTAAAGCCTGGGCCAAAGACATTTAAAAAATCTGATGGCCAAGGCCTGTTCATAGAAGTAAGGAAAACAGGAAATAAAATTTTCCGCTTCAAGTACATGTTTGATGGCAAGCATCAGCTACTTACCCTGGGCCGTTATCCTGATATTAGTTTAAAAGAAGCCCGGCAAAAGCATCTGGAAGCCAGAAGACAACTTGCTGAAGGGATTAATCCAGCTCAAGCAAAAAAAGCCGGTCGGGAAAATAACCGAAATACCTTTGGGATAGTGGCCAGAGAATGGTATGAAAACACTAGAAATAAATGGACGTCAGGCCATGCTCAACTCGTCTGGAGACGATTAGAAGCAAACGTTTTGCCGTGGCTTGAAAATCGCCCAATTACTGAGATAACTACTGGAGACGTACTGAAAGTATTACGGAAAATTGAAGCGAGAGGAGCGGTAGAATCTGCCCACAGGATATGCCAAGTTATCTCTCGTATATTTGTGTATGCTATAGCTTCCGGATATTTAGAGAACAACCCTGCCTCAGAAATACATAAGGCCCTAAAAACACCTAAAAACAGAAATTTGCCCGCCATTACTGATCCCAAAAGAATAAGGGAACTTCTACAGGCAACAGACGGATTTTCGGGTAGCTTTACTGTTTATTGTGCTTTAAGATTTGCCCCCCTTGTATTTGTGCGCCCTGGAGAACTTCGTAAAGCTGAATGGATAGAAATTGACTGGAAGGAAAACTTATGGATTATTGCTGAGCATCGAATGAAAAAAAGGCGCGCTCACACGGTTCCTTTATCCAAACAGGCCAGAAATATATTAGAGGAGATATACCCTCTAACAGGCAATTCTAGTAAATACATTTTTCCGTCAATTCGCACTTTCTCTCGCCCTATGAGTGAAAATACCTTAAGGGCTGCATTATTAAGGATTGGATTTTCTAAGGAAGAACACTGCCCGCATGGATTCCGGACCACGGCCAGTACAAGGCTACATGAAATGGGTTGGAAATCCCGGGTGGTGGAAATGCAATTAGCTCACGTTGACCAGAATAAAGTTCGAGGCATATATAACCGTGCTGAATATCTAGATGAACGAATTCGTATGATGCAAGCTTGGGCAGATTATCTGGATACTTTAAAAAACGGCTAGGGTAATCACCGTCCTCCAAGCAATTTTGACCCGAATTCAAATTGGAACTAACCTGAATTTCATTCCGACATAATCGGATTCGGGCCTCCAAAGAATTGTGCCGAGGCTCGAAATTTTATTCTCCACTTAATCCCTCGTCTTCTTCAAGATTTGCATGGGGATGATCCTGCACTACCGCCCTGGCCAAATGCAGAGGTGAAGGCCAGCGCAGAGTCCGCTGCCAAGTGGGTGAAATGCGGCACAGCATGGCCACACAATCCAGTAAATCATGATCATGCCATTCTCCTGACTCCTTTACCAATAGCTCTGTTACTCCAAGGACATGCCAGTCCTCTTTTAACGCCCCGGGAGAAGCCGCAAAGCGCGTGCTTTCCCGGGCGTTTCGCCCTTGGTCCATCACCGCTGAACCGGAAAGGATAAAAGCCGGAGCATTTCCCTGGGCATCCTGCACGGTCATTGGGCGAAAAGAAGTGTATTTGGCGGGGGAGAATCCATCATCCCAGCTATTTGCCCCGGCCGCCCAAGGCACTTCCGATTTTGCAGACCGCACTCGCACTACAGCTTTCTTGTCCCTGGTCATCCAGGCAGGCAAAGGCATATCTTCACCTTTATCGCTTAGACAGGGCCAAAATCGCCGACATCCACTAGAATTAAAAAGGAGCACCATACGTTTATGGTCAATGGCCAAAGTCAGTTGTTCAATAGCCTTTTCCACGTTACTTCGGACTTTATCAAAAGGCATTAAATCCTCGTTATCCAAAAAGCATGCTGTTGCTTTATGCAAGGAAGACCAACCATAATATGGTATATAACCCCAGGCCCGGGAAGTTCCGAGTTCTACGGCAACTAAGTTGACCATAAATTGCTGCCCTTTTTTCCCGGTTGTTTCAGATTTAGTATAAATACCCACCACAATCGTTCCTTCAAATCCGTTTATCTCCGGAAAAGGTCTTAGAAAAAATCCTGCACTGCGCATCACATCACGTATGGCGTTGGCGGCGGCATAATCTCGAAACTTCCCATCATCTCCGGTCTGTCTTTTTTGGCTTTCCCGGGGGGCGGTATCTTTTGTTATAAACTGAGTAACTATACTCTCATGGGCCAGTCTGCTTCGCAAGACAACCTTTGGATCCGACAATCCATCCTTTCCCTGGGCAAGGGCGGCATCTGTTTCAACAATCGCAGCCGAGGCGGTTTTTGCTTTGTCCATGGCAGGCATCCAGGAAGCCATCCAGTCCAAAATATCATTTTGCTTATTTCGTTTTAAAAGGAAATCCCCGGCCTGATCAGGCTTAATGAACTGAACCTGGACCGGACCGCATCCAAGTAACTTATTATCCTCAAGAAAATGCAATTTTTCACAAAAACTGGCAATATAGTCACAGTCCTTTTCATGTGTACCTTTGCTCAAAATATGGGCCAAAGCATTTCGAATTCTTAGCCGCGTTTCACTGCCGGCATAAACCACGAACAGGCGCAAAGACGGTTCGGCCTCTTGACGGTCAAATCCAAGATATAGACGCGGCGCGGCTTTTTCTCGGGTAGGATGCCGGCCTCTCAAAGACGGAATTAATTCCACCCCCTCGGCATCCGGACCAAGTACTTTTCGCGCATGATGAGCCACACATTCATGGAACCAAGTTCCAACCCCCCTACCTATACTGCTGTATTTCGGAGGAGACTTATATCCTGTTCGAAGAGCTCCAGTAAGGCTGGGACCGTGCAAAGTATTAGGTAGAGGATCCAAACTGGCTCCTCTAAGCACCTCCACTGCATTATCCGCCCAGTTGGTTTCCCAAGAATTATCCTCCTTTCGGAAATTATGCACCGCGGCCCGCATGATTATCCCCGCCTCCCCCAAGGCTGCCCAGGCAAATCTGGCGCCGCCGGTTTCTCTCCATCCGGGGGCAAGTCGGGCAAGCCGCGAGGTAATTGAGGCTACAGGTTCTTCAATTCCCGGTATGGTAATCATCTTGAACGAGACTTTATGCATTGCAGCCGTATCATTCTTGTTATCCGGCCAAATAAGATTGTCCCAGGTAAGCAGGTTCGCATCTGAATCCATACGCAAAGACACGGGACCGATATCGGTTTCAAGGGGAGTCTGCATAAAACGATAGGCCACTTCCCAAAGGGCTGCCTGCCACACCCACCTCTCGGAATTGGACACTATCGGACACATTCCCTTGCGTATATGGATTAGGTCTGAAACATTGCCCTCCTCGACTTGAAGATCGTCCAACTTGGAAGACAGAGGATAATCGCTTCTTTTCAAAACGTTTGTCTCCCAAGCTCTGACTACAACAGCCAGTTCATCAATATCTAATGATTTCCGTGAAACAATGAATGCCTTTTCATTATTCAACAGTTTATTAACTAAAACCAGATCCCCGCTTAATACCTGCAATGCTGTAGCCAGGCCACTATAAGGCAATTTTCCATAACCGGAAAATTTGTTGGAATAACGCCTATCCCTTGCAAGCAACTCCCAAGCTCGGGAAAATTTCTCTCCGGGGCGGTAAAGATGAACCCGGCCAAAGTGTCCGGAATCCAAGCGAAAAGATGTAGTACGAATCTTGCTAATTCTTGGGGACACTATCACACTCCATTGGTTTCGCGAGGGGTAAAACCTGCATACTCAGCCAAGCCCTTTACAAATGCCCCTTGCATCTCGAGCATCTGATTTAGCCAGCCATTCTCTTCCCACCATCCAAGCACCTCACTAACAAGGTCTTGCCATGGTACAACCTCATCCTGAAAAGCCCCGTCAACAAAGACAAGATCAACTGGAGTGCCGCCTCTTCGTGCCCGACCCGCAAGCTGGGAAAGATCCACCAAGACATCGCAAACAAGCTCCCGCCGAAGATCCTTATCCATATACCGAAAAGTGGCCGGGCTACGCAAAAGTGCATGCAGACGGCTCCAGGCCAGCCGGCGTTCATTATCCACTACTGTCCCCGGGGTCCCCTCCCAGTCGGGCGGGGACATACGGACATTATAAGCTATGTGCGCCAGAAAACGGCCGGCATCGTGGCTGGGTGGCACAGGCCGAGTAAGTACAAAGATACCGGATAAAGCGGACTTATCAGTACCGGGCTGAAGAATATTGTGCCCTCTGGCGACAACACTAAGAGGCCCCACCAGTACCGCTGGGGCACGAATATGCCCGAAAGTCTCCAATTTTTTGCGTGGCAAGGCATCGAAATTACTATTCTCGCGCTCAGAATCGGAGACAAGATAGCAAACCTTCAACTCCTGGCCGGCTACTTTTTTTAGGCCCCTATAAACTGCCCGGGCTTCTTCATAACTGCCGGTAACAAGCATTGCCCGTGCTCGAGAAGTAGAATGTTCATCTCTCACCATGCGGTCCAGATATGAAGAAAGCGTGGAATACCAGAGTTCTTCAGCTGCGGACCGGGCCGCTTTTAACCGCTTTTCCCTGCTTTTGACCCCGGAAATTCGTGCTTCAACCTCTGCACCGCTTACCCGGACATTGTCATCCTTGTCCCTTACCCATCCCGCCGTTCTACCCAAAACATCCGCCTTGGGAGAACCGGGGAAGCGGCAAGTTGCAGAAAAGCCGACGACCACTCGTTGCCGGCCAGCCAAAGACATTGCAACCATGTCTCCAAGCTCACGGATAAATCCATGCGGATCCCCAGCCATGGCTCGAGTTTCCAATACACCCTGATTATTGTCCAAATTGGAAAAAGAATATCCGTAAATACGTTTACCCAGTGCTCCGACAGGAGATGGCTGCCAAGGTGCATACCCAAGCAGGGTATCCCGGATTTCCCCAGCCAATGCGAATTCTTTCTGCTCCAAGACAGGCAATAATCGACGCACATACCCTAAATTATGGTCAAGCTGATTCAGAATAGCCCGTATAATCAATAAATCTGCAAATTTGTCACGCTCTTTCTGTTGGGATTGGAGATTATGTTTGTTAAAGGTAAAATCTTTAAGTGCCTCCATAACGTTCCTTCGTATATCGGGCATGGACGCGCCATCCCTCAAATCATATATGAGAACCTCGCGGAGCTTCTTGTGGATTGGATTTTCTATCAACCCATCGCGCTTAAATAACTGGTTAACCTGTTCCAAACCACTTTCATGGCCATCAAACAGTTTAGCCGCAATTTCTGCATCATTTGCCTTCGTCCATGTCATTCGCCCCTTGTATGGCCAATTTATCGCCCCTTTATTAACAGCTTCAGTAAGTTTTCCAGCAAGAGATATAATTTGTAAAAAGTCGTATCGACCTCGATCAAATTCAATATCCGGATCGTTTTTTCCTTCAACTTGCATATAGAGTTGACTTGGCCTACTCGGAGGCTCTCCCTGCGGAGACAGTTCCAATCCACCGCTATCGGCGCTGACGGCAGCAGACTGCAGGGCATCAATCTCATCGATAAATACAGCTCCGCATAGACGGAAAACCATTTCCGCGGTTGAAACTTTGCGCGGCGGAGAATTGTCTATTGAAACTGGTACAGGCACACGCCCGCTTAAAAAGGCATGGTGATTAATCACCAGGATGTCGGCAGACCCGGCTTCTTCAAATGCGGAAAAACGGCCGCATTGTCTGATGTAAGGGCACTGAACACGAGCTCCGCTGCTCCCGACTTTTTCCAGCTGGCGCAAATGACTGCAGGGCTCCTCTCCCATTGCGGGAGTACTGTCTGGATCTTCGGCATAAGCGGAAAGATGGCAGACATAGGAAACATTTTGTAGCGCCCACTTGCCGTCGCTATCCTCTTGTGGAGGGTACTTCAGGTGGGCAGCGAATTGATGAGCCAGTTTACGCCAGGAGCTGATTGGAACGACCTTGAGATTCAAATCCGCATTTGCAAGGGCCTTGCGCAAACGCAACACCTCTTTCCAGGCCGTATGGATATCAGGCACCACAATTGCTGAAATTATGCCCTTAGCTGCTAGATGCAGGGCCAACAAACGAATAAAAATGGATTTACCCGTGCCGGTAGGGGCTATTCCCAGATTGGTTATTCCGGCATCAAACACTTGTACCGGTACGGAAGTCTCGTCTTTGGATACAAAACAATCCAAGAAGCCTTTCACTGCGTGTTTATGATAAAAATCCCCATCCCGGCCGTCAATTTTCCTGGCAAGTGCGGCCAATTCGTTTCTATTAAGGACAATACTCCGAGGGGCATCTGCGGTTTTCAGCTGCAGAGTTAAAAAATGATCCGAGGAAACATGTTCCGGGGGGATGAGATAATATTGGCCTCCGCCCCTAAGTATTAGCTCCCGGCCATTATTAACAGTTACACCGCCAAGCGGTTTACCCAGCGATTTTTTTTTGAGGGCCTCGATCCAGTCCTCAATACGACTTTCAAGTGAAGCACCTGGTACTAGACGGTACGTTGTCTGCCATGTCGGTTCTAAATTTTTATCCGAATCCAAAGGTTCAAAATCATCTCCAACCTGCAGCACTTTCCTCAGTTCACACAGAAGCAGGCGATATTCGGACAGCTCATTGGGCCTACGGGAAAGAAATTCAGCTACCTGTAGCCGACTGCGAGTATCAAGATTACTCCAATCCGGCCAAAGATGCATACGGGCATTAGCCAGAAAGCGGACATCTGCCAAAGTAGAATCTTCAGTAAATAGCCGCAGGGTTAGTCCCATGGCCAGGCGTGTGACGAGATCGCTTATGGAGGAATTCACATTACGTCCTATTCTTTTCCTGCTTGTTTTACCATTTTGAGGAATTTACGACAGGAAGCAAAGAGAAAGTTAGCATTTTCCGGAACACTCTGCTTAAGTATATCGACGAAATGTTCTTTGCAGTCGGGGACCACTATCCATGTTTCCTCGGATGCTGGATGCTCAATTAAGTGGTTAATCAAATGAACATAAGAAACATAATCTTTAACATCAACACGCCAACTCTGGCTTTCGACTCGAACTTCCAGATCATATGCGTCAATATTGGGCCAGAGTATTACTTCCGCATAGGGAAATTCACAAAGATGATTGTAAATCTTCAATTCTTCCAAGCCGGGCAGGACTGTAAAGCGCCATAATCCGGCAAGAATGGCCACATACCCATCACACGGCAGAGGTTCGGGAGGGAGTTTTTGTCCAAGTGGTTTAAGCTTATTTCCTGACAAATCGAATTGGGCTCCCTCTTTCATGCAGGTTGTTGATCTTTCACAGAAAAATTTACCCCCTTGCCTGGCCATTGGCCATTTGCAACGCGGACAAGGGTAAAAAAATCTTTTTCCCCTGAATTCTACCTGCGACTTAACCGGGATTGGCCCATAAATCCGACTTAAATCCGCGCCAACCTCTTGTACCGCTGCTGCGGCATCCTTTTTCAAAGCATAAGCATTTTCCACTAAGAACTTGCGAAAACGTGAATATTTTTTTTCCGCACCTTCGACATCTCCTATGAGCTTGCTCATTATTTGGGGAATTACGGCCTGCTCTATTTCCTGCTCAAGATAAATCCCGGCAGAGTCCGCATATTCATGGCAAATCGGCGTAGGCTCACCTTCGTGGACAAGGGCTTGGCCTTCCGCTCCAGGCAACCATTGTGAAAGGGGCTTCATAAAGGCACTAATAATTTCCGGCAGTGTAAGGGGAGAAAGACCTTGATCCCTTCGAATACGGCTGCCCCATGCGGCAGCCTTCATCAAAAGGTCGAGAGACCTTTCACCATACTGCTCATCACTTGCATTTCCTTGACACCAAGCAACCGCAGCAACCGCAGCCAATACAATAGCTTTTTCCAATTGCTGGTTTTTAATTCCGGACTTCCTATCTTCCATATGTTCAAAGCTTTTCCTCATATTTAATGTTCATTTTTAATATTTTCGCTTATTAAATAAATGTTCAGCAACAAAGTCAACCCTTTTGGATATTTTTTAGGGCATACTCCTCCAAAAGCAGGCACAGACGACTTGCACGCCTTATGATCCTTATCATATCTATATGATTATTAATCTAACCTGCAAACAATATGTCAACAAACTGCATTCATATTTACATTATGTTAATTCGGTAATTTTCTATATTTTTTCATAAAACTATCATCTATTTCCAATTTTTGTTTAGTGCAAATATAACATCACTGTGATACGCATTAACTGTTCCATATTCATGGCTATAGACATTTTCTACTCTATAATTCATTTCGTCTGACATTTTTTTTAATTGCTTTCCAAGTGATTTCCACATACCTTTTTGCGATGTGTCCAAAAATTTATTTACCCATGTGATTCTTTTAGCTTGGAACCATTCTTTTTTTTCTTCATACACATTTTCTACATAATCATCATCTTTTCGCATATTGTCATCAACATCAATTTCATATTCTGATTTTTCATAACTAGATTGTCCTGCAAACCGAAATTTTTCAAAATTAAACTCATTTTTTGAACTTTTATCATTGATGGATATTGTCTTAAATATACCATGCTCATCATTAGCAATATTTATATTAATATTTGTAGATGCGTTCAGGTTATTCAACACTATACTATGACCATTACAGTCTTCGATTATTATATTAAATGTGATATTATGCTGCATGATTCCTCCTTAGTATTTTATATTTTGACCGTCTATAATTCTGCGAATATCCTCTGTTTTCCACCTTGTGGTCTTAGGACCTAGTTTTACAGGTGCTGGATATCTGCCTTCCTTTACTCCCTTCCACCACGTGGACTTACCAATATTTAATAACTGTACAACATCTTCAATTTTTAACAGTAGCTTCCCTTTAAAAGTATCCATTTTAACTCCTTGTTTGTATCGATTTGCTCTATACATATCCTCAACATCTAAATCACCACACCATTATAATTTCATTCAATCCTCCTTTATTAAAATTAACTATTTGTTTTAAAAATTTTCTTTACTCATATGTATTCGCCGATAATAAAGCTGAAACTTTTGCTCGCTCGACATCAGCACCTTGCTGGACATCAATTTTCCGATTGAATTCCATTTTCATCACCCCTTAATTTTACAACGAAATTTCCTATCCTGCCGAATCGGATACAAATGAGTCTTGGACTTCCGCTGAAGAGATGACCCATTTCGTTTACGCCTATATCTACAACGAAAAAATTTAATATATTCACAACCACCTAAAATAATTGACCCCACTTAAAGACACCCTTTTAAAAAACAACACATAAAAAACGACTCCGGAATGGAGAGAGTCATCCGCTCTCCACCAATTTTTTAATCTTTAATTTTACAACGAAATTTCCTTATGGATCTCCAACTCATTTCCCAAAAATAATTTTTTAGCTTTCCAAATATACAACGAAAAATTATCTGCTCAACTCAACATCCTATAATGATTGCAAATATTGCACTCGGGCAATTCTGGGTCTTGGTTCACCGTGGATTAAAATCAGCACCCCGTCCGAAATCAAATTTTTGATTCGCTTCGTTTTTTCTTTGCCCATATATTTACAACGAAATTTCCATAGAGCGGACCTGCTCAGTCCAATTCCACAAATCGTAGTGACAACCGAAAATTGACCAGGCGTGATCAGGCAAAATTGATCTCCCTTGGGTTGGTTCCAAGGAAAAACGCCGCCCCACCCCTGGGGATGGGACGGCGAAATTTAGCCGCTCTTTGACGTTTCCAAAGCCTCCTGGAGCCGATAGCTTTGCCAGGTGCACTCGATGATGTCCGCCCTAAGTCATCCTGTCCAAAGGGCCGCAGTAAGATTGGCGTCGCCAAATACCTGGGTCCAGTCCCCGAAGCCAAGATTGCTGGTGATAATCACCGAACCCCGCTCATGGCGTTCGGCTCGAACCTGAAACAGGAGCTCGGCTTCCTTTTGGGAGAAGGAGATATAGCCCAGCTCATCGATGATGAGCAGCCAATAGCGGGCATAGGGCTGCTGGATTCGCTGTAGGTCCTTTTGCTGCCTGACCTTGATGAGCTCGTTGACCAGGCCGCAAGCGGTGCCGAAACGGGTCCGAACATCCTGGTGACAGGCCTCCACTCCCAGAACAGTGGCCAGATGGGTCATGCCTTGCCGCTTTTACTCAGGGAGACCACCGAGTTTTTGCACTCCTCGACATACTACCGTGTCTATTTTGGACAAAAACGGCCCGTCTTGGGATGGAATGAGGGTTTTACGGGTATCACTATCGCAAAAGACGTGTGGAAGCGAACTAGAGGCAAATTTGAGCGTTTTCCGAATGGTCGTTTCAAATGGGGTAAAGCAAAATTGATTTTAGCCAGTTTAACCCTGGGCGAGTTCGTTCTCTTTGACCTAATTTTTCACGGCTCAAGGCCGCATGGCCGAGTAGGAATTGCCGCAAAAAATATTTTGGTATTTTTGCGGCTAAAGAAAATGCTAAAAAATGGGCTTCGCCCAAGA
>Ga0182239_1000820_pt1 | contig 10876 bp, 9 predicted proteins | sample hydfrate6_PW_210_FD_132456 | JGI IMG/M metagenome (GOLD analysis project Ga0182239, IMG submission 132456) | Subsurface microbial communities from deep shales in Texas, USA - hydraulic fracturing test 6_PW_210 | ecosystem: Environmental > Aquatic > Deep subsurface > Shale gas/oil reservoir >...
TCAGAGAGTCCGACACAGGTCAAAGCCTTGCCTCCAGTGGAGGCCTTATCCACCCGTCTGACCAGCCATTCAGTGTCGCGAACAACCACCCGGGCACCTGGAGCAATGGGAGAAACGGCTGCGTGAGGCATAGGTACCTTGAAGCTTGGATAGGGTTCAAGGGAAAGGCAGGCCTGAACAGGTATAGCAATCTGAAATATATCGGTTCACAGGCCTAATGAAAAAAACAGACCCAAAGGCTTTTAAATTTAATCGTCTTATCACCAGGTTACCTTAGATTAAAATAAAGGTCAATAAGATGACGGCAAAAAGCAAGATTCTGAAATAGAATGAAATTTGAGAAGAAAAATGAACAAGTAGATATTGGTGAAGATCTGCTTGCTGGGGTGAGAATTTAGCTAAAGGAAGGAGAACATCCGGATTATATTCCGTAGCTCACCAGCATGACCACTTGGCGTTGAACAGGCCATACAATGCACTTGACATGTATCGAACAGAAACGCTCGAAAAGCAGGACCTTCTTGCTCTCCGGGACCAGAAGCGAGCCCGCGACAATATCACCTCTATATCGCGATGTGGACAAGCCGCCTCCGGTTGAGTGTAGTTTGAGGGAAAATGGGAGATTGGATACGGCGATTGGGAAACAATCATCGTAAATACAATTTATTACTTACCCCTCGATAGGCTTACCTGAGGGAGGAAGGAAAAGTCAATGAGGTGACAGAGAATGATCTCGTCGACAGGGAAGTATGAGAATTTAGGTGCTGAGGGGAATGCTGAGGGGAATGGCACTTAATGGTCGAATCATGAAGAACTAAATTAACTGACAAAATAAAAAGAGTTGCTGTGACTCGGGATTGAAACAAGCCAAGACAAGCCCCCCAAAAAGTACCCAAATTTTATTTTGTGGGTACCATCTGGGTACCACAATTTTTTCTACGAAAAAGGGGCTTACGATTTTCACCGTAAGCCCCTGAAATCTAAGATGCCGAGGGACAGAATTGAACTGCCGACACGGGGATTTTCAGTTCTTTGATCTCGGGCTTTATGGAATCTTATCTTGTTTCTGTAAGCATAATATCAAAAATGGCTCTTTCGCAGCCTTCCGAGGGGTATGGTCGGGGGTGATCAAAATAAGGCAAATTTGCGGCTTTATATGTGGCCGGGATTGCTGGAGATATTCGGGGAAATTGAGGCTGTCTGTTTGTGGCTCATGGAGGAGGGTTTCGTGATCCACAGGGGGAATTGTGGCCAGTGGGTGGATACAAGCGGCAGGTTAGGAAATTGAAAAGGGGCTGCAAAATCGACTTTGCAACCCCTTGATTTTCTTGGTGGAGGTGATGGGGATCGAACCCACGACCTCAGCGTTGCGAACGCTGCGCTCTCCCAGCTGAGCTACACCCCCAATATAGAAAGTATATTAAGCAAGGCGCCTTATACATTGGAGCATCCCTGGATGTCAATCAGTGTTCAGTCTTGCCTTCGGCAAGGCTGAAATATTTTTGCCCCAAAGCGGGCAAAAAGGGAAAATTTGCCGGATTGATTCAAGAAGAAAAGTCAAGAAAATGCCGCTTATTTCTCCAGCCCCACATCAGCAGCGATGTCCTGCATCGCTGCAATAGCGAGTTGAAAGAATTCTCCCAGCTCCAGGTCGATCTTATCACATTCTTTGATCCGTTCCCGGTCAACGTTCGCTGCAAAGCTTTTGTCCTTCATCTTTTTTTTCAGGCTTTTCGCTTTCATACCCTCCATCCCTTCCGGACGGACCAAAGCATTGGCCGATATGAGGCCGGTCACGGTTTCGGCACAGCGCAGGGCATAGTCGAATGTGGTCTGAGCAGGCGTCCCATTCATCTCACTGTTGTGGGCGGCTATGGCCTGAATCGCTTCCGGGGGCAGCTTTCCCTCCAACTCCTTGGCTGTGAGCAGGCCGTGTTGGTCAGGTTTGTCTCTGGTCTGCTCAAAATCCAGATCGTGCAGCAGTCCGGCTATGCCCCATACTTTTGGATCGGCTTGAAAATGCCCGGCCAACTTGCGCATAACCGCTTCGGTTTCCAGACTATGATTGATCAGGCTTGTTTCCTGTAGATGAGAATGAAGAATGCTCAGTGCGAGGTCACGTTCCATGGTTGACTCCAGATCACAATTTTTTTCGGCGTAAGATGTCAATACCCAACCAAATGCCAACACAGGCAGACAGGAGATAGCCGACAAGGCCCAGGGCGGGATAGCCAAAGAGTAATGGGCGGACGCCGGTGGTGATGATCATGGATGATCCGATGATCATGGAACCGGTAATCACCCCCAGGGTGAGGCGATTGGCTATCCGGTCCAGGGTCAGACGCATCCCTTCCAAATTCTTGTGTTCAAATTTGATGGACAGCTGGTCATCTTCCAGTTTGTTTAGTATGGTGTTTGCCTGCCGAGGGAGGTCCTTTTGCATCTGCAAGACATTGCTCAGGCCTTTGCGCAGCTGGCGCTGAATAACTTGCGGAGAGTATTTGCCTAAGGCGATGCGGCGGACAAAGGGCTTGGCCTCGGCCACAACATCGAGATCAGGATAGAGCAGACGAGCGGAACCCTCACTGGTGACCATGGCTTTGATCATGATGGCCAGATCGGATTTGATCCGTATCCTGTACTGATGCAGGAGAGTCGTTATCGCGGACAGGAGTTGACCGATATTTATTTCAGCCAGGGGCAGGGAATAATAGTCGTCCAAAAGATCCATGATGTCTCTGTGCAGATCGTCGGTGTTTAAGCCTGGATCGTGCTCGGAAAACTCGAGGAGGATATCCAGGACCATTTCGCTGTCCCGATCGACAATCCCCTCCAGGAGGGTAATCAGTTTGCCTCTGGTCTCAGGGGTCAAGCGGCCGACCATGCCCCAATCCAGCATGGTAAAGGTTCCGTCATCCATGACAAAGATATTGCCGGGATGGGGATCGGCATGAAAAAAACCATCCTGCAGTATCTGCTTCAAGCAGGCCCGAAGTCCGTTCTGGGCCAGCACGAGACGTTTTTCGGCCGGCAAGGCCCCTACATTGCGAAGCTTTGTTCCTTGAACCAGTTCCATGATCAGAACTTTCTGGGTACTGAACTCGGAAAAAACCCGGGGAAATCTGATGTAATCGTGCCCTTGAAAATTGGCCTGGGCCAAGCGGATGTTTCTCGCTTCGCGTTCAAAGTCCAGTTCGCGCAGGAGCATGTGCCGAAGCTCGCGGATAAGTCCCGGCAGATCGTATAAGGCCATAGATTCCACACGCTCATGGATCTGCTTGGCCAGTCCGGCCATGATGTCCAGGTCGTTGCGGATGACCTGTTCAATTCCCGGCCGCTGGACCTTTATGGCCACGACGGTCTTGTCTTTGGCCAGGAGTCCTCTGTGCACCTGGGCCAATGAGGCTGCGGCCATGGGCTGGGGTTCGATGTAGGCAAAGACTTCCTCTATCGGGTATTCCAGGCTCTTTTCTATCTGCGAGGATATTGCTGCCCAGTCCTCAGTCTGCACTTCATCCTGCAGCCGACTGAGTTCCTTGGCCAGATCCGGGGGCAAAAGATCAGTCCGTAAACTGAGGATTTGACCGAATTTGACAAAGGTTGGCCCCAAATCGGTCAAGACGTACCGGAGCCGCTTCCAGGTACTTTCTTCCTGGGCAGCATGTTTTTTGGCTGATTTGGAAAATATGATCTTTTCCGGCAGATCTAACCGGGACAGCAAATCTCCAAAACCGTATTTGATCAGGGTGAATGAAATTTCTTTGAATCGATTGAGTCTGGAGAGGGTGTGCAGATCCAAGGGTCTGTCCTTGCAGGTCAAAAGGGTCAATAATACAAAGCCTGAAAATGAGATTTATTCACCCTCACTCTCTGAGGTATCCTGGACTGGAAAAGGTGGCTGGGTACTGGCCGGAGTAGGGGTCAGTTGGTCCTCGAGTATGCTCAACCGTTTTTCCAGATTGTCCACCCTGTGCCGCAACTGCTCCACCTCTTCGGCCTGGGCCAGGTGCATACCCTTGGTCAGCCGTTCCAACCCTTCATTCATGTGCTGCTTGATATCTTGCATCTCATGTTCTCCGGTTTTGCAAATTTCCTGAATGAATCGCTCAGCCTCTTCAGCGGTCAATTTGCCCTGCCTGACAAGAGATTGCATAGATTCTTGGACCTTGAATGTAGATACGACAGCTGTTCCCAAGCTGGCCAGGGCCAGTTTTTTTGCCAAATCCAGCATAATAAAGGCTCCTTGCTGTGGAGGATATAAGGATAAATGATCAATCTGTTTTCGGGATCTCAGACACATCCTCAATGATATGAAAGAAGTCTATAAGCTTGACCAGACTGAGCGTCTTGCGTACCTGGGGGGAGGGAGCCAGTAAATAGAATTCCTTGTTTTTTATGGTCTTTCGATTGTTGATGTGAACCAAAAACCCTATTCCGGAACTGTCCAAGAAAACTGTCTTGGACAGATCCATGACCAGAGCCATACAGTCTGATCCACTCAAATATTCCTCGATTTCATCCTTCAAACTGTCTATGACTTCAAGGGTCAACTCACCTGCATATCGAACGATGCATATCTGTCCTTGTATTTCTGTGCTCATCCTTTCCATACGTTCTCCTCAATGGCTCGCTCCATACTCAAGGTGTTCTGTCCATTGGCGTAGTTATAAGCAAATGCGTCTACCAAGCGGGAAATGATAAACAGGCCTCGGCCGCTTTCATCTTTGGGTCCGGGTGAATACACCGATTGTTGTGGGCCGTAAAACGGGGGAGCGTTGTCCCGGACCTCCAGATGAATTTTTTTTAACGGGTCGATATAAATGTGCACTTCCAACTTACCGTCTGCCTGTTGGCCATAGCCATGAAGGGCGACATTGACGCAGGCTTCGCTCAGCACCAGCCGGAGATCATGGATCAGGTCTTTATCCTCTATCCATTCCTGAAGAAAGTCGGCAACAGATCTGGTCAACTGCATAATTTCCTCTGGAGTGGCCTGGGAATGGAAGACTTTATGGATCATTGATTTTCCAATGAATCCATAACGCACTACGGTCATCAGGAAAAAAAGGTCTGCCTTCCAGCCCCTGCACCATCTGGGTCTCCAGTTTTTCCATGTTGAAGTTGGAAGTGCACAAGAGTTCAGAGGCCAAATTTAAAAAATTTGTCAACCCGAAACGCTGGCTTGGAGAGACCATCCATTCATAATATCCGTCAGTAAAAAGGAACAGGCCGCAACTGTCTGAAATGTCCAAGGTGACCGGCTGGAATTCAAGATCAAAAAAACCCAGAATCGTACTGGTGGGCTCCAAGAGGTCGGTATGCTGATTGTCGTTGACCATGAGCCCTGGACAGTGTCCGGCATTGATGTAGGTGATGACATTGTTGGTGTGGTCGATGTCAGCCGCAAACATGGTCACAAAATCCATTTCCTGGCCCAGGATGTCGATGAGCTGGGTATTGATCAGATCAAAGGTCTGGGCCAGGTCCAGGTAGTGGATTTCTGTGGTCCTGGTCAGTGCCCGGACAATCCCCATCAAGAACGCCGCTCGGGCCCCGTGTCCGGAAACGTCGGCTATGACTACCCGGAGTGTTCCGTTTCGAACACTAAAAAAATCATAATAATCCCCGCTGGCCCGTCCAGATGGATAATACGCGCTTTGGATTGCCAAGTCCTTGGTATAGTAGCCCGACTTAGGAATGAGCTTACCCTGCAAGGAGACAACAGTGTCAAATTCCTGAGCAATACGTTCAAAGGCAGCACGAAGCTGTTTATTCAGACGGATTTGGCGTTTGGCTACATTGATCCTGGCCTTGAGTTCTTCAAGATTGAATGTTTTGACTAAAAAATCGTTGGATCCTAAGTTCAGGGCCTGGGTCTTTGTTTCCACATCCGCAACCGAGGTGAGGGAGATGATGTACAAATCATTGTCTCCCATCTCATTGCGGATAGATCGGATGATATCTTTTCCGTCACAATAGGGCAGATTCAGATCCAGGATCAGAATATCAGGCTTGAACCGTCTGTACTCCTTAAGGGCTTGGTTGCCGTCCTCAGCCATGCGCAGCTGGTAGTTTTGGCCCTGAAATATGGAATTCAGACTGTCCCGCCAGACGGGGGAATCATCGATGATCAGAATCTTAATATCGCTATTTTGCATGCAAACAATAGTCCAAAGGTAGAAAAAGGTTAGCTCCCCGGATATTCCTGGTCTGCTGGATTCGGGGTTACTCTTGACTGTCCAGGGTCAAAGTGAATGGTCCCCAATTGCAGAGCAAGATATCCATTTCCGCTCCAAACCGGCCGCTGGCAACAGTGCCGGCTGTGCGGCTGGAGAGATCGCTAATGAATTGATCGTAAAGGGCTTTGGCCCTTTCCGGTGGTGCAGCCGGGGCGAAAGATGGACGCCGTCCCTTTCGCCAATCTGCATAGAGAGTAAATTGGGAGACCACCAGAATTTCTCCGTGGACATGGTTCAGACTGAGCTCAGACCGCCCCTTATGATCTGGAAAGATACGCAAGCTCACGATCTTGTCAAGGAGTTTGGACCAGACAGGAGCTCGGGGCAGATCAGGGCTGTCCTCCCGCCCAAATCCAACCAGGGCAACCAGTCCCAGGCCGATGTGGGCCTTTTTTTGGTCCAAAATACAAAGTCTTGCTTCTTTGACCCGTTGCAAAACAATGCGCATGTTCAGACTTCGCTGTATATGGCTTCTGAACTCTCTTTTTCAGCTACACTGACTTCATTGAGCTGAACCGGATGATCGCTGAGCAGAGATTTGAGTTGGGTGTAGATATATTTGGCCAGATTTTCGGATGAGGGATTTTCCTGGACAAAGGGCTCCAGTTCATTCAGATGCCGGTGGTCCAAAGTCTGGAGTACTGTTTTGACCTGTTTTTTCAGTTCTTTGAAATCCATGAGGATTCCTGTTTTGTGGTTTAAACGGAAACCTTGTATTTCTACCCGGACCAGGAAGTTGTGCCCGTGGAGTTCTTCGCATTTGCCCTGGTAATGGCGTAATTGGTGAGATGAACTAAAATCGTCAGTGATTCGCAACCGATACAGAGGCTGTGGTCTGTTCTGAGACATGGACTCCTCGTTGGTTCAGGATCTTTTTCCAATCAGTGATTTCCTGCTGCAAACTTGGTCCAGGCAAAATACAAAAATTGGGGCCAAGTTGTAAACGGCACTGGCCCTGAGCGAAGCCGATGATCAAATGCACAGGATTTTTGCCTGGATGGCGGTGGAGAATCTCTTTGAATTCCAGCCAATCATTGAGAGATATATGCTGGCCCGGAACGTGGATTTGATACGGTTCATCTTCCGGGAGTTCCACATCCTGCAAAAAGGTCACCGACTGGGCTAAGAGCTTTACTTGTTTTGCTCCTTCCTCATTTGCTGATTTCTCTCTGTCCTGGGTTACAGAGGCAGTACAAAACAAGGGCTGGTCCACGTCCAAATGCGATTTGACCTGGGCATATATCTCCGGAAACAGGGTCATCTCGCCTGTTCCGGTCAGATCCTCCACGTGGCAAAAGGCCATCCGGTGCCCTTTGCGGGTGGTGATTTCTTTGGTTCCAGTGACCAGGACCGCGGTTTTGATTTCCGTGTCTTGAGGCAGGTCGGCACAGTCTTTGAGCCCGGTGATCCCCAGAAGTTGCAGATGGTCCTTGTATTCAAGGAGGGGGTGGCCACTTAAAAAGAATCCAAGGTTTTCCTTTTCATAACGCAAACGTTCCTCTTCCGTCCACTGGACGATATCCGACTCCGGGATGGTCAAACCTATACCGTTTTGGACATCAGCCAAGTGTTTTTCTTGAGCCGGGACAATACTCAACAAGGAGAGCTGGCCATGGCTTTTATCCTTGTGTGTTCGCTGGGCCTTGGCCACTACCCGGTCCAGGGCGGCCATCAGGGCGGCCCGGCTGGAATTGAAGCAATCCATGGCTCCGCTTTTGATCAGGCTCTCCAAAACTCGTTTGCTTACCTTGCGGAGATTGACCCGCTGGCATAGGTCCAGAAGGCTTTTGTAGGCCCCGTTTTGGGTTCGTTCCTGGACAATGGATTGAATTGCTGAATCGCCGACGTTTTTTATTCCGGATAAACCGAAAAGAATGCCCTGGTCAGTTACGCTAAATGGATAGATGCTCGTGTTCACGTTCGGGCCGAGGACCTGGATATTCATTTCCCGGCAGGCATGGATATGGCTGATGACCTTGTCTGTGTTGCTGACTTCGGAAGTGATCAGAGCGGCCATGAATTCCCGGGGGTAATGGGCCTTCATGTAAGCGGTTTGATAGGAGATCAGGGCATATGCTGCGCTGTGGGACTTGTTGAATCCATACCCGGCGAACTTTTCCATCAGGTCAAAGATGTAATTGGCCGTGTCCAAAGGGAGATTGTTTTCCTTGGCCCCGGACAGGAATTTTTCCCGCTGTTCGGCCATAACCGCTGGATTTTTTTTACCCATAGCCCGGCGCAGAATATCTCCGTCGCCCAAGGAGTAATTGGCCAGCTCGGATGCAATGCGCATGACCTGTTCCTGGTACAGGATGACCCCATAGGTCTCTTTGAGGATGGGCTCCAAACTGGGGTGGGGGTACTCTACCTCGATTTCGCCATGCTTGCGGCGGATGAAATCAGTGACCATCCCGCTTTCCAGGGGACCGGGGCGGTAAAGGGCCAAAAGGGCGATGATGTCTTCAAAGCAGTTGGGCTGTAGGTCGGTGAGTACCCGGCGCATGCCGGAACTTTCCAACTGGAATACCCCGTCGGTCTGTCCTTTGCAGAGGAGGGTGAAGGTCTGGGCATCATCCAAGGGAAGGGTGTCCAGATCCGGGATTACCTGGTGCCGATGTTTGGCCAGATCAAGGGCGTCGCTGAGCACGGTCAGGGTCTTTAAGCCCAAAAAGTCAAACTTGATCAGCCCGACTTTTTCTACCTTTTTCATGTCATACTGGGTGACAACTTCCCCTTTTTTGCCCAAGTACAAGGGAAGATACTCATTCATGGGGCGATCGGAGATGACGATCCCGGCTGCATGGGTTGAGGCGTGTCTGGCCAGGCCTTCAAGTCTTCTGGAAATATCTATGAGCTGGGCTATTCGTTCATCGTTTTTTGTTTTGACCTTGAGTTCAGGTTCTTGCTCCAGGGCCTTGTCAATGGTCATCTTCAAATCGTCGGGAATGAGTTTGGCAATCTTGTCCGTCTCGGCAAAGCTCATCCCCAAAGCCCGGCCCACATCCCGGACGGCAGCCTTGGCTTTCATGGTTCCAAAGGTGGTGATCTGGGCCACGGAATCTTTGCCGAATTTGTCCGTTACGTATTTGATCACCTCTTCCCGGCGGTTGTAGCAGAAGTCTACGTCAATATCCGGAAGGCTTTCCCGCTCCACATTCAAAAAACGCTCAAAGAGCAGGTTGTAGCGAATGGGATCCAGATTGGTGATGCGCAGGGAATATGCAGCCAGACTGCCAGCCGCCGAACCCCGGCCAGGGCCTACCGGAATACTCTGAGCCTTGGCCCAGTTGATAAAATCCTGGACAATGAGGAAGTATCCAGCAAAACCCTTGCTGCAGATGATTTCCATTTCTTCCTGCAGCCGATCCCAATAGACCTGCTCGTCCTGGACATAGGGCAGGTGCTTTCGTCGTTCGCGCAGTCCGTCCCGGCACAAACGGACGAATTCATCTTCCAGGCTGCGGCCTTCCGGGGGGGTATAGACCGGAAAATGGTGTTGCCCAAGCTCGATCTCCAGATTGCAGTTCTGGGCAATGGTCCAGGTGTTTTCCAAAGCTGAAGGGCAATGGGAAAATTCTTCGGCCATTTCTTCCGGGGAACGGTAATAGAGTTTGTCGGTATTAAACCGCATCCGTTTGGTGTCCTGAAAGCAGGCATTGGTCTGGATGCAAAGCAAGATGTCGTGGGCCTGGACATCGTCCGGACCAAGGTAATGGCAATCATTCGTGGCTACCAGGGGCAGGTCGCATGTTTTGGCCAGATCCAGAAGTCGGACGTTGAGTTCCTCCTGTTCCGGGATACCGTTGGCCTGCAATTCAAGATAAAATCGGCCCGGGAAAAAATTGGTATATTGAGCAACGGTTTCCTTGACTTCTTCCAGGGATTTTCCCTGCATGAGTTTGACTGGAATCTCACCCTTCAGGCAGGCGGAAAGGGCGATCAATCCTGTATTCCATTTGGCCAGAAGTTCTTTGTCTATTCTGGGCTTGTAGTAGAATCCGTCCAGGTTGGACTGGGAGACCAGTTTGATCAGATTGTGGTATCCTTCCTGGTTTTGGGCCAAAAGGACCAAATGATAACCTGCCTCGCTTGCAGATCGGGCATCCTTGCGGGTGCGGTGGGTTGGGGCAACGTAGACCTCGCAGCCCACAATGGGCTTTATCCCGTATGACTTGGCTGTGGTATAGAAATCAATGGCTCCAAACAGGTTGCCATGATCGGTAATGGCCGCGGCCGGGCAGCCAAAGTCCACAGCCCTGGCGCAGAGATCGCGGATTTTGATCGCCCCGTCCAGGAGGCTGTACTCAGTGTGGCAGTGAAGGTGGACAAAATTGGACATGGATTGAAAGCTTATGTATACAGCACCGCCGCTGGCGGGCCTGTTATTCGTTATCAGTTATCTGTTATTTGGAAAAAGCCGCCAGTTTCATCGCAGACAAATCAGTTCCAAAAGAGGCAGGGCTTGGGGTCAAGGCCTGCCTCTCAACTTTGGTTTAAAGCATTGTGGCCGTCTTTTCCGCCAGGCGGAGAAGCTGGTGGGTGAAGCCGGCTTCGTTGTCGTACCAAACGATAAGTTTGACCAGGGTTTGGTCCGTGACTGTGGTGGTCAAGGCGTCCACCACGCCGCCATAGATGGA
>Ga0182239_1000823_pt1 | contig 10851 bp, 10 predicted proteins | sample hydfrate6_PW_210_FD_132456 | JGI IMG/M metagenome (GOLD analysis project Ga0182239, IMG submission 132456) | Subsurface microbial communities from deep shales in Texas, USA - hydraulic fracturing test 6_PW_210 | ecosystem: Environmental > Aquatic > Deep subsurface > Shale gas/oil reservoir >...
GGAACAGTTTACCCCCTCTTCGTGGCAGAACTTTAATATTTCACTCATGACATCTTGAAGATCTCTTTTCATTTTGTTCCAGATTTCCTCTTCAAAACTGCGCACTTTCTCAAAGTCCCCTTGTCTTGCTCCCAGGTTGAATGCAACTGCCTTAGCTTCTCTCCTATCCAAAACAGAAAACAGCACTATTTTTGCGTTCTTTTTCTTGGCAACTGCAACTCCATGAAGAGCTGCCTTTTGACTCCACTTCGAGCCGTCTATCAACACGAGTATCTTCATTGTTCACCACCACACATACCTAAGCCATAATATCCCAACGCCGGCACCTACAGTTAAGACCATTATGAGCATGCCTATTTTGAGAAAGTCCATAAATGTTATCCTTATGTCTTCCCTTGCTGCTATCCCTATCACAACAACGTTTGCCGAAGCTCCGATAGCTGTTCCGTTTCCACCTAGGCACGCCCCTAAACTTAAAGCCCACCAGAGGGGGTACGTGTTAAGAGAACCTCCCATCGCCTTTATCAGGGGTATCATTGTGGCTGTAAATGGAATGTTGTCTATAATAGCCGAAGCAAATGCTGAAAACCACGCTATAACCAGTACCGCTTCTCCTTCGTTGTGGACGAAAGAGGTTATCCATTGGGCTATCTGTTCTATAAACCCTGTCTCAACCAGACCACCTACAATAAGGAACAGTCCCCCGAAGAAGAACAAAGTTGCCCACTCAACTTTCTCCAGAATTCCCTCGGGGTTCTCTCTGCTCCAGAAAAGGAGCAAAGAGGCCCCAAACAATGCAACCACTGCAGGCTCTATCTCAAGCTTGTCGTGGACAAAGAAGAAGAACACCACGAGAGCAATGGTTACAATTGACTTCCTAAACAGGGCTAAATCCCTAATCGCCGACCTTTCATCCAAGTTGTTTAGAGTTCTTAAAATCCTCTCCTTCTTTTCGGGGCTGACCTTAAGGGTTCCTCTGTAGGCCAAGTATACTACAAAGACCATGAGTATCAAATCAAGAAATGCTATTGGCCCCATGTTGAGAAGAAATTCGCTAAAGCTAAGCCCTGCAGCGGAGCCTATCATTATGTTGGGTGGATCACCTATGAGCGTTGCCATTCCACCAATGTTGGAGGCAAAGATTTCGGAGAGAAGGAAAGGGAGTGGGGTGACCTCCATAAGTCTGGAGATATAGATAAGCATTGGGGTGAGCAAAAGAACTGTGGTCACATTATCAAGAAAGGCACTTATGAGGGCTGTCACAACTGAGAAAAGGAGCAAAACTCTAATAGGATCCCCTTTCGCAAGTTTGGCGGTTTTTATTGCGATATATTCGAAGAGACCGCTTAACCTTGTTGTATTGACAATTATCATCATTCCGGCGAGGAGAAGTATAGTGTCAAGGTCAAGATAAAGGGGAACTTTTTCCCAAGGAACTATGTTGGCTAGAAGCACCAAAGAGCCTCCAGCCATTGCGGCAACGGTTCTGTGTATTCGCTCGCTTATTATAAGAGCATATGTAAAGATAAACACTGCAAGGGCAAATATCTCCAATGGTGTCATCTGGATACCCCCTAATAGACTATCACCGGAATCTCCAAATGTTGAATTATCTTAAGAACCAAAGGACTTATGGGGGAGGTTTTTGTGATCTCCGAGCCATAGTTCTTCGAGATTGCGAGCATGTCGTAGTTCTCAGCCATTCTTATCACATCATCGCTTTTGTTTCCAAAAAACATGCGCCTCTGCACTTTCAGACCATAACTTTCAAGCTTCTTTGCCACGGTGTTAAGCAGTTCTTCTCCTATCATCTCTTCTCTACGCTTAAATTCTTCACTCGCTTCCGGGCTGAGTGTTTGACGCACAAGCTCAAATATCTGCGAATCCAGGATATAAACAAGCAAAATATTCGCCTCATAAGCACTTATCGTCTCATATACTTCTGTGGGGACATTTTTAACGTATCTGTCAAGCGGCATCAATATAGAATTAATCTCCGGGATCTGTCTTTCTTCTTCAGTTAGAAGAAACTCCCTGTAGTGCTTTATTATGTCCTCATATTTCTTCCCAGCTATGTGTTTAAACTTTCGACCGATGAAAGAGGAATACAATCCCATATTGCTCCCCCTAACCGTTTTGATAGGATGTTTAAAAAGACTTTGGTTCAAACTTTCAATTTTTGGAGTTATGAACCACAAGAGATATTAAAGAACACAAGGAACTAATCACTGGAGGTGAGAAGATGAAGAAAATACTATCAATGCTAGCGTTGATTCTTTTGCTCTTACCCTTAGCGAATGCTCAATGTCCAGAAAAAGGGAACACCGTTGTGTTAAAAGCCCCAGCAGTATCTAGAACCTCGAGCGGCGAGTTAATAGGAGTAGCAACGGACTTTGTGATCACCGTTGCTCCTGGAAATGGGCACGTTTACGTTGAGACTTGGCCATTGGCAGAGGTGGATATGCAGGCATCGGCGAGGTTGGCAGCTCAAGTCGCTGGAAAAGTTCTTGGGGTTGATATGAGCAAGTACGACGTTTTTATTCAAGTAAAATCAGATGCTCCAATTATTGGAGGTCCTTCTGCTGGAGGTACTATGACCGTTGGTATAATAGCCGCCTTAGAAGGATGGAAAGTAAGAAACGACGTAATGATGACAGGTATGATAAATCCCGATGGGAGCATTGGGCCAGTAGGAGGGATTCTAGAGAAAGCTTCGGCTGCCCACAGCGTAGGAGCAAAGCTCTTCTTAATTCCAGAAGGACAGAGAATACAGGTAGTCCAAAAAACCGAACAAAAGCAAATCGGCCCAATAGTGCAGATAACAAGTAAGTCCGAAAAAGTTGACGTAGTTGAATACGCAAAGGAGAGATGGGGCTTAGAAGTTAAAGAGATTAGGGATATATATGAGGCAGTGTACTATTTCACCGGAAAGAAGATAGAGAAGCCATCTGTGCCAGGGGAGTTGAAAGTTGATACCTCTTTTCTAAAGGACGATGCACTCAAGGACTACGATGAGACCCTAGAATACTATAAGCAGGTTGAAAATAAGCTCAAAAACAGTGACGTTAGCTACACCACTTATTCCTACCTCAAAAATGCACTAGATGATGCCAAAGCTAAGTTAGACGAAGCCAAGAAGGACTTGGACGAAGGTATGTATTACACAGCTCTAAGCCTTGATTTTCAGGCGAGGATTGCGATAAGGCACGTGGATTGGTATTTGGATGTGAAAACTGACAGTGACTTAGAGAATCTGCTGAAAGAGGTCGATAATGAGATAAAGGACACCGAAAGCTACGTCTCAAATCTCACAATAAGGGGAATAACAATGCTCCAAGCGGTTGCCGCAAGTGAGGAAAGAGTTGAAGAAGCAAAATCCCTCCTGAAAGATGCTTGGTCCTCCTATTACGATGGTAATTACTGGGATGCAATAAGCAATGCTGCCTTTGCATACGAGAGAATACAAACAGCAAAGTTCTGGGCATCCCTGGGGGAGAGATACGCAAAGGGAGAGGTAATTGAAAGGGATGCAATAAAAGATACCGCAAGGGAATACTTGGACAATTCAAGGCTTATCATAACTTACATAACCTCAATGTTTGGGGAAACAAACCTTCAGGATTTGGTAAACTTAATGAACGAGGGAGAGGAATATTACCAAGATGGCAAATATTCAGCGGCTATCTTCTCCGCAATGGAAGCCAGAATAAGGGCTGAGATAATCTTAGATACTCTTGGAATTGACAACGAGACCGTACTTATGGACAAGCTTCAGAGAATGAAAGAAGATGCTAAAGTAGCTATCGCAATAGCTCAGAAAGAAGGCATATATCCAGTCTTAAGTCTTGCATATTATGAGTTTGCCCAGAGTTATGAAAAGCAGGGAGGGTTAGAGAATATTCAGACCGCAATGGTGTTCTATCAATACGCAAAGGAAACTTCAACGGTATTCTTAAGCACAACAACCCCACCAAAGATAACAGAAGAACCCCTCATTCCTCTCACCACGCCGCTTACAAATCAAACAACACCTCAAAACACCACTTCCCCAGCTCAAAAGGAAACTAGCGGATACTCAATACCTCTAATAGCTGGCACCCTTGTAATTGGCCTCCTTCTAGGCTTTATAGCCGGAAGGAAGGCTTAAACATTTTCTCTTTTTTCTTGAAAAAGCTAAAATATCATGAAAACCCAACAACACATATGAACTATCAAAAGGTTGCAGCCCTTGTTGTGGTTTTTGTAATAGCATCATCAATTGTTCTATTCCTAAAGCCTTATTTCCCGCGAGGAAGGGAGACTACATACTCTGGAGAAAAGATACTTCTGCCGGAGCCGAGATTAAAAGGAGATATGAGCGTGGAAGAGGCGATTGCCAAGAGAAAAAGCATCAGAACATACAAAAATCAACCTATCAGCATAGAAGAGCTTGCTCAACTCTTATGGGCCTGTCAGGGGATAACCCACGAGGACAAAAGAGCCGCTCCAAGTGCTGGAGCAACTTACCCCTTTGAGATTTTCGTAGTAGTCGGGAATGTGGAGGGTCTAAGAGCGGGAATATATCACTATGACCCCTTTGAACACAGTCTAACAATGATCAAAGAAGGAGACTTTAGAAAGGAGCTCCAGAAAGCAGCATTGAACCAGAAGTGGGTAGGAGATGCACCAGTGGACATTGTACTTGTGGCTTTCTATGAAAGAACCACCAGGATTTATGGAGAGAGGGGAATCAGGTACGTACATATGGAAGCAGGCCACATAGGACAAAACATATACCTCCAAGCAACAGCTTTAGGACTAGGCACAGTTGCCGTTGGGGCGTTTTATGATGATGAGGTTGCAAAGATAATAGGCACTGAGGGTGCCCCATTATACATATTTCCAGTTGGGAGGGTCTAATATGGTAGTTTTAGACCATTACACCCTCGGATATATAACCTTTGGGCTTATGAGTCTTTCAATGCTCAGCGGTGCTTTCATACTTCTCTCCAAAAAGAGGCAGTTCTGGATAAAGGTACACATCCTCGTGAGCGTGCTCGCTTACCTCTTTATGGTGTGGACAATATGGGTGGTCAGATAAGCTTATTAATATGCCTTCCCTACATTTTATGGCGATAAAAATGTTCGTTGGACACTACAAAGACGTAGAAGAAAAAGAAGTTACAATAGAGGGAGTTGAGAATACAACAATAAGATGGCTCATCTCCCCAAAGATAGGGGCCAAAAACTTTGCAATGAGATATTTTGTTATTAGGAAAGGCGGAAAAATACCAATCCACCAGCACGACTGGGAGCATGAGATATTCGTTGTAAAGGGAGAAGGTTATATAACAAACGGAAGGAAAACTGTGAAAGTTATACCGGGCAGCTTTTTGTATATCCCTCCAAATGAGCCGCACGGATACGAAAATCCCGACTCAGAAACCCTCGAATTCCTATGCTTAATCCCAGTAAAAGAGGGTAGCATACCTCCCGAAGAAAGGGGTGATTGATTTTTCATTTTTATGTCTAATTTTTGTTATTTCTGTTTCAATATTGCCATGAAACCATCACTTAAACCGAAAATTTTTTAAATTCATCACGACATACCTTGAGCGGGCTTTAATGGCAAACGGAATTAAAGTTGGAATAGAAGAAAAAGTTGAATCAAAGCAGGCTGTTCTTTTGGGCTTTCAGCACGTTCTTGCAATGTTTGGAGCAACAGTTACAGTGCCCCTTGTCGTGGGGACGGCAATTGGGCTTGAGCAGAGGGAGATAGCGCTCCTAATCCAGGTGGTTCTCCTGGCAATGGGAATAGCAACCCTTCTTCAAACCACGATAGGGTCAAGATACCCAATAGTTCAAGGCTCAAGCTTCGCCTTTATTCCGGGGCTTATCAGTATAGGGAAAAGCTTGGGATTAGCTGCTGTAGAAGGAGCTCTAATCGTAGGCGGATTAATCGAGGCGGCAATAGGTGCATTCGGGATCGTCGGGAAGGTCAAAAGGCTCTTTTCGCCTGTAGTTACTGGGGTCACAATAATGCTCATAGGATTCTCTCTAGCCCATGTAGCAGTCAAGTACACCTTCAACTTCTTTGCCGATCCGAGCGGTTCAACAATACCGAAGGCTTTCTTTATCGCACTTGTGACATTCTCAACAACGGTCTACGTCGCACTTAAAGGAAAGGGGGCCTTAAGGGCAATGCCCGTAATAGTGGGAGCGTTAATAGGATACGTCGTCAGCATTCCCCTTGGAATGGCAGATCTCAGCTTGGTTAAAGAGTTACCATTAGTAAATGCTCCAAAACCTCTACCATGGGGCACTCCAGTATTTGAAGCCTCTGCAATAATAACCCTGCTGTTTGCATTCATCGTGAGCATAATAGAAAGCGTTGGAGATTACCACGCAATTTCCGCTATATCTGAGGCGCCAATAACGAACACAAACATCAATAGGGGAATAATGAGCGAAGGGCTTGCATGTTCAATTGCAGGAATTCTCGGAGCTTGCGGGACAACAAGCTACTCTGAAAACATAGGATTGGTTGCTCTAACTAAGGTTGCAAGCAGGCAAGTGGTGCAGATGGGAGGGGTGATATTAATCCTCTTAGCGATGATCCCAAAGTTTTCCGGTGTTTTGGCTTCCCTTCCTCAGCCCGTACTTGGAGGACTCACGATAGCGCTCTATGGTATGATAAGCGTTACTGGGCTTAGGTTAATAAAGGAGAAGGTAGAGCTAAACGATAGAAACATGCTCATAATCGCAAGTGCTCTGATTGTGGGACTTGGAGCTCCCCAATTGCCGCCGGAATTCCTAGAGCACTTTCCAAGAATTGTGGGGAGCATTTTAGAATCAGGTATGGCTGTAGGAGCCTTAACGGCCATTTTGCTTGATCAACTGTTGAGGTGATTCAGATGATAGAGGATAAAAGGTGGAAAGGTGTTTACTCCTTTGATGACTCTCCCTATCTGATGGAAGTATTAACAGAGCTTAGAGATAAAGAAACAGACTCTATAGCTTTTAGAAAAGGGCTTGTAAAGCTTGGAAGGTTTATGGGTTATGAGATAATCAAGACAATGGAGACAGAGAAAGTAAAAGTCGAGACACCTTTGGAAGAAACTGAAGGGATAATAGTAAAAGACAGGAGAAATGTAGTCATAGTAACTGTTCTCAGAGCTGCAGTGCCCCTTATGGAAGGTCTTGTAAAGGTCTTTGAGCATGCAAGGATAGGAATAGTCTCAGCATCAAGAGGAAAAGCCCCAAAGTTTGAGATAGAGATGAACTACATCAAAATCCCCCAGATAACGCCCGAAGATACGGTAATCATAGCCGATCCAATGATAGCTACTGGTTCAACTCTGCTGAGGGTAATAGAAGAGGTCAAAAAGTACGGTACTCCAAAGAGAATAATCGTGTTGGGCGTTCTTGCAGCTCCTGAAGGAATAACCAGAATAAAAGAAAAATTCCCAGAGGTTGAAATATTCGTAACAAAGATAGACAGAGAGCTCAACGACAAAGGCTATATACTCCCTGGCCTTGGGGATGCAGGAGACAGGGCATTTGGGGCACCAATAAAGCTTTCAACCCTGCCGCAGGTGCACACAATAGAGTAGCGAAAGCTTAAATATCTTCTCTTCAATATTTTTTGATTGATATGGTGGACATAGACGAAATCGACAAAAAAATCCTAGTGGAGCTTAGAAAGAACGGTAGGATTACCTTCACGGACCTTAGTAAAAAGCTTGGGTTATCTGTAGCAAGCATAAAAAACAGGGTCGATAAACTTGAAAGACTCGGCGCGATAAAGGGTTATTCCGCTCTTGTGGAGCCCGCTTTTCTTGAGGAGTATTTGCAGGCTTTAATCGAGCTTGAACTCCTTGCCGATGATCCCCGGGCTGAAATGGTTTTGCAAGAGATAGGAAAGCTCGAAAACGTCTTGGGCATCTATAAAAAGACCGGGGAATTCCAGGTGATGATAAGGGCTAACTTCAAGAACATGGAGGAGCTGAAAAGCTTTTTAAGGCTTCTCTCTCAAAGATATCTGCGCAAAAACCTCCGACGGTGGAGGGTCACCATAATCCTCGATGTCATAAAGGACAATGGAGTTCAGATTTCCAAGGGCTCCCAAAGGAGATGATAGGGATGCTCTTTGTAATCAGAAAGGGAAAAAAGAGCAGTGAGCTTGAAGCATTCTACATTGAAAATGAACCCGAAAAGCTTTCCCAAATCCAGAATTTAAAAGCGGAGAGAATTTTCAGGCTGATAATGAGGGGTAACAGACTTTTCAAGGTTCTGGAAGGAAGCAACTATCAAAATCCAAAAGAGATTGAAAAAATGCTGAAAGCTGCGAGGATTGTCTTAACCTCCGATGTCGCAGAATGGGAAGAGTATTTTAGGGTGAGGCTCCAAAACAAGAGGGTTGAGAAAGCAGAGCTGTGCAGACTCTGTCTTTTAAACGGGAAAATAACCGTGCTGACGGAAGGAAATAGGATAAAATATCACCACGAATTTATCTGTGAGAACTGTGCCGAGGAAGAACTCAAAAATGAGCTCCGCTACAGGTTTAGGAGCCTTGGAATGCTTGACCAAGCAAAAAAACTTCTTGAGAGATTTAAAGATCTAAATAAAGTTCTGGCTGTCTTTGATCCCCGTTTTGACCCAACAAAAAATCCAGAGGTTACGAAATGGGATGAGCTTGAGCCAAAACATGTTAAGGTTAAAGAGCTGTCCATAGAAGAGGTAAGCATTCCAAAAGAGTTTAAAGAAGTTCTAAAGAAAGAAGGGGTAGAAAAACTCCTTCCAGTTCAGGTTTTGGCCCTGCAGAATGGACTTCTCGAAGGAGAAAACCTGCTGATAGTTTCCGCAACGGCGAGTGGAAAGACCCTCATTGGAGAACTTGCTGGCATTCCGAAAGCTCTCAAAGGCAAAAAGTTTCTTTTCTTGGTGCCGCTTGTGGCTCTGGCAAACCAAAAGTACGAGGACTTCAAGAGGAGGTACTCAAAGCTTGGCCTTAGGGTTGCTATAAGGGTTGGAATGAGCAGGATAAAGACCAAAGATGAGCTCGTTGTTGTCGATACCGGCATAGATGCCGACATAATAGTTGGAACTTACGAGGGCATTGACTACCTCCTAAGGGCTGGAAGGAAAATAGGGAACGTCGGAACAATAGTCATAGATGAGATTCATATGCTTGATGACGAAGAAAGGGGAGCGAGGCTTGATGGCCTCATTGCGAGGCTCAGAAAGCTCTATCCAAATGCCCAGTTCATAGGTTTGAGCGCAACGATTGGAAATCCTCAAGAGCTTGCGAAAGAGCTTGGGTTGAAGCTTGTTCTTTACGATGAGAGACCGGTTGCACTTGAGAGGCACGTGATAATAGCAAGAAATGAAAGCGAAAAGTGGCGCTACGTGGCTCAGCTGTGCAAAGCTGAAACAATGAGAAAGTCTCCCCAAGGATTTAAGGGCCAGACCATAGTGTTCACATTCTCAAGAAAGAGATGTCACGAACTTGCGGCATTTTTAACGAGCAGGGGTTTGAAGGTAAAGCCCTATCACAGCGGTTTGCCCTATCACCAAAGGAAGCTCACTGAAATGGAGTTTCAAGCCCAGATGTTGGATGTTGTTGTAACAACCGCTGCCCTGGGGGCGGGAGTTGACTTTCCAGCCTCTCAGGTGATTTTCGAAAGCCTCGCAATGGGAAACAAGTGGCTTACCGTTAGAGAGTTCCACCAAATGCTTGGAAGGGCTGGTAGGCCTTTGTATCACGAAAAGGGCAAGGTTTATCTCATAGTGGAGCCCGGTAGAAAGTATTCTGCTCAGATGGAAGGAAGTGAAGATGAGGTGGCGTTTAAGCTTTTGACTGCACCAATTGAACCTGTTCACGTTGAATGGAGTGATGAGCTGGAGCAAGATCAGGTTCTGGCTCATTCTTGTGTTTTCTCCTACCTTGACGATATAGAGGAGGTGCAGTCTCTCTGCCTCGGAGCAAATCAAAATGCCGAGAAAGTTCTTGAAAAGCTTGAAGAATTCGACTTTGTAAAACTGAGGGGTAAGATCGTAAACGTTACCCCATACGGAAGGGCTGTAAGCATGGGCTTTCTCCTTCCAAAGGAGGCTCAGTTTATAAGGGAAAGCCTCTTCAAGAGACACCCAAAGGAGATAGCAATTAAGCTTTTGCCATTTGAGAACGTTTATCTAACTGGAACGCTCCAGAGAGAGCTTGAAAGTGCCGTGAGAGGAAGACTGAGCAGCAACATTTTTTCTCCAAGCTTTGCCTCTATTCTAGAGGAGCTCGAAAAAGTTCTGCCGGAGGTCAGTCCAAACGTGCAGGACAAGCTGTTTCTGATTTACCAAGATTTCTTTATGTGCGAGGAAGAAGAATGTACGGAATATGCCATGGAGCGGGTTTCATACACGATAATCGAGCTCAGAAGACAAGGAAAGCACCCAACACAGATTGCAGACTACTTCAGAAGACAGTACTCCCTTGTGCTTTATCCTGGGGATATCTTTACATGGCTTGATGGCATAATTAGGAAACTTGAGGCAATCGAAAGGATAGCCAAGGTATTTAGAGCAAAAGATGCAGAGTTTGAGGCAAGAACTCTGAGAAGGGAACTGGAGGAAGGAAGAAAGCTAAGAAATGAGTGATTAAAAATTGAAGAACTAAGGCAATCCTGTGCTTGTTGTCAAATTTTGGAAGAGTTCCTTAACTGGTTTTCCTGAGTTCTTTTCTAATATTGCTACAAAATCGTTTAAATCTCCTTCTTTGAATCTGTATTTTTCAAAGAACTCTCTAAGAGATTGGAAAAATATCTCTCTGCTTGTGTGTTCTTCAAGCTTTTCAAGAACCAAGGCTCCCCTATATGCACC
>Ga0182239_1000824_pt1 | contig 10843 bp, 7 predicted proteins | sample hydfrate6_PW_210_FD_132456 | JGI IMG/M metagenome (GOLD analysis project Ga0182239, IMG submission 132456) | Subsurface microbial communities from deep shales in Texas, USA - hydraulic fracturing test 6_PW_210 | ecosystem: Environmental > Aquatic > Deep subsurface > Shale gas/oil reservoir >...
GTTCTTGCCGGGTTTATTACTTTGATAAGAATGATTCTGGTGCGCCGGACGTTTTCACTTCTGGTTGGGGTAGTGATCTTGCTGGTTACAGCCTTGGCTACACTCAGGGTGGTGTCTCGGTGTCGTTTTTTACTGAATCGCAAGAGGTTGAGGTAGATCAGGAGGCGGTGCCGGTACAGGAGCGGATTACTAAGCAAACCATTGAGGTTACTGCTCCGCTTATTGAAACTAGTTTGGAGACTTTTGCCAAGCTGATTCCGGCTGCCACACTGACTACAGATACGACTTCGGCCAACAAGAAGCTGGAGTTGTCTGGTGATGTGGTGGATGACATTAACGTTATGGCTCAAACTTTGGTTTTGGTTCCCAATGTGGATGACACCGGTGCCCCGGTTATTGATGAGGATGTGGTGGTGCTGCATCGCGCTCTGCCCAATCCCAATTTTGAGTATTCCTATGAGAAGGATAGCGCCCGCGTTTACGAAGTAACCTTTAAGGCACTGAAAGACAGTGCAGGGAACTTTGTGACCTTTGGCGACCCCTCAATTGTTTAATCTGTAAGTAAAAACTTACTTTATGCCCTGCTCACATATGTATGAGCAGGGCAAATTTTATCTGGAGGATTGAAAAGATGGAAGTGGTTTCTTTGGACAAGTTTAAAACTGAGCAAAAAGTTACGCTTGATGGCAATACCTACACGGTGCGTGGCCTGACAGTTGCCGAGTACATTGATGGCAGTATTATCGACGAAATGGAAAAGGCTGAAACAGGTAAAGAATACGCAAAATTGCTTGTGGATGCTCTTGAAGTATTGACTGATATTCCGCGAGAGAAACTTAAAAAGCAAGAGCTTCGTGTTTTGAGTACCCTTATGAGGCTTTCGCAAGGTATGAGCCCCGAAGAGGAAGAAGAAGATACTAAAAAAAAGTAAGGGTTAAGTCAATTGACATTGGTTATGTCATAAGCTCTGTGCTTGCATTTTATTCAATTACATACACAGAGCTTATGGCATTGCCTGTTTATACATTGTGGGAATTAGAGAAAAACACACATCGTATTAAGGCTCGCGACCAGAAAACATATTTCGTTTGTATGTTGCAAGCTATCGCCTCTGCTTTCGGGAATGACCCCACACATATGATTCGTAATTTTGAAAGTATTGAGGGCGAGATTGTTCAAGAGGAAGAGGAATTTGGTTTTGACAAGGAAAAGCTACAAACGCTGAAGAAGCTCATCAATGGAGTTAAATAAATGGCAGATAGTGAAAATTTAGGTTCACTGTTTTCTGAGTTTAGATTGAGCTTGGAGCAGTTTGAGAAGGATATACAGCAGGTTGTGCAGGGCTTTCGCAAGATTGAGCAGGAAGCCGATGGCAAACTTGGTGACGCATCTAAAAGCGTGTCAAAAGACCTTGGTAAAACTGCCAAGGCTGTTGCTGACATGGGCGGTAAAATAGAAAAGACTTATGACAACATGGAAAGCGCCCTTGGGGAGTATCAAAGGGCACATCATTCTATCATAAGCAAGGTTACTGATAAAGTTGAAGATGAGGTCAATCGGCAGATTAAGGCCATTGAAAATATAAATGATTATTATAAAAAGTCGCAGGCTGACCTTATGGCCGCGCAAGCAGCCAATAAGCGTCACCAGATGGAGACTCGTGAGGCGCAGTGGCAAGATAAGCAGCGGCGGCAACAAATAGCTGAAGAGCGCAGGCAGGCGCAGATTGAAGAAAAGTTGGCCCGACAAAAAGCCAATGCTGAAAAGCAGGCTGAAAAAGAGGTCATGCAGTGGAAAGAAAAGTATGCTCGTGAAGAGCGTGAACTAAATAAGATGGCGTTTAAATGGCAAGACCATTGGCGCAAAAAGCGCATTGCCGAAGAACAGGAAGCCCAACGGAAGATGCAAGAGGCTTATGAAAGGCGCATTGATCGCATGAAGGGGATCGCCAAGGGGATCGCTGGTGCTCCTGGCAAGGCTTTGGGTGCTATTGGGTCTGTTTTCAAAGCTATTGGTGGCTCTATTGTGGTGGCCAATCAGGGCTTGGAATTGATGAAGAGCGTTCTTGGCAGCATTAAGCGTGTTGTTGTGGATATTGGCGGTCAGTTTGTTAATTTGGCGGGGAAGCTAGAGCGTATCCAGTTGTCTATGGGTAAGATTATTGGCTCAACTAAAGAGGGTACCGCCTTATTTAATGAAATTTTACAGTTTGCCTCTACGGTTCCTTTTGAGGCGGAAAAGCTATTGGAGTCGGGGCAAAATCTTTTGCCTATTTTGAAAGAAGGTAAGGGTGAATTGAAGGGTTGGCTGTCCTTTATTACTGATATTGCGGCCACAACAAACCTGACGCTTCAAGAAACCACCAGTAACTTCATTAAGATGTATTCTGCTGGTGCTGCTGCGGCTGACCTTTTTCGTGAACGTGGTGTTTTGCCGCTGATGGGGTTTACTCCAGGTCAAGAATATAGTGCTACTGAAACCAGAGAGCGAATGAAGGAGATTGCGAACGATACGCATAGCGTTTTTAATCGTATGGCACAAATTGTTGCTTCCACCTGGGAAGGGCAAATTTCGATGATTAAAGACGAATGGACGCTTTTTCGTGATTGGGTCATGCGCGACCAGAATCTTGAACTGGAAAATGGCAAAATAATTAAGGAAGAAGGTCTTGCTCCGTTTAGGGTGCTTAAAGGCATAATTCGCAATATTAATGATTTGCTTGATGAAAACCATGATAAAATTAAACAGGTTGCTGATGCTTTTGGCGATTATTTATCTGATAAAATAGCGAAAACAGCAACTTATATTGGTGAGATGTGGAGAGCTTTCTTCACAAATGATGGCCAGTTTACTGAGAAGGGCGAGGCGTTTTTACAGTCACTTAAAAGTCTTGCTGTAAAAACTGTGTCTATTGTTGGTAATTTTATTACTGGTATAATTAGCTCCGTTACTTTATTGTTGAATAGGATTTCTAAAGTTTTAGATGATTATAATGGCTTAGTTAATAAGTTAAGTAAAGTAAAAGACTTTGCTAAGCTAATGTATGGTGGTTTTATAACGCCATCCATGGACAATAAAGTTTCTGAGGGCAATGGTGGTGGTTCAAAATACAAGGGTAAAAAATATGAAGTTGATAGGAGCGATGATGACGCCATTAAGCTCATTAAATTTCAGGAAGACTTACTAGGCCAGCTTAAAGCCTTAAAAACTGGTATGGCAGTAAGTGCAGATGAGCTTGCAAAAGATGGCGAAACAAAAGAGGCTTTTGACAAGTTGGAAGAAGTGCCTGAAACGCTGTTTAATCTTGTTAAGGCAATGGACAAAAATGCCGACCTTCAGACATTTAATAATGTCGTTAAGAAATATAATACGATGACGAAGAGTCAGCAAAATGCTATTAGTAAAATGTCTACCAAATTTGGTAACTTTTCGCAGAAGGCTGCTGCTGCTGGTAAGAAAGGTTGGGATGCACAACTTAATTCATTGCAGGAATTTTTTAGACAGTTTGATAAGATTGCTGGCGATAATGAGATGTATCAAATCAACAAGTCTTCCTTGCAAAAAGGAATTATGGAGAAGGCAAGGGAGACATATAATAAAAATCGTATGCAGGAGTTAGAGGCGCAGTCGCGCGAATTAGAGCTTCAAAACCGCCTTGCTTTAAGCCATAACGAGCTGCAAAAGAAGATTACTCAGAATAATTTTGAGTATGAGCAGCAAATAAAAGGTGAGACGAAAGTTGTAAAAGAGCAGCTTGATGTTTTGCGTCAGCAGAAAAATGAAAAGGCTCGCATTGCCTATTATACCAAAAAAGCCGCCGACCAGACCTCAAGAGAAATGGGCTTGCGTATCGCTCAAGCTGAAGATGGCAGTTGGAGGCAAAAGCAGCTTCAACTTGATAAGCAATATATGTCTGATGTTCAACAGTATGGTAAAGTTGAGGCTGATGAGCGTGACAGTGTAAGGCGTAAGAAGGCTATTATTGACTTGCAGCGTCAACTTAATGATGAGCTTCGCGCTGCTCGAAAAGAGATTGATGGCAATGGCTATGCGGCGCAACTCAAGCGCATTAACAAAGAATATCAAGACATAGCCAATTCCAACGCCCCTCAAGCTGTCAAAGAGTTAGCCAAAAAAATTCGTGATGCCAAGGTGCAGGCACTAGAAATGGAATACCCACAAGGGTTTATGGCGGGCATCAAACAAGGTGTTGATGAAGCTGCCGATAAATTTAAAACGCTTGGGCAGCTTGGCAAAGACATGATGCAAGAAATGTCTAAGGCGATGGCCGACAGCTTCAACACTTTCTTTGTAGATGTAATTAAGGGTAAGGTAAAATCCCTTGGCGATTATATCAATAATTTTCTCAAGGGTATAGCTAAGGCTATGGCAAACATGGCTTCCCAACAGATGGCGTCTAGCATGATGAGTAGCATACAGGCCGGGTTCTTTCATTCTGGCGGCGTTGTGGGTAGTGGTGGTAATCGCACTGGTAGTTTTCCTGCCAGCCTGTTTGCCTTTGCTCCAAGGCTTCATAATGGCCTTATGCCAGATGAATACCCTGCCATTCTCCAGAAGGGTGAGGCAGTAATCCCCAAGGATAAGGTTGGGCAAGGCGTTTCTGGCCCCAGGCAGGTTGATGTGAAGATTCACAATGAGTCTGGACAGCCCATGCAGGCAACCAAAGCCCGCTCGCAATTTAATATGCAGCGTGGGGTTGTGGAAGTTTGGCTTGATGCCTACCAGCGCAACGCGCATGGCTTGCGTGATGCTTTGGGTGGTTAATATAAGTAAGTACTTAGTTTTATTGGCGGGGCTTCGGCCCCGCCTTTTTTTGGAGGATATATGGCTTCATTTCCCATGATACTAAAGCCTACCGCAGTGAAGCGAACGCTTATAAAGAAGCAGCTAAAATCTCCTTTTGAAAAGGGATATGTTATTTCCAGGGCCAAGCATACTCGCACTCGAAGACAGTTTGAGTTGTCTTGGGATTCTTTGAGTATTCGTGAGTTTTATGTACTTAAAGCTCATTTTGAGAGCAATCTTGGCAATACATTCTTTTGTTCTCGTTATATTATTAGTGACCCTATGGGGTATAAAAATACAAATGTTGAAACCCTTCCCAATGTTTGGCCAAGTGAAAAGATTATTTATGGCTCAAATATTTCTGTTGAAGGTATGCCTCTGACAGATAACACCTACCCGCCTTATTATTCAGATATTGACTTAATGTTTGATGACGAGGCTGCTACAAGTTCTTATCTAAATTTCTATTCTGCTGAATTATCGCAATGCTATATTAAGGTTGATTTAGGTGAGATGGCAGATGTTAGTGCTGTGGAGGTGACTTCAAATGCTCAGCCAGTAAATATTCGTGCTGAAACAACTGGAGAAGGTGTTTTGGCTCAAGCGAATATTGATACTTCAGCTAGCCCCGCAATAACGAGTCTTGTTTTTTCGCAAAATCAAACACTGTCAAATTTATATTTGATTTTTGAGCCTTATGATGCTTTAACAGCAGATTTTACTGTTGAAAACATAAATGTTGACGCATATAGGCATAATTATTGGGATAACTCCGATCTTTTGGTTCAATATTCAGATGGAGAGATTGCATACGAAAGTGCTTCTGAGGGCTTTTACAAGGTCAAAGTGAAGTTGGAGGAAGTATGATAAATCTACCTCCAGAGTTGATTGAGCGTAAAAATTTGCTTGGTGATACTGGCGCATGGATTGTTTTGCTTGAGGTGATTATACCACCTATGGGTGGTTTGACAGAAAAAGAAATTTTGCGTTTTGCATCTGATAATAGAAAGGATTATGTGCGTTGGAATGGATATGATTGGGTTTGCTTCCCATTTGATATAGATACAATTGGAGAGTCTTCCAAAAATGAAGTTCCGAAGATTGTTGTCAAGGTTTCCAATATTAACCGCATGGTGCAATATTATGTGGAGCAGGCGAATGGCGGAGTCGGTGCGACTGTCAACTTGTATGTTGTTCATTCTGAACATTTAGATGTGGTGAACAATGTGCCAAAGTGGACATTTGATGTGAATGGCACAAGCACCGATGAAGAATGGTGTCGCTTCGAGCTAGGTGCATCTAGCCCATACAACATGAATTTCCCCAAGCATAAGGTTTTAAAGAATTTTTGCAGGTGGGAGTTTAAGTCTGTCGAGTGCGGATATACTGGCTCTGCTACTGAATGTGACAGGTCGCTCACCAGATGCAAAGAGCTAAATAATACAGAACGCTTTGGAAATTGCCCTGGCGTTGGGCGCAGAGGTTTGTATGTATAATTTAATTGGAATACCATTTGTAAATCGCGGACGCGATGAAAACGGGTGTGATTGTTGGGGGCTTGTTCGTCTCGTTTATAAAGAGTTTGGCGTTGAGCTTCCTGATTATCCAATAAGCTGTTTTGCTTATAAGCAAATAAATAATGAAATAGATAAGTGCCGTTCTGACTGGTATTCACTTAAAAAGCCTATTGCGCCTTGTTTGGTGCTTTTTAAGACAAGTAGTGAATATCCTGATATGTGTACCCATTGCGGTGTTTTTATTGGTAACAATCGATTTATACATACTTTTCGCAAAAAGGAAAGCTGTATAGAGAGCTTAGACCATCCGTATTGGTCTGCTGTCTTAGAGGGGTTTTATAGATATGCAGGACAATAAGGTAATTGTAACGGCGATTAAAAACCCTTTTGAGCCGTATTTGAATCGTGAAATAAGGTATTTTGAACATGATGGCTCTTCTGTTCTTGATTATTTCCTGAAATTTTATCCAATTCCACCTGCCGATGTGAATGTTGTTGCCTCAATTAACGGGGCAATTTATGAAGATAATTTTGACCAAGTTTTCCCCAAGTCTGGAGATTCTTTGGCCTTTACGATGGTTCCGCAAGGTGGCGGTGGTGGAGGTGGTAAAGGAACACTGCGAACTGTGGCCATGATTGGCGTCATGGTGGCGGCGACAATGGCTACTGGTGGTGCCTTTGCTATTGGCGGAACCACCATGATGACGTTGGCTGGCCCTGTCACTTCTGGCGGCTTATTTGCTGCTGGTTCCATGAGTGCCACTATGCTTAGTATAGGTATTGGTATTGGTGGTTCCATGCTTGTTAATGCTGTTTTGCCGATACAACAAGCAGATATGGGTATTGATGGCTCTGTTGGCGGCGGTATGCAGGAGTCAACAAATTATGGGTGGGATAGCCGAAACCAAACCCAGGAAGGAAAGCCTTTCCCGCTTTTATATGGCACACTGGCCATTAAGCCATATTTGATTGGCAGATATGTTGAAACAAAAGATGATTCTAAGCAGTATTTAAATCTTTTGTATGCAATATCTGAAAATCTTGTAAATTTGAGCGATTATAGCTTAAAGATTGATGGCAACCCTATTAAAAACTATGACGATGTAGATGTTGCTCTTCGTAATGGCTATAACGAGCAAAGTGTTATACCATATTTTAAAAATACTTATTACAATCAATACCTTAATGTAAAGGTTCAGTATAACGCACAGCCTAAAAATCAAAATATTTTGTTGGCAAAAACCACCACCAAGTCAAAGCAGGTTCGCGATGATTGGGGCTCGTACCATTATTATCGAACAATAGAATATAAGTATGTCAATCTATATAACATAGGAACTCAGGCGCATACTGAGGCTAATAACGTATCAGGTTTGGCCGTTACTTTTCGTTTTAAAGGTTTAAAAGATGATGATGGTAATAGCGCAAAATGCTTTATAAAGTTGGGCTATCGTCCATATGGCTCTTCAGGCTCTTTTAACTATGAAACATTTTCGATTAAAAAGAACACTAGTGAGACGTTTGACAAGACATTCATTTTCGATGGACTTACACCGGATCAATATGAAGTCCGTGTTGATGATATGTGGTTTGAAAAGTATAGAAGAGGGTATTTTATTAGCTCAAGCTGGATTACTTCTCGCTCTATAGATACTGGTGGGGTGTATTTAAAGAGTGTTGGCTCTTTAGCAAATATGCCTGCGAAGTATCAAACAAGTGGCGATGCTGTAAATTCGCTAGCTGTTAATTTTTCTTTTCCAAGTGGCCTTGTGCATATTAACAACAAAAACAAAAACAAAAATACAACAGTAAAAATTCTTGTATATTATCGAAAACTTGAGCCTGATGGCAGTGGTGGGTGGCAACCTGCATCGTCATGGTATGGCGAGCAAATAGCCATAACAGACAACACAAGGGAGCATAAGCGACACCAGCACACGCTTTCTGATGAGCTTGAAACAGGCAAATATGAGGTTTGTGTGTGCTTTGCCGAGCCTCCACGAGATGATAACAACACATTAAATGAAACGTATCTTGAGTATATTCTTGAGGGTCTTAACGAAAAATTCACATACCCCAATACAGCACTGCTTGGCATGAGGGCGTTAGCTACTGACCAGCTTAGTAACTCTATGCCAGATGTTACTATTGATTGTAGTGCAGTTCATGCAGCCCGGGTAAAACATGCCTTTGATAAGATTGTTCAAGGTCGCGACTATTATTATTCAGCAAGGGCTGAAAATGATGGCTCAGACATGCTTCATTCGCAGATAGCTTTATATTCTAATGTCTCACAAATGGTTGATTGTGAAATTTATGAGTATAATGCAGATGCCCAAAGTTTTAAACACATTGATACTCAGACATATTCGTTATCTGCTGGCACAAATGTTGTCGATTTACATTCTTTTTATGTTTATGATGAAGCAGACAATATCGAAAGTATTGATTCATTGGAAAAATATTATCAACTTGTTTTTAGCGGTTTGGGCTATGATTTGTATGTTCAGGTGTATGGCTCTCAAGTTGATGAGCGACATAATAAATTCTACGCTTTTGACATACAGCAATATTCCTTTAATAATCCAGCTTTAATCAGTTATGATATTTTAACAAACAATCGCTACGGTGGTGGCCTTGACCCCGCCCATGTTCAGATTGGAGAATTTTTGAGTTGGGCTGATTACTGCGAACAAGAAGGATTTTTTGCCAATATATATTTTGATTCCACCATGACAATTAAAAAGGCCATCGACCATATTTCCACTCTTGGTAGGGCCTCTGTTGTACAGCGTGGAAACAAATATGGTGTAGTTGTTGATAGGCCAATTGATATTGTGGCCAATCCACCTGTTCAGATGTTTACAATGGGCAATATTATAGAAGGCAGTTTTAAAGAAATTTTCCTTGGAAAAACTGACAGGGCTAATGCTGTTGAAATTGCCTACTTTAATAAAGACAATGATTACTCTCGTGAATATATCTATCTCGCATTGCCAGAAACAAAATGGGCAAGTCAAAAGCTCAATAAAAGTAGCGTTACCCTATATGGTTGTACGTCTACTGAGCAAGCCAAAAATTATGGTGTCTTCTTGCTTAATACCACAAATTACTTGAATCGAACGATTGAGTTTGAGGCTGATGTTGATGCCATTGCCTGTCAAGTTGGCGATTTGATTTATTTTTCACATGATGTGCCGCAGTGGGGTTTAGCTTCTGGTCGTGTTGTTGAGTATGATAGCAATACTAATCGCGTGCGGTTAGATGAGTCTATTTATTGTGACCTAGCTAAAACTTACAGCCTGCTATATAGGGCGCATGATGATACATTGGCGCAAATGAGCATTGTGCCAGATATTGAAGAAAATGGTGAAACCGAGTGGTTTGCACTTGGCTCAATACCTTCAACTGCTCCGCAGCAATTTGACGTATATTCATTTGGTGAAGTTGACAAAATAAGCAAGGTTTTTCGCGTTATCCACATTGGCAAGACTCAAGACCAAACGGCAGAGATTAAAGCCATTGAGTATTTTGATGAGATTTTCACTGATGATTATATTTTGTCTGATTTGCCCAATCTTTCTAGTGCTACCGAGGCTTCAAACTTACAAGCCAGCGGTTTTTATCACATGCGTGAAGATGGCATTATGAGTAAGGCCATTAGGCTTGATTGGGATGGCAGTGCAGATAATTACTTGGTGTATGGCAAGGCCATTAAGCCAGACAATGACAATGACTTTGAAGATTTTGATGTGTTTCAAACAAGTTCAATGCCGACATATTATGGGTGGTGTTGGATGGACAATGGGACAGTCAATTCAATGCGGAATGTGTTTTTTACTTCTGACAATCCTATTGCCTTTGATGTAGATATTTACATTTGGTCTGGCGATTTGGCTACTGGTAGTTGGAGCTTCTTGAAGACCCAATCCGTCAATAATAACAACCATACATTGCTTGGCGCATTTCGTTATGCTGACAGTAGCACGAGTTATGATGGTTTCCAATTTTTCAAATTTGTTTTGAAAAATCCTTCAGTAAGTACTTACGAAGTAACTATTTTAAATTATTCACCACAACACAATTTGCTTTATACAGCAAATCAATGGTCGAGCTTGCAGGCTTCCATATCCACTTTTGATGAGGCTTTCCCGCAAACCTTTTACGAGGCTGCTGAGGCTTCAAGGTGGGTATATTTGGGTAAGACTCCACACAAGACATTCACAATTGATGAATCGTCTGGATTGGAAATTTCTGATGAATACCAATATGATTTCAAAATCATAACGGCATAGGGGCGATATAATGGCCGAATTAAAATACTCAATTGCCAATGATGGCAGTTTCTTCAACTTAGATTCTGAAAATGGGGTTGCCAAGGTGCAACCCCGTTCAGACCTTTTTGAAGTTATCAACTCAGTAGACAATACAAAAATAACCAAACCTTTCGTAGATGGTGAGATTGCTAACCCCGACTATGACCCTGAGCAGCCTACTGACCCCGAAACAAACCCTGAAAC
>Ga0182239_1000827_pt1 | contig 10813 bp, 8 predicted proteins | sample hydfrate6_PW_210_FD_132456 | JGI IMG/M metagenome (GOLD analysis project Ga0182239, IMG submission 132456) | Subsurface microbial communities from deep shales in Texas, USA - hydraulic fracturing test 6_PW_210 | ecosystem: Environmental > Aquatic > Deep subsurface > Shale gas/oil reservoir >...
GAGATCCCCACTACGAACAGGGATGCAAGGAGGAATCCGGAGCTGGTCGCATGCACGAAATGTCCAATCGCAACCGGTGAGGATATGATTGCCCATAGATTTTCCATCTCAAAGCGCGCGCTGCCAGGGTTGAAAACCATCCCTACGGGGTTTTGCATCCAGCCGTTGGCTACCAGAATCCACAAGGCAGAGAGGTTGGAACCAACTGCCACCATCCAGGTAGAAAACAGATGCATGCGGGTGGAGACTCGCTCCCAGCCGAAGAACATCATCGCAAAGAAGGTCGCTTCAAGAAAGAATGCAAAGATACCTTCGATTGCAAGCGGGGCACCGAAGATATCCCCCACCATCCACGAATAGTTGGACCAGTTAGTGCCGAACTCGAACTCCAGGATAATCCCCGTAGCAACCCCGATGGCAAAGTTGATACCGAACAGGGTCATCCAGAATTTGGTGAGATTTTTCCACTGCGGATTGCCGGTTTTGACATAAATGGATTCAAAAAATGCACACAAGAACGAGAGCCCCAGAGTGAGGGGGACGAAAATCCAGTGATACATGGCGGTGAGAGCAAAAGTGGCGCGCGCCCAGTTGACCATGCTGAGGTCTAAGTTTTCAATCACGTGTTGCCTCCTGGTTGAATGAGGGAGTGTCGCTGCTGATTATCTACTTCAGTGAGGGCTTGATGGACCCATGGAATGGGTTCCTTAAGCCCATGCTTAGCAGCCATTAAAACAATAAAATGTAGAGAGATATAATCATCGCAAATCGGACTGTGGAGGAGGTCTGCTCTCGGTGAGATTCCCAAGGACATGCTCTGCACGTTCAGCATCGGAGGAAAAATTTGTGGCAAGAAAATCCGGGAAAAAGAACATCTTTAACACTGCAAACATTATGAAAAGCTTGATAAAGATGATCTTCCACAGGGTTTTGCCTACCACCATGGAGCGGAATCCATCGCGGTAAAATGTGTATACGTTGCGCATAAACATGTGTTGCCCCCCCCCCTGTACAGGTTGAAGAAATGGAGTAACTATTCATCACTACTACCGGTAAGGGCTTGTGGTACCCATGGAAAGGGCGTCTGTCGCCATGGACGGCGCAAAGTGTCCCTTGGAATGGGTGCCACAAGCCCTTACTGAACAAATACGAAATAGACGAAGTAACTCCGGTTCTAATTATTACCTTTTTGGTTACATTTACTCGGTTTTACCCGGGTTGTCAAGCCCCTTTCATGGGAAAGCATCAGCACTAAAGGCAGGGATCTGTAGCACGAACAAAGCTAAACATCGGGTTTGTGACAGAATAGGCAGCGGTTGGGATCCGGGTGTTCGGGAGGAAATTCAAGTCCTGGCTTGCCGTGGCAATCCTTGCAGAATTTCTCTGCTTCCTTTTTCCCCTCTTGTTGGTAAATCTGCTGATATCTGGAGTGGGTATCGTCAACAGGCATATGAGGAGTGGTTTCTTCAGGAGCTAGCCATAAAAAGGTTACTACAGCAACGCCAGTGCCTATGGTGATGATGTCTCGTTTAGTCACGTCTTACCCTTTCGAAAGTGCTGGTTGGAAGGAGTCAGTATTTAATCGCCGCGCATAAATACCATATATATAAAGAGAAAAACCAGAACGACACCACCGCCGAGAAAGATGAACAAACTGTCGGATGAGCGTTCAAGGTCGGTTCCGGTATCATGCACAAGGTACACCAGGGCGACAAAGCCGGTCAAAGAAAGTGTGCAGGAAAGGAGCAGATGCCATTTGAGCCATAAACAGGCCAATACAAAAACAACTGCGCCGCCAATAAACCATGGGTTTTGTAGTAGGTTCAAATCAGCGATATAGCGGATAATCATTGATGTCTTCAGTGGTTTCAGCCATTCTATAATCGTTTCCATGGTTAGGCTCCATCAGTAATGTGCGGATGCTTTCACGCGTGCGTAGACCCGAACCGCGTTTAAATTGCGTTTTCAGGTTAAAACAGAGTAGCATGCAGATGATAAAACTCAAGGACGAAAGTTGTTGAAATCCTTGAGCTGAGCGCGGATTTTTTTCTAACATCCGGCCTCGATCCTGAACCTGTTCGGTTAAAGCCTGCAAGTGCAAAAAAATACTGTTATACTTTCCCTTTTTTATTCAAGAGGTTCTTGTGCCCCAGCGAGCAGTAGGTGTGTTTGATTCAGGTGTGGGTGGATTGACGGTACTCAAAGCGATCCGGCATTACCTGCCTGAAGAAGATTTGATATATCTGGGAGATACCGCCCGAGTGCCCTACGGAACCAAAAGTCCGGAAACGGTTCTTCAATATGCGTTGCAGGCTGCGGAGTTTTTGTGCGCCCACCAGGTCAAGATGATGGTGGTGGCATGCAACACTGCTTCTTCGGTAGCGTTGCAGATCCTAGCGCATCGCTTCAACGTCCCCGTAGTCGGGGTGATTGTCCCGGGGGCGGAGGAAGCCGTGCGGATCTCGCGCTCCGGCAGGATCGGAGTGATTGGCACCGAGGGCACGGTCAACAGCGGGGCGTATCAACATGAGATCAGCGCCCTATGTAATGGCGTGGAAGTGTTCAGTGCGGTGTGTCCGCTGTTTGTCCCCCTTGCAGAAGAGGGGTGGGCCGGGCATGAAGTGGCACGTCTCGCTGCGCGCGAGTATCTGCAGCCCCTGCTGGATAGTCACATTGATACCCTGGTGCTTGGCTGTACTCACTATCCGTTGCTGAAAGAGACCCTGCGTCAGATATTACCCGATGGAGTGGAAATGGTGGATTCCGCCACCCAGACGGCGCTGACCGTGCAGTATCTGTTGCGCCAGAACAGCACCCTGTGTACGCGGGAGCATGCAGGGAGTTGCAGGTTTTACGTGACCGATGTGCCCACCCGCTTTATCCGTGTGGGGAGTGCCTTTTTAGGGCAGGATCTGAAACAGGTGGAACGCATAACCCTGCCCACCGTTGAACATGACCTGAGGAGGTTGGTATGAGTCTCTCGCCCCGCACGCGCAAACGGCTGGTGCAGGTGGGCATATTGTTGCTTGGCTTGATTGCTGCCGGGATCATTGTGGGGCGCATGGTTGTGGATGTGCGCCCGCTTCCCCAGCAGCAGGAATCGCCCCACACTCCGGTGGTGCAGGAGGAGGTCTCCCTGTTTTTCAGTACTCCGGACGCAAGTGGTCTGCTGGAGGAAAAGCGCTCGATGCCTAAGGCCGGAGACGACTTTACCGCTTTAAGTCAGATTGTGGCAGAACTCGCGCACGGTCCCGAATCCGTCGATCTAACTGCGGTTATCCCAGCGCAGACCCGTCTGCTCGGGGTGCGCAGGATCGACTCCGAGACGTTAGAGCTCGATTTCAACCGTGAGCTGATGGATTACCACCCAGGTGGTAGCAGTTCGGAGTTGTTGAGCGTCCACGCTCTGACCAATTCCATCGCGGCGTATATGCCGGAATTTGAACGTTTTGTATTTAAAATAGAGGGAGAGGTGGTTGAAAGTCTCAAGGGGCATGTGGATCTGAGTCGGGCGTTGCAGCTTAATCGCAACTGGGTTAGAACCGATACAGGCAGCGCAGATATGACCCTGCCCCAATGATATGTCTCCCACCCCCCATGAATTTGAAGAAGAACCACTTGCGATTGGAGAAATAGACAGATGAATAGATTTATGCGCGCGTTGCGTGAGCACGTCCTTATTTTGGATGGGGCCATGGGTACCATGCTTCAGGCCCGCGGACTCAAAGCGGGTGATTGCCCGGAACAGATGATTCTGGACGCACCCGAAGTTGTAGAGGGGGTGCATCGCGAATTTGCCGAGGCCGGAGCGCAGGTTATTGTAACCAACACCTTCGGGGGGAATCGCACCAAGCTTGGCCACTATGGCCTGGAAGATAAAGTCCACCAGATCAATACCCGCGCCATCGAGCTCGCCCGCTCCGGGGGAGGCGATGAGGTGTTTGTGCTGGGAAGCATAGGCCCGACAGGGCGCTTTCTCGAACCCGTGGGGGATGCGGGTTTTGACGAGATGGTGGAGGTGTTTTCCGAACAGGTGCGCGCATTTGTAGACGCTGGCGCAGACGGTATCAGCTGTGAGACCTTTCTGGATATTCGCGAACTCAAAGCGGCGGTGATGGCGTGTCGGGAGTGTTCCGATCTTCCGATTATCGCGATGATGACCTTTGATGACGAAGGGCGCACTGTTCTGGGAACGTCCCCGGAAGCCGCAGCGGTTACTCTGGATGCCCTGCAGGTGGATGTGATCGGCAGCAACTGTGGGCTCGGAATCGAAGGGATGTATGAGGTGCTGCGCCGGATGCGCGCCTGCACCAGCCGTCCCCTGATTGCGCAGGCCAACGCCGGATTGCCTGTTCTCCAGGAGGGGGAAACGGTTTTCCCCGCTTCCCCTGCTGAAATGACCCTGTACCATGAGCGTTTAATTGAGCTTGGGGTGCGCATCCTCGGCGGGTGTTGCGGCACCACACCGGAGCATATTCGGGCGATGCGTGCGGCCCTGGATGATATGGAGCAGAGCTGGCAGGTCCCGCAGCATACGCAGGGGTTTGTCTCCAGCCGTACCAATGTGTGCGCGTTTGCCCCCGCATCCCGCTGTGCGATTATTGGTGAGCGCATCAATCCCACAGGGAAAAAGGGTTACAGTGCCGAGCTGCGTGAAGGTAAAACCGCATATATCCGCCGCGAAGCCCAGGCGCAGACGGTGGCCGGGGCGCATCTGCTCGATGTTAATTGTGGCGCAGCCGGGGTCGATGAACCGGCGGCGCTGGAGCGTGCGGTATTCGCCATCAGCTCAGTATCCCATCTGCCCCTGGTCCTTGATTCATCCGATCCGGTAGCCCTGGAAAAGGCGCTTAAAGCAGTAGATGGCAAGGTGTTTATCAACTCCGTTAATGGCGAAGAGAAGAGCATGTCCGCCATCCTCCCTTTAGCACGCAAATACGGTGCCGCAGTGATAGCCCTGTGCCTGGATGAAAGCGGCATTCCCAAGAGTGCAGAAGGGCGTATAGAGATTGCGCGGCGGATTATTGCACGTGCGCAGGAATACGGGATTGAGAGCTGCGACGTTATGGTGGACTGTCTCGCGCTCACCGTATCCGCAGAGCAGGATCAGGCTGCGGAAACCCTGGCGGCGATCCGCACCCTCACTCATACAGACAGGGTGGCAACGGTTCTCGGCGTGAGCAATATCTCATTCGGACTTCCGCGCCGCGCATTGATTTCAGCCACGTTTTTTGCCATGGCCCTGGAAGCGGGCTTAAGTGCCGCAATTATTAATCCGGCAGATGAGCGGATGCAGGACGCCTATCGCAGCGCCATGGTGCTCTTAGGGCACGACAACCGCGCCGAATTCTATGTGCAGGCATATGCCGATTCCCGGGAGCAGAGTTCCGCGCCATCTCCGGGGGCGGAGCCGGCAGAAGAGGATATCCTGCAACGCCTGAGCCGGGGGATTATTCAGGGAGAAAAAGACGAAATAGTCACCCTGGTGGAGCAGGCTCTCTCCGAGGGGCATGAACTTTTGTCCATCAGTAATGATGGTCTGCTCCCGGGTCTCGAAGAGGTGGGGCGGCGCTTCGGGGCGAATAAAATATTCCTCCCCCAGGTGCTCTTGAGTGCAGAAACCATGCAGACCGCGTTTACGCGCCTCAAGCAGGAGATGGGCGCTTCCGACATGAAGAGCAACGGTAGAATCCTTATGGCTACGGTGGAGGGGGATATTCACGATATCGGTAAAAATATCGTGTGTACCCTGCTGGAAAACTACGGCTTTGAGGTTGTCGACCTGGGAAAAAATGTCGCCGCAACGCGCATTGTAGAGCAGGCTCTGGAACAGAAGGTGGACGCCGTGGGGCTTTCGGCCTTGATGACTACCACCCTGCAGCAGATGCAGGTTACCATTGATGCCCTGCGCGCCGCCGGGGTTAAGGTATTTACCATGGTTGGCGGCGCAGTGGTAACCCAGGATTATGCCGACCAGATCGGCGCGGATATCTACGCTGTTGACGCAATGGATGCAGTGGCAAAAGTGAAGAAATTGATGGCAGGCACCGCACCGGAAAACGGGAGGAGATAGCGCCATGGTTGGTGGATTTAACCACAACTTCAGCTACAAGGGGCAGACCTACCACGTCCAGACGGAAGACAGCGGTGTACCCAGAGCGCAGATAACCACACTGTTGTATCGGGCGGGATCCATCATTGCGCGCGAAACCACGGTTTACACGGGTATTTGCGCCGAAACGGATTTGGCCTCCAGGGTAGAGGAGTTGATGAAGGAACAACACCGCGCCATGCTTAAAAGTCTCAAGGATGGGATGTTTGATGCCAAAATAGCGCAACTTAATGCTTCCTCCGGCGCGGCTGCGGATATAGACAACAGCGCGGAAGTTGAGGTGCACAAATCAGCTGCAGTTGAAGCTGCACCGGAGACTCCGAGGAATTCTGCGCCTGCCGCCGAGCCGGAGTGGCGCAGTGGACGTCTGGAGGGCAAAGTAAAAGCCTACCTTGATGCTGGACGTTGAGGTGCTTGCCCCCGACACAATAACTTAAAGGGCCAGGTTCAATATGCTCAAAAACAGCCTCATAGTCCGCATCATTATAATGAATGTGGTTCTGCTCACCATTGGGATCGGGGTGTTTACCCTGTTTCACTATCAACGCGATCGCAGCAATTTACTGAAGTTGACTCGCGATGGGGCTGAAATCCTCATGATAACGGTGGAAAATTCCATCTTCAATTCCAAATGCAAGGGGGATTCACACACGCTGCAGCGTACCCTGGAACTGATCGCCAATGGGCCCAATCTGCGGGTGGTGCGCATTTTCAATCCAGATAGTGGAAAGATTGCCAACTCATCGTTTGCCGCCGAGATGAATCAACCCATGTTGACCCGAGAACTGGAAGCATATCGCAGGGGGGATGATTCAGTAATGCTTGAGCACAGTGGGGAGGATGTGTTGAGCATCCTGCAGCCCATTGAAAATAAGCCTGTGTGTCATGAGTGTCATAGACCTGAGCGTGAAGTACTGGGGGTGCTGAATCTCAACTATTCCATCGCCGGGACCAACGAGTTGCTCAGCAGATCATCGCGCTGTTTCAGCCTTTCAATGATTTTTATTACCCTGTTGTTATCCTCCGGAGTGGCCTCCATTCTGGTACGCTATGTGCGCAAGCCGATCCAGGTTCTTACCAGCCGCATGGCGCAGGTGGAAGCAGGGGAAAAGAATGTGCGCATGATCCCAAGGTATAATGATGAAGTTGCCTATTTAATGCGCAGTTTCAATTCCATGCTGGATAAGCTTGAAGAAACACAGCAGGAGTTGGAGCAGTATCATTTCCAGCAGATGGAGCAGGCGGACAGGCTGGCTGCGATTGGCGAGATGGCTACGGGTATGGCACACGAAATCAAGAATCCGTTGGCGGGTATCAAAGGGGCTCTGCCTCTTGTAGCGGAGGACTTCCCCCCCGATGATGAGCGCCGCCAGGTGGTTGAGGATATTATGGCCCAGATCGAGCGTTTGAATAAGACCGCTACCGACCTGCTCAAGTTCGGGCGTCCGGGCACGCCACAGTTTGACTATCTGAATGTCAATGATCTTATCAGTGAAACCTTGTTTTTTGTAGCCCAGCATCCCGAGGCCAAAAACGTTGAACAATGCCTGGAACTAGGGCAGGATATCCCTTTTATCTTGGCGGATTGCAAGCAATTACAACATGTATTGCTGAATATAATTATAAATGCGTTACAGGGCACCCCCACAGGAGGTAGAGTGTGTCTTTCCACGGCACAGCTGAGTGAAGGGGGACGAGAATATGTGCAGATAAGCATTGCGGATAACGGTCCCGGGATTCCTGCAGATATACAGGAAAAGATTTTTACCCCATTTTTTACCACTAAGAATCGGGGGACCGGCCTTGGGTTGCCCATATGTAAACAACTGGTGAAACAGAACAACGGACGTATAGATATGCACAGCAACTCTGCGGGTACCGTATTTACCCTGGTGTTCCCTGTGGCCGGGGCGCTTGAATTAACCGATAAAGAACCGAATACCGAAGGGCAGGAATGAAACAGAATCAACAAATACTCGTAGTTGACGATGAACAACTAATTCGCTGGTCACTGGAAAAAAATCTGGTGAAGCATGGTTTTCTGGTTCAGACCGCCGAGTCCGGTGAGCAGGCTCTGGAGATAATTGCTAAAGAGACCCCGGATCTGGTTCTGCTGGATATAAGCATGCCCGGGATTGATGGACTCCGCACCCTTGAGGAGATCAAAAAAAATGATCCATCGGTGGCGGTGGTCATGATAACCGCCCTCGGGGTGTTGGAGACCGCGGTTAAAGCGATGCAACTCGGTGCGTTTGATTACATCCATAAGCCCTTCAATATGGATGAGCTGTTTGTAGTTATCCAAAAAGCACTGGAAAATCGCGCCTTGAAGCAGGAGGTTGAGCACCTGCGACGCGAGAACAGGCGTACCTTCGGCATGGGGCAGATTGTTGCTGAAAGTAAACATATGCGCGACGTCATGGATATGGTGGACAAAATTGCGCGTAGTGATGCCGGTACTGTTCTGGTGTATGGAGAAAGTGGTACGGGGAAGGAATTGATTGCGCGCGCCCTGCACGAGGGGAGCAACCGCGCGGATAGACCCTTTATGGCGATAAACTGTGCCGCAGTGCCGGAAACCCTGCTCGAAAGTGAGTTGATGGGGCACGAAAAGGGGGCGTTCACCGATGCCAAAACCCAGAAAAAGGGGTTGTTTGAAATGGCTAACGGCGGCACGGTGTTCCTTGATGAGATCGGCGATATGCAGATGGGGATGCAGGCCAAATTGTTGCGCGTATTGGAAGAACGTTCCTTCCGGCGCGTTGGAGGCAGTAAAGATGTAAGGGTGGATGTACGCATCATTGCCGCTACCAACAAAGAATTACTCCAGGGGATAGAGGATGGTTCGTTCCGCAAGGATCTGTACTATCGCATCCAGGTTATCCCCATCTACTTACCCCCCCTGCGTGAACGTCGTGACGACATTCTCCCTCTGGCACGATTCTTTGTGGAACGCTTCAATCAGGAGTTCGGCAAGCAGGTGAAAGGCTTTACCCCGCAGGCGGAGCGTTATCTGCAGGCATATGACTGGCCCGGCAACATCAGGGAGTTGCGCAATATCATTGAACGTGAGGTGATCCTCGAAGGCACCGAATATCTCAACCTGACTACGATCCCGCGCTCCACAGGAGAAGGTTCTACCCACGAAGGCATGGGTAGATACGATTATGTTTTACCCCCGGATGGTGTGGATATCGAAATGGTGGAGAAGCAGCTCATTGAGCAAGCGCTGGAATTGTGCGGCAACAATCAGTCGCAGGCGGCGCGCAAACTGAATCTTGGGATAGATGCGTTTCGCTACCGGATGAAAAAATTCGGCTTGTTGTAAAATCCACCTATCCAATCGTCTGAAAGGATTTACCCGTGCCACAGGATTCGCCGCAGCTGTACATTGTTGATGCCTCATCATATATCTACCGCGCTTACTACGCCATTCGTCATCTGTCCAATTCGCGCGGTCAGGCATGTAACGCTGTATTCGGCTTTACTAAAATGCTGCTGAAGGTGGTGCGTGATTACAACCCCGCTCAATTTATTGTGGTGTTTGATGCCAAAGGACCGACCTTCCGCCATGAACTCTACCCGGAATATAAGGCCAATCGCGCCAAAATGCCCGATGATCTGGTGGAACAGATTCCCCTTATTAAGCAGGTGGTGCAGGGATTCAGGTTTACTACTCTGGAGATAAATGGCTACGAGGCAGATGACATCATTGCCACGGTGGTGCGCCACTATCGCAATAAAGATATCCCGGTAACCATCGTCAGCGGAGATAAGGATCTGATGCAGCTGATAGGGGAAAAAGTTACCATGCTCGACACCATGAAGGATAAGGTGTTTGATCTGGATGCGGTCGCTGAACGTTTCGGGGGCGGACCCGATAAGGTGGTTGAAGTCCAGGCACTTGCCGGGGACAGCTCGGATAATGTCCCCGGTGTCCCCGGAATTGGAGAGAAGACCGCACGCGATCTGATTGAGCGTTTCGGCACTCTGGAAAACCTTCTTGAACACATAGATGAAGTGCCAGGGACGAAGCGGCGGGAGAAGCTCAAAGAGTATGCGGGACAGGCACGCCTTTCATACGAGTTGGTCAGCCTCAAAAACGATCTGGACCTGAATCTGGCGCAGATGGAGTTCACTATTCCGGAGCCGGATCGCAAGGAGCTGGCGCGTATTTTTCAGGAACTTGAGTTCAAACAGCTGTACGAAGAATTTGCCGAAAAAGATACTGAAGTAGAGCAGAAGTGCGATTATATCTGCGTAACCACGCCGAAGGATCTCAAGCACTTGGTTGAGGCGTTGAAGGAGGCAGAATATTTCAGTGTCGATACCGAAACAACCTCTATTCAAGCAATGCGGGCTGAGCTGGTGGGGATCTCGTTCAGCATAGAACCAGGTCAGGGCTGGTATGTTCCTGTGGGACATCGCGACACAGAGGATGCGCCGGATCAGTTGGAACGTGACACGGTACTGGATGCACTGCGTCCGCTCCTTGAGGATGAAAACCTCGCCAAGGTGGGGCAGAATATCAAGTATGATGCACTGGTGTTGCGTCGTGCAGGGATTGAACTGCGCGGCATTATGGCGGATACCATGCTCCAGTCGTATCTGCTCTTTCCGGCATCGCGCTCCCACGGTCTGGATTCCATGGCGCAGGAACATCTGCACCACCGCATGCTTGAATACACCGAGGTGGTGGGC
>Ga0182239_1000828_pt1 | contig 10798 bp, 9 predicted proteins | sample hydfrate6_PW_210_FD_132456 | JGI IMG/M metagenome (GOLD analysis project Ga0182239, IMG submission 132456) | Subsurface microbial communities from deep shales in Texas, USA - hydraulic fracturing test 6_PW_210 | ecosystem: Environmental > Aquatic > Deep subsurface > Shale gas/oil reservoir >...
CGGGAAGATCACTTTTACTGAAGAACAATCGACGCAACAATCCCATAAGTCTGTCCCTTGTATGCAGGTTGGCAAAAAACGCTTACTCTAATGCGATTCGCTTGTTAGTGCAAGAAAGAGATTGGCGTCTACAGCACCCTGCCCTCAAACAGATACCGCTCCGGATTCCAACGCAGGAGCCGATCTAATTCGCCGTCGGCGGGCTCGCCGCTAACCTCCGTCTGCGGCACGAGCCAGAATTTCCCCTGCCAGCGCTGCCACGGCCCATCCAGGATTAGATCACCATCAGCGTCACTTACACCACCCACTACGATATATCCCGCTGCGCGCGGGTATGAAGGTTCATACTGGATCAGCACATAGGGGGTATTCGGCTCCAGCGTATGCGCACGCAGGGTAAAGCTATTCTCCACACGGGAAAATTCCAGGCGTGCCTGAGCGCCAGCGGGACGGATCTCCCAGGTATGCTTGTCTTTGGCATACAGGTGCAGCACTCCGGGAGTTGGCTCACACACGGAACACTCCTCCTGAGATATGCTGGATTCCTGCAGTTCCATTGCCGCGCGAGCCTGGCTCGCCCCCCAGACCAGGGTGACACAGAGCAACATAATCCAGAAGCGAGAGTTCACCAAACACCTCCGCAGCATATTACTCATCTATACGCAGTTTTTTGGCTGCGGCATAGCGGCGCCATCCCCACGGCAGGAGGGAAAGCAGCACCACCAATCCTAATCCGATGCCGAACTCCACAGAAAGCTCACCTTTAAGCAACTGCCCTACCGAGCTCGAAAGGGATACATACGCGATGGTCGCCGGGAGCATGCAGACAAACGAGGTAAGGGCATAGTGGAGGAACGGAATGCGGGTTATGCCGAAGGCGTAATTGAGCAGATTAAAGGGGAACAGCGGGATCAGGCGCGTCAAAGCCACGATTTTCCACCCGTGGTGGGCCACATCCGCATCAAGTTTCTCCCAGCGCGGCCCGCTCATTTTAGTGCTGATCCACTCACGCCCGAGATAGCGCGCCACCAGAAATGCCACACTCGCGCCGCTGGTAGCACCGATGATGGTATAAACCACGCCCCACACCGGGCCGAACAGCAGCCCTCCCAGGATGGTAAGAGGCAGACCGGGCATGAACAGCGCCGGAGCTGCGCTATACAACATAATATAGATGAGCGGAGCCCAGTATCCATACCCGGAGATCAACCCCTGGAGTCGCTCCGGCTCGAGCCATGCGCTGGCGCCGGATATTTTCAGTGCAGCAATAACGCCTACCAGCACCGTCAACAGAGCAAGACGCCCCCAGACACCTCCCTTATTCTTGTTTGCGGGGGTGGGAGTAACCCCCACTTCCGTTACATCCGTTTGGTTACGCATAAATTTTTCCGCCTTGCGTTTCAGGTTAAATCGATCCAGATAGCGTTTGAGCCCGCGCGTGGGTTGTACCGGTTCAAGGTTCGAAGTGGATGAATGATCCAGCAGATCCAGCACGTGGAGAGTGGGCATAGCGGTACTCAGATATTCAACACATCCGGCGCAGTAGGTAACCACAGGAAGGTCGTTTGATTGATGCACGCGCTGTCGCCGCCAGCTCTGAGCCAACTCAGGATCAGTGGCCATAACGCATCCCCCTTCACCACAACAGATCGTGGTTTCGGCGTGGTTCTTCATTTCGGTAATTGCGAGGCCACGCGCCTGAATCAAATTCCGCACCGCACTCTGGACTTCTCCACGCATGCGATTCACGCAGGGGTCGTGCACCGTAACCTGTAGCGGCGCTGCAGCGTCATGTTTTATATTTTCATCGGAGATATGGGTCCCCAGCACCTCATATACACTGCTTAGCTCAATTTGAGGTAAATAGCGTTTGAATACTTCATAGCAGTTGGGGCATGCGGTGATCACCCCGGTGATGCCATTTTTTCCCAATTCGTTGCTAAGATCGCTAATATTATCTGCAAATTCATTCTCCATCCCGATATCATTATATGGCTTGGCGCAACAGTCGAGCACCAGCCCCAGAGCTGGAATCTGCTGCGCCAGCTGTGTATACACCTTCCAGGTGAGGTCGGCACGTGTTCCCGGCAGGGCACATCCGGGGAAAAACACCTGCGTACACCCCTGCTGCAAAGCGTAGCTTTGCAGCCATCTGGAACGCCCCATGCTCACGTAACTGCGCAATCCCTTAAAGCGCTTCAGCAGTGCAGGATTGTGCTTGACCTCCAGACGGCGCATCTGAAGGAACATATCCCGCACCTGCAGATGATAGGGGCACATCACATCGCACAGGCCGCACAGGCTGCATTCGAATGCATCTGTATAGTCTCCGCTCTCCAGGGCGGCGCGCGCGATACGCGCCGGGCTCCCATGCCGGGTGAGAAAGGCACATGGTCGCATACACAAACCACAGCTGTTACAGGCATCAGCTATCTGTCGCATGGGGTCTGCCACCGCAGACTCACTTCTTATCTGGTGCGGATGTTCCATTCCTCAATCCCCCCTTCAAAGTTGAGCGCGACGGGTAATCCGGCCAGGGTATGCACCAGCCAGGTATAGCCGGAGCGAATCCCGCCGGTGCAGTAGTATACCACCGGTTTTTCAGGGTCGACCCCTTTCTCCTTCAATAACTGCTTCAGAGCCTCAGTATCGAGCGGACGACGGTTACTGCCGGCATAGAACTTCTCCCAATTGATATGCACTGCGTCAGGGATATGCCCCAGGAGCCATTCATTCCAGTAGTTGCGTGTATCCACAATGGTGTAGCGGTCTTTATTCCGCTCCAACTCCTGTGCGCTGATATTGAGCCCCACGCGCAGATTGACCTCATAGCGTTGCGTCTTCGCTGTTTCAGAGCACCTATCCTCTCCCTGCTTCAGCGCCAGTCCGACCTCCTGCCACGTCTGGATACCACCATCGAGGATATACACCGTCCCCTGGTGCCCGAGCCAGGCCAGGATCCACGCAGCCCAGCCCTCGCCGCCCCAACTGGTATCCGCATCAGCGTAGATCAGGATATCGGTAGTAGTGCCTATCCCTTTTTCCCCCAAAGCCTGGGCCAGTTCTGCGGGGGGAAGAGTGCGATACTTGACGCCATCAGTATCAGTTCTGGTATAGTCCTCCCAGCTGAACGAACACGCTCCGGGGATATGCCCCTGCGCCCATACTGAGCGCGGACGTGCATCAAGGGTTACCACAGCGGGCAACAGTTGCTGCGCCTCAGTGGCTTTTATTAAACGTATGCTGGCAGGTTCTGTTTCAGCGGCCCAGGATGTACCTGAAGCGGAATAACCACTCCCTGCGGGGATAATACTCCCAATAGAGTTCCATAACATGAATACACAACATAAAAACGCCAGATACTTCAAGCGAGTGCGCTCTGCACACTCTGGAGCGTACCCCTCTTTAGCGCGCCCTTCTACGCCCTGCGGCAACGGTTCCATTTCCTTCTCCATTTGTGTGGTTGTTGTCTGTATTGTGCTTGCGTATCTGTTTCTCGCCAGATTGAATAGCTTTCTGTTCCAGCTACCTGCGTTTATCGCTATCTGCGCCCTTCTCGTGAGTGCCCTGAGCATGTTGGGATGGCTGGCAGATAGACGGATGTCTGTTTCAGGCGTACAGTTTGGTATCAAACACTATGTGGTAAGCGGCCTTTTCATCACTGGTGCGGCCTTGCTTATGCGCCTGCTGTTTATTGCGCGCATGCCGGAACTCTCCGACGATATTTTCCGCTATCTGTGGGACGGACTGCAACTGCGTCTGGAGCACAACCCCTATGCCCACGCCCCGGCTGCGCTGACTCCAATGCGACAAACTCTGGCTGAGCTGCAACCTCTCATCAATCATGCGGAGTTGGTCACCATCTATCCCCCCGTAGCGCAGTTTATTTTCTCTCTCGCAGCCGGAAGCCTGATAGGGCTGAAAGGGATATTTATCCTCTTTGACCTGGGCAATTGCGTTCTGATTCTGCTCCTGCTCCAGCGCTTGCGACGCCATCCTGTATGGTTGTGCATCTACGCCTGGCATCCTCTTGCGGTCCTCGAAAGCTCCTCCTCCGGACATGTGGATGTGGCCGCGGTGTTTTTTATCCTGCTGGCGCTTTACTTCACTATCCGACCTGCGACTAAGACCCAGGACTCAGGGCGTGGCTCCGGACTCGGAGCGGGGATTGCGCTGGGTCTGGCGATCATGACCAAGGTTTTCCCCCTTATCTTCGCTCCCTTCCTGTTCATCCAGTTATCCAGACAAGCGCGCGCTCCGTTTCTCCTCGCGTTAGGCGTGGTGTGCGTGGGGGTGTGTATCCCCTTCTGGCCTGAGTTACATAACGGGATCCACACTCTGCATCTGTATGCGCAACACTGGGAATTCTCCGGTTTTGCCTTCCGCCTCCTGCGAACGTGGACAGAATCGGGCCAAAGTGCGCGGATGCTTCTGGGTGGCGCATTCTGTTTCATCTTCGGATGGCAGTGGGTGCGTCTGTATTTGTACTTGCCCCACGCAAACACAAGCGATAGGCGCGCTACCGCCTGTGTAGGTGCGAATCTGGGCATTACCCTGGCTTTCCTGCTTCTTACTCCGACTCTGCACCCGTGGTACGCGCTGTACCTGCTGGCTTTTCTTCCCCTTGCACCCTCGCTTGCATCTTTCACAGCTGGAATAGTTCTTAGCTGGGCAGTTCTGTTAAGCTACCAGGTCGCCGCGACCCGAGCCTTGAGCGGCATATGGCAGGAAAGCACCCAGCTGAGCTTCTATATCTTTGCAGCGCCGGTATCTGCACTGTGCATCACAGTGTTTTTAGCCCGGCGGCGCAAAAGGCGCTGAGATACGTAGAACCGATCACGCCAGGCCTCACGCGCTATAACCCACAGGATTTTACTTCCAGCGCGACATACCCCGGATACGGTGCGACTTATTTTAGATGTGCCGGCAATACGCGGCAGATACGCGAGTGGAACCTCCATAATAGCCAGTCCCTGCTGCAGCGCCTTGATCTGCATTTCAATGGTCCAGCCGAAGTTTTTATCCCGCATATCCAGTTGCTGCAGTGCCTCCCAACGGATAATACGCATGGGGCCGAGGTCCTGATACGGACCACCCCACAGGAAATGAATCAGACCTGTAGCGAGACCGTTGCCGAAGCGCTGCTGCACACTCAGTGCCTCGCGTTTTACCGGCACCCGTTGTGCTAACACCAGATCGAGCTTAGAACCCCGCATACGTTCAAGCAGTTGACCCAACTCCGCATGATTATCACTACCATCACCATCGGCAAACGCGACAAAGGTTGGAGGCAAAAGGCGCAACGCTTCGATCCCTGCAAGGCACGCACTCCCGTAGCCTAAAACCGGCTCCTGCACAACACGCGCCCCATAGCATTTCGCAACCTCAGCGGTTGTATCGGTGGAACCGTTATCAACCACAATTACATCGTCAATGCATGCAGGAATACGGCGTAAAACCAAAGGCAACGATTCCGCTTCATTGTGCGCAGGAATGATCAAAGCGGTGCGTGCTTTAGTGGCGGTGTCCATACAAGGTTCCTTACAAAGAGAAGGGCGCACAATCTTACGGCTGTGCGCCTGTTTAAATTAACATTAAGTTTGAATGTTAGGTGTTTAGAACAACGTCGCTGCCAAGGCAACAGACCAGGTTTCTCCTTTGGTGGTGCTAGCGCCGTAGAGTTCGTTAAAGTAACTTGCTTCCAGAGCAAAGCGCGAACTGAGCTTGTAGCCTGCGGTAATTTCCAGTTTTCCCAGGTCGGATTCGTAGGGATTGGAGTCAATTTCAGTGAATTTACCCCTGGGGCCGTCATCACCGTTACCAATGCTCTCTGTGCCATCAAGCTTAGTGCGTACATAAACCAGTTTGCCCAGATCCATTCCTGCTTCAATTAGATAAACAAACTGGTCGGAGTATTCCTGGGTGCGCCACTTATATCCAGCTTCCACGTTAAAATAACCCGGAAAGAGAGGATACGTGGACTGACCGAACTGCAAGCGGATCTCTAGGTCATCCTGACCATCTCCAAGCTGGATATCTGTAGCAAGGTTCTGATCTTTTTCATCGTAGAACTCACCGCTTTTGTACAGAGCCTGTACCGATAATGCGCCTGAATCTGTTGCGAGCAGGCGATAGCGCATCCCGAGTTTCAGATCAGACACACCACTGGCCTTGGCGGTTTTATCCACTCCGCTGTCAAAAGTCACCAATTGTCCGTCTACCATTTTTCTTCCGGTAGACTGATAGGTCCATTCCGTTTCCTTGTAATCAATAGATCCTATCAGTGTCAGCCCTTCCATCAGGCCATATTCGCTGTATAATGACCAGGTTTGCTCATCGTAATCAAAGTCGCGGCGTTTGTTTTTATACACATCATTGGGAGCATATGCTTTAGTGGTTCCATCTTCGTAGAAATAGCGTTGCGCCTCATACTCGCTGTATGCCATGCGGGTATAGAGTTTTCCTGCCGGCATGGTCCAGGCCCCGGCCCAGACGGTGCCGGCTGTTGCAAGAATCAAAAATACGGCAGCTATAAATATTGCGCCTGGGGTACATGTGCGTTTTGAGGGTTTAATCCCTTGTTGTTGCATCAGTTGCTGCATTAACGCCTCCCTGATTTTCAGTAAATAATATTAAAATATTACATGACAGTCGGGAGTGAGATATACAACAAGAGTAACAAATATGTCCAATTAGTTTATCCGATAGCTTTATGCAATTGCATGGATAAAATCTATTGTATTTTTTGCCTGCAACTGTGCTAAACAACGCGCTATGAATACGCTGGTAAACCTATTGATGTGGATCCATTTTGCCGCCATGGGATTGCTCTCCCTGTACGGCTGTCATCGTCTGTGGATGCTGTATCACTGGCATAAGCTGAAACGGCTGGCGCAGGAGGGAGTGCTGCGCGGAAGCGTTGACTGCACTTCTGCCACAATCACAGTGCAACTGCCCATGTACAACGAACAATTCGTCGCTAAACGCATCATTGATGCGGCAGCTAAACTGGATTGGCCGGCGGAACAGCTGCATATTCAGGTGCTGGACGATTCCACGGATGAGACCCGTGATATTGTTGATTCTGTGAGCGCAGTCTGGCGTAGGCAGGGGATCAATATTGAGGTTCTGCGCCGCACTGAACGCACGGGGTATAAGGCCGGAGCTCTGGCCGAAGGCCTGGGTAGTGCCAGGGGAGAGTTTATTGCAATCTTTGACGCCGACTTTGTGCCCGGAAAAGATTTTCTGCATCGCATGCTCCCCCATTTTTCCACCCCGGAGACAGGGATGGTACAGGCGCGCTGGGGTTTTCTGAATCGGGAGGCCTCATGGCTCACGCAGCTCCAGGGTTTACTCCTCGGGCCTCACTTCGGCATTGAACACCAGGTGCGCAACTCTCTGGGTGCTTTTTTCAACTTCAACGGTACTGCAGGAATCTGGCGCAAAAATGCCATTATTGATGCCGGAAGCTGGGAGTCCGATACGGTTACAGAAGACCTGGACCTGAGCTACCGCGCCCAGTTGCGCGGCTGGCGTTTCAAATACGTGGATGATGTAGTGGTCCCATCCGAACTGCCCATTACCCTGGCTGATTTCCGTGCCCAACAGCAACGCTGGGCCAAGGGCTCGATCCAGACAGCACGCAAGATCCTTCCTGCAGTACTGAAAACCGAACAACCCCTCATGGTGAAGCTGGAAGCATGCGCACATCTGCTCGCCAACTTCGGCTGGGTATGTGGAGCTGTTGCCAGCCTGACTCTCTACCCTGCCCTCCTCGGGCGTGGCCCCATAGGCACGGCTGAAGCCCTGCTCATTGATCTGCCCCTGTTTCTCCTCGCTTGTGGTGCCATCCTGAGTTATTTCTTCTGTTATGCATACAGCACAACAGGATTCATGCATGTGCGTTGGCTGCCACTGCTTCCTCTTTTAACCCTGGGGGTTTCTCCCAGTCTGGCAGCGGCATCAATTTCCGGTTTATTCCGGCGCGGCGGCACCTTTAATCGCACCGCCAAATACGGAGTCAAGAACAAAAAAGTGGCTTCGATTATTCCACTTCTTTCGGTGCGCAGCTCAGTGCCGCGTCTTGCGTTCTATAGCGTGCTTATTGTTTATTCCTGCCTGCCGGTCACACTGGTGCCTGCGATGGGCTACTGGGCATCCATTCCGTTTTTAAGCATGTTCCCCTTAAGCTTTTCTCTGGTTGCATTCCGTGAAGCGGCAGATACATTTGTGTATAAGTAAGCGAAGCATTTATATCGGTTTGCATGAACCAACGTCTCTATTGCCGGAATACAAGTAATGAAAATCCTGCACATTCTCAGTCAGATTCCAGCGGCTACAGGAAGCGGTTTTTATCTCCAGGCCACTATGGAACAGGCGTACGAGCGCGGGCACAAAAACTATCTTCTTGCTGGAATTCCCGCAAATTTCCCTTTTGAACAGCACTGCGGCCATTTACCCTGTGCTGACCCAGAACTAATCCGCTTTGAACACGATATCGAACTGCCCATTGTGGGAATGAGCGATGTAATGCCATACCCCAGCGCACGTTTTTGCGATCTGAGTAATACCGACCTGCTCAGCTATGAGGCATGCTTCAGCGCCCGTCTGCGCCACGCAGTTAAGCGCTGGAACCCCGATATTATCCATTCCCATCATTTATGGCTCCTTACCTCTTTGGCACGGCAGAAATTTCCCGCTTTACCCATGGTCGCAAGTTGCCACGGCTCAGATCTGCGCCAATTTCATAATTGCTCCCATCTGCGCGATGCCGTACTTCGCGGCTGCAATAAAGTCGACGCTGTTTGTGCTCTGAGTGCGGAGCAAAAAGAGCAGATCACAAGCTCCTATCATATTGATCCTGAACGCATTAATGTTGTCGGGGCTGGATACAGCAGGAAACTCTTTAGCGCGCCTGCAATGCTGCCCGAAAGAAACCAGCGCATCAACATCGTTTATGCCGGTAAGCTCAGTCGTTCAAAGGGGGTACCGTGGCTAATCAAGGCATTGATAAAAACCAGACATAAAAACTGGCATTTACATCTGGCCGGCGATGGAGACGGAGGAGAAAAGGAAGAGATAATCCATCTGGCAGGCCATATCGGGGATAATGTCAGCGTCCATGGTAACATGGATCAGACACGACTGGCACGTTTACTCCAGTCTGCCCAGTTATTCGTGCTGCCATCTTTTTACGAAGGCGTACCTTTAGTGGTCCTCGAAGCGATGGCCTGCCACTGCCGCGTTATAACCACGGATCTGCCAGGAATCCGCGAAATATATCAAAACCTTAACGACAGTGAATGGCTTACGCGTGTTCCTCTGCCGAGAATGAGCGGGATTGACACCCCCCACCCGGAAGCGGAAGATGATTTTGTTGCTTCACTAAATGAAGCAATCGAGCATCAGCTTGAACGTTCAGGCAAAGGCTTATGCAATCTGAAACCCCCTGCGGAATTCAGTCGCATTCTGCAATCTTACACCTGGGAAAACACCTTCAAGCGCATAGAGAAGGTGTATAAAGAGATTTTATCCGTGTAACGTGACCGCCACTGCAGATATATCGTCATGAAGCTTGAAGCGCGGGAATTCCCGACAATCGGGGTCGTTGCGCTCCTGCTCTCTAACCCAATCAGCCAGACCATTCAAGCCTGAATGCATATATCTTTCAGCTATCTCATCAAAGTTCGGAATTACATCTGCCTGAGTGGGAGGGAACAAACCATCGCTGAAAGCAAGGATATGTTTCAGATCAGAACATTTCATGCTCCCATGTATGAAAAAGTTCTCTGCACGTGGATCACCATTGAGTACGCCATACTCACGATTCATCTGCATCCTGACGTTTTCTATCTGACCACGCACTCGTTGCAAAGCCTGGGAGTGGGTTTCTCCCGAAGCCAACTGCATTTGTTTCAGGGTTTCAGCGTCATGGTTGGTATATGGGGTAAGAAGATGGCTGTGATTGTCCATATCTATGCCGACGATGAGGCAATCGCCCGTTTGTACCCATTCAAAGATGCTGTCTTTTATCCTGAATACCGCCGCACTGGTGCTCCAGCACTGAAGTTCATCCTCCGTTTCAATACCATGATGCTTCATGGTCTCCTTAAGGCGCTGATTAGCTCGCCGCGCTAAAGAAAGCAGGTTGGCATCATTCTCTGCGAACTCACTCCTGGCCAGTTGTGCTGCCCACCAGGCACCGCTTTTACCCCGGCACAGACTCCCATCCAGACTGGAGGCACCATCAAAAACTCCAAACAGGTTGTTGTCAACCAGAACGGTGTCTTCATTGAATTTGCCAACCCCTTGTTGAAGCAGGGTTTCAACAGCAAAAGCGCTCATAATCATTTACTCCATGGATAATTATTTCCAGCGTCGATTGTGACATAGTTGATCCCCATTTGTCGCATTGGTAATACTAATAATAAACAGCAAACATTCAGGTCTGCCTATAACCACAGGTCTTCGACATAGTCAGACGTTCCCCCCAATCCGGGAAATCACCCTTCTCACTCACATAATGGGCTACGCATCAGCCCACAGCGGACACGACCTGCCCATGCATTCTGCATTGTTGCGCGCCTGGGTGCATGGTTGATACTTTAGTGGCTCCAACTCGACATCCAGGACCTCGGCAACAAGTTTCCCGCCATGGTTAAGGGCCAGCCAGGAATCACGCTGACAGCAGCGCGCCGCCCTGTATGCGGCAATGGTGCGGATAATCTCTCCCACCCCTTCCTGAACCAGCTGGCGCTGGCGTGCCTTTACCGGAGTGGCTTCAAGGAGCAGACTCAAG
>Ga0182239_1000829_pt1 | contig 10797 bp, 5 predicted proteins | sample hydfrate6_PW_210_FD_132456 | JGI IMG/M metagenome (GOLD analysis project Ga0182239, IMG submission 132456) | Subsurface microbial communities from deep shales in Texas, USA - hydraulic fracturing test 6_PW_210 | ecosystem: Environmental > Aquatic > Deep subsurface > Shale gas/oil reservoir >...
ACGCAGACGTTGAAATATCTCGTATTCGAGTGCAGTCAGACGTTCCTGTGCTCCGAGCACCTTGTCTTCGTGTTCCTTGAGCTCCGGGGTGAAGTAACGCTCCGAGTTGGCGAGGGTCTGTTTGCGCTCGTAGTGCTGTGGCACCTTGGCCAACTGGGTTTTGGGGATATCGATAAAATAGCCGAATACCCGATTATACCGCACCTTCAGGGTGTTGATCCCGGTAGCTTCGCGTTCCTGCATCTCCAGACGCGCAATCCACCCCTTACCTTCACGGCTGATGGTACGCAACTCATCCAGATCTGAATCATACCCATCGCGAATCAACCCCCCTTCGCGCACACTTACCGGAGGTTCATCTGCGAGGGCTGCATCGAGGAGTTCAACCACATCGTCAAGAGGGTCTATGGAACGGCAGAACGTACACGCAAGTTCAGCTTCAAACTGGGCAAGATGCTCAAGAATAGGAGAGATATTGTGTAACGAAACGAGGACGGCGCGCAGATCTCTGGCGTTGGCACTCCCCATGGAGATTCGGGTATTCAGGCGTTCCAGGTCGTGTACCTGCTTCAGGGATGCATGCATATCAGCGCGCAGCATGGGATACTGGATGGCCTCGGCAACCATCTGGTGGCGGCGTTTGATTTCATGGGTATGTACCAGCGGCATGGTAAGCCATTGGCGCAGGGTGCGACTTCCCATAGCTGTCGCGGTGCGGTCAATCGTCCCAAGGAGAGAACCGGAGCGTTTGCCATCGCGCATGGAGGCGGTTATCTCCAGATTGCGCCGTGTATCCGGATCAATAACCATGGTGTCACTGACATGGTAGGTACTTAACGGGCGGATATGCCCGACAGAACCGCATTGGGTCTCTTCCACATAGAACAGTGCCGCCCCCGCTGCACTGATGGCAGCAGGTTGATCGGCACACCCGAATACTCCGAGGTGTTCAGTATCAAAAAAACGCATCAGGCGCTGGGACGCATCATCAGGGTCAAATACCCCTTCCGGGAGAGAGTCAAGCTGCACCTGCGCATAAACCGATGAGAACTCAGTCCGGAGTGATTCTATCTGTGCCGCGGAAACAAGAAGTTCTCGCGGTGCAATGGCGCTGAGTTCACGCCTCACCTCATCCAGTGTCGTAACCGAGGTTACGCGAAAATGCCCGGTGGAAAGATCGAGGGATGCAACACCATAATCGTCACTCTCGGTAGCTACGACTACGAAGAAATTGTGCGCATCAGCTTCGAGCAGCTCCTGTTCGATGGCGGTTCCGGGTGTGACGACCCGCACTACCTCGCGCTTGACCAGCCCCTTGACTGCGCGCGGGTCTTCCACCTGCTCACAGATCGCCACCTTATACCCGGCCCCGACCAGTTTTGCCAGATAGGGCTGGGTGCTGTGGTACGGGATGCCACACAAAGGAATTTCATCGTCAGCTCCCTTATTGCGACTCGTAAGAGCGATATCCAGGATACGCGCGGCTATAACCGCATCATCCATGAACATCTCATAAAAGTCACCGAGACGGAAAAACAGGATTGCGTCCGGATAGCGCTCCTTGATCTCCAGATACTGACGCATCATCGGAGTTTGTGTTGGCATATAAAATCACTTTACTGCAGTGGAAAATTAAACTGGTGCTCTACTCTGTGAGGCACGTGCAAAACCCGTAAGACGGTTTGCGTCACTCTCACTCTATGGGCCGTCCGATTCTACTCCAGCGCGGCCTATGGGCCTCACTGTCCCACGACCAGTATTTGATAAACGCCTGACCTTTGATTTTATCCTCACTCACAAAGCCCCAGAATCGGCTATCGTAGGAGCGGTCCCGATTATCCCCCATAACAAAATAGTGCCCCTCAGGAACCGTTATTGCAGGCATGAAATCGCGTCGATCCTGCGGACTGGGCATTGTGCCGGGGTAAATAATACCCGGTTCCTTGTGGATCTCCTGTTCAATTGCGTAGCGTTCACCATTCACATACACACTCTTATCGCGTATTTCCACCCGGTCCCCCGGCACACCAACGATGCGTTTAATGAAATCGCGCCGTTTCAACCAACTCTTATCCTCATCTTCAGGAAACTCAAACACCACGATGTCACCCCGTTCCGGTTCGTCAAATTCCAGTATTTCGATATCGGTAAAGGGTATCCGGGTGCCATAGATAAATTTGCACACAAGCAGGTGATCGCCAATCAGCAGGGTATCTTCCATGGAACCGGAGGGTATTTTATACGCCTGGACGATAAAAGCGCGAATAATCAGGGCGAGTATCGCTGCAACCAGCAGAGCTTCTGAATACTCCCGGTACCAGGGTTTTTTAGCAGAATTTTTCTCTTTGTTCTTAAATATTTTCTTCATTTTGTTAATCTTTTGCCTTAAGTATGGAGAGGAAGGCTTCCTGCGGTAATTCGACGTTACCAACCTGTTTCATCCGCTTCTTGCCCTCCTTCTGCTTTTCGAGGAGTTTGCGCTTACGCGAAATATCCCCCCCGTAACATTTAGCCGTAACATCCTTACGCAAGGCCTTAACCGTTTCGCGCGCGATAATCTTGCCTCCCACCGCTGCCTGAATTGCTACGACATACTGCTGGCGCGGAATGAACTCCTTCATTTTTGATACCAACTCCCGTCCGCGTGCCTGCGCTTTATCCCGATGCACAATCAGTGAGAGCGCATCAACTGTATCACCATTGATCAGCACATTCATACGCACCAGATGACTCGGTCGATAGTCCAGATGTTCGTAGTCCAGGGAAGCGTACCCCTTGGAAAGCGACATCAGGCGATCGTAAAAATCTAGGACAATCTCGTTGAGAGGGAGCTCATACACAATCATCACCCGCGTCGCGGTGAGATAGCGGATCTCACGCTGGATGCCGCGCTTTTCTTCGCACAGACTCAACACTGGTCCCACAAAATCATTCGGCACATGAATTGACGCCAGGATGAACGGTTCTTCTATACTATCTATTTCCTGGATCTCGGGCAGTTTATACGCACTATCGACATTGATCACCTCCTGCTTAAGCGTGGTAACATGGTACACCACCGTAGGCACCGTGGTTATCAGATCGATCCCGAATTCGCGCTCCAGACGTTCCTGCACTATCTCGAGATGGAGGAGCCCCAGAAAACCACAGCGGAAACCAAACCCGAGCGCGGCGGAATTCTCCGGCTCAAAGGTAATGGATGAATCGTTGAGTTGCAACTTCTCCAGCGCATCGCGTAACAGTTCGTAGTCACTTGTATCGATGGGATACATGCCGGAAAACACCATGGGCTTTACTTCCTTAAACCCCGGCAAGGCCTTTTCCGCAGGGCGATGCAAATGGGTGATGGTATCCCCCACCTTGGCATCCTTCACTACCTTGATGCCGGCAATCATGAACCCGACCTCGCCCGCCCTGAGGCTGTCACGCTCCAACGGATATGGGGTAAATACTCCGAGTTGCAGCACTTCATAGCTGCGCCGATTAGCCATAAACTGGATTTTATCCCCCTTTTTCAGGGTTCCATCCTTTATGCGCACCAGCACAATCACCCCTTGATACTGGTCGTACCAGGAGTCAAACAGCAACGCCTTCAAGGGGGCATCAGGATCCCCCTCCGGGGGCGGCACCTTCTGTACAATAGCTTCAAGGATCTCGTGAATCCCGATCCCATCCTTGGCACTGGCTTCAATAGCATCAGTGGCTTCAAGACCGATGATATCCTCAATCTCTTCCTTGACCCGGTCCGGCTCAGCCCCGGGCAGGTCGATCTTGTTCAACACCGGGAATATTTCCAGATCCTCATCCAGTGCCAGGTACACATTCGCGAGGGTCTGGGCTTCCACCCCCTGAGATGCGTCTACAACCAGCAATGCCCCTTCACAAGCCATAAGGGAGCGACTTACCTCGTAACTGAAATCCACATGCCCCGGCGTGTCGATAAGATTGAGAATGTACTCCTCTCCGTCATCTGCTTTATATTTCAGACACGCAGCCTGTGCCTTGATGGTGATACCGCGTTCGCGCTCCAAGTCCATCTTGTCGAGGAACTGTTCGGTTTTCTTACGTTCGTGGAGGGCGCCGGTGGTTTCCAGCAGGCAGTCCGCCAGGGTTGATTTGCCGTGATCGATATGCGCTATGATGGAAAAGTTACGAATGTTCTGCTGTTTCATAATCTCCTGCACTTATTGGATATGCCGGTTGCTCTGCATGTATCAACACTATGTGGAGCAACCGGCTTTTTGAGCTCAGTAACACTGAATGCACTAAGTCGGTGGGCATTGAACCGGATGTAAGACTAGTCAGATTCAATTTCTTTGTAAAGAAATAATCCTAAGTATTCAACTCCGGGATGCCGATGAGTGTGGGTAGGATGGGCACACGCTTTCTATACTCCGCGCTCGAATGTGAGGTTCTGTATGAACCTGATTACATACACCCCTGAATACATACGCCGATTAATCGTATAATTTACTATCGAGTATTTCATGCATTCTTACAACACCACATCTCAAAACAGATTCACACCTCAACTGCGTACCCCTTCAGTACTGCGACACTGGCTTGAAGATCTACTTTCAATCACCCTTGTCGTGGTTGTAGTGAGCGCATTGATCTATGCGGCTTCCCTGCATGTGGATCGCACCAACAAATCCGGGCGGGAAGCCGCGCACATATCCCGAGATAAGGCGGGCACTATTCCGGCCATCTATAAGCGTCGGGATCAAGGACACTCCATCGATATTTAGCGAGCCAATCCGGATTCCCTTTGTACAAATTTGCTATCCAAGCTGTCGGATGGCGTTGAAGCCGGAGAGCCGGCATGCCACAATTGCGCCCGCTCTGAAAGTAGCGCTTGAACAGTGACATGCTTCAGTGCTACACATCGGACATGTATAAACCAGATGCCGACATAAAATTTGCCGATTTCCGTATCCTTCGCCTCAACTTCGGGCTCAATAAAGAATTCGACTCGTCAAACCTGCACACCGAGGTACATACTGAATTCAAGATTCACCATGAATTACACGGCACCACCCTCAAGGTGTTTCTGGGAATAAAATTCAGAGACGACGCGGAGCACAAAACCCCGTTCACACTCAGTATTAAAGGCGGCGCAACTTTCGAGTTGCAATATCCTCCCGCATCAACCGAGATCCAACCCCTGGTAAAGCAGTATTGCGCTGCAGCTATGTTCCCCTATCTGCGCGAAACCATCGCCGACATCACCCGCCGCGCCGGATTCCCCCCACTCCACATCCCACAAGTGGATTTTACCCGCGCTTTTGAGCAGGATTCCGATTCCGGGCCGTTACCCTCCCACTCTCTGCACTGAATAAAACCAACATCAAGGCAGCGCATAGCGTTTTTTTTTGCCTTGGACGGGCAAAAGTGGCATAATTTCGCTTTTGTGTAAAAAAGGATTTAACCTTTACATACATAAATATAATTACACAATTGGTAACGGGTGAATAGTTACCACAATTGCTCCTATCCTATTACACCCACACGGCGCCATATTGCCCATAGTGCCATAGTGATGTAACGTTCAACTTGTCTTTTTATATTTATTATTGGTGAGTTATGCACAACATACATATATCTTCACATACTGCTTCTCTACCCGCAGGACATAGCAGGGGTTTCTGCCCCATTGGTACCTGGGTTGAATCTGAAACAGATAAAAACAGCTCCCCGTCCCTGTCTGCTGCCCTTATGCAGGTTAACAGGCCGGTTTATTTGTGCAGGGGTCCACACGCCGACTACCAGGTTCACACCACGGGACACGCAATCCTCGGAGAACCGGATGGCGCTGCTAAAATGTCTACTGGTTCGTCATATGAATTGCTCGCATATGCATCTCCCCTACCCCCGCATGCATGTGGTGATGCCGCTTTTCTTAAAACACATAATATGCGCTATCCCGTTATCGCCGGCTCCATGGCAAAAGGGATCAGTTCCGTTACGATGGTTAAAGCGATGGGTGAAGCAGGAATGCTCGGATTCCTTGGCAGCGCAGGCCTTGATGCCGACACGGTTGAAACGCAACTACGCCAACTGCAGCGTGACCTTGATCCGGGCGGATATGCGTATGGGAGCAACCTGATCCACAGCCCCAATGAACCCGAGCTGGAACAAGAGCTGGTGGACATGTATATGCGTATCGGCTTGAAACTGATTGAAGCTTCCGCCTTTCTGCAGATCACAGCGCCTCTGGTTGAATACCGTCTTCACGGTATCCATCGCGACGAAGACGGACATATTGTCACCCCCAACATGGTTATTGCCAAGGTCTCACGCGAAGAGATTGCAGCCCACTTTCTCTCCCCGGCGCCGGAGAAGATCGTCAAACAGCTGCAGGCACAAGGCAAAATCAGTGCGGAGCAGGCGGAATTAGCGAGACATATTCCCATGGCGGAGGATATTACTGCAGAAGCGGATTCCGGCGGGCATACGGATAACCGCCCCGCCATGGCTCTGCTACCCACTATCGTCGCTCTGCGCGACACCCTGCAACAGCAATATCAATACCAAAACCCTCCACGTGTGGGGCTGGGCGGTGGCATTGCCACCCCTTATGCGGCTGCAGGAGCATTTATCCTGGGAGCGGCATACATTGTTACCGGCAGTGTTAACCAGGCATGTGTGGAAGCAGGAACATGTGATGCCGTAAAGCAGATGCTATCCGAAGCGCAACAGGCCGACATTGCCATGGCTCCCGCTGCAGATATGTTCGAAATGGGAGTGGATGTGCAGGTACTGAAACGCGGCACCATGTTCTCCATGCGTGCAGCCTCCCTGTATGAATTGTATCGCAACCACTCCAGCATTGAAGATATCCCTCAGGCGGAGCGAACCAAGCTGGAAAAGACCATTTTCAAAGCAGGGCTCGATGAGGTATGGGAGAATACCCGGAACTTCTTTGCCCGCCGTGATCCACGCGAGATTGAACGCGCCGACAGAGATCCCAAACATAAAATGGCCCTCATCTTTCGCTCCTACCTCGGTCAGGCAACCCATTGGGCCATTGATGGGGATCCGCAACGCCGCATTGACTATCAGATCTGGTGCGGGCCGGCACTCCCTGCTTTCAATGCCTGGACCAAAGGGACATTCCTGCACCAGCCGGAACAGCGCAAGGTGGTGGATATAAATCTAAATCTCCTTCTGGGCGCGTCCGTGTGGCTGCGTGCCAATATGCTCGGACAACAACGTGCATTCTACGAACGTACTCACCCCGACGAAGCACTGACTCTGCGCCCACTAACCCGTGAACAGATTGACACATGCCTGCAGGCATAGATTTATATACAGGGACTAAGGTATGAACACAAAAAATGATTCCAACTCCATTCTTCCATCTATCCCCCTGGCCGTTGTCGGTATCGGAAGCCTGTTCCCCAAGGCCGCGGATAAATCCACGTTCTGGGCCAACATCAAGAACAAGGTGGATGCGATCACCGATGTCCCGGAAACCCACTGGCGCATTTCCGATCACTACGATCCCGATCCCAAGCGTGCCGATCACACTTATGGTAAACGGGGTGGTTTTCTCGATGCGGTGGACTTCAATCCGCTGGAATTCAACATCCAGCCGAATATCCTCGAAGCAATTGACACCTCCCAGCTTCTCGGCCTCATTGCCGCGCGCGAGGCCCTGCGCGATGCCGGATATGACCCTGCGGGCGAATTTGCGCGCGAGCGCGTAAGTGTGCTTCTCGGGGTAACCGGAGCGCTGGAGATGGTAATACCCCTGGGAGCCAGACTCGGCTACCCCATATGGAGGAAGGCCCTGCTCGACTCTGGAGTCCCCGCAGATGTGGCGGATGAAGTGGTGGAGCGCATCAGTGCTTCTTATGTCCCCTGGCAGGAAAACTCCTTTCCCGGTCTCCTCGGCAATGTAGTCGCGGGACGGATCAGCAAACAATTCAACCTCGGGGGGAGCAACAGTGTCGTGGACGCCGCATGTGGCAGTTCCCTGAGTGCGATACATATGGCAGCGATGGAGCTGGCATGCGGGCATGCAGATATGGTTATTACCGGCGGGGTTGACACCTTCAACGACATCTTTATGTACACCTGTTTCAGTAAAACCCCGGCGCTCTCTCCCACCAACCGCGTGTGTCCGTTTGATGAATCCAGCGACGGCACCCTCATCGGCGAAGGGCTGGGTCTGGTCACCCTGAAACGCCTCGAGGACGCGGAACGTGACGGAGACCACATCTATGCAGTTATCAGAAGTGTAGGCAGTGGAAGTGACGGCAAGGGGGGCGCTATCTACGAGCCCAGCGTCAAGGGGCAGGTACGCACCCTGCGCAATGCACAGAAACTCGCCGGGGTTGAACCGCGCGATATTGGCCTCATTGAAGCGCACGGCACCGGCACCAAGGTGGGTGATGCCACCGAAATCAAGGCGTTGCGTGAAGTATTCGGGGAGAGCGATGGCACTCCCTGGTGCGCTCTGGGTTCGGTTAAATCTCAGATCGGGCACGCCAAGGCCGCAGCTGGTGCTGCCGGACTGATCAAGACCATACTCGCACTACACACCAAGATTCTTCCCCCCACTATTAATGTAAAAAATCCCCAAGAGGTGATCACTGAGGGCAAGACCCCGTTCTATGTGAATATCGAAGCACGTCCCTGGGTAACCCCGGCTGATAAGCCACGCCGTGCCGGGGTGAGTGCTTTTGGTTTCGGCGGGAGCAATTTCCACTGCATTCTGGAGGAATACCGTCATCAGAAGCGTTTCAGCGACTGGGATGGAGCCCCCCAGATTCTGGCATGGAGCGCAGCTAGCGCTACGGAACTGAAAAGCGACATCGAACAGAGCGTTGCGCAATTACAGCAGCAGCCTAGTGCCGCGGAGATACGCCAGCTCGGTGCGCGCACCCGCGCCGCATTCGACCCGGGCGCGCCTCAGCGCCTGTGCTGCTGCATCGATGATCCGGGGCGCACCCATGAAAGTCTGGAACAGGCCCGCACTCTGATAGAGAGCGGGAAAGAGCACGCCTTTACCCCGAACGGCATCTACTACAGCACCACACCATCAGCCGCTGCAACTGATGCGAAGACCGCAGTACTGTTTCCCGGCCAGGGAGCACAATATCCGTACATGTTGCGCGATCTGGCATGTCATGCGCCGGAATTGCTTGAAGAACTCGAACGCGCTGACGCTATCCTGAACCTGGAAGAGGACAAAAAACTCAGTGACCTCATCTATCCACATAGCGTCTTCACCAGTACGGATGAAGAGGCAGCGACACAAAACCTTCAGGCAACTCAGCATGCGCAGCCCGCCCTTGGCACAGTAAGCTTCGGCGCGTGGCGCTATCTGCAGCGCTATGGTCTCAAGGCACATGCCTTTGCCGGACACAGCTATGGCGAGCTCACCGCCCTGTGCGCCGCCCACGTCTTCACCCCGGAAGAATTGTATCAACTCTCTAATCTGCGCGGCAGTCTGATGCGCGGCGATGGAAGTGACAAAGGCACTATGCTTGCCGTATCCGCCCCGCTGGCCGAAATTGAAAAACTGATCGAGCAGGAAAATCTTGATCTGATTATTGCGAATAAAAACACCCCGCAGCAGGGGGTACTTTCGGGGAAGCGCACCGAAATTAAACGTGCCGCCACGGCATGTAAACAGGCAGGAATGCGCTCTACACCCCTCGATGTTGCAGCTGCGTTCCACAGTGCTCTGATTGCCGATGCATCTGTACCGTTCCTCACCGAACTGGAGCGTATCGAGATCGGCACCCCCGATGCACAGGTGTATGCCAACAAGACGGGCACTGTCTATCCCTCTGAGCCGGATGCGATACGCACTCTTCTGGCGGAACAGATAGCGAGCCCGGTCGAATTTGTGCACCAGATTGAACAGATGTATGCTGACGGCATCACCACTTTTGTTGAGGTGGGCCCGGGAGCACGCCTTTCCGGGATGGTAAAAAAGATCCTGCCGCAGGATATCCACATCATCACCCTCGACGCCTCCAACGGCAAACGCAGCGGTATGACTGATATGGCACGCTGCCTGGCGCAACTTGGGGCTCTGGGGCTTCCTCTGGAGTTGAAGCGCTGGGATGAAGACTATGCGCACACCTGTCTGGAGAAGCCGCACCAGGAGGACAAAAAACCACGCATGAGTATCAAAATCTGCGGGGCCAACTACGTCAAGGAACGCGATCCCATTCCCCCCAATACCCGGACTCTGGTGGATAAGGCAGAGGTTACACACCAGCAGGCAGCTCAATCGCAGGCACATGGCTTACACGCAACATCAACTGAGCCTGCGCCAGAGCAGCTCCATCGGCAAGAACGTACCAACAAACCAGGAGTTACACCTGCGATTGAAAACACAGACAACACAAGCTCCCAAACACCCGCTTCTCTGCAGATGCTGCGCTCACAAATGAGTATCCTGCAGAAGATGCAGGAGGATACCGCACGCCTGCACGAACAGTTCCTCGCCGGACAGAATCAGGCGCTGCAGAGCATGCGCAATCTCATGGGACACCCTCACGAACCCCCACAAGAGTCCGAGCAAACGTCCACACCACAACGGCATATGCCTTCACAGAGTCCTGCCTCACCGCCCTCAGGTTCTGTAGCAACAGCGCGGCATAACGAAGAACCGCAGGCTCAGTATACTCAAGCGTCACAGGCGGCCGCAGGCGCGGATGTCGCCGCAGAGCTGCTCGATATCGTAGCCGAGAAAACCGGCTACCCCGCAGAAATGCTCGAGCTTGACATGAGCCTGGATGCTGATCTGGGAATAGACTCCATCAAACGGGTGGAGAT
>Ga0182239_1000830_pt1 | contig 10785 bp, 6 predicted proteins | sample hydfrate6_PW_210_FD_132456 | JGI IMG/M metagenome (GOLD analysis project Ga0182239, IMG submission 132456) | Subsurface microbial communities from deep shales in Texas, USA - hydraulic fracturing test 6_PW_210 | ecosystem: Environmental > Aquatic > Deep subsurface > Shale gas/oil reservoir >...
ACACGAAAATGTTTCACATCAATCTTGAGTTTTTGTTTTTTGATTTGTTCTCTCAATTCTCGAATGACATATTCATTGGTGACGCTTTTCCCAGTTCCAGGTTGCCCAAACAAAAACAGATTATGTGGATTTTCATATCTTAGTATTGGACTGTATGCAGAGACGATTGAATTTATTTCTTTATCTCGTCCGATTAATTTCGATGGAATATGCCTGTCTTCAAGATAATTCATATTGCAAAAAACAGTATTCATAGCATTATCAAATATATTTGTCATTAAAATGTCTCCGATAAGGATAAACATAATAGAGGCATTATATATAATTTTTTAACAGCTATTAGATTCATTGACAAAAAACTAAACCATGTAAGGAAGAATAACAATCTATAGATAGTATTCCGTATTTATGAATGATATGTTCAGTATGTAATCTTAAATGATTGGTTTTCCTAGGTACACTTGCTGATAAGTATCACTTTGATTTCGCCTCCCTCTCTATTATCGTGGCTTTTTCAGCCTATGCATAGCGTTTTAGGCATGCCACGATAATCTGGTCCTTTCCAAATTAACGTGGCTTTTTTAGCCCAAAGATAGCGTTTTAGGGTTATCACGATAATTTACTTAAGTAATCAGAAAGGTTGTTTTCAGCCACATTTCATAGAAAATAATTATGTCATAGCAAGAAAAGAATCGTTTTCCGTAAGAAACGATAGCAATCTATAGATAGTAATTCCATAGTTATGAATTATATGTTCAGTATGTAATCTTGAATGATTGGTTTTCCTAGGTACACTTGCTGATAAGTATCACTTTGGTTTCGCCCCCCTCTCCATTATCGTGGCTTTTTCAGCCTGTGCATAGTGTTTTAGGCATGCCACGATAATCTGGTTCCTTCCAAATTATCGTGGCTTTTCAGCCCAAGCATAGCTTTTTAGGGTTGCCACGATAATTTCCCAAGCACAATATATCTATCGTCTCGATTCGAATATAATGTAGTATATAGGATTATAATCTCAAATCGAAGCAAGTTTTCCAGAATCAGTCAGTGTATAACCGTCTTCATCAGAAATATATCCCATACCTTTGAGCTCTCTGATGTGGTTATAAGTCATCCCCTTTGAGATCGCTAAATTCTCTGCAATTACTTCCACAGACTTCTCCCCACTTTGGATTAATTCGAGAATCGCTTTTTTGGTAACTGAAATGTTAAAGCCCAGTATTGGGAAATCGATTATTGCGTTATCCTCTTCCTTGATGTACACGATCCTTTGTACCATATCACTTCTTGCATATGCACCAAAAAGGGCACCAAAAGCCTGGGTTTTCCTTCCGCCAGATACATTGATAATGATATCTCTGTTATTGGCGTGTTCGTCTTCGACCAACGAGGCCACATCCCGTGCTACCTGAATGGGATCGTACAACGAAGTTACTTGCTTTTCGATCTCAATCACTTCTCCAAAAGTTGATTCCACCATCTTTTCAGCCTGTGCCTTCTCTTCTATCACGTCTTCTTCAGTGAGAATTATGATCTTGGTGGGTGACAATCGTGTGGCACATACCAACAATGGTTGAAGTGTGTAAAGTGTTGAGATCAAAGTTAACTCAGTCATTAATATACCAATTAAATGCATGATATATATTATTAATTGTACCCCCATCTATTTTATTAGATAATTGCTATTAAATTGTAAATAATATACACAAAAAGTTTATATCTAATAAGTTCTGTAAATAGTAAAGGTTCACAAATGAATGCTATTTGTGGACAAGCGGAGTTGGGTGGTGGGGTACACCAGACAGGACTGGAAAACGAACAGTCCTGTCTCTTCATCTCAAAAAGAATACAACAATATCGTGCAAGGGGTCATATGAATAATACACAAGAAATTGAAGAATCAATTCTTAAATTGACAAGCCAGGTAAGTTCAGTTCGGAATAAGGCATTGGATTCGCTTATTACAATGGGTGAGCCAGCCACATATCATTTAATTGAAGTATTAAATAATAGTCAGAATTTTCAGGTTCGCGCCGCGATCATTGAGGCTTTGGGAACTATTGGAAGACCTGCAGTAGATCCCATTTTGCAAGCCTTTAATGAAACCGATGGCAACATTCAGTGGGACCTTATCAAAGCACTGAGTGCTGTGGGTGAGCCTGCTGTCGAACCTCTCCTCCAATTGCTTGAAAATGGAGATGAAGTGGAAGCGGCCAATGCTGCAAGAACACTTGGGATGATGAAAACTAACAAGGCAATAAAATCACTTATTGCAACCTTGCAGAATAATGAAAATGACCATGTTCGCTCATGTGCAGCAGAAGCTCTGGGAGAAATTGGCAGTCCTGAATCAATTGAGGCTTTGATTTCATCTTTGAAGGATACTGACAGATATGTTCGAAATTGCTCTGCAGTTGCGCTTGGAAAAATAGGTGATAAAAAGGCAGTGCTTCCCCTTATTGAATTATTGAAAGATGAGGATTATAAGGTTAGAGCAGCAGCGGCAGAATCTCTTGCAAAAATAGGGGATGAAAGAGCCGTTGTACCATTGATTCAGGCACTGGATTCGAAAGGTGGGGGCTTCTATTTTTCTGCACATGAAGTTATAATGTCAGCCATTTTGAAATTCAAGACAGAATCTACTGCTGAACTGTTGATTGAAGCACTCCAAGGAGATAATAAGGTTATCAAGGAGCATGCTTCACGAACTCTTTCAAAAATGGGAAATGTAGCGTTTCCTCCTCTTGTCAGAGCATTGAACGATGAAGATGTTGAAACCAGGTATTATGCTGCCCATAGTCTGGGATTGATGGCAGATGGGAAAGCAAAAATACCGCTTATCAGGTTGGCTGCAAATGAAAATGAAGATGAGGACGTAAAACGGGTAGCAAAAAAAGCCCTCTGCAAAATAACATAATGTGATTCATGATACTTCAAATTAAAATTCAAGATATAAACAATATACAAGGTGAAAAATATGCAATGGGAACTAGGAATTGAAAGAAAGAATATTGATCTGAGTATCGAAAATGAACAATTCAAACTCGAAACTCCGAATACATCAATGCAGTTCAAGCTGGAATGGTTCGTTGCTGGTGAAATGATCAATCAACTCAGGGCATTAATGGTGCCACCATTCATACAGAAAGAGACAATGGCCCAGGATATAGATGGAACAACCTTGATGCTGGACTTTGTGATGAACAGCAATGACCACTGGGTGATGGACTTAAGTTACGGGAATGATAAGTTCTATGCCGAACTATCAAGGAATGATCTTGGCAGGATTGCATATGTTTTAGATAGTTATTTAAACAGTTAATTATCTTCAATTGTATGACTTATGTAAAATTTATAATATCTAATATGTTTTTGATATGAATGATGGGGATGCAGGAGTAATATAATGGGAACAAATGTACTTAATGCAGATCAATTCAGAGCCGTTGGTTATACTGACGGTCCTCTGCTGATCCTGGCAGGACCTGGGTCTGGCAAAACACTGACCATTACAGAAAAGGTTGTGGATCTTACTGAAAAGGGTATATCACCCGATAGGATTCTGGCACTGACCTTTTCAGAAAAGGCTGCTGGAGAGATGCAGGAGAGGATTGAAAAGAAAATTGGGATTGGCAGCGATATTACTATATCCACGTTCCATTCATTCTGCAATGATCTCATTAAGGAATTTGCCCTGTATGCTGGGATAAATCATGATGCCAAATTGATCTCCAAAGAGCATTCCAATGTCTGGGGTATTGTCAATATTGATTCTTTTGGTTTTGAAAACATTGCTATTCCTGCAAATCACTATGATCTGATAAACAGTTTGCTTGAAGGTGTATCCCAGATGCGGGATCACCTCATCTCTCCATCGGACCTGCATGAGTACATTGATAATAGATTGGCCTCAGAACCTGATATGGAAGATGAGCAAAAAAGTGAATTGTTAATTCTCAAGGACCTTGCCAGGTTCTTCGAACATTATCAACAGTATAAGAAAGTGAATAACTTCCTTGATTATGATGATATGATCAATAATGCCTGCGATCTCCTGGTAGATAATGATGTGGTTAGAAATCAGGTGAGCAATCGGTATGATTACGTGCTTGTTGACGAATTCCAGGATACCAATTATGCTCAACTTTATCTTATCAATTTGATCGTTGATGGTGATAACCTGACCTGTGTGGCAGATGACGATCAGTGTATCTACAGATTCAGAGGTGCCTATCTTTCCAATATCAAACAACTTCAGGATTACTACAATTCACTGGAAAAGATTCCTCTTGAAACGAATTACAGATCCACTTCACAGATAGTGGAAATATCGCAACAACTGATTAGCAATAATCCTGAAAGGGAGGAGAAGGATCTTGTTTCACATAATGGTGACGGGGACAAGGTCAAGGTTGTCAAGGCTCCCGATGATATTAGTGAAGCAGAATGGGTTGCAAATGAGATCCAGAGGCTGATTGAAGAGAAAGATATCGCTCCCGAGGATGTGTTTATCCTTACCAGGACCCGCGCTGACGGAAAGAAGTTCAGTGATGCCTTGAAGGGGAAAATGATACCCGTAGAATACATCGGCAGTCTACAGCTGACTCGATTCCCGATAATACAGGAAGCTCTGGCTTATATCTCAATTATTAACGACCCATTTAATAATGGCATCTCTTTTGCTAAGATCTTTGGTAGGGAAGGTGTAACCGAGCACAACCTGCAGAAGATAAACATCCTTGCGCGTAAACTCAGCAGGGATAGTGGGTTGGAAGGAGATGGAATATATTCTGTACTTCTGGATCACCTTGATGAGACTGATATCACCCAGAAGGATCTCGTGAGATCGATCTTATCCCGCATCGAAGAGATGCTTGATTTCAAAAAAAATCATCTGCCTTCTGATACTGTGAAACATTTGCTTATAGAGAAGACTGACCTGTATCGCTCACAGATGCACGAGGACACAGCACGATCTCGAAAGAATATCAGTGTTCTGAACTCCCTTATTGAAATGGTGGAAGACCTGGAGCTTGTTGATGGGGGTTGTGACTTTGAGACTGCAATGGAGTATGTGGGACTTGTTTTCGGAACCGATAAGACTGATGGGGAAACCAGTGATGAAAATACGGTTAAGGTCATGACCATACACCAATCCAAGGGTAAGGAAGCAAAGGTTGTATTTGTCTGTGATATGGCCTCAAGACACCTGCCTCTTAATTATATGAAAAAACCATTCACGGTTCCCAATGATATTGCAAAAGGTGTTCAGAGAGATGAAGAGGATAATGTTCTGCATAGCGAAGAGGAAAGAAGACTTGCATATGTGGCAATGACCCGTGCGATGGAAAATTTGTATCTGGTATTCCCTGAGAAGTATACTGGCAACAAGACATCTTCAAAGCCCAGTGATTTCCTTGTGCAACTGGATTATACTTCCAATCCATTGATCGATTACATTGAAGCAGATGCGGCAGAGATTCAACATGTAACTGATGCAAAATCAGCCTTAATGCTAAAGAAGGAAGAATACCAGCGATTGGTTAAAATGTATACCGATCAGGGGCAGGTTAAGCAGGCTCTGGAATCTCTTGTGATACTTTCACAATTGATGGAAGTTGAAAACAATGGTAATCTGGCCACTTTCGATCTGGATGATCTATTACGGGTCAATCCGAAAGAACCACAGGAAATTGAGGATCTGATCGATAATAATCTACCTCCTCTTGTAGATCCTGATATGCGGTTTTCTGCTTCAAAGATCAAGGAATATATGGATTGTCCTCTGCGTTTCAAATACAATTCTGTCCTCAAGATACCAACACCACATAAGAACTACTTCCAAACAGGAAATAATATGCACTCCATATATGAGCAGTTGTCCAGGCTCAAAATGCAGGGCGAATCAATCGATGTCAATCTTGCCTATGATATGCTCAATGATATCTGGGATGGAGCGACATATTCCTCAACGACTGAAGAGAAGCAAGAATACGGCAAGATGAAAGAGATGCTTGATTTCTGGTTTGACTTCGACAATTCTACTTCCAATGAAACAGTTGAGGTTGAGGAGTGGTTCGATCTTGAGATCGACGGGAAGCCTTTTGGTGGATATATTGATCGTATTGACAGGACACCAGACGGAGAATATATTGTAATCGATTACAAAACTGGGAAGACCACCTCTAGCAAGAAGAAGTTGAAAGAGGACGTTCAGATTGTACTATATTGTTTGGCTGTGCAGAAGAAGTATGGGAAATTACCAGTTCAGGCAGGACATATGTATGTCAAACCTGGTGTTGAGGAACTTAAATTGGTGAATATTGAAGAAGATAACATTCAATCGGTTGTTGACAACATTAAGAAAGCAGTTGCAGATATAATGGCAGAGGATTTTGAGGTAAAGAGTAAGCCTAACTGCTATTTCTGTGATTTTAAAGGGATTTGTGAGTGGAGGAATGAAAACTGAAGAGTTGATATCTCAGGTAATGAACCATTCCATTTATATTATGTACCATAAGGAATACTGGTGCTTTTTCCAAGAACTTTTATAATATATAGTAAGTAAATTTAATATACATGAGATATATAATAAAAATCAATTGAAAGGAAAATACTTTATGATTATTGACAACAAAACAAATGGGAAAGTGGGAGAGGAACTCAAAAAGCACATTGATAGTACATCTCATGTATCTATAATATCCAGCTTGTTTTCAATTTACGCATATTCAGAGATAAAAGATGATTTAAATAGAACTAATTCATTTCGATTTCTTTTATCACAAAAAAATACTCAAAAAAATATAGGGAATAAAGACGGAATTGAAATCAAAGGGCTTATTGGGTCAGATATAGATCGAAGCTTGCGTAACAAACTGAATATTGCACAACTGGCAAAAGAATGTGCTGAATGGATATCCAAGAAAGCAGAAATAAAAACCAGCTTATATCCAATACCGCAGAATCTTTTTCATATATCCAATTCAGATGGCAACGAAATTGCTATTCATGGTAGTTCTCCATTTTCAACAGAAGGATTGGGTTTTATGCCATCTGATTCTTTTGATATGAATACATGTTTTACTTCTACATCTGAAGTACAGACGCTTTTAGATTGGTTTAATTCAATCTGGAAAGACTCGGAAAATTCACAAAATATTAAAGGATTATTACTTACAGAACTGGAAAAAATATATTCAGAGAAAAGCCCAAGACTTATTTATTACCATGTTCTTTACAATTTATTTCAAGAATTTTTGGATGAAATCGAAGAAGAGAATATTATAAAAACAAGAACTGGAATAAAAGACACACTTATATGGAGTTATTTATACAAATTTCAACACGACGGCGTTCTTGGAGCAATTGATAAGATCGAAAAATATAATGGATGTATAATTGCAGACAGTGTTGGGTTAGGAAAAACCTTCGAAGCGCTAGCTATAATCAAATATTATGAGCTCAGAAATGATCGTGTGCTAGTATTATGTCCAAAAAAATTGAGGGAAAATTGGACACTTTATACCATAAATGATAAAAGAAATATTTTTGCTAATGATCGGTTTAATTACGATGTTTTGAACCATACCGATCTTACACGCTACAAGGGTTATTCGGGGGAAATCAACCTTGAAACGATTAATTGGGGTAATTATGACTTAGTTGTCATCGACGAATCTCATAATTTCAGAAACAATCCTCCCCGCAAAGATGGACTTACACGTTATAAACGATTAATGCAGGGAATTATAAGGGCAGGTGTAAAAACAAAAGTCCTTATGCTTTCTGCAACTCCAGTTAATAATCGGATGAATGATTTAAAAAATCAAGTAGCTTTCATCACCGAAGGAGAAGATTATGCACTTGATAAGCATGGAATAATAAGTATTGAACAAACGCTAAAGAAATCTCAGACTCGCTTCAATAAATGGTTGAAAGAGGACGATAACAATCGTACTACAGAATTGCTTTTGGATACTTTAAATTTTGATTATTTCAAACTTCTTGACTTATTGACTATTGCTCGTTCCCGTAAACATGTTGAAAAGTACTATGACATGGATGAAATAGGAAAATTCCCTAAACGTTCAAAACCAATAAACATAAAAGCAGACATTGATACAGAAAACACATATCCTCCATTAAGAGAAATCAACCGTGATATACGTAGGCTTAATTTAAGCTCTTATGCACCTTTAAAATACGTACTTCCATCTAAGATAGAAGAATATGGCCGTAAATATGATATGAAGGTTTCTGGAGGATCTGTTTTTAAGCAAATTGATCGTGAGCAAAGTCTAATACATTTAATGCGTGTAAATCTTCTGAAACGCATGGAAAGTTCAATTCATTCTTTTTCTTTAACTGTAGAAAAGTTGCTTAATGAAGTTCGCAACATTCTTAAAAGGATTGATGCACACGAAGAAATGGACGTTGAAGAGCTTAATATAGAGGATATTGAGATTGAAAATGAGGATTTTTCTCCTTTTATTGTTGGTAATAAGGTTAAAGTTCTGATTCAAGATATGGATAAAATTCGCTGGAGACAGGAACTTGCTGAAGATGAAGAATTGTTGGTTAAATTACTCCGTCAATCTAGAGAGATACAACCTGACAGAGATGCAAAACTGTTAAATTTGAAAAAATTTATTCATCAAAAAGTTCATAATCCATTTAATTCAGACAATCGGAAAATACTGATATTTACTGCTTTTGCAGATACAGCAACCTATCTTTATGACAATATTGCCCCTTGGCTCAGTGATGATTTAGGTTTAAATTGTGCGTTAGTAACTGGGAAGGGTCAAAATAAAACCACAATGAAAGGTATCCGTAAAGATATGGCATCAATAATTACTTCGTTTTCACCTAGATCTAAAGAGCGTAGATCTATTTATCCAGACCTTGAAGAAGAAATTGATGTTTTAATTGCTACTGACTGTATTTCAGAAGGACAGAATCTGCAAGATTGTGATTGCTTAATAAATTATGATATACACTGGAATCCTGTACGTATAATACAACGTTTTGGACGTATCGATCGTCTTGGCTCAAAAAATAATGTAATAAAACTTGTTAATTTTTGGCCAAATATGGAACTGGATGAGTATATAAACCTTGAAGCTAGGGTTTCAGGAAGAATGGTACTTCTGGACATTTCAGCTACTGGTGAAGAGAATGTAATCGAATATTCAAATGCAGGCAAAATGAATGATCTCGAATATCGACGAAAACAACTTGAAAAACTTCAGGATGAGATAGTTGATATTGAGGAATTGGAGGGTGGTATTTCAATAACTGATTTAACCCTCAATGATTTCCGAATGGATCTTTCAGAACACCTGAAAAACGATGCTAAGCAATTAGAACAAATGCCTCTTGGTATGTTTGCACTGGTAAAATCTGAAGATATAATGGAAAATGAAATTGAACCAGGTGTCGTTTTTTGTTTGAAAAATGAAAATAATAACATACAGAGCGACGGTACATACTCTCTTTCTCCATACTATCTGGTTTATGTTTCTGATACTGGGGAAGTTAAACAAAATTTCCATCAGTCAAAGAAGATACTTGATTTATTGAGAAAAATATCTATAGGTAGAACTAATCCCGATCAAGGAGCTTTAGAACAATTCAATGAATTTACAAGTAATAATTCTGATATGAGCCATTATCGGGAATTGTTAGCGAAGGCTGTTGCTGCAATCACTGGCAAGGCAGAAGAACAGGGTGTAGAGAGTCTTTTCACCCGTGGAGGAACTGTACTGAGCAATGATACATTTCACGGTATTGACGATTTTGAAGTTGTAAACTACTTAATCATCATGGGGGATAATTGAATGTTGGATTTAGTATATCAGAAATTTGATTTACCAACTTCAAGCTACCTTGGAAAAAAAGTTTTCAAGAAATATTTCTTTGAGAATGCATATCTCACCTCATCTGATAAAAAATATTTGCGAGAAGATGTTGATACCATTCTTTGGCAATATACTCTTAAACCTAAAACTGTTCAGATAAAATCTTATGTTGACGAGCAATATGAATATCTCGAAGTAGCTTTGTTAGAAGTTACAGTTCGATCCCCTGATAATTATAAACGTTTAGCAAGTGTATTTCACAAATCCATACCTTATCCTTGTCTAATAATATTCACCTGTGTACCAGCAATGACAACTGATAATTTAGAACAAAATGAGGATATTGAAGATGGAGATGAAAATCTTGAATCCCAAGTAGCATTAAGTGTCGCCCACAAAAGGTTCAGTCATTCAGAAAAAGGAAGTTTTGTTGTAGAAAATATTTTTAATACTAATTGGATCAATTTGAATTCACCCGCAAAGATAGAAAATGCATTCATTGAAAGTCTGAAATTTTCCGATTTACCACATACACATTTTTTGGCCTTTTACTCTGCAATTATAGATCGTTTCGTCGCTTTTGATTGTGCTAAGTTTTCTGGAACTTATGAAATTGGTAACAAAAACCTTAGCCAAGAAGAACGGCGCCAAAAGTTAGAAACCTGTCACAACTTGAAAAGAAAAATTGATAAACTACGTAATGATTTGCGTAATGAAACACAGTTCAATCGCAAAGTAGAGCTTAATACTGAAATTAAACAATCACAACAGCAATTAGAGCAGGAATCAGAATCAATTTGAAGGAGAGTAAGCACATGCAAAAACTAAATCCAAAATCAGATGGCAGAACAACCGATTTTGTCACCGAGAATATTGATAAAATGAAACAAATGTTCCCAGAAATTATTACTGAAGATGGGAT
>Ga0182239_1000831_pt1 | contig 10774 bp, 7 predicted proteins | sample hydfrate6_PW_210_FD_132456 | JGI IMG/M metagenome (GOLD analysis project Ga0182239, IMG submission 132456) | Subsurface microbial communities from deep shales in Texas, USA - hydraulic fracturing test 6_PW_210 | ecosystem: Environmental > Aquatic > Deep subsurface > Shale gas/oil reservoir >...
CTCCTATCACAACTTTCCGGACTGGAGTGTGCCGTTCATTCAGAAATTGCCGCTTACCCTGTTTACCGACGGCATCCGCAGCATTTTCAACGAAGGCGCGGGATTTGCGGAAACCACGACCCCGGCCGCCATTTTGCTGGCAGTGGGCGGGATTTTCTTTTCCGCCGGGTTGCGGGTATTTCGCTGGCATTAACCCAATCTTGGCGTGCAAAATAGGCGGGGATTTTAAACACGTTTCCGGGGGAGTTGTTTATTTCTGTTGCAATTATCATTCAAAAATATTATGATTTATTATTAATATTAATTTGGTTTCGTGTCTGAATGAGAACCGGCCTTTCGCCATATATCTGCGTGGGGCTTAAATTTTAAACCTCGCCGCATCCGGCGTATACTTGACGGTTAAAATTTCGCCTTCCTTGATTTCAGAGAAAATCTCCGGCTTTCCTTCCGGCACCCGTAATGCATCCAAGCACAACAGAACGATCAGAAAAAAGGCAATTCATGAAAAAACACCAATTGATGGCCAGGACCCATGGCGGCGATTCAGGGCACGCAACGGATTCGCTAAGCGCCGCCGGTGCCGGGAGCCGCAACAACGCATCAGGCAACACGGAACAGCAAATGCCTGACGCGACCAATTCCGAAACCGGGCAGTGGAATGTATCCGAATTTCAGGTTTCCCCTGCAGCGGGCAGGACCCGGTTTCACGATTTCGACCTGCCCGATCCGATAATGCGCGCCATAAGCGACCTGGAATTCGAATATTGCACGCCGATCCAGGCCGAGATCATGCCGGCGGCACTTGCCGGAAAAGACGCCAGCGGCCGTGCCCAGACCGGCACGGGGAAGACGGCGGCATTTTTGATTTCCCTGATGACCCGGATATTGCAGAATCCCGCGGATGAAAAGAGAAAAAAAGGCATGCCCCGAGTGCTAATACTTGCGCCCACCCGGGAACTGGTGCTTCAGATCACAGACGAGGCCCGGCAGCTGGCGGATTACACCAATATCCGGATTGTGCCGGTTTTCGGCGGCATGGACTATGTCAAGCAGCAGAATCAACTGGGGTCGGATCGCCTGGATATCGTGGTGGCCACCCCGGGGCGGCTGCTGGATTTTCACCGCAAGCACGTGATAACGCTCAATCAGATCGACGCCCTGGTAATCGACGAGGCCGACCGCATGCTGGACATGGGGTTTATTCCGGATGTCCGCAAAATTATCCGCAGTACCCCGCCAAAGGGAAAGCGCCAGACCCTGCTGTTTTCGGCAACGCTTACCCAGGAGATCATGCGGCTTTCCGAGCAGTGGACAAAAGAACCGGTCACCGTGGAAATCGAGCCCGAGCAGGTGGCCGTGGATACCGTGGAGCAGATTGTCTACATCGTGACCATGCAGGAAAAGTTCGGACTGCTCTACAATATCATTGAAAAAAAGGAACTTGACCGGGTTCTGATCTTCTGCAACCGCAAGGACGAAGTGCGGCGCCTGACCCAGACCCTGTCGCGCTACGGGATCAACTGCGACATGATTTCCGGGGACGTGGATCAGAAAAAGCGCATGTCTCGCCTCAATGCCTTTAAGACCGGAAAGATCCGGGTGCTGGTGGCAACAGACGTGGCCGGCCGTGGGATTCACATCGAGGGGATGAATCACGTGATCAATTTTACACTTCCCCACGATCCCGAGGATTATGTCCACCGCATCGGCCGGACCGGCCGGGCCGGGGAACTGGGCACATCCATCAGTTTCGCCGACGAGGATGACGCCTTCTACATCCCGGCCATTGAGCAGTACCTGGGCCGCAAGCTTGACTGCATTGAGCCGCCGGAGCCATGGCGGGTCATGCCCGAGGCGCCGCCGCGGAAAAAGGGGGATGACCCGGAAGATATTTCCAGCCGTGCTCCCCGGAAAAAAAGAAGCTCCGGCGGCGGCAAAAAGCGGGGCCGCAGGCGGAGCTAATCCCCGTAAAGCGCCTTGTAGGCCCGTTCAATCCGGAGCTTGTGATGGGCCTCCTCCTTGGCCAGCCCGATAAAAAGCAGGCTCACGGCATGATCCTCCGAGTTTTCCGCCAGCATGGAATACAGCCGGTGGGACTTGTCTTCCCGCTTCATGGCCAGAAGCAGCGCCTCCCGGAAGTCCGGATCGGCATCCGGAGAAATTTCCGGTGCGTTTTCCGCAAGCGCAAGATCGTTGACCGGGTTTATAATGTTGGCAAAAATCCGTTCCAGCCCCTCGGTCTCCAGGTTTTCCAGGGTTTCCCGGTGTTTTTCCTCCTCGTGGGCAAAATCCATGAAAATCTGCTTCATGAAGGTGTCGGTTGTCTGCCGGGCCAGTTCGAGGTAGAACCGGCGCGCGGCTTCTTCCCGTTCCGCGGCAAACGCGATAACTTCTGCAAAGGTGCGGAATCCTGACTGCATTGAAAAATCCTTTCGGAATGTGCATATTTGTTAAAGTATGAAAACCGGATCTGAATTTATGGGATTTGTCCGAAAATTGCAACATCAATGAAAACCGGGAACCGAGGAATACTTCCCGGCGGCAAGGAGGAACACAGAAATGGAGTATACAGAGATTTACGGGCTGGCGCAGAAAGCAACCCGAGTCGGCCTGGGTACCTGGGCCATCGGCGGATGGATGTGGGGCGGCACTGATGCGGACCAGTCCATCCGGACCGTTCACGCGGCCCTGGACCAGGGCGTGAACCTGATTGACACGGCACCGGTATATGGTTTCGGCACCTCCGAGGAACTCGTGGGCAAGGCCGTATCCCAGTACGGCGGCAGGGAAAATATCATCCTGGCCACCAAGGTCGGGCTGCAATGGGATGACGCCAAAAGGAGGGTCTGGCGCAATTCTTCTCCCGAGCGCATCCGGCAGGAAGTCGAGGACAGTCTCAGGCGGCTTCGCACCGATTACATTGATATCTACCAGATTCATTGGCCCGATCCCCGGGTGCCCATCGAGCAAACCGCGCAAACCATGGCCGAACTCAAAAAGGAAGGCAAGATCCGGGCCGCCGGGGTCAGCAACTATACCACAGAACAGATGGATGCCTTTGGCTCGGCATGTGAGCTGTCTGTCTGCCAGCCGCCGTACAATATTTTTGAACGCGCCGTTGAAAACGAAATCCTGCCGTACTGCATCAAAAACGGTATTGCCACCCTGACTTACGGCGCCTTGTGCCGCGGATTGCTGACCGGGAAAATGACCCGGGATCAGCAGTTTACCGGCGATGATTTGCGGAAGATGGATCCCAAGTTCCAGCAACCCCGGTTTGAGCAGTACCTGGAGGCCGTGGACCGGCTAAGGGAGCTGGCCCAGTCCAGGGACAAGCAGTTGCTGCATCTGGCGGTGCGTTTTGTGCTGGACCAGGGCGCCAGCGTGGCCCTGTGGGGCGGCCGCCGGCCCGAGCAGATGGAACCGCTGCCCGGGATTTCCGGGTGGGAGCTTTCTGCCGAAGATCTTCAGGAAATCGACCGGATCCTGGAACAGGCCGTGACCGATCCCGTGGGTCCCGAGTTCATGGCCCCGCCCGCCAGAAAATCCGAATAAACCGGCATCACAGCCCTGCCGGGTCCCGCCCCCGATTTTGACAAAGGAGAGGGGTTAGGGAGGGTTGAAGGGGGGGGTGCGGTATTGGGATTTCCTGTAAAGTTTGGGCCCGTCAGGTCGAAACGTAAGGGCAGGGATCCGGATATTTGCTCTTGACGGATTTGCCCGCACCCTTTACGGGAACAAAAAACAAGTGCGTGAAAGCAGTTGCATCCGTTTGCAGCAGCATCCGGACAGAATCGCCAAAGGAGGATTTTCTGCATGTCCGTGCCCAACCTGATTTCCGGGCTGATTCCGGAAGCCGAGCAGAAGGATTTTTCCGATTTTATTTATCTGCTCAGCAGCGGGGAGAAAAAGTACCTGCTGCGCAACGATATCTGGCTTGAATGGGTGAAATGGTGCCGGGACAATAACAAGGAGGCGGATTTTACCGCCAATTCCGCCATTGCGCGGTTTCTGGCCCGGGTGCCGGAAATGCTGTTTCCAGACAGCATCGCCCTGATTCTGCACCGCTACACCATGGGACGGTACCGGATTTATCGGCTCAACGCCAACCGGGATCACATGGAAGAGATCTCGATCAACCGCTACCTGGACTACAAGGATGCCTACGTGCTGGGCAACCAGGCCGGTGCCAACCGCGATGCCCTGGAACTCGATTTCATGCCCTTCTACGATTACGCCCCGACCATTCGGAACGTCCGAAACGTGGGCAACGGCATCAGCTTTTTAAACAAGCATATGTCCAGCAGCCTGTTTAACAAGGCAGAGGACTGGGGCAGAAAACTCTTCGAGTTTTTGCGGATTCACAGGATCAACGGCCAGCAGTTGCTGGTAAACCCGGATATCCTGGAGGGACTCGATGATTTTCTCTCCGCGCTGGAGGAAACCATTGACGAGCTGGCTGAACAGGATCCCGAGATTCCGTATGACCATCTCAAACCACACCTGAAAAGCCGGGGTTTTGAGCCGGGCTGGGGGCACAACGCGGGACGGGTCCGGGAGACCATGGCACTGCTGCACGGGCTTTTTCACGAGCCGCGCAGTGCAGACCTGGAGGAATTCATTTCCCGGGTGCCCATGATTTCAAAAGTCGCCATTATTTCCCCGCACGGCTGGTTTGCCCAGGAAAACGTGCTGGGAAAGCCGGACACCGGGGGACAGGTGATCTACATCCTCGACCAGGTGCGCGCCCTGGAGGCGCACCTCATCCGCGAATTTGAATTCGCCGGCATCGACGTCACCCCCAGGGTGGTGGTGGTTACCCGCCTGATCCCGAATTCGGGCAAGACCACCTGCAACCAGCCCAGAGAGGACATTGTCGGCACAAAGCATGCCTATATCCTGCGCCTTCCGTTTTACGACAGCCAGGGCCGCCTGCTGGAAGACTGGGTATCCAGGTTTAAAATATGGCCGTACCTGGACCGGTTTGCCTCGGACTGCGAGCGGGACCTGATGGCCGAGTTCCAGGGCAGGCCGGATTTGATCATCGGCAATTACTCGGACGGCAACCTGGTGGCCACCCTGCTTTCGGACCGGATGGACGTGATCCACTGCACCATCGCCCATGCGCTGGAAAAAACCAAATACCTGTTTTCAGACCTTTACTGGCACGACATGGAGCCGGATTATCATTTTTCCTGCCAGTTTACCGCGGATCTGCTCTCCATGAACAAGTCCGACTTCATCATCACGAGCACTTACCAGGAGATCGCAGGAACCGAGACCAGGTTCGGACAGTACGAGTCCTACCAGTTCTATACCATGCCCGGGCTCTACCAGGTGGTCAACGGGGTCAACCTGTTTAACCCGAAGTTCAACGTGGTACCGCCGGGCGTGGACGAGGCCAATTACTTCCCGTATTTTGAAACCGGGCGCCGGGCACATAGCCGCCGCAGTCACTGGGAAAAGCGAATTTTTACAGCGGAAAGCACGGACGTATACGGCCGGCTGACAGATCCGCAAAAACCCCCGATTTTTACGATGGCGCGCCTGGACCGGATCAAGAACATTACCGGGCTGGTCGAAGCCTTTGGCATGCATTCCGAGCTGCGGGAGCGCTGCAACCTGATCGTGGCCGCAGGGACCATTCATTTGGGGGAATCCGGGGATACCGAGGAGCAAAACGAGATCCTGCGGATGTATGAACTCATTGACAAGTATGACCTGGACGGCCATATCCGCTGGCTGCCGAGTGTGCCGAAACAGGAAACCGGCGAAGTTTACCGCATCATTGCGGACAACCGGGGCATGTTTGTCCAGCCCGCGCTGTTTGAAGCTTTCGGCCTCACTGTGCTCGAGGCCATGCAGTGCGGCCTGCCCACTTTCGGCCCCGTATTCGGCGGGCCTTCGGAGATCATCCGCGACGGTGTCAGCGGATACCTCATGAACACCAGCCAGCCGGACCTGATTGCAGATGTGATATGGAAGTTTGTTTCTGAATGCGAAAAAGACCCAGGGAAATGGCAGAAAGTTTCTGAAAAGGGCATGGAGCGGGTCCAGGAGAAATTCACCTGGAAACAGTACAGCAACAAGCTCTTCAGCCTGACCAAGCTCTACGGGTTCTGGCGCTATACCGAGTCCCATGCCGGCATGGTCAAGCTTCACCGCTACTGCGACCTGCTGTATCACCTGTTTTTAAAGCCGCGGGCAAAAGCCATGGAGCATTACTGACCAAGGCCGCTGATAGATGCCCTATAGGCCCATGAACTTGGCGGCGATGTTTTTCATGATCTCATTGGTGCCGGCAAAAATCGACATGACCCGCACGTCCCGGAAGCCGCGGGCAATGGGGCAGGCCTCGAAAAAACCGTAGTCGCCGTACAAGTCCATGCATCTCTGCGCGGTGCGCTTGGCCAGGTCCGTGATCCAGTACTTGGCCATGGAGGTTTCCACCACCACTTGTTCGCTGCCGGCATGCTCGGCAATGAGCTTGTCGAGAAACGTCCGGCCCAGCTTGACCTCGGTTGTCATTTCCACCAGGGCGAACTGGCAGGCCTGATGTTTTGCCAGGGGTTTGCCGTGGTGGTCTTTGGTCTGTTTGCAGAAGTCCGTGGTCAACTCCACCATCATTTCGGCTGCAGCCTGGGCGCCGATGGCTGTCACCAAGCGTTCCTGCTGCAGTTTTTCCATGAGCATGCCGAAGCCCGCCCCGGGTTCGCCCAGGCGGTTTTCTTCCGGTATCCGGCAGTTGGTGAAAAACAGCTCTGCCGTGTCCTGGCTGTGAAACCCCATTTTTTCTAAATGCCGGCCTCGCTTGAATCCGGGGGTGCCGTCTTCCACGAGAAACAGGGACACGGCCCGGTAGGGGTCGGACACGCCGGCTTCCTTGGCCGCAACGATCACCAGATCGGAGTTGATCCCGTTTGAAATAAAGGTCTTGGAGCCGTTTAAGACGATTTCGCCGTTGCCCTGTTCGGCCGTGCTGGTCATGCCGGCAAGATCGCTGCCCGCATCCGGCTCTGTCATGGCAACGGCCGTAATGATGTCGCCTGAAACGCAGCCGGGCAGGTATTTCTTTTTCTGGGCCTCACTGCCAAATGCTTCAATATAGGGGACCACCACGTCGCTGTGCAGCGAGGAGGCCAGGCCGGTATGGTTGGTTCTGGCCATTTCCTCTGCGGCGATCACGGAATAGAGAAAATCCCCGCCCATACCGCCGTATTCGGGCTTGACTGCCGTGCACAGAAATCCCTGCCGGCCCAGTTTTTTCCAGGCCCACTTGGGGGTGATGCGGTCTTTTTCCCACTGCTCCACGTGGGGCAGAATTTCTTCCTGCAGAAATCTGCGCATCCGCTGTCGAAATTCCCGGTGCTGGTCTGTGTATTGCAGTATTTCCATGGGGGCGGATTCTCCCGATTTTACCTTTGCCTGCCGGTAAGGCCGCCGGCAATGACGTCTTTTAAGGCGGCCGGCGGGCCCATGATTATTTCCAGGGTCTTGGCGTCCCTGTAGAAATGTTCGATTTCATATTCGGTCATGTATCCGTAGCCGCCCAGCAGTTGAACGGCTTCGTCCGCGGCTGCCATGGCCGCTGATGTGGCAGTGAGTTTGGCCTGGGCCGCGGTTTTCGCGTCGCACCGGTTTGCATCAAAGGCGGCGGCCGCACTGTAGACCGTCCATCTGGCCGCATCAATCCGGGCGGCCATATCCGCGAGTTTGTGCCGGGTAACCTGAAAATCAAGCAGCTTTTTCCCGAACTGGCTGCGCTGTTTGACATAGCTCACGGCCCGGTCACAGGCGCCCTGGGCGGTGCCCAGCGCCATGGCCGCGATCTGGATTCGGCATTCATCAATAAAACATTGCGCCAGCCGGCCCCCGGCGCCGGTTTTGCCGATCCGGTTTTCCGCGGGTACCCGGACGTTTTCAAAGGTGACATGGGCAAAATCAATCAGGTTGCCGCCCAGGCTCGGGCCTGCGGGCGTTGCGGTAATGCCCTGGGAACCGGCATCCACAACGATCAGGGAAAGGTTGTTTTTCGCGGTGTCCGCATCCGTCCCGGTTTTGCACAGAACCACGTAGAATCCCGCGCTTGTACCGTTTGGCACGTATGCCTTGGTGCCGTTTAATATCCATGCATCCCCGTTCTGTGCAGCGGCGGTCTGAATTCCGCTTAGCTCGTATCCGGGGCTGTGTTCAAAAAAGGCGGCGGCCGCACGCATTTTTCCGGCAGCCACAAGGGGAAGATATTTGTCTGCAGGCGGGCCGGTTTCGAACCGGAAAAGGCATTCCGCGCCGAACCCGGCCAGCATCAGGGCAATGCCTGCAGCCGAGTCCTGCTTGCACATCTGCTCGGCGGCAAGGACGTAGTCGAGCAGGCCCATCCCCCCGCCGTCGCATGCTTCCGGAAAATGGATGCCAAAAAATCCGAGTTCAGCGGCTTTTTCCCAGGTTTGCGAAGGAAACTCCCCGCTGCGGAGCAGGTCGAGAATGGTTTCCTTGTCAAATTTGCCCCTGGTAAATTCCCGCACCGCCTTCTGGATTTCCTTCCGGGACTTGTCGAGCGCAAATTCCACGTGCGACTCCTTTTATCAAATAAGTGCTTCCAGCAAATGATGGATAATTGGTAAAAGATTCTGTTTCAAATGTCAAGGCATTTGCGTTCAAAGGCGCCTGGGTTATTGACTCCCGGTGGAATCGGTTTTCATCTGGAGAGAGAGAAGCCGGTTTTCCATGGCTGCCAGCATGTCCCGCATCTGCGCGGACATATCGGCGTATTTCCGGGTCAGTTCCCCGCGATAATCCTCATGCAGCTTGTTGATTTTGTGCTGCATCTGCTTGAGGTATTTCATGCGCATATCCCACAGCTTCTTGATGCTGTCAAGCTGCTGCTGAGATCCGGTTCGGGCCGTCTCGGAGTACTGGTTCACCATTGCGGTGAATTGCCGGTATTTTTTATCCAGGATATCCGCGATTTTTTCCTTTTTCAGGGTCTGCCGGGTAATGGTGTGATAATGATGTCCATAAATGGCAAATGTCACTGCCTCGCCGAACAGGTCCCGGTTTTTAAGCAGGTTGCGGCCGAGATATTTCAGGTAGTTTGCACCATACGGGGTAAACGGCTGCCGGAAAAGGGAGCGGAAAAAGATTTTTACCTCTTCGAACCGGATTTTGCGCTCGTAGAATTCCCGGTGCTCGATCCGGTCGAGCAGATGGCTGCACCTGTCAAAGTAGTTCTTTAGCCGGAAATCGTAAAGATGGGACAGGATCTTTCTGTATCCGCTGCGCAGGGTCTCCGGATCCATAATGGTTTTAAAATTGGTCTCCGTGCTGTGGGTGTTGTTGCCACAGGACTGGCCCACTATGCGTCCCTCGGCTTCCAGGCGCTCATAGAGCCTGGTTCCGGGAAGCGCGTTTAACAGGCCGATCATGGCCTGGGGAATGGCGTTTTTCTGGATGAAGCCGATTTGCTGGTCAAAAATATCCGGGGTGTCATTGTCAAATCCCAGGATAAACCCGGCCAGCACCTCGATGCCGTTTTTCTGCATGGTCCTGACAGCGACCTCCATGTCGGATTTGAGATTCTGGGTCTTGCCGGTCTCTGCCAGGCCCTCGGGGCTGGGGGTTTCAATGCCGATAAACACGGAGTTGAATCCCGCCTCGCGCATCCCGGTCATCAGGTCGGCATCGTCTGCCAGGTTGATACTGGCTTCAGTAAAGAAGTGGTATGGATAGTCGTTTTCTTCCTGCCACGCCTTGAGCGCGGGCAGCAGTTCCCGTTTGACCCGGCCCTTGTTGCCGATGAAGTTGTCGTCCACCAGAAAAACGGCGCCTTCCCAGCCCAGTTCGCGCAGGGCGTCGAGTTCCGCGGTCAGGGTGCCGGCGGATTTGAGCCGCGGCCGGTTGCCGTAAACCGTCCAGATGTCGCAGAATTCGCAGTGAAACGGGCATCCCCGGGAATACTGGATCGCCATGGAAGCATACTTGTCCAGGTCCAGGAGCTCGAACCTGGGCACCGGGTTATCGGAGATATCCGGACGCCCGGGCATTTCATAGACGGCCCTGGCGGTACCGTTGTCCAGTTCGCTGAGAAAATCCGTGAGGGTGGCATCCACTTCGCCGCGCAGCATATGATCCACACCCGTGATTTCATCATGGCTGTTGGTCACGTAAGGGCCGCCGGCCACAACGGTTTTCCCCATTTGCTTGCAGCGCCGGACCACTTCTTCCATGGACTGTTTCTGCACGATCATGGCGGATACAAATACGGCATCCGCCCACTGCAGGCTCTGGTCATCCAGATCCGTGATATTCATGTCCACAAGCTTGAGTTCGTAATCCGCCGGAAAGCGGGCGGCTATGGTAAGCAGTCCCAGCGGGGGCATGACACTTTGTTTTTTGATGAATTCAAGGGCGTATTTGTAGCTCCAGTAAGTATTTGACGGGACGTGCGGGTAAACCAACAGGATTTTGCGATGCTTTGTCATTTTATGAGTTCCTCCATGGGTATTTGCACCGGCTGGGGGATGCGTTGACTGAACTTGGATGTCTTATTTATTTACAATAATGCTTTGATTCGGGTTTGGCAATATTAACCCCGAATTGAACGATGCAAAAAATAAAAAATTATATTTTATTATTTGAAATCAGTTCAGCGCCCGAGCAGTCCTGCCACCGGGCGATCATTTCCAGGTCCGCGGCAATGTCGCGGCCCGCCGTGGTCAGGTAGTTGCCGGTCATGACCCCGTTGGCACCGGATGCAAAGATCCAGGACTGAAAA
>Ga0182239_1000832_pt1 | contig 10757 bp, 10 predicted proteins | sample hydfrate6_PW_210_FD_132456 | JGI IMG/M metagenome (GOLD analysis project Ga0182239, IMG submission 132456) | Subsurface microbial communities from deep shales in Texas, USA - hydraulic fracturing test 6_PW_210 | ecosystem: Environmental > Aquatic > Deep subsurface > Shale gas/oil reservoir >...
GGGGTTTTCATATGGTTAAGATGAACTGAGTTAGAGGTTTAAAAAACTATGATATAAGTTCAAGGATTAGGTTATTTTTTTAGCAATACACTTTGATCTCAACAAAGTGGACATAGTGTTGAATAGAGAAGTAAAAACAAATTATAGATAGAGAATATATAGTTTTTTGTATATGAACTTAAGGGATTGAGTTTATATGTAAAAAACTATTTTTTATGTGTAGAAAATTAGATATTGAGTTATTAATGTTTTCTTTAATTAGAAAGTGTTTTTTAGTTCATACTGATATTATGTAGAATTGAAAAGAGGTTTTATTTTGGAAAAAGAACTAACAGATATAACTAAAAAATCTAGTTATGTTTTTTTAGGAAAGATTATTGGAGTAATCTTTGGTTTAATAATGAATTTAATTATTGCCCGTCTGTATGGAGCTGAATTATATGGGCGGTTTATTTATATTTATACCTTTCTTAGTTTTTTTCCTTCTCTTACAAGTTTAGGATTAAGAAATGGCTTGATTTATTTTATTCCTAAATATACTACAAATGAAGATACTGAAAAACGAAATACTTTAATTACTAATACTTTTATACTAACAACTATATTATCTATTATTGTAATCACTATTATTTATTTAAATAGTGAATTCATTTCTACTAATCTTTTAAACAATCAAGAATTGAGTCCGCTAATTAAAATAATGTCTCCATTAATTATTTTATTGACTTTAAACACTATATCTCAAGGTGTATTTAGAGGTAAGATGGAGATAAAAGACTTTATTATTGGTAAAGATTTATTGATGCCTTCTATAAAACTGTTAGTAATTACTGTTTTATATTTTTTAGGCTTAAAGATAGAAGGCTTAATTTTAGGCTATTACATAGGATTTATAGTATCAGTAGTTTATTATCTAGTTAAAATTATTTTAAATAATAATATTAAACTTAAAGATGTTAAATTAAAAAACAGAAAACTTATTTATAGTACATTTAAATTTTCATTACCATTATTTTTAACAGGATTTTTAGCTTTTTTTGTTAATAAAACTGACACATTTATGATTGGATATTTTCTTGGAGATGCAGAAGTTGGCATATATAATATAGCATTAAGAATTGGAACTATGAGTAGTTTTGTTTTGGTGGCTTTTAATACTACTTTTGCTCCAATGATATCTAATTTATATGAACAGAATAAAATGAAAGAACTAGCTTCTATTTATAAAATAATTACTAAATGGATTTTAACAATTAATCTAATTACTTTTTCTTTATTTGTTTTATTCAGTAATGAGATAATGATGTTTTTTGGAGATGATTTTTCTGCAGGAGCTAATGCATTAATTTTTATTGGTATAGGTCAAATTGTCAATGTTATTGTGGGACCAGCAGGTTATTTAAATATAATGACAGGCAAACCTAAATATGAATTATATAATAATTTTATTGTATTAATTACGAACATTACATTAAATTATATGATGATACCTATTTATGGCATTAATGGAGCAGCTATTGCTTCGGCTATATCTGTTGGATTCATAAATGTTATAAGACTTATTCTAGTGTATAAAGAATTAAGCATTCACCCTTATAGCACTCTATACTTTAAAGCAATAACATCTATATTAATAAGCTTTATTATTTCAAAAATACTAAATTCTGTTTTGAATATTTTCTGGATTATGCAAGTGATTATAGTCGGTGTATTTATGATTTTTTTATTTATAATAATTTATTATAATCTTGGGCTTTCTGATGAAGATCATTTCATTTTAAATAAAATAAAAAATAAAGTATTAAGTTTAAAAAAAAACGTTATTAATTTTATCAGTCTGGAGTGAGATACGATGTTACCTAATTTTATTTGTCCGGGGGCACAAAAAAGTGCTACAACTACTTTGCATGATATATTAATTCAGCATCCAGATATTTATTTACCCCAAAATAAGGAAACCCATTTTTTTGATAAAGACAAAGAATATATTAAAGGAGTTAATTTCTATAAAAATGAATATTACTCGACTGTTAAGGAAGAAAAAATTATTGGAGATATAACACCGGGTTATATGTTTTTCGAAGATTCGGTAAAGCGTATTTATAATACTTTGGGTGATAATATCAAAATAATTTTCATGTTAAGAAATCCTATTGAGAGAGCTTATTCGCACTACTGGATGAGTTATAGAAGAACATATGAAAACCAAACATTTGAAAGAGCTGTTGAATTAGAAAGTGATAGGTTAAATAAAAATTATTTTAATAAAAATCATTTTAGTTATATTGAAAGGGGATATTATGCAAGACAAATAAAAAGATTTTTAGAATTTTTTCCAAAGGAAAATATGAAATTCATTATATTTAACGAATTTATTAACAATAAAAATGATTCCGTAAAAGGAATTTTAAATTTTTTAAATTTAAATTCTGAAGTTCATTTGAGCTTAGATAAGAAAAGTAATTCAGCTTTTTTACCTAGATTTAGAATCATTACTAAGATTTTGAAAAGTTCACCAAAAATAATAAAAAAAACTGGAAAGTTATTACCTGATGATATCAGAAAAAAAATCGTTAATTTAATTGAAATTAGCAATAAACAAAAATTTCAGAAACCAAAAATTAAATATGAAACTAGAAATAAATTAATTAATATTTATTATGAAGATATAATAGAACTTGAAAGTATTATTAATAAAGATCTTAGTTTTTGGTATAATTTAAAGCGGGAGGACTGATTATATGTCTAGAAAAACTAAAGGGATAATTTTAGCAGGAGGTTCAGGCACCAGATTGTATCCATTGACATTAGTGACAAGCAAACAATTATTACCGATCTATGACAAACCAATGATATACTATCCATTATCAATATTAATGTTAGCTGAAATAAAAGAGATACTAATAATTTCTACTCCAGAAGATTTACCCCGTTATAAAGAGTTGCTGGGAGATGGAAGTCAGTTTGGTATAGAACTAAGTTATGAAGTGCAGCCATCTCCAGAGGGACTTGCTCAAGCATTTATAATTGGAGAAGACTTTATCGGTGATGATGATGTTGCAATGATTTTAGGTGATAATATTTTTTATGGCAATCATTTAACTTCTTTGCTTAAAGAATCAGTTAATAATAAAGATAGAGCTACAGTCTTTGGATATTATGTAGATGATCCAGAACGTTTTGGTATAGTTGATTTTGATAAAGATGGTCATGTCACTTCCATAGAAGAGAAACCTGACAATCCCAAATCAAATTATGCAGTAACAGGATTATACTTTTATGATAATAGAGTTGTTGATTATGCTAAGAATTTAGAACCAAGTGATCGGGGAGAACTTGAGATAACTGATTTAAATAAGAAATATTTAGAAGAAGGAGATCTTGATGTTCAACTATTAGGGAGAGGTTTTGCCTGGTTAGATACTGGTAAAATGGATTCTCTTTTAGAAGCAGCAGAATTTGTAAGAACAATAGAACATCGTCAGGGAATAAAGATTTCTGCTTTAGAAGAAATAGCTTATAGAAATAACTGGATAGATAAAGAAACTTTATTAGAATCAGCTGAAAAGTATGGTAATTCTCCTTATGGACAGTTTCTTAAAAAAGTAGCAGAAGGCAAAATAAGATATTAATTAGAGGTGTAGTATGGAAGTAATAAAAACTGGAATTGAAGGTTTATACATAATAGAGACTAAAGTTTTTAAAGATAATCGAGGCTGGTTTACAGAAAGTTATTCAGCTAAAAAGTTTAAGGATAATGATATTGATATAGATTTTATTCAGGATAATCATTCTCTATCAAAAGAAAAAGGAGTCATAAGAGGCCTTCATTTTCAACTTCAACCTAAAGCACAGACTAAATTAGTTAGGTGTACCAGAGGGAGTATTTATGATGTTGCAGTTGATTTAAGAGGAGGTTCACCTACATATAAAAAATGGTTTGGAATAGAATTAAGTGCTGAAAACCAAAAACAGTTTTTAATACCAAAAGGTTTTGCTCATGGTTTTTTAACTTTAAGTAATAATTCTGAAGTGCAGTACAAAGTTGATGAATATTATGCTCCAGAATATGACAGAAGTATTAGATTTGATGATCCAGAAATAAATGTTAACTGGGGGATAGATAATCCTACTTTATCAGAAAAGGATAAGAATGCACCTTTATTAAGGAATAGTGATTGCAACTTTAAATATTAAATTAAGTGAGGTTTTAATAGATGAATATTTTAGTAACTGGTGGAGCCGGTTTTATCGGCAGCAACTTTATATTTTATATGTTAGACCAGCATCCTGATTACAAAATTGTCTGCCTTGATGCTTTAACCTATGCTGGTAATTTAAAAACTCTGGAACCGGTAATGAATAATGACAACTTTAGATTTGTTAAAGGTGATATTAGAGATAGAGAATTTATATTTGATCTTTTTGAAGAAGAAAACTTTGATATGGTAGTTAACTTTGCTGCTGAATCTCATGTTGATCGCTCCATTGAAGATCCTGGAGTATTTTTAGAAACTAACATTATGGGGACTCAGGTTTTAATGGATGCTTGCAGAGAATATGGAATTAAAAGATTTCATCAAGTTTCTACAGATGAAGTTTATGGGGATTTGCCACTAGATAAGCCAGAATTGATGTTTACAGAACAAACCTCAATAACAACATCTTCACCATATTCAGCTTCTAAAGCTTCCGCTGATTTATTAGTAGAAGCATATAATAGAACCTTTGGACTTCCAGTAACTATCTCAAGATGTTCTAATAACTATGGACTCTATCAGTTTCCTGAGAAGTTAATTCCTTTAATGATTTCTAAAGCGTTAGCAGAAGAAGAATTACCTGTTTATGGTAAGGGTGAAAATGTTAGAGACTGGTTATATGTTGAAGACCACTGCAGAGCTATTGATTTAATTTTACATGAAGGTAAAAACGGTGAAGTTTATAATATAGGTGGTCATAATGAAAGAAGTAATTTAGAAGTGGTTAAAACTATTCTAGATGAACTTGATAAACCTGAATCTTTAATTACTTTTGTTGAAGATAGAGCTGGTCATGATTTAAGATATGCTATTGACCCTGCTAAAATTAGTAATGAACTTGGGTGGGAACCGACTATTTTATTTGATGAAGGTATCAAAAAGACAATTAAATGGTATCTTGATAATAAAGATTGGTGGGAGAATATTCTTAGTGGTGACTATCAGGACTATTATCAAAGAATGTATAAAAATAAGCAGGTGAATAACTAATGAAAGTTTTAGTTACTGGTGCTGATGGACAACTTGGTTATGATGTTGTTAGAAAACTAAATGAACTAGATATAGAACATATTGGTGTGGATAAAGAAGATTTTGATTTAACCAATGAAAAAGAAACTAAAGATTTTATTATGGATTATCAATCTGATGTAATTATTCACTGTGCAGCTTATACTGATGTTGATCAAGCTGAAGTTGAAAGAGAGTTATGTTACAAGGTCAATGTTGAAGGCACAAGATATGTTGCAGAAGCAGCTAAAGAATTAGATGCAAAAATGCTTTATATAAGTACTGACTATGTATTTGATGGTCAGGGTGAAGAACCTTTTGAAGTCACTGATCAACCTAATCCAATTAACTATTATGGAGAAACAAAATATCAGGGGGAGCAGGAAGTACAGAAGTTATTAAATAAATATTTTATTGTTAGAACTTCATGGGTTTTTGGAGAACATGGTAATAATTTTGTTAAAACTATGATTAGGTTAGGTAAAGAGCGAGATGAAATATCTGTTGTTGCTGATCAATATGGTTCGCCTACTTATACTATTGATTTAGCAGAGGTCATTATTGAGATGATAGAAACTAAAAAATATGGTATTTATCATGCAACTAATGAAGGGTTCTGTAACTGGTATGAGTTTGCAAAAGAAATATTTAAAGCAGCAGGTATAGATGTTGAGATTAAGACTGTAACTAGTAATGAATTTAAAAGTAAAGCAAGTAGACCAAATAATTCGCGTTTGTCCAAAAACAAATGTAGAGATAATAATTTTTGTTTGTTAAGACATTATTCAAAATCAGTAAAAGAATTTTTGAATTGTTTAAATGGCAGTTCTGTTTAAACTCTAATAAAAAGGATTAGATAATTATGAATGAACCTCAAATAAGCATTGTAATCTTAAATTATATGACACATAATTTAACTATTGAAACTCTTGAAAACCTAAAAGAAATTGAATATTCTAATTTAAATATTATTGTAGTTGATAATTGTTCTCCAAATAATTCATATAGTGTTTTAAAAAATTATACAAATGATAATAAGTTTGGATTTGAAATCTATTTATTGAAAACAAAAATTAATAAAGGATATTCATATGGCAATAACATTGGAATAAAAAAGGCTGAGGAACTGAATTCTAAATATGTAGTTATTATGAATAATGACATAATAATTAAAGACTCAAATATTTTTAAAAAATTAATAAACTGTTTTGAGCTAGATTCTAGATTAGCGGTTGTTGGTCCTGGTATAAAACAAAAAGATGATAGATTAGAATCGCCTTCTTATTTGAAACCTATACAACCCCTAAAATATATTTTTAAAAATATATTTTATCCTTTTTTTTATTTTGCAAATTTATTTTATAAAATAAATTTGCATGAAAAGCAACAAGAGAAAAAAGTTTATTCAGTTGCAGGTTGTTTTTTTATTTCCAAAACAAATATTTTCAAGGAGATAAATTACTTAGATGAAAATATTTTTTTATATGGAGAAGAGGTAATTCTTGGAGAAAAACTATTAAAAAATGGATATTTTGCATATTATTATCCGCAAACATATATAATACATAATCATTCAAGTACAATTAATTCTATATATAATAATAAAAAGAAACTAGATATGAAATTTGAAAGTTTTAAGTATTACTTGGATCATTATAGAAATGATATAAATATTTATGTTAAAAAAATTATGTTATATTCTCGTTTATTAAAAAGAGTATATTTATATTTAAATATTTTTGCTAAAAACATCTTAAAATTAATAGTATAAGCAAATTTCATAATATCGTCAATTTAGTTTAATTAAAAAAATATTATTTTAAACAATAAAAATAAGTTTTGTAACGATCCCTAAGGATATTGGACAGCTACCAATTAAACATTTTATAATAATTACAGGGGGTAAAAGTAAATTGGTTTTAAGTTTTCTGGCTCACACTACAGTTAAGTTTTCTATATTAAAATGTTCTTTTAGTCTGAAAGAATTATTTCACACTAGTTTTTTGTTGCAGATCTGCTCCAGATAACTGGTGTTGAATAATTAATTGAAGCTTTAAATAACTGGTATAAATATGTCAGTCAGTCTAAAATAAATCTTTTCTATTGACCTAAAAAAAGCAAAAAAACTGGGGACAGCACATAATTAACTATTTTGAAATCAGAATAACTAATTGATTTGCTGAAAAATTAAATAACAAAATCAAATTAATGAAAAAATTGGCTATGGTGTTCCCCAAGGTTAAAACTTAAAAAGCTGCTAATTTTTATCATTTTTAAGTAATTTTTAGGGTAAACTGAAAAATTAAAGAAATAATATAATTTAATGGATGCTATTTATATTTTATAATATTGGTTAAAGGTCATCATTTATTATTAATTAAGCATATTATATGAAGGTGGTTTATAAATTATGAAAGTTTTACATGTTGGTTGGGTATCTAATTCTATTAATAATATAATTGCCTTGAAAAATTGGGGGTATGAAGTTTATGTTTTGGATACTCAAGTGCCAAAAAATATTAATGCTCATAATCTGTTAAAAAAATATATTTCTAAATCTCATATATTTAATTTGTATGAAAATATAAATGATAAAAATTTTAATAAAAAAAAATATTTCAAAGCTTTTTTATCTCGATATGACAAAAACATTTGGAAAACAAAAGATTATATTAAGGGATTGCCACAAGTTGACTTAGTTTTTTTTACTTGGGGCGTTGGTGTAGCTCCAGAAATTAAATTATTAAGTGATGGGTATCCAAACACACCATTTGTTCACAATTTATTAACCTTTCCAACCTCTGAAAAATCAATATTAAGAGAAATGTTTGAGCTCAAACTTTATAAAGATATTATTAAGGGGATTGATGGATTAATTTATGCTAGTGAAAATATGAAAAAATTTATAGAAAAAAAATATACAGAAAGCAAAAATATTAGTTCTACAACTATACCTCAAGGTTTTTGCGAGACATATTTTCCTAATACTCATCTGGAAAAATTAAGTGATAAAGACAACAAGAAACATATTGTTTTTTTAGGTAGATTTAATAATGGAAATTGGAACTATGTTGAAAAAGAATTGTGTAAATTAGCTAGAGATGATATTGTTATACATTGTTCCTCATTAAGTGATATAAAAAATAGAAAAAACTTTGAGACATTCCAACCTTTTGATGGGAATGAATTAATTTCTGGAGATTTAGCTACTTATATCACTCAGTTTGATGCATCTATAAGCACATATAATATCACAAAAAAAAGAACAAGATATTCAACAAGTTTACCATCAAGATTTTTGTTTCCTCTAATTAGTCAACTCCCTATCATTTTGCCTTCTGGAAAATTAGAGGCTTGTGAAAATTTCATTTTGAACAATGGTAATGGATATATTTATAAAAATATTGAAGAAATAAATGATTGGCTTAATGATGATGAGTGCTTTAATAAAGCTAAAAAAAACTCTAAAGTTGTTGCAAATAAAATGATCTTAGATAAAAAGAATCATCCAATTAATTTATTTATTCAGAAATTAATGTAAATATAATATTTAATTTGAACTTTTTTATACATTGTATCATTTTGCTTAGTTATTATCATAATTTGATTTAAGGTTTCATTTGACGATTCAAGTTAAATTTATTTTAGGATTTCGAAAGGAATATTACGTAATGTTGATTATTTATTTAATATTAAATATTTTGTTATTATTATTTAGTTTATTGTTATATAGAACATATGTTAATCCAATTTCTATATACAGTGTTATTTGGACTATTGCAGTTACATTATATGAAATTAAATTGATATATTATTATGATTTAAAAGCTCAAACTTGGTTAGTTATTATTGGTTTTCAATTATTATACATATTTGGATGTATTTTTTCTTTTATCTTTTTAAATATTGGTTCTAGGAGCAGAAAAATTAATAATATTAATATCAACGAAGAAAAAAAACAATTAAAAAAATTAATTTTAATTTTAACTTTTATTGGTTCTATTAGTCATTTTTATGGTTTGTATGAGGCAATTAATTTAGTTGGGTTTGATCTTTTGAATTCTACTTATCAATTATATGCTGCGAGGTTGAATGGTGAAATAAGTCAGGGTATACCATATTTAGGTGTTTTAAATTATGTATCTTTAATTTTTTCAGGTGTTTATATTAAAAAATTCGGATTCGAAAAATTTATATTTTTGCCAATAATAATAATTGCAATAAGTTCTCTCAAATCAGGTGGGAGAACGGAATTTATAATTGGTTCTTTGTTAATAATTTTTCCAGTATTATTTTTAAATCATGACAATTCTATAAAATTTAAGAAAAATAAAAGAAATTTGATAATTGGAATAAGCATTTTCATATTATTGTTTTTAATTGTAACAGTTAATAGATCTGCTCATATCGAAATTGACAAATATACTAGTCCATTTTTAGGTTATTTAATGAAAATATCTCCTGCATTTCATAAAATATATCATTATTTTGCATCTCCTATTGGAGTTTTGAATGAATATTTAAAAAATCCAGATTATAACTTTAGTAAAAATACATTTAAAACTTTATATAATTTTATTAATAAATTTGGTTTTAAGATAAAAGTGAATACATATCAAGATCCTTATTGGATTCCTCTTAAAGCTAATGCTGGGACATATATAAGAGCTTTAATACAAGATTTTAAGTTTTTATTATCAGGAGTAGTAGCATTTTTATTAGGTCTTGTTTTTAGTTATAATTACATTTATTTAAAATTAACTAGTTCGTATCTTAATGTCGTATGGTCAACTGTATTTGGTTATATTGTTTTTATGTCTTTTTTTAATTGGGGTTTTAAATCTTCAACTTTTTGGATAATACTTTTTGTTGGCACTATTATTTCACTTTTCTTTGATAAAAAAATTATTATTAGCTCTAATTAAATATTATTGTAACGCCCCCTAAAGATATTGGCCAGATACCAATTAAATATTCTATAATAATTACAAGGGGTAAAAGCAAATGCTTAAATCTTATGACCCTGATGAAAAAATGGAAATTGTTCTTCGAGTTCTTAAAGGTGAAAAAATATCTGATCTAGTTGATGAATATAGTGTCAGCCTCAACTCCATCTATCTCTGAAAAAATGAGTTCTTAGATGACGGCATGAGCAAGCTCAGTGGTGATTCTGTTACTGAACAGAAGCCAAGCTTAAGAAAAAGACGAACAAATTAAAGAGATGGAAAAAATTATTGGCCAACAGAAAGTCCAGATAAAAATCTTTTAAAAAAGCCCTGGCAGAACTAAATACTGCCGATAAGATTAAAATAATTAATCAACTTAAATAAGATTATACTGGATCGGGTATAATTAATTAAACAGTTTTTTTCGGACATGATATAATAAGATAATACCAAACTAAATTGGAGGAAAATATCATGCCTACTAAATATCCTGAAGAAATGAAAAGAAAAGTTGTTGCTCTGGCCAATAATGGTAAAAATCAAA
>Ga0182239_1000833_pt1 | contig 10743 bp, 12 predicted proteins | sample hydfrate6_PW_210_FD_132456 | JGI IMG/M metagenome (GOLD analysis project Ga0182239, IMG submission 132456) | Subsurface microbial communities from deep shales in Texas, USA - hydraulic fracturing test 6_PW_210 | ecosystem: Environmental > Aquatic > Deep subsurface > Shale gas/oil reservoir >...
CGGCACGGGCTATTTCCTCAAAGTATATAGTCCTAAAGTTCATTCTATTATGTGATGACTCACTCAGTAGATGATGTACACTCCTTTGATACTGGATTTTTAAGGGCCAAGGAAAGGCTCAGGAACGCTGAGATCTCCCAAGAAAACAAAGATCTGATTGAGAATTTTATCGTTAAATGTCAGATAGAGGGGCTTGCAAAAGGTACTCTGGTGGGATATCTCAACTACATTACAAGAATGGTGCAGCGACTCAAGGAACTGGGGATAGATAAACCCCTGAATACTCTAACAGAAGATGATTTTAATCGTCTCCTCGTTCACCTGCAGAACGAACACGGTTTGAAGTCCACGAGTCTTCGGACTTACAAGAAAGTAACAAAAAAGTTCTTCCGTGTAGTTACCTCAGGTGAGTCTCCGAAATGGGTTCAGAACCTTAAACTTAAAACCATAGATACACCTGTGCAACCGTCAGATATACTCACACAGAAGGAATTTGACAATCTCATGGAAGCGTGCAGGCATCCACGGGATAAGGCCCTGATTGCAGTACTAGCAGATAGTGGGATCCGGGTAGGAGCTCTTGCTTCATGCAGGATAAAGAGTGTAGAATTTAACCAGTACGGTGCAATACTCTATCTATCAAAAACCGGCCTGGCTAATAAGACCACATCAGCAAAAGGTATCCCTCTCACATGGTCCACAGGATACCTTAACCAATGGTTGGCTGTACATCCTTTGAAAGAAGATCAGGACGCTCCCTCTGGATCACACGTAACAAGAACATGGAACCCATGAGTTATCAAAGCCTTCTGCGTACTGTGAAAAAGAGAGGAAAAGATGCAGGAATAAAGAAGCGTGTTCATCCTCATGGGTTCAGACACATGGCCGTTACTCAGTGGATCCTTAATGGTTACAATGAACAGGAGATTAAGCACAGAGCCGGATGGTCCAAAGGATCTACCAGGATGTTCAAGGTATATGCCAATTTCACAGATCAGGAGATCAATGATAGAATATACGAGAAATGCGGGCTCAAAACCGAAGACAAACATCAGGTGACCCTGAAAAATTGCCCCCGGTGCAACAACGTCCTGCGGCCTACAGACAAGTTCTGTTCACAATGTTCCCTTGTCCTGGACAGGGAAGCCCTCGATGAAATTCAGTCGCATGAAAAGATTATGCCGAAACTGATTGAAGTTCTGGCAGCCTCAGAAGAAGGGAAAGAGTTGCTGGCTCATTTTAAATGAGTCCAACATATAACTTTCTTCACGTTCCACAAGTATCACCAACCATTATCTCCTTGGCCTTTTCAATGGCTTCCTCTTCACTGACTTTTTCTTATATTTATCAAGATGATAAAACCAAGAAGCGATCCCTAACAACAAGAAGAAGTTCCCATATTCCGTCACATCAGTGATTCCGGTCATGGATCCAATTCCTACAAACATAATTCCAGCAGCAATCAGCAGTCCTGTTATGCTTTTAGGTTCATATTTGATCTTAAATTCACTCAACATATCACTTCATCATTTACTTTTAAACATCTATAAAGTATCAACATAATACAAATACTTCCTGTCCGGGGAATAAATTACAGTTGATTGCTTAGTATATTATGTATACAACACAAAAAAAAGATAAATATAATTGGCAAAGTCACTTCTTAAGTTCACTCATTAATTGTTGAGCAAAAATCCTGCCTGCTTCTTCTGGATTGTCTAATAATTGTTTTGAGTGTCTTTGTTCATAAGCTTTCGGGAAATATTTTCTTTCAATTTCTGAAAGACTATTAAATGTTTTCTTTTCATTCTTCATTTACATATTCTCCTTCCTTTTCTATATATGCCCTCTTATATTTATTAATGAAAAATTGTGGATTTAAATCGGATTTAAAATAATGTTTTCGATTAATCCATATAAATCCGTCGCCTTTTGAAATGACAGCTACATCAATAGGCCCACCAACAGTTTCAGAATCCAATGATATTTTTCGTTTAAATGAAGTTAAGTTAATCAAAGATTTTGCCATAGATGCTAACTCATCTTTTGGCAACATGGAAACTACATTTGTTATAGGACTGATATATCTCTCATTCTGCAACTGATTCATTTTTGATACATAACCAGAAATGATATTATGGGTGTAGTTTTCAAGTGTTTTTTCTTTTGTGGGTTCAAGATTTATATTTTCGTTTTCTGATAAAACCTGACATAATTCGTTAATTGCTTCTTGTAGAAATGAAATACTAAAATTAAATATCGAAGGATCTATACCCCTCATGAAGATATCAACCATTTCTCTTTGGGCAAAAGGTTTAATCACACTATCGCTTTTTGAAGATACCGTTTCCTCGCCATCTATCTCATATTTTAATTTGTTAAATGTCATAAATTCAATAAAATAAGATTTAAATGATGGAAATATCTCTTTATCGCCAAATCCAGAAATTACAATTCCAGAATATGAATTACTCCTTATATCTTTTGGATATTTTGAGAATAGCCAAGGGATGATTTTTTTTATTTTTTCTATATTGTCAGTTCCTATTGGGAATTCTTCAAAAATTTGGGAGATTGTATGTTCTATTAATTCATCATATTCGGAAAGAACTTTGTCATCGAACTCACTTGAAAAACCAGGACAACGGTTTGCTTTTTCCCATATTAAATATTGATTCTCTACTATATTTGTCAAGGTGTTTTTTAATTCGATTTCAGAAGGTGTTCTTTGTTCAGAATGAACAACTTTCTGACATTGGGCAAAAAATTCGTCTTTTACATAGCTTAGATATCCATTTAAGTGTTCGACAAACATATCATGTTGGATTTCCTCTGGAAATAACATTTGGTTTTCATTTAGGTAGCTAATAAAATCGTTTGCATAATCTTCTAACTTATCAAATCTTTCATTGCCTTTTTCGTTTCTATATACTTTGATGATTGTTTCCCACGGAACCCCCATGAAACTTGCGTTTCCATACACCATTATTCCAACTGGTGCTTCATTTGATAAAGTGAACAATTTTTGTGCAGATGGGAATATTTTATCCTGAGAATGGCCAGAAAAAGTTACTGCACTATCCGCTGCCATAGCAATTGCTGTTCTATTCATTATAATAATTTCTGAAGTCATAAATTAAACACCCTGTTTTATCATATGCTTTGATTTTTATTAGTTCAATCTGCAATTACTCTCTCAAGAGCATCGTAACAATCCTGACATAAAAACAAACTTTTATCATTTCCAGACTCATAAAATTTAATTAAAACAGTCTCTTTGCGTGAACCACATGCAAAACAATTTTCTGGCCAGTTCGCTCTTTTTGGAGGATAAACATGCATATGTGATCGCCTTTAATTTTCAACACAATAAACCTTGATTTTATTTTTTATCTATAAAAGACATTTCAGTGTAGACTCGTTATATTATGAACGGTTTTACGGCTTAACAACTTATTTGTTGATTATTTAGAGAATAACAAGGCAATTCTAATTATTTATTAATAGTTTAGATATAAAGTAGAAGAAATTAGTGGCCAATATGTGGGAAATATTGACCGAATCCCATTAGGAACTTGTTCAACAGCAAAGAATTTAATGTTTTTGTTCTGTATATTCGATTGGACCAGTAGAGTGTACAAAAGGATTCACGATATGTACATCAACACCTGCATTCCATCGGCCAGCTAAATCAACTAAATCACCCTGTTTGGTATTTTCAGGGCTAACTTTTGCACACCATTCGCCTTCAATCTTCATATTATTCCTCCGTTTTCCATTTCGCATTAAATGCGGATGTTTCGAATCCAGCTTGTGGCAATGAAGCCAACATTTCTTTTGTTGCTGTTTGTGCGGCATCGTTTAATGCTTGCTGAACTGTTGCACTTACTACTTGTTTTGCAATTTCGTTGAGTTTCTCTTGATCAATGTCTTGTGGTAAATCTGTTAATTCTATTTTTGGAAGGTTTAATCCACTAAGATTTAGATTTACGTTAGGAGGCACCTGCTTTAATCTTTTGACATGTATATCTTTTGTACAAATATCAAATCTTTCTACACTTTCAATACAAGCTAATCCTAAATCTGTCCACGTGTGCTCATCTAACTTCTTAGATATAAGATGCTCTTGTGGTATAAATGGGTTTTCTAATTGGAACAACTCTCGATATTCTTTATAGAGAGACCAGAGGTCATCAGATATTCTCACTTCTTCAGCACTTACTACTTGTTCAAGGCCCAGATGTTTTTTTGCTTCGGTCCGACTAATCGAATGACTATGGGAATACACTTCTGAAGAAAGTCTTTTGATGATTTCACGATTGTCTTCTTCAGCAAATGGTTTTGCTCTTGTACTCAACAATCGCAAACCAACAAGTTTAGTTTCCTCTAAAAGTCTACTCACTGTACCCAATGCTAGTGGATGTACATTTTTTGTAAGTAATTCAAATCCTCTCATTTTTTCATCTGGTCTTTCACATCCAACCTTTTCAATCAATGAAAAGTAACCTGTAACGTCTTCTACAGAAATTGGCAATCTTTCTTTTGAATTATTTTCTGTTGGGTTGTATGGTCCCGAATTCATTGTAATGTCTATTGGTCCCAATTCGGCCTTTTTTGTCATTACAATTTCATCAGCGCCCAATGAAATTACTGTTGCTGCACTGTGTGCTCTATAAGGAATCAAAACACTAAAAGACCCTTCTTGACAATATTCTCTAAACATAGAAACAAGTGCCCAAGGAACATCGCTTTGCCCACCTCTACTATAGATAAATAAATCAAGTTTCTTCCTTTCTTCTTCCTTTATTGCCAATATATGTTCGTGTATAATAGAAATAACATCACTACTGATAGGGACGCCGAGACCAGGTCTATCACTTGTAATATATGTAATAACTTTTGAGTTGCGTTTCTCTTCAATTTTTTGAATTATTTCTTTTCTATTTTCTCGGGAAATGCTGTGACCCCCATTAACTTAAGAAAATTCTAACAATATATATGAATTTATCAAATATTTATAGTTTCCTTTATTATCTTATGCATTCATATTATACAAATGATGCTTATTCGGACAGGTACATATTGTAATTAGTTTTGCTTTTATGGGTATAGTTAGGTAGAAGATCCTTGATATATCTTATCTGAGTGGAAGAAGATGGGATTCTCTAAGGGTACTTTGCATTATATGAAGCAGAATGCTAAGTCAGGGAAACCTTTTAGTTTGAATGCTTATGTGAGGGAGAGGTTGGATATATGAATTGAAATAATTTGGGGTATAATATTAAAAAAAGTTATGCAAATCAACACTTAGCATTTCTAGAACTGTAATTGTAATTATTTCATTTAGTAGAGCACTACTCTTCGTCCTATGTTGCAACTATAGTACATAGTTTAGCAACAAAATCTTTTACATTTTCATAATGTTTTTTAACATCAGACAACGACTTTGATACTTGATCATTGCTTAAGAGTGGATCAGAATGTGCAAATTTATGTCTATCTCCTAATATCTGACCAAGTGAAGTAAAATGCATGTTATCAAATTGTTGGGCATCAAGCTTAATTTCTAGAATTTCATCAAAGCATTGGAATATTTTTTCTTTACTAGGATTGTTTAAATTCCGAAGCCTTTTTTCAATTGTATATTCTTGAAATTCGCTTGCATTTTCGTTTTTGACTTTTATTTTTACGCATTGTTTGCCAATTATCTGACATTTTGTATAAATTATATTTTTGATTGAGCCTTCCACAGTTCTAGCAATTTTGATAATCATATACTGTGAGAACAAATTTTGTATTTGTATATCACGTGCACTTTTAGGTTGAAAACTCTCCATTGAGGAAAATTTTTCATCAATTTCTAAAAAGGCCTGTGTAATCTCAAAATGACCACAAAAGTCAGACATATTACTCCAAGAAATAATCAATTGCTAAATTAATCCTTCCCCTTACTTTTTTAGAGGCAGTTGTCCCCTCTATTATGAAATTATTAAAATCGGAATCGTTCAACAAATTATTATATTTTTCGTATAAATCCGTGCTAAAATTATTTTTTCTAATCCCCATTGCAAAGCTAACCATCACAGCATCGAAAATAGATCGGTTGAACGAACGTCCTTTTCCTTTGAATACATTAATTCCTATTTCATCATGTATTTTTCTGACTGTCTCTTCAAACACCTTTTTAAACTCATCAAATGATTCCAAACCCGTTTGGTTATCTCTCATCTCGTCGTTTAACCATTCCCTCATTGGAGGTTTATAGTTCATGTATTTTTGATTGTATAAAGAAAAGAATCTAAGAATCAATTCAACATCGGTCATTCTTTTATCAGGAATTGGTTTTTTAACAAGATGTCTCCATTCAGATATCTTGTTTAATTCTTTAAGCTCTTCATTGAAACGACCTCCGAAAATACAATTCCTGACTTCTTGATTGTTAAGTGGTATACCACCAGTATTTAATCTATTAAATATTTCAAAAACAATTCTTGGAGTTGAATCAATGTTGTCTAAAATAGTGGAATTAATTACTGAATTTAGTATTCTTTTTTGTAATACTGGATCGAGCTCACTAAATAATTTTCCATTCCAGCTTTTATCTTCTAAACCCCTTAATTTAAAATCTCTCTCTTTTCCATTTTCACGAAATACGCCTTTTACATAGTAATATATAGATTTTAAGCGCTGCTGGCCATCAATTACAATAAAATTTTCTGTTTTTTGATATTTCCCCAACATTATGTTTGGAATTGGCAAACTTATCAAAAGTGAATCGATAAGTTTGCTTGCTCTCCTCATATCCCAAACAAAATCCCTTTGAAATTCAGGACTTAAGTCAATAATATTTTCATCAATCATATCGATAATTGTTCTTATGCTGTTTCCAACAGTATAAGAATTCAAACCCTTAAAATCAGAATCATGCTCAACTATAGTTTCTGTATCCGAATCATCATCGAAAATAATTTCGTCTCCATCCATAGAAAGTGCTTTAAGCAGTAATATTATTTAATGTTAACTAGGATCTGTAAAAACAATTAAAATCACAATTTTTGCCTAAAAATTTCAAACCCAATCACTATTCTAGGCGACATATATTAGTTAAGTTTTTTCATGTATGTAAAATTGTTTGAATTTGAGGATTTCTACAAGGTCAACATTATAATGTAATTTAAAGATAATTTATAGCGTACAAAAAATTAGAGTTACCTATATCCCCTACTAAATGTGTGAGGTCTCTGATTCGAACATTATATTTCACTGACTAACATAATACAGATGCTGCCTGTCCGGACAGTACATGTCCAGTTCGATCTTCAGTACTGTCAAAGATAATCTTCTTCGATATAGTGATGTTAAAGAATATATGAAGGAAAATAACTTTAGATTTACTAATAATGGTGAAGGATGGGAACTCGAAGGAGATGATAATGATTGGCTGTTTATCTTTTCAGACATGATTAGAAAGTCCAAATTACAAATGATGGATAACCTAAAATTTTCTCGTTCTTTAGAATATACTTTATTCTCTTCCATCATTGGATTGCTAATAGCAAAAGGTTGCGATTTGAAAAAACCGGGGTCAACAATGGTGGGTTTAAAACACAAAAATCGCGGTTTAGTCTGGCTGAGATACCCCGACCAATCTATGACTATAGTATTACGTAAAGGTATATACAGTTCTGTGGATCCAGAGAATAAAATTATGTATTCTAAAAAAATGCCTGGTGTATTGGAAGCTTTAGATGAGGGGTTGATTGATGAAGGTCAAGTCCTAAGTTCAACTTTTGGAGATTACCCCTATTACTCCATAGAAGATCTTGAGTATGATGAATTGGATGACCCAGACTATATTCGTGACATTTTAAGGTATGCTATGAGCATATAAGATAATTGAATGTCACAACCTTAGAATCGGTCATGTGTAAAAAAAGTGTATTTTTGATCGGCTAATTAATTTTTGGCCGATCCACATTTTCGTTGGACTTAAACTTCATAAATATTTATTTTTGCATAACGTCAACAATTTCTCCCTCTGTATTATAAAGACTTGCCGAATCTCCATCATTATTCCAGATTGGTCGTCCACTTCCCCAATACAGTTCTGTGGCAGAGTCAGAGCCTTCCTCTGTGTATAAAGTTATTGTATCTCCTGCTTCCAGCGTGAAAGCTGGGAATGTGTAAGTATGCTCTGCCTCATCCATTATTTTCCATCCTTCCAATGATACAGCAGAAGAACCATTATTTGTTATCTTCACCCATTCATCTTCCAGATTGATCTCTGTTATTTCTACTGGAGACATGTCTTCCTCTTCAGTCTCAGCAGGCTCCTGGTTGTTATCTGCAGGAGGTACATAGGTGGATACCGTACTGGCATCATCGTCCTTATGTACCCAAAATTCTGCATATACAGGATAATGGTCTGATACATCTTCGGTAAGATCCTGATCCAGTCCATACTCAAGGTCATACCTGAAAACACCCGCTTCTCCAGTATAATCAGAGGTATCAGTAATTACAATCCTGTCGTATGTGTAATCCGTAGATTTGGTAGTTGTATCAACAGAATCATCAATCAACCAGGCATATTCGTCAAGGTCAGAAGTTCCATCTTCATCAAAATATGAACCATCGGCATTGAAATCACCCATAATGATGAAATCCTGTTTACCTTCATAAATGCCCCTAGTATATTCAAGTACCTCATCAAGTTGATTTATTTCTTCAGTTGCTTCATCGGGATCAGTATGAATACTAATCAATACGCCGTCATAATTTCCATTATTTACTAGAAATGAAGCAATATAGGGCTCCCTGTGGAAAACATCGCCTTCCGGTTCAGGATATGTATGTGGAGTTCCCGTAATGGTGATTAATGAACTGTTGTAAATATACATGTACTGTTCTTTGGAAGATGTTCTGCCAAGCCGTTCACTGACCACGTAATCATAATTGTTATTTTCAGAATTGACTTCCTGGATAAGATCAGTTATTGATGTTTGGGATTTGTCCCGGATTTCCTGAATGCAGACGATATCATAGGTTCTAATGGTATCCCCGAGGACATCCATCACTTCTTCTTCTGATGCCTTGGATTGCCCGTAAATCTGGACATTGAATGCACCCACTCTTATCCTATCATCGTCTTTAGATAAAGAAATGTCCTCTTCATCTGTACTATCGCCAACAGGTTTTGTTTGTTCTTCATCGGTAGCAGAGTCGGATTCATCTATTTCCGGTTGATTTATTTCTTCGTCGGGTCCATTGGAGCCGCTACATCCTGCCACAATTAAAGCAGCAATAATCAGGGGAGGATTCAGATTAACGTTACTCTTCCAGAACTTCGATAAATTTTGTTCCTATTATTACTCCATTAGCCTGTTTCCCAGGCAATTTTTCTGAATTTTCTGCTTATTTTTAGATAGCTTCCGCTCTCAGGCCATCACCCCTTTTCTTTTTAGCGTCCTCATTTGATGTAAATTAAAACAAAACGATGTCACCATCATTTTCAGATTTACTCTTTTAACCGTCGTAACCATCACTTTTCCCGCTTTGAATACGCCTTTTGTCACTGCATACACCCTTTCACACGGCATCCTCTGTACACTAATCCTGTCATTCCGCATAATCTGTCTGATATTCAACGGTTTGCCTCTTACAGCTCTTTGCATCGTTGCTGCAAATCCTTTTGCTGTTACTCCGAAATATCCCTTACCCTATACACCACTTCTCCTTTTTTTGACAAATCCACCTGAGAATCATGTACTGATGCCACAGTCGTTTCAAACCTTCGAATCAACTCATTTTCCTTATCAATAATCGTATGGAGTTTGTACCCAAAGTATGATTTGCCACCTTTTTTTGACCAATTTCCATCCCTGCTTCTTCTTGTTTTTGCCTCATCCCCTCTCAATTTATCCTGATCAGCATGTCCTGGTTCTGCAACAATAAAGGTTGCATCCTGAATCATTCCCTTTTTAATTTCCAATCCTCTACAATCAATCTGTCTTTGTAGTTCACCCCATATTTGTTCTTCCAGTTCGAATTTTGCAATCCTTTCCCTGAATGACCATACAGTTGTGTCATCAGGTATTCGTTTTGGAAAACCCAAGAATTTTCTGAATGAAATGCGATCAATACATTGTCGTTCAAGTTCTGGATCAGAAAGACCATGCCATTGTTGTAAAACAAGCATTTTGAACATCATTACAACATCATTTTCAGGTCGACCGCCTTTGTCTGTCCTGTTGATATACATAGATTCCAGTATGGGACGAAATGGCTTCCAGTCGATCAACTTGTCTATTTCAGATAGTTTGTCACCAGCAGCTATCAAACGGTCATATTCCTGTTTCAGGGTGAAATTACTGAAAGTACTCATATATCTATATTTATATTGGTTGAATATAAATATTATTATTTAGTTTGGGTGAGAGGAGGAGTTAATCGGAAATCTCAGGGATATAATCACAATTTTCTTCATTAACACACCTTCCTTATTGATTTCTATTAGTTGTCTTGTTTTCCTGCACGGCCTTAATAAGCATATCAGGATTATGTTTGATGGCATCCATCAGTAATGTCAGCACCTCATCGTCACTATCCTGTATGTTCACCATACTTTCGGCATTTGATGTCATGCTGCATTTGCTGCAGAAATTCTTGGTCGGGCACATCACGCATCACGAGCCATTCGGAGAGAGTGTAATGGAATAAAAAAGAGAATTGACGAATAAAGCA
>Ga0182239_1000835_pt1 | contig 10732 bp, 10 predicted proteins | sample hydfrate6_PW_210_FD_132456 | JGI IMG/M metagenome (GOLD analysis project Ga0182239, IMG submission 132456) | Subsurface microbial communities from deep shales in Texas, USA - hydraulic fracturing test 6_PW_210 | ecosystem: Environmental > Aquatic > Deep subsurface > Shale gas/oil reservoir >...
ATATAATAAATAGTCAAGTGCGCCCTTGACCCGTTTTTCATGTTATGGCACTCAAATTGCTTTCCTATAGACAAACGACTTTTTTCAAGGAGTGCCATAAATGTTTCACCCAAACCGCATTTGCTTTGTATTTAAAATATCCTTTTTTATTCTGTGTGTACTCACTGCGCTGGCCCTGCCCCCGGCGCATGCGGCTGAAGTGGTCCTGTCATGGGAAAACCCCGACGACTCCCGGGTTGACGGTTATTACATCTATTGGGGGCCGGAGGGCTATTCTCCTGACCCAAATCAACCGGATACGACCATAAACGATCCGGACGCCACAAAGTACACAATTACCGGGCTGTCGCCCAGCACGGACTACCAGGTGTCTGCCACAAGTTTTGATTCCGATACCGACCCCGAGACCATCAGCGCGTTTTCAGAAACTGTCTCTTTTACCACCGCCGCAGCCGACCAGAGCGACGAAGACGGTGGCGGCGGAAGCAGCGGCGGCTGTTTTATCAGCAGCATCATCGACTAACCCTTAATCGGCTCCTCCTCCCCCCTGTAAAGCCCGGCATCATCCGATGCCGGGCTTTATTTTTTCAAAATCGGCCCTGCGCTGCCTACAACCGGTCTTTCCATTCTTCAAAAAACGCCAGGCATTCCGGGTTGGAAAGCGCCTCCTTGTTTAGCACGGCATTGCCATGGAGGATTTTTTTAACCGCCAATTCAACCTTTTTCATGTTCAATGTATAAGGTGATAAAGGTCAGGATAATTGCAAACAGAAAAGGGTTGGGCATCCACTTTTGAACGTTTTCTGAGACGCGGAACCCGAATTTCTCCAGAAAGCTTCCCTTTACCCGGGATCCTTCCATGATGACTCCCTCCTTTTGCCTGAACGTTTCGCGCAAATGCGGCAGCAGCGCTGCTGCGACTTATGTCCATTATTCCGAACAATGTTTAGCCAGGCGAAATGATTTCACAACGCAGAAGGATCACAAAAAAGGCCCGGGATCCCGGGTCAGGCGAATGCTTTCATGCTCCAGATACTGTCCGGAACTAATATATTCAGAAATCCGGCAAAAGAACAGTTACAGGAATTGTGCTTAAATTTTATTATAGCGTGAAGGTTGTTGCTGTCAAGAGGAGAAGAGAATGGCCAGAAAAAAAGATGTCAAAAAAATGATCCCGGTGTCGAAATTTGTCAGTCCGGCCGAAAATCAACTCCGCAGACTCGAATATTACTGCATTGCCACTTTTTTGGAAGACTCCGCATCGGCCCTGGCCAGGTGCTTGTCATCCCCCAGGGAGGCGTAAAGTTCTTCCAGGTTGTTTTTGGATGCCATGAATCGCTGCAGTTCCTCACCTTCCAGCTTGCGGCCCGGCGGGGAATCTATTTCCTTGGGGTTGACGGGGCTTCTGGCATATAGAACTTCGTAATGCAGGTGCGGACCCGTGGATCTGCCGGTGGAGCCCACATAGCCGATAATTTCTCCCTGCTTGACCCGGTCTCCGCTGTTGAGTCCATCGGCATAGCCGCTCATATGGGCATAAGCCGTCTGATACTGGTTGGGATGGCGGATTCTGATATAGTGGCCGTAGCTCCCCCTGCGACCGGCGTATTCCACGACGCCGTCTCCGGCGGCCATGATGGGGGTTCCGGCGGGGGCGCCGAAGTCGAGCCCTTCGTGCATCCTGTTATATCCCAGGATGGGGTGCTTGCGCATGCCGTATCCGGAACTCATTCTTCCGCCCTCTATCGGGGTGACCATCAGGGCCTTTTGCACGCTTTTGCCCCGGCTGTCGAAAAAACCGGTTCCGCCGTCCTCGCATTCATGCCGGTATATGCGCAGGGTACGGCCGTTGGTGTGCAAAGCGGCATACAGCACGGGGCCGGGCATGACCACCTTGCCGCGATCATCGATTCGTTCCTGGTAGAGAACCTCGATCCGGTCGCCGGGGTGAATGTCGCGCTGAAAGTCCACGTCATAAGAATAAGCCCTGAGCACCTGCAGTAGTGCTTCAGTGGGCAGATTCGCAACCTGTGCGGCCCTGTACAGGCTCGAAGTGATCTCCGCCTCGGCACGGGCCGGACGAGTTCTGAGCTCGTGCTCCAGCTCCCGGACCTGGAAACCCTGTCCCACACGGCGCATAACCTGCACCTCCCGGCAAACATCCGTCCTGAGGCTCAGTCCCTGGAAAACCGCATTATTTTCCTGGTTGTCAACAAATGACAGGGTCAGCTCATGGCCCTGACGAAGTTTTGCCGGATCAAAACGCTTCCGGAGCTCGCCGATCACCTTGTATGCTTCAGGGCTGGCAAGTCCGGCCCGGTGCAGGATGTTGATCAGGGTGTCGCCTGCAGAAACCGTGATCTGCTTTTTCTCCAGCAGGGAACCGAAATCCTGCTCCCAGGCATTCCGGGCAGCCGGATTCGATGCCGGGCCGTGATTGTTTTTCTCTGCATACTTGGATATGGGGCTGGTATTCAGGCGGGACTCCTGCATGTCCAGTGTATGGGCAGACGGAACGTTGCTTGCCTGCAGAACCGCATATGCGCCGAGAAAAACTACCAGCAGAGCCGTAAATCCCCACGGCACAACTCTACTGCTACGCCTGCTACGTTTCAGCGCGCTTATGTAGGATCTGTATTGAGAAGGCGAATACCGCATCCGATCGTTCCTTTTCCGGCCCCTTAAAGGCCGCCTGAACACAAAACACCACAATAAAACCTAAATTGAAAATCCCGGAGGGTTTCTGATTTTGAAAATATAACTGATTATAATCCTTAACAAAATACTGTTTTTAAAAATATGAAACGCTCAGTTTAGGTAAAAACAACACAAGAACCGTGCCGAACAGTTCTCCAGTCCGGTTTTATCCGCAACAATGTCGGGGCAGTACCTTTAATCAATTACATTATATCAGAATCACACAAAAATGCAACAGGTTCAGTCATCCGGAACAAAAAACCTTCAAAAACGCTGCCGTGCCTGTTGATTGCTCCCTTGCGCAAGCGTGTTTTTTTGGATACAGTCGTATTTCAATCAAATCTAAATTGAGCGTATCAGGCCCTTAAATACAAATTGGTATAATCCTTTACAAAATCCTGTTTTTAAAAACATGAAACGCTCAATTTAGGTCAAAGAAAGGAGCGAACATGAGTGCACATGCTTTTCAATCCGCCCTGGAACAGGCCGCGGCCATCCGGACGGGCCGGATTTCCGCTGTCGAACTGCTGGAATATTACCTGGAACGGGTCCAGCGGTTTAATCCGCAGTTAAACGCGATCGTGCAGACCTGCCCCGAGTCGGCCCGAGAGCGGGCGGAAAAAGCAGACCAGGCCATTGCCCGCGGCCAGTTATGGGGGCCGCTTCACGGGGTGCCGGTAACCATCAAGGACACCCTGGAGATTGTCGGCATGCCGTGTACTTCCGGGTCCCCGGCCCTGAAAGATCACATTCCGGCAAAAAACGCCGAAGCGGTGCAGTCATACATCGATGCCGGCGCAGTGGTGTTTGGAAAAACCAATGTTCCCCTGTACGGCGGTGACCTACAGAGTTTCAACAAGGTCTACGGCCAGACCAACAACCCGTGGGACACAGATCGCACCCCGGGAGGGTCCTCGGGCGGGGCGGCCGCGGCTTTGAGCGCGGGCCTCTGCTGCCTGGAGATCGGAAGTGACATCGGAGGCTCAATTCGCACGCCGGCCCATTTCTGCGGCTTATACGGCCACAAGCCCAGCTTCGGCATCGTGCCCCAGAAGGGCCACATCCCGCCGTATCCCGGCATTTTTCCCGCTGAACACGGCATTTGCCTGGACATCATGGTTGTGGGCCCGCTGGCCAGAAGCATAGACGACATTTCCCTGGCCATGGATCTGCTGGCCGCGCCGGAACCGGCAGAGCGGCGGGGGCGGCAGATCCACCTGCCCGAGCCCCGCAAGGACAACCTCAAAGACATCAGAATCGGGCTGTGGATGGACGACCCGGTATGCCCGGTGGACAATTCAGTTGGCGGGGTGCTCCAGAATGCCGTGGACCGGCTGTCTGCGAAAAAAGCACAGATTTCCGACAAGCGGCCGAACGTGGATTTTGCCGGCACCCATGACTGCTTTTTAAGCCTGCTGGCAGCCGTCATGGGCGCGGGCACGCCGGACAAATATTTCAACAAATGGCTCGAGGACGTCAAGACGCTTTCGCCAAACGACCAGTCATACCTGGCCCGCCATCTCCGGGGGGCCACCCAGCTTCACCGGGACTGGGTCATCAGAGACGGCCTGCGCCAGCTTTTGCGCCAGCACTGGGCGGATTTTTTCCGGGAATTTGACGTGCTGATCTGCCCGGTCGCCCCCCTGCCGGCCATTGCCCATGACCAGCAATACCTCTATGACCGCCGGATCACGGTAAACGGAAAGCAGCGCGAATACATGGACTTAATGGGATGGGCCGGGTTGGCCGGGGTGGTTTACCTGCCCGCAACAGTGATTCCGGCCGGCCGCACCCGGGAAGGCCTGCCCGTGGGCATGCAGATCGTGGGTCCCTATCTTGAGGACCGCACCCCGATTCATGCAGCGAAGCTGATCTCTGAAGTAATAGGCGGATTCACCCCGCCCGAAGGGTATTAAACCCGAATTCAATCATAATAAAACCTAAATTGAGCGTTTCAGATTTTTAAAAGCAATTTATTTTAAAGGATAACATCCATTTCTATTTTAAAAATCTGAAACCCTCCGGGATTTTCAATTTTCCCGCATCTACTGCGTCAGATGCAGCCTCGCATAGCTCACGATAGCGAGTCTGCATCTTCCTTGTATATACGGCAAACTTGAAAATCGCTCAATTTAGGTAAAATATTGCGATTGACAGATTATTTTGTCTGGGATACACAATTATCCATATAAATGACGGCTGAAGCCGTTTGCTGAAACTGCACGAAAATCCAGGTTGTTAATATAAAGCCACGAAGGCTCTTGCTTCTAAAAAGAAGCGCCTTCGTGGCTTTTTTATTTTGGAGAAAAGGGCCCGGCCTTTTTCAGGCCTGATCCGCATGTTGAATCTTATAGAAAGGAGGTAGAGAAAAAAATGAAAAAACCGATTCTGTTCCTGCCATGTCTGTTTCTGGTCTGCACGCTTGCCGGGCCGGTTCCGGCACAGGAAACTAAGCCGTCGGAACAAAGCAGCAAAACTTCCCAACTCCCGGATGACGAATACGAAAAACGCATTAATACGCTCGAGGAGCGAATCAAGAACCTGGAAAATTATCTGAGCCCTGAAAGCCAAAGCAATAAATGGTTCGAGCGCATCAAGATAAGCGGCGTAATAGAGGTCGAGGCCTGGTACCAGGAAACCGATTACAGGGATCACGCGGAAGAAGACGACGAGGACAGCAGCGATATCGACCTGGCGGCTGTCGAACTGGCAGGTGATATCGGCATTGCTGACCACGTCGGCGGCCATGTGATGTATAAATACGAAGATGATGATGTTTTTCTCGACGAAGGTTTTATCACTCTGACCGGCACAGAGGCCTTTCCCGCCTACCTGATCGCCGGGCGGCAATATATCCCGTTTGGTTTTTTTGACACCCATTTCATTACCGACCCCAACACACTTATTCTTGGCGAGACAAACGAGGGGGCGGCAGTGGCCGGCTATCGGTTTGCCGGCGGTATGATAGATGTGAGTTTCGGCACATTTAACGGCAAAGTCCAAGAGGACGGAGATGATGAAATTGACAGCTTTGTCGCCAGCATAGCCGCAAATCCGTTTGAAAACCTCACGCTCGGGGCCTCTTATACATCGAACCTTGCGGGTTCTGATTCTCTGTCCGAAGAGGTGGAGGAGGATAATCTTGATTCCCTGGTAGCGGGATGGAATGTTTTTGTCTGCTACGAGTTTCTGGAGCGCTTCAAGGCAATAGGCGAGTACGTGGCCGCGCTCGACGAGTTCAGTGCCGGGGAACTCTACAGCCCGGATGCCTCCGGGCGCAAGCCTTCTGCCTGGAACCTGGAATTCGGGGCAACAATAATGGAAAACCTGGAAGCCGCGGTCCGTTACGGAGGATCTGATGACGGGGCTGAATTTATCCCGGAAACCCAGTACGGTGCGGTGATAAACTGGGAATTCCTTGAAAACACCAACATGGCGGTTGAATACCTCTGCGGGGAATTCGAGCATGACGCTCAGGAAACCGATTCTTTTACAGCCCAGCTTGCATTCGCGTTTTAATTGAACCTGCACCGGCACATGCATTCTCATCCGCACAGGCACGGGGAACTGGTACACGAACATCCACACGAACACCCCCCCCGCTTTGTACACAGACATCCCGGCCAGGAGGAAAAACACGACCATGCCCCGCGCCGTTACCACGAACACGACCATCCGGACCACGACCAAGAGCCCCACGACCACTCCCACCACTAAAAAGGAAAAAGGGGGGCAGATCTGTTTTTTATTCAACTGTTATAATTATCAGGCGGCCGCCCTGTCAGGTTAACTCAAAGAGAATGGCTATTTTCATCCGGAGCGGACCGTCAAACAGGCTGTCCGGCGGCCGGGGAAACGGAGCGGCATTTCTGACCGCATTCAGTGCCGCCCGGTCCAGTTCCGGATGATGCGATGAATCAACGATTTCCGCAGAGGCCAGCGTCCCGTCGGCATCCAGGGTAAAACCCACCACCACGCGGCCCTGGATCTGCTTTCTCCGGGCAGATTCCGGATATTCCTTGCTGCTTTCGATCTTAAGGCGCAGCATGTCAAAATAGTCCTTCCGGCTCATATACCGCTCTGCGCCCCCGGCATCCGGCTGCCAGTTGGCCACATCCGCGGAAACCCCCGAGGTGTCCGGCGCTGAAATTTCCTCTGTGATGCTATCCGGCACGTCGGCATCCACCGGATCCATTTTTATATCCGGCACCTCTGGTTTGGCGGCATCGATCTTGCTGACCTTGCTGACCTCGGGGGCTTTTCTGTGCATCCGGGGCCTTGGAATGGATCGCTGCCAGGGGTTTTCCTTCCTTACGGTCAGCTCGATGACCCGCCGGGTGTCTGAATCATAAAGATCGGCAATGCGCACGAAAATGACCAGGTGTATTCCCAGGGAAACCACCACCATGGCCCACAGCACCCAGTTGGGCTGTTTTTCGTCGTTTTTGAGACTCACCGCCGGATATTCTCCCTTTCCGTGGCCAGACACAGCCTTGCGGCCCCTGCCGCCTTTGCAATGTCCATGACCTTTACGGCCTTGTTTAAAACCACCCTGCGATCCGACTTGACCACCACCAGGCGGTCGGAATCGTTGCCGATCATCTCGTTTAACCGGGTGTAGAGCTGGTCCATTTCCACGGCCTTATCCATTAGATAGGCCTGCCCGCTTTGGTCCACGTATACCGTGATCTCCTTTTGTGCCTGGGGCGCAGATGCCTTTGCCTGGGGCAGCTTGACCTGTATGCCTTCTTCCACCATGAAGTTCGTGGTCAGCAGAAAATAGATCAGCAGCATGAAGACAATATCGATCAGCGAGGTCAGCGGCGCCTGGATCATGTAGCGCTCGCGCTTTTTAAATCTCAGTGCCATTAGCTTATTTCCTTGTTTCTTTTTCCTAAATTGAGCGTTTCAAATTTTTAAAAACAGGATTTTGTATTGGAAATCGCTCAATTTAGGTTCCGGTCTGCCACGGCCGTTAAAAAGGCCACAGAGCCCTCCTGGAGCCGGGCTTCATATTTCTCGATCCGGGAGATCAGATACGAATGGGCCACCATGGTGGGCAGCGCCACTGCCAGGCCCAGGGCGGTGGTCAGCATGGCCTCCCAGATGCCGCCGGCAAGTACTGCGGCATTGACCTTGCCGCCCATCTGCTGGATCACCATGAACGCCTTAATCATTCCGATCACGGTACCAAGAAGCCCCAGCAACGGTGCAATATTGCCGATGGTGGCAAGCGCCTGCGTGTACCTGGACAGCTTGCGGACCTCGGTATCAGTGGCATGCGTAATCACGGATTCCAGGATCTCCCGGTCCTGGTGCCTGACCCCGAGCGCCTGACTCAGAACTTGTCCCATTGGAGAACGGCTCTGGACCGCAGTCTCGTAGGCGCCCTGATCGTTTCCCTTGCGGATCTGGGCCACCACTTTTTCCGCAAGCCCCGCGCCCCGGCTTTTGAGCCGGATGAAATGAATCAGCCGCTCGGCAAATATGGCCAGCGCCAGCACCGAGCAAAGCAGTATCGGGACAACCAGCACACCCCCCTTGGACAAAAATTCAATCATTGGTTTTCTCCTCCGAATTGGTTCCGCCTCAATTTAGGTTCCGGTTTGTTTATCCGGCAGCGTCTCTGCGGCCCTGCCGGTTTCTGCATCGGCTTGTTCCCCCTCTGTGAGATCCGGGGTGCCGTCATAGTTCAAATCTTTTTCCCGTTTGACAAGGGCGCCGGATTCGTCATAGGTTTCCCAGATATCGGGGTTGCCGTCGGCATTGCGGTCTTCCTCGACCCGGCGGATCCGCCCGTTGGTATAATAAAACCAGACATCCGCATCTCCATCCCCGTTTTGATCCTTTTGCGCGCGGACCGGTTCTTCCGAGTCGTTGTAGAACCATACCAGGTCTGGATCCTTTGGGCCGCTGCCGTATTCCACGGCTTTTGTCAGCTTTTCGGCTTTGTCGTAGAACTCCCGGAAATCCATTTCCCCGTCATTGTTTTCGTCTGCGGTCTTCTGCCTGAGCACGCCCTGTTTATAAAAATACCGGGCCTCCGGGGTCTGATCGGCATCCGTGTCGCGTTCCATGACCATGGACCATTCAGCATGGTCAAAGCGCTGGGTAACTTCAAAAAGCCCGTCCCCGTCGGCATCCTTGATCACTTTGCGCTTATCCCCGTTTTCATAAAACGCCCGCAGATCCACCCGTCCGTCTGCGCTTTCATCCTTTTCCAGCCGGGCAAGCTCCCCGTTTTCGTAATACTGCCAGGTATCCGCAGATCCGTTGAAATTCGTGTCACTTTCCGCTTTTTCCCTTTGCTCTTCGGCATTAAAGTAGATCGTGGTATCCGGCCTGCCGTCCTGGTTTTCATCCCGGGTCTGCCGGCGGATTTTCCCGTTTTCAAAATAGGTCACGGTTTCCAGGAACCCGTCGCCGTCTGCATCGGATTCCATGCGCACGGGTTGGCCGGCTTCAAAATACCGGATCCGGTCAATATTGCCGGTATGCCGGGTGTCTTCTTCGATCTTTTTGACCTGCCCCTTTTTGTCAAACCGCGTGAAGATGTCTGACTTGCCGTCATAATCGATGTCTTTTTTTTGAACAGAGATTTCCCCGTTTTCGTAATACCGTGTGGTTTCGAGTTTGCCGTCCCCTGAAAGATCGTGATGGCTTTCTTCGGGCTCGCCCTGGCTGTTATAAAAAATGATGCGCTCATATATGCCGTCTTCGTTATGATCCACCCGGCGTGCAAGCGGGCGGTCCCTCCGAAAGCTCTGCCATTGGTCGATTTTTCCGTTTTCGTTTGCGTCCCGGGTTGAAAATTTCAATTTGCCGTCTTCAAACCGGTATATGGTGTCAAAAAAACCGCTGCCGGTGGTATCCGACTTAATCTTCTGCGGCCGGCCGTCGCTGTCAAAAAATGTCACGCGGATGACCTGACCGCTTTCGTCGGTGCGCTCCCTGCGCTTGCGCGTGCCGCCGGAAAAATAATCAATGGTCTCGATCCGCCCGTCTGCATCCGTGTCCCGTTCAACGCGCACCACGGTTTCATTCTTGTAGTACTGAAACTGATCCATCCGCCCGTCATTGTCGGAGTCAAGCTCCAGGCGCTCAATCCGGTCGTTTTCATCGAAAACCGCGATCCGGTCGATTCTGCCGTCATCGTTGGTGTCCTTTTCCACGCTTCTGCCGGCGGCAGGCAGAACAACGGCAAACTGCACGCAAAAAAGCACGATCACCGCCGGCAGCAGCCTGCATCCGAAACCGCGGTTTTCTGAAAATCGCCTTTTTTTCATGCTCATTGACCTGTCTCCCGTATTTTCAGGGCCGATCCGGATCCATAAAAAAAGCCCTCCAGGCACATCGTAATCGTGCCTGAAGGGCTGCACCCAGTTTTCTTGGCCCCTGTTGTATCCACATCGGCCGTTCGGCACCTGAACCACCGCAGGCCGCCGATGTATCGGTTAAGGCAGGTCTTCTGGCTCCCCTGTCTTTTCAGCAGCCTTCCCGCCCGGCTTCGACCGGACAGTGGCGTCTGGTGCTGAAAAGATTTTCGCCTCAGCGGCGAAACAGGGTTACAGCGGCGGGACCGCTCCCGATTTTCACGGGATTCCCTATTAAGCAAATCACACCTTAACCATCTTTTATTAACAACAGGTCTGCGCATAAGTCAAGAATCACTTCTGCTTCGCAAAAAAAGGGGACAGATCTATTTTTTTTCCTGCTCAAGAAAGGCTGCGGTGAAATTCAGGGTGCCGTAATCGTATTTTCCGGCAAAAAATTCATAGACGGGCTTTAGATATGGCGTTTCCAGTTGCTTGAAAGCGGCTGCAATTTCGTCCAGGGCATCCCGGGAAACCAGGCGGGCAATGTCGAGTTCGCCCTGCCGGACCCAGTAGGCTAGGTGGTTTTGGATGGTGCGGGCTGTAAGGCCGCGGGCCTCAGCAATCTCCTCCGGGGTTTTACCCTCGTTGAAAAGCCGGAGGCTCACGGTCTTGGTATCGGTTTTTTTCTTTGATCCGGCCGTTTCTTCGGGCGCGGCGGC
>Ga0182239_1000837_pt1 | contig 10704 bp, 4 predicted proteins | sample hydfrate6_PW_210_FD_132456 | JGI IMG/M metagenome (GOLD analysis project Ga0182239, IMG submission 132456) | Subsurface microbial communities from deep shales in Texas, USA - hydraulic fracturing test 6_PW_210 | ecosystem: Environmental > Aquatic > Deep subsurface > Shale gas/oil reservoir >...
GATGAGATCATAGAAATCAAGGTTGATCAAAGCTCTTTGCCCCAAGGTAACTATATTCATGTCGGTTATGAGTCCAGACAGATTGTGGATTTAGATATTAGCCGCGTGGTTACTGAATACCGTGCCGAGGTTATTCAGGATGAGACGGGTAAGCGCTTTGTTGCTCCTTTCCCCAGCAAGGTTGCCCGCCCGGTGCAGTATGGTAACGGGGTTAAGGTAAATGCGGTGTATATGTCACAGTTTCAGCTGACTCCTTACAACCGTATCGCAGATCACTTCGAAGAGCAGATGCAGATCCCGGTCAGTGTTGGCTCTATCTATAATTTCAACCAGGACGCATTTGAGCGCCTGGAGATGTTTGATCAGTGGGTGCGTAAGCAATTGGCGGCGTCGAGCCTGCTGCATGCCGATGAAACCGGCATTAACATCGCAGGTAAGCGCAACTGGTTGCACAGTGCTTCCAATTCAGGGCTCACCTTTTTCTATCCTCACTCCAAGCGTGGGGCAGAAGCGTTGGATGAGGTAGGTATCATCCCTGAGTTTAAAGGCACCCTGTGCCATGACCACTGGAAGCCTTACTATCGTTACTCCTGTTCACATGCCCTGTGTAATGCGCATCACCTCAGGGAACTTAAGCGCGCCCTGGAGCAGGATAACCAGCAATGGGCAAAAGAGATGATTCTTCTGCTTAAAGAGATCAACAAGGCTACCGAAGCCGCAGGAGGTTACTTAAGCGACTTTGATGCCGGGATATACACAAAGCGTTACCGCTCCTTACTCGAAGAGGCCAATAAACAGTGTCCGCCTCCGGATGAAAAACAAAGGAACGGACGCCGGGGTAGATTGCCGCGTTCTAAATCGCGTAACCTGCTTGAGCGCCTACGAGACTTTGAACCTGATGTCTTGCGCTTCATGGTTGAAGAAGAAGTCCCCTTCTCCAACAACCTGGCGGAAAATGATCTGCGCATGACCAAGGTACAGCAGAAGATATCAGGCTGCTTCCGCTCCCCGGAAGGGGCACGCATCTTCTGCCGCATCCGCAGTTATATATCTACGTGTCGCAAACAGGGTGTGAGTGCGTCCGTAGGATTGCGCCTGCTGTTTGAGGGCAAATCGCCTTCGTTTATGCAGGAGCAAAACGGGCTGAATTTGTATTTTTATACCCCGGCCTAGCCGGGGTGGTGAATAGTTACATAAATTTTTAATAGAGCATCTTGACATCTCGCATTAAGCATAAACTTATTGGCAGAACAGAAAGTGGTTCATATATAGTGCGCGATTTCGTTATTTAAATCCCTTACTCAACCACTGCCTTCAAAAGAGCATCCCTTGCATCAGAGTAAAACTGAATATCGATCTTGGTTGCCATTTCATCGGATAAATCGAAGAGCTGGCGTCGACAGGCTATGGGCATCAGTAGCGCTGATGCTCCTTTTTCTACTGCGATCTCTGCAAGTGCAACGGGATTGTGAACAGTCTCAATTGAGCCTCCCAGGTTTATCTCACCAACTATAATCAACCCGCCGCGTACGCTTTTCTTTAACAGTGCAGTACAGAGGGCAACCAGTGATGCCATGCCCAGTTTTGCGCCTGATTTAGACGCATCAAAGGCCCGTAGCTGCGCAGTAAATTCATGATGCCGTGGATCCTTGTCGCCCACCAGTTGCATTGCCCTGGCGTAGAGATTTTGCTCAGCATACCCCATGCTTTCCCTGAAAGATGGCGGGACCGGCTTGTTTAAAATTTTAACTCCCGAGCCAGGACCTTCATTGATCTCAATACGATATAGTCCAGGATGTTCATCATCCCCTCCGGGCGAAATCGTCCAGACTTGACCGGGCTCCAGCGGATCATCTCCAATACTGTTCTCACTTTGCAATTCCGGAGTCGAAACAAATTTCTCTACCCCATCAGTGCCCATAACATAGCTGAAGTGGGTATTCCGGAATTCTGCAGCACCAATGCGCTTTTGTTGCTCTTTTACCCGGCGCCGGGCTTCCATGGCTAGATGGACGGCCCACTCAATATCTTCATCGGGTATTTCACCTTCGCCTGGATGAAGAAGCTTAAGCAGGCCGCTAACACTTTTGTTTACCGCGTTTTTATCGCGGCCAGAAAGTGCGCCGCCATAATAAACGCGATTCTGAATAGCACCGACTCTGCTTTGGTTGCGAAGTTGGCTCCAGCACTCGGACAAAAAATCACTTACAAGGCCAAAATGGTTCGTCAAAAACTCATTGCTGATTTTAGGTACATCCCAACCAGGTAAAAAAGCATGCAGACGATCCATAAATGCGGTATCGTCCTTCATTTCTGGCGGCATGGGGCCAAACAAATGTCCGATACGCTGCTGATGCTCTACATCCACTTCAAAATTACCCACGAGCACAATACTTCCATCTGCTCTTATATTTTCCTTGCCGCGGCTGAACTCCCCAGACTCCATGTACCCCTTCATTATGTTTACACCGTCTTTCTGATCGAAGGAGACCCCGGATACCTCATCAAAACAAACCACATCATACTGACACACAAGACCGCGTTGGCCTGAAGAATTGTTGACAAACATTTTGGCAACTGTGGCCTTACCGCCGGAAATCAAATGCGCGTACGGTGATACCTGCTGGAACAGGTGACTCTTCCCGGTACCTCTGGGGCCAAGTTCTACAAGGTTGAAGTTACGCTCTACAAACGGAACCATGCGCAGAAGCAAAGCATCACGTTCTCGTTCTGATAGACCCGTAGGCTCAATACCGATTGAACGAAGAAGAAAGTCTTTCCATTCCGGGGTAGTGAAAGCAGATCTGGCTTCAGCCAGGATATCCAGAACATTTCGCTTTGATAGCTGGATTTCGCGCAGCGATTCAATCCCAAAAGGTCTTCCACTGCTTTCCTGGGCAATGGCAGCATCATAGCTCAGGCAAATTTCGGCATAGAAACCACCAGTAAACATGCGCTCATGCTCGTTTGCCAGTTCAGGGGTTATCCGGATATCAGTAAGGCGTAAGCTGGGCAATGTAGCTATGTATGAATCTGTTTTTGCATCCAGACGTGCGGTAATTAGATCAATGATTTTCACCGAGCCATTTTCCCGCGCTCGCGCCTTAAACAGTTCTTCTTCACCCGCTTTTACTGTACGAGACTGGAGCTGTCTCTGTACAATCTCCAGGCCTTCATCAATTTCCTCCTGGTCGGTACTCGCACAATAGCGCCCCAGTAAGAATTCGACGACATAGGTTGGCACCGGAAATTGCCGGCTGAATGTGCGCACCAGATCCTTTCGTACCAGATATCCGTCCAATGTTTCCGCTGCAATAGAGTCTATTTTATCCATCTCAGTCATAGATTCTGCCCACCTATGGTTAATTTATACTGCATGACCATAGCGTCACTTTTGTCGAGTAACACTATAAAGGCATCATGCCCTTCAAGGTCTTCATCTTCAACCACCACAGAAGCGGTTCCATTGCTTTTAAATGGTTTCCTGCTTATCACCACGCTGCTGTGGGGATCCCCTGCATCGGTGCGTACATCCATGGTCAGATTCTGGTGATCTCCATCAATTGCAACAGTACAACGCAGACCCTTCCATCCAATGTCTGTTAATTCCAATGGGGATGAATTGTGGGGTGTGCTTTCTCCAGGGCTTACGCTTAAGTGGAGAGTCAGGCATTCCTGAAGGCTCACTCCTCCATGCGCATATTCCAATCCACTGCGGTAACAGTTTATCCCTTCAGCCAGGGCAAAGTATTGATTCTGGTTCCAAAACCAAGGGTACACACTCTCATCTGACTGAACCCCGTCTTTTAGTGCCGCACAACGGCCCCATTTCGTTTCAGATAGTGCAGAGGGAAGGGTGATCTTAGGCAATCCTCCTGGGAGTAAAAGCCAGCCGTGGTCAGTGACAATATGCACTCTTTGCCATCCAGCTTGTATCAAGGCAATAATCTTGCTCTCTACTTCAGCAAGTATATTCTTCAAGTGCCTGGCTAAGCGCCATCCTCTATCATGGCCTTCATGATCGATATTGCCGAATTCGCACCATGATATTCCGCTCCCATCGCCTGTCTCATTCTTAGGGATTACCCTGACTCCATTTTCTTCTAAAACTTTATGCAAGTGGTATTGGGTTAGAATTTCAAAGTTATATCCCTGGCTCTCCTCAGAAATACGCTCAGAGTTGAAGTTAAGCGGGGCTGCGGCTGGTTTCGCCGTCCCGGTAACTGAGGGTAGGGCACTCCAGCGAGGAGTGACAGTTACATCCATACCGTGCTGTTCCAATAACTGGCGTAATTTTTCTCCTGCATCAAAACGAAGCCCATCGACAAACAGAAAGCAATCTCCCTCCTGCATTGCCGGAATGACAGTGTCGACTGTACTTTTCAAGGGATATAAACCCTGCTGTACCAGGTCTTGCATATAGCGGGCAGATTCATCTACCCATGCAGGGTAGATGGCATTAATAGTGGTTGCTACTGCCTTGAAATCTTCCTCGCGTTCCAGGTATGCCAGCGCATCCATGACGCCCGCATCTGCTTTCCAGTCTTGTTCTATGTAGCGACCTTCCATGTCTGCGAGAGAACCTGAGGCAAGCCCTTTCGTTGTTATTTGTGCAACAACAGCCAAATGTTCCAGTGCACAGCACAAGACCGATTCGCCCATTTCCGCCCAAACCAGTGATCGGCGTTCTTTATGCTTCTCTTCCAGTTCAAGGATTATGCTTCTAGCTTCAGCAGGGTGGGCACTGCCAAGAGCGCTCAATGCTTGGTTAAGTTCATTTTCCTGAATGTCATTCCACTGGGGCCAGCATCCTTTTATGGACGTTTCGCAGAACAGATCAAAATCCGGAAGCTGGCATTTTCTTATCTGGTTTGGAATGTTGGGATAGCGTCCAGGAGCTTCACAAAAACGCTCCCAGACTGCTTGCCATGCTCCTTCGTTGGTGGCCAATTTTGCCGCACCGCTTAATATTCCTTCCTTTTGTGGGTCGAAACCGAGCTGTGATACACAAACCTCTACAAATGTTTGCCATTCGTGTTCTGAATAAGCGGCCTTGAACGCATCGTCACGATCCAGCCACTCCAGGACCTGACGCATCGGGTCCCCAATAACCAGCTTGCGGAAATAATCGGCATCCAGGTGCTTGCCAGTCAATAGGTCGGTATCTTCATCCAGTATCTGGTGCAGAGCAAGCTGCAAGGCGTTTTTTGTAGCAGTGTCTCTGGCTACATCAAGGTTGAGCCCACCCTGGCCAGAACTCAAGTAGGCAAGAATAGTCCAGTCTTTGGAATTAACTTGAGACCAGATCACGCCCTGATACTGCAATTCAGCCAAGGGTTTCAGACTTTCAGGGCAGCTTTCTACCGCTCTTAAATCCTGACGGCTTACTCCTGGGAGATATATGATCGGTGGGGAGTTGCCTGTAAGGTTAATGTCTTCAATGGTGCCTGCAATAACGCACCGCAGCCAGATGGCCGGGCCGGTACGCTCCTTAGGGTTGTAGTCGCCAAGAACTAACAACTCAGGCATTTCAGCCTGCAGCCGCGCAATGACATTTTCCCACTGCCGCTCCCGATCCGGCCATAAGATGCACGAGGGAGCTACCTGGATTTCTGGGTTATAAACGGCGGCTGAACGGATAGACTTAAGGAGGTGATCGAGAACTTTCATTCCCTTTCCCCCTGTATCTGAAATAGCTTAACTACCTCTTTAGCAAGTTTCTCAGTCCTACAATCAATTTCTTCAACGGTCCATTTGTCGACATTGACTAGGTCTTCATTGAGTTTGAGACCATTTTTGTATCCGACCGGACGGTTATACCTATCCTTTCTATCTTTCTTATCTTGAAAACTTTTATTGCCAAGGGAAGCGTTAAATCCAGAGATGGTCAAATTACCTAGTTTATGTACATGGGTTTGCTGAAATTCTTTTGCTTTTTCTCCATTCCCGTCGGCAATCATATTTACCCAACTTTGAGGGATATTATCTCCCTGCGGGAATATATGTTCGATGGTCCAAACAAACTTCTTTTTATCGACCTGCCACAGATCAACCCAAGTTTCCTTTGTCATCCTCTGTTCAGCAAGTGCGCACAAAATAAAACGCGTTACCCAAGAGTTCTCCTCATATATTGAGCCTTTTAGTTCAGATTCAAACAGATCGTCAGAGGCAGATACCTTAAGGAATTGCTCCTTAATGGTTTCAGGTATCTGGTTCGCTTTTTTATTATGAACACCGTCAATTATGGACATAAAAAAACGTGTGAGATCTCTTGTTGGTGGTGTGTCTGTAAGGTTACGACGCACAAAGAAACTAATAAGTAACTTAAGAATTGATTTCAGGTGTTCATTGTTAAGCTCAAGCTCCTCTTTTCTGGATAACAGATACAGTAGGAGGAGATATGATGGAGCACCTTGAATTCTTTCTAAGTCAATAAGTGGTTTTTCGAGTCCTTTGAGCGAATCATCCTTATTTCGCGAGAGAATCAATGAATAAATTCGACCAGCGGCACTGATTTTCTCTAAGCAATCCTTTGGATCATGGTTTATAAGCTTTTCATATATTTGAATAAGGTTAGATCGGGTAGCTACCGGAACATTGTGGACAACTTTAAGTTGATCTTTGAAGGCGTTATAATACTGACGGAAAAAACGTTCCTGGATGGTGTAATCTTCCCCAAGGTAACCTAAGAGACGATTCCACTGTTCAAAATATTGATCTACATTGCCCTGCTCAGACGATTCTAGGCGGGCTAAAAGTTTATTTTTAATCAGATCAATGGCTGAAAGAGGCATGCCGCGATTATTTAAAGACTCAAATAACGTATAAGCATCAGCATGACTTGCCACTTCAATCTTGACCAGGCAGGCACGGCTAATTTTGTCTAAGAATCCCATGATGGTTTCCAGTGGGTCGTGTTGACCTTCAACCATTTTGTCTATACGATCCTGAAAATATCGGTAGGAACGGAATATTTTGCGGTTACCTGCGTAGGCCGGCACATCAGATTCACGGATGATCTCTATAGTGGAGAGAAGGGCACGGTAATCAGAATTATTATTGTTCTGAATTTGAGGAATGAGCCGAATCTGGTCGGCTTCTTTTTTTAAAACCAGTTTGCGTTTCAGGTTGATCAATTCAAAGCGCTGTTCATCGTCCAATTCGTCTTCATGCCCTTTTAGTGCTTGGTATATTGCGGCAAAGAGCAATGAAAGTGTTGTCAGACGTTGTTGGCCATCAACCAATTCGAGTTTTTGAATAGAAAGAGTGTCTGTTGATTGATTGATGCAAATTATAGAGCCAAGGAAGTATCCTGGATTATTTTCCAACACATCATCAAAAAGGCTTTCCCATTGACTTTTCCCCCAAGTGTATTCTCTTTGATATCTTGGTATGGCATATACCACTCCTGCCTCGATATCGAATAGTTGCGATACTGGGTAGTTGTTTACTGATTTAATCATCGAGTTCTTCCTTAAAAGCCATACTTTGATTTTCTCAGGTTAAATGCGGTTTTGCCTCCCTCTAAGATGACTGCTGATTTATCTCTAACATGAGGTACATCAATGGCACCCTGTACCTCCGCAGGCATATACGCTTTACCATCTGAAGCATCGAAAACGCCAATCCATTCGGCGTCACCGAAAACAGGAATGTTCGCGTTGTGTGTGGCAAAAATAAATTGACGGGAAATTTTTGCTGACCGCAATTCATCGACGATCCGATCCGCAATAAAGGCATTATCGAGATTGTCTTCCGGTTGGTCCATAATTAGTGGATCAAGGTTTTGTAGTAGGAGCAGGTGCAAGATAGCCGTGCATTGTTGCCCCGTAGAGAGTTTGTCTAGGGGCCTAAAGTTTTCCTGACCCTCGTGGGCGGTGTTCAGCTCAATGCTGATCACATCAGGCAATTCGATCTCCTCAAGTTTGTAAATTTGCCCAGGAGTCAGACGAGTAACCGCATCAGCAACTGTAGGGGTGACGCCCCAGTTGGCGTCACGTAAAACATCAGAGCCTGCACGAATAAACTCAGCAAGCATCACTGGAGAAAAATCCTCTGCTGTTTTTATCCATGCAAGTCGCCCTTCAGCCACTCCTTCCAGCTGGCATTTTAAAAGAAAATCGACTACGGGCGTTCGATCAGCTTCTGGAATAACCAATAGTTTGAGCTTGCCAGCAAGCTTACGATTTAACTTTTTCAGAGAACGCTCAAATTGAGCTGACCTTTCTGCACGTGATTTAGACAGATCACTCAATATCACGTTTCGCTCTTTCAGGAGCTTTCTTTCGGTTTTTTGAGCCTGGGAGATCAATGTTTTTTTAGGGCGAATTCTTTCGATTTTTTTTGTGAGATCCTGATATTCACCCCCAATTTGCTTACCTGTTTTTCCTTCGCATACAGGGAGTTCTTTGAATGTTTTTTCGAGCTCAGCCTCTTCGCGATCAATCCCCTCTTCGACGGTCCGGATAAGCTCTTCCAGACGGGAAGTCGCTATGGTAAATTTTTCACCCCACTTCTTAATCAACGCATTGACTTCAGCATTCAGATCGCTCATTACTTCACGAATACTTTGTAATGTTGCTACGTGTGGCAGCTTTTCGATTTCTTCATCTGCAAGAAAATCCAGACTCGGTATGCAACCCTCAACTGACATAACGGCCTCGTTCAGACCGTCAGTTTCTTCTTGAGCTGTAGATAAGAGACTCTTTTCAGACTCCAAGAGAGGAACAATCTTTAACTTTTCCTCAATGCCCAATTTTTTAAATTGTTCAAGTTGTTCCTCCAACTTTGGGAGTAGAGCAACTTCAACTTCAATCTCGGCGACCTCTTCCTGATTATCTATGAGAGCCTGTCTATTCGTACCGAGTTCGATCAATGCTTGCCGAATTTTGATCTCTTCTTCTTGCTGGTCATCCCCTAAAAATCGAGATAGCAATCTGCGCTGATTTGAACTGTCCTGTGCGATTTCATAGATTTCATTTTGGCCATATATCTCTAGCCCTGGCAGAAGATCTGCGGGAGAGAAGCTAGATAAGGCACCATCTTCATCTTTGACACTTATGCTTTCACCATATCTCCTGGCGACAGTAAAACTCTTCCCATTCATCTGTGAAGAGCGCAGAACGAGTTCTACGCGTGCTTTAGATTTCCCAAGATTTTCCTTAACGATTTCTCCGTGCTGTTTCTTAGCATTTTCCCCTATTGGGGTTAATCCAAGAGCGTAACGGATGCATTCTAATAGGGTTGATTTTCCGGTTCCACGCCCGCCAATGACAGAGTTCAGATGTTCAGAAAAGTCAATCTTAACACCATCAAGATAGCCCCCTGTAATATTTAGTTTCTCGATGCGAGAATAGTATTTTTCAGAAACCTCACTATTGAGACGCACTCGTGATTCAGGATCCTGAAAAGCCAGGCGGAACGATTCAAAGCACGGTTTAGTCATCTTGACCAAACATGATGCTTTGGGGTTGGCTAAATCGCCGGGAACTGCGACATCTTTGGCATTGATGATCCCAATAGGGAGATCACGTTTGTAGTCTGGATTATTGTTCAGGAGGATTTGACGGTATGAATTGCCTTCATCATTTTTTAAATCGTCTAAGTCTCCGGGTATTTGAGCCGCCCTTAGTAGCGGGTCTTGCCAGACATGGTTTGATTTTCGCGACAACAGGCCGCTATCATCCGTGCAGTGGGCGGCAAAAATAAAACCATGCTGATCTTCTACGACTTTTTTTAGTAACTGCTCGGCACTAAGCCGAGAAGGACGAATCCCGTCTTTTGGATCAAGCAAATCGAGGTTACCAAGATACCGGTGTAGTTCAGCGATTGTGGTTTCCTCTGGGTAGAGACAAACGAAGTGAATTTTCTCACTGGAGGCAATTTCGAATCCCGGGAAAACCAAGATGTAACTATTCACCAAAAAACACTTGACAGGGTTTTTCGGCAAAAAAGCCAAAATCCTCTGCCACTGACAAAGTGATTATATCTCAGCTTTGAGGGCGCTTGACAGCCCTTCTCAGCTCTTTACTTTACGCACTATATGCCCGCCGATGCCTGGCTGTAAACATCGCGGCAGGCCCCGTTCTGCGGACAAAAAATCCTTTCTGAAAACCCGTGTTATGATGTCTCATCTTCTACACAGGTGATCAGAATGACGATTAACAATATTGATGTCGATGCAAGTATAAAGCAGGTTAAAGATCTTCTCTATAAAGAGAAGGATATTTCTCCTGCGCTCAAATCAAGCCTTGAGGTGCTGCTTCTGCTGGTGTCTTTGCTTGCAGGTCGATTTGGTCTTAACAGTAAAAACAGCAGTACGCCTCCAGCGGCAGATCCTAATCGTAAAAAGACCTCCAGGGCCAAGGGGGAGCGTAAACCCGGAGGACAGCCTGGGCGTGCTGGTACGAACCTGAGCCGGATAGAGGATCCCGATGAGATCATAGAAATCAAGGTTGATCAAAGCTCTTTGCCCCAAGGTAACTATAGCCATATCGGTTATGAGTCCAGGCAGATTGTGGATTTAGATATCAGCCGCATGGTTACTGAATACCGTGCCCAGGTTCTGGAAAATGAAGTGGGCAAGCGCTTTGTAGCTCCTTTCCCCAGCGAGGTTGCCCGTCCGGTGCAGTACGGTATCGGGGTTAAGGTAAATGCGGTGTATATGTCACAGTTTCAGCTGACTCCTTACAACCGTATCGCAGA
>Ga0182239_1000838_pt1 | contig 10700 bp, 7 predicted proteins | sample hydfrate6_PW_210_FD_132456 | JGI IMG/M metagenome (GOLD analysis project Ga0182239, IMG submission 132456) | Subsurface microbial communities from deep shales in Texas, USA - hydraulic fracturing test 6_PW_210 | ecosystem: Environmental > Aquatic > Deep subsurface > Shale gas/oil reservoir >...
GGCCATGGAGATGCCGTAACGGGTGCAGTTCCGCGTGCCCACAATTGCCACGGCAGGCCCGGCGGGAATATCTTCACCAAGGGCATACAAGTACGGCGGCGGGTCTGCAATCCGGGCAAGCCGGTAAGGGTATTGCACGTCGTGCAGGGTGATAATGCGGTATCCGTTTTCCCGGCAACAGGCAATTTCTTTTTGCGGCCCCTTGGCCGATCCGGCCCGGATCACACTTTGAGCACTTTTCTCCGTCATGCCCGCCACGCCCAGCAGATCCGCGCGGCTGGCGGAAAGTACGTTCTCCGGGGACCCGAACCGGTCTATCAGGCGTTTATAGATAAGCGGCCCGATTCCGGAGGCCTGCCTCAATGCCATCCATGCATGGAGAGGATCCTTCTTTTCCCCTGAGCCCATCTGAAAAACCGTATCCCCTATCCTGAATCGTAACCGTTCACAGTTATCAGTTTACAGTTCAGGTTTTTATTTAATGGCTGCAAGCTGCAAGCTGCAAGCTACAAACTGTGAACTGCAAACCGTGAACCGTGAACGGTTACCCTGAATCAAACAATCGGATCAGCCGTTTGGTTCCGCCTGGGGAGACTGACCCGTGGGAATCCCGGCACCCTCCATGATGACCAGGGTGGGGCTGGCCACGAAAACCGAGGAGTAGGTTCCGATCAACACGCCCACGATCAGGGCAAAGGCAAAGTCGTGAATAATGTCGCCGCCCAGGAAAAACAGGCAGAGCAGCACGATCAGGGTGGTGGCTGATGTCAGGATCGTCCGGCTCAGGGTTTCATTGATACTTCGATTGATATTCTCCTCCAGGCCCCGTCGGGTATAGCGCCGGAGGTTCTCCCGGATCCGGTCGAACACGATAATGGTATCGTTGAGCGAATACCCGATGATTGTCAACAGGGCGGCCACGATGGGCAGGGAAAACTCCTTGCCCGTAAGGGTGAAAACCCCCACCGTAATGGTCACGTCATGGATCAGGGCGATAATGGCGCCCATGGCATAGCGCAGGTGCAGCTGCCAGAACAGCACGAGGCTGACGAGCAGGGCTACCAGGATCAGAATCGGGATGCTCATGTTAAACAGGGAAAACAGGTATACGGCCCCGATAAGCGCTCCTGCGGTAACCGCGCTGACCATCCATTTCATTTCAAACCGGCCGGATATGTAGATGGTGATAAACAGCAGGGCGTAAAACAGGGCAAACAGCGCTTTTTCCCGCAATGTCTGCCCCACCTGGGGCCCCACCATTTCCACCCGCCGGATCTCTGCATCCGTGCCGGTGGCAGATGAGACTGCCCGTGAAACCTGGCTGGAAAAATCTTCCCCGGTGGCCACGGACTTATCGGTACGTACCAGATATTCGTTGTCCTCCGGTTCCCCGAAGCGCTGCACCGCAGATCCCCCCAGATCGATTTCCGCCAGGCCGGACTTGATGGCCGCGATGCTGACATCCTTTTCAAATTTGACCTGAATGACGGTGCCGCCGACAAAATCAATGCCGTATTTGGGGCCTCCCATGATCACCAGCGTCAGGATGCTCAAAACAATCATAAATGCGGATATCCCGTATCCAAGGTATCTCCTGCCGATAAAATTGATGTTGACACCGGGTTTGATAAATTCCATGGAAAAATCCTTATATTCCTTATATACTGAGGGTTTTCATCCGCCGCACGCTGTATAGATAATCAAAGATCAGCCGGCACACAAACAGGGCCGTAAACAGGCTGGCCAGCACGCCCAGGCTCAGGGTTACGGCAAAGCCTTTTACCGGGCCGGTACCGAACTGGTAGAGCACAAGGGCTGCAATCAGCGTGGTCACATTGGCATCGAGCACCGCCACTGCGGCCCGGTCAAAACCCGCATTAATGGCTGATCCCGGCGTCTTGCCCAGCCGCCGTTCCTCCCGGACACGCTCGAAAATGATCACGTTGGCATCCACAGCCATGCCGATGGTCAGGATAATACCGGCAATTCCGGGCAGGGTCAGGGTCGCGCCGAAAGCAGCCAGTCCCGCGGCGATCAGAACAATGTTTAAGCCCAGCGCAAGATCGGCGATCAGCCCTGCCAACTGGTAGTACAGGACCATGAACAAAATCACCAGTGCGCCGCCCACCGCCATGGAGATAAATCCCATGCGTATGGAGTCATGCCCCAGCGACGGCCCCACGGTGCGTTCCTCGATGATTTTCACCGGCGCAGGCAGTGCGCCGGCCCGCAGAACGATGGCCAGGTCGTGGGCTTCCTGCATGTCAAATTGCCCCGTAATCCGGGCCTTGCCGCCGGGAATCTTTTCCTGGATGACTGGCGCGGAATACACATTGTTATCCAGGACAATGGCCAGGCGCTTATTGACGTTTTCTTCGGTCACCCGCGCAAAAATCCGAGCACCCTTGCGGTCAAAATCAATGGTGACGTAAGGCTGGTTAAACTGCTGGCCGATCTGCACCCGGGCATCTTCCAGGTAAGCCCCGGTCAGCAGGGCGCGTTTTCTCACCAGGTAGGCCTGGCGCCGGCCGCCGGTAGCCTCTCTGCTTTCGTAGAGGATTTCGCTTCCGGGCGGCGGCTGGCCGTCCATGGCTTTTTGCAGGCTGTGCTCTTCGTCTATTAGCTTGAACTCGAGCTGGGCGGTCCTGCCGATCAGTTCCTTGGCCCTCCGGGTATCCTCGATGCCGGGAAGCTGAATCAGAATTCGCCGTTGGCCCTGAACACGGATATCCGGCTCGTTGACGCCGAACTGATCGATCCGGTTGCGAATGGTCTCTACTGCCTGCTTTACGGCCTGCTCGCGAATTTCGGTCACCCTTTTCTTGGTAAGCCCGATTTCCGCATAAAGCTCGCCTTCCCGGGTGGATGTGGAACGAACCTCGACCTCGGCAAATTCCTCTTCGACCAGATCCGCGAATTTCTCCCGATCCTCCGGATTGAGCAGGCGCAGGCTGAGTCCGGCATTGCCTGCCGCCCGGAGTTGTCCGTGCCGGATGCGCGCCTCGCGCAACAGGGATCGCAGTTCGCCCCGGATACTTTCAATCCGGCTTTCCACCGCCTTCTCGGTCTCCACCTCCAGTGCCAGGTGCATACCGCCCTGCAGATCCAGCCCCAGGTTAATCTGTTTGTGCGGCCACACCTCCGGGCGAAACGTCGGGACCACGCAGATCACCGCGGCCAGCAGCACCCCCAGTACCAAAACCAAGCGCCAAGTATAGCCTTTCAACACAACCACCCCTTTGGTTCCCGCAGTTGGCCTTCATCATTGTTTTCCCCCGCCCCGTGCGCCGTTCAGGGCGGATTTTCATTCCGCCCTCTCACACGAGCCGGAGGGCAAACCTCTCCGGCCTCCTGGAATTTTTAAAGATGTTTTATTACCACCAGTATGGACAAATCAAGCATTCTGTTATGTTTTCTGGGAATCGCTCTGTGCGGGCTGGCTCAGACCGGCGATGCTGCCCCGGGTCACCTTGACGCGGACCTTTTCGGCGATTTCAACGGTGACCGCATTTTCGTCCAGCGAAGTAATGGTGCCGTGAATACCGCCGCTGGTAATCACCCGGTCGCCCTTCTTTAGATTGCTGATCATTTCCTGGTGCGACTTGGCTTTTTTCTGCTGGGGCCGGATGAGCAGAAAATAGAAAATCACGAACATCAGGATGATGGGCACAAACGCGGCAAACCCGCCGCCCTGGGCCCCGGCGCCGCCCTGCCCCATGGCGTAAGCTAAATCAAACACTTCCCTACCTCCTTTTTAAGCTGTTGATCACCCGGTTTTTTCGGCCGGGTTATAGAATCTTTTTTCAAGCGGTAACATGATTTCAGGAATAAATCCGAAGCACGAAATCCGAAATCCGCATTTTTGATTTTACCTGTCAGTCACTTTCTATCCGGCTGTCTCCGGGCAGCATGTTGTGATCGGGTTCAATGCTCACGCTGATACTTCTTCGAATCTCGACATCCAGAATTTCCCGCTTTTTGCGGTTTAACAGGTATGCGGCCACATCCGGCGGCAGATAGCTCTTCACGCTGGTCACGCCGTTTTTGATGGTCTCAAGACGCAGCCTTCGCAGAAAAACCAGGGCCAGCGACTCGGTTGACTGGATCACGCCCTTGCCCTGGCAGTATTTGCAGGGTTCAAAATTGATGTACCGAATCGAGGGGCGGATCCGCTGCCGCGACATCTCCAGCAGGCCGAAAGCAGATATCCGGCCGACCTTGGTCCGGGCCTTATCCGGCTTGAGCTCGGTTTTCAGGGTCTGCTCCACCCGGGATTTGTGTTTCCGATCCCGCATGTCGATAAAATCGATCACGATCAGCCCGCCAAAGTCCCGCAGCCGAAGCTGCCGGGCGACTTCTTCGGCAGCCTCCAGGTTGGTCTGCAGTGCCGTGGCCTCTATCGAGGATTTCTGGGTGGCCTTACCCGAATTCACGTCAATGGAAACCAGGGCCTCGGTCTGCTCGATGACAATGGAGCCGCCGGATTTGAGCTTGACCCGGTTGTCAAAAATCGATGCGATCTGCTCTTCGAGCTGGTACTTGGTAAAAATCGGCTTGTCCGCGGAATGCCGCTTGACAAGGTTTTTGTGCTGGGGCGAGATAATCTGTATGAATTCCTTGACCTGTTGATAGACCGTGTCATCATCGATTAAGATTTCCTTTACATCCGTGGTAAAAGAATCCCGGATGGCGCGAACGGCAATGTTTCTTTCCTTGTAGAGAAGCACCGGCGCCTTTTCATCCACGGCCTTCTTCTTGATGTTTTTCCACAGCCGCATCAAATATCGGACATCCTTGGAAACGGCGGTCTTGTTTGCACCCTGGCCCGCTGTCCGCACGATCAGTCCGTAGTCTTCGGGCAGCTCCAGACCTTCGACAATCTTTTTCAGCCGCTTGCGCTCGGTCTCATCGGTAATTTTTCTGGAAACGCCGCGATTCTTGTTACCCGGCATCAGCACGGTATTTCTGCCCGGCAGGGAAACATATGTGGTCAGCATCGCGCCCTTGTCCATGATCGGGTCGTTGGTCACCTGCACGATGAGTTCCTGGCCGCGCTTCATGATGTTTTTCAGCGACTGGCCGCCGGAGGGATCATCCTGGAAATAATCGGGGTGAATCTCCTGTTTCTGGAGAAAGCCGTTTTTTTCCGCACCGTAATCCACGAAAACCGCCTGAAGGCTTGGCTCCACCCGGGAAACCACAGCCTTGTAAATGTTTCCCTGGGTAATCTCCCGGGCAGTGGTTTCCACGTGAAATTCTTCGAGCCGGTTGTCGGTGACCGTGGCAATGCGGCATTCCTCCGGGTCCACGGCGTTGATAAGGATTTTGCTGGTCATCGGTTTTTTCTTCCGGAATAAATCTTTAATCTTTTGCGTCCAAAGCGCCTGCATCGGGCCGGATTATCATGGTTTGAAAGTCAATGTAAATGGAAATCATTCCTGAATTGAAGTGTAAATAGGAAATCAGCGGGAACAAGTCAAACGATTTCTGGCAGATGGCAGCAGCAGGCTTGATCTTTCGTCCATACTATGGCATGAGAATTGGGATTACAACAACCATAAACAAATGAGGCAACAGGCAGAAAATGGAGGAACGCTACGACCCCCAATCCGTTGAGCCGAAATGGCAGGCCGTCTGGGAACAAACCCGGGCCTTTGCAGTAACCGAGGATCCGGACAAGGAAAAATATTACCTGCTCGAAATGTTTCCCTATCCCTCGGGCAGGATTCATATCGGCCATGTGCGCAATTATACTATCGGCGACGTGGTGGCCCGCTACAAGCGGATGTGCGGTTACAACGTACTTCACCCCATGGGATGGGACGCTTTTGGCATGCCTGCGGAAAACGCGGCCATTGACAACAACACGCATCCGGCAAAATGGACCTATGAGAACATTGCGGCCATGCGCAAGCAGTTAAAGCGGATGGGATTTAGCTACGACTGGGAACGGGAACTGGCCACCTGCGATCCGGAATACTACAAGTGGGAGCAGTGGCTGTTTATCCGCATGTATGAAAAAGCCATGGTCTACCGCAAGGAGTCCTATGTCAACTGGTGCGAGACCTGCAGCACCGTGCTGGCCAACGAACAGGTGGAAGCCGGCAGCTGCTGGCGCTGCGGCCGGCCGGTGCAGCAGAAAAAACTCTGGGGATGGTTTTTCAAAATCACCGATTATGCAGAGGACCTGCTGGAATACTGCGACCGGCTTCCCGGGTGGCCCGAAAAGGTACTCACCATGCAGAAAAACTGGATCGGCAAAAGCACGGGCGCGCAAATCGCATTTCCCATCCACGGCACGGACGAATCCCTCTCCGTGTTTACCACCCGGCCGGATACCATATACGGAGCCACCTTTATGGTGCTGGCCCCGGAACATCCCCTGGTAAAACTGTTGGCCGAAGGCACCGGCCAGGAAGATGCCGTCTCCGAATTCGTGGCGCTTATGGCCCGGGAAAGCCATACCGACCGGATAACAGAGGAGCGGGAAAAAGAAGGGGTGTTTCTGGGCGCCTGGTGCATCAACCCGGTCAACAACCGGCAAATCCCCATATATACCGCAAATTTCGCGCTCATGGAATACGGCACCGGTGCGGTAATGTCGGTTCCCGCACATGACCAGCGGGATTTCGAGTTCGCCCGGAAATACGGCATAGAAATCATCCCGGTCATCAAGCCCGAAGATCTCAGCACCGGGGAAATTGCCCGGGATCAGGCCTACACCGGCGACGGCGAGATGGTCAACTCCGGCCCGTTTGACGGTATGCACAACCGGCAGGCCTACGCGGATCTGATTGCTTATTTCGAAAAAAACGGCATGGGAAAACGCGCCGTGAGCTATCGGCTACGGGACTGGGGCATTTCCCGGCAGCGCTACTGGGGCGCGCCCGTGCCCATGGTGCACTGCCCGAAGTGCGGCATCGTACCGGTGGATGAAAAGGACCTGCCGGTGCGGCTGCCCGAAGACATCGATCTGCTCGAAGGCGGGGGATCACCGCTGTCGGCCCACGAAGACTTTGTCAACACCGAATGCCCCAAATGCAAGGGCCCGGCCAGACGGGAAACCGATACCATGGATACGTTCGTGGAGTCGTCCTGGTATTTTGAGCGATACTGCAGCCCCGGCTATGATGGCGGCATGTTCGACCCGGCAGCAGTGGATTACTGGATGCCGGTGGATCAGTATATCGGCGGCGTGGAGCATGCGGTCATGCATCTGCTGTACTCCCGGTATTTTACCCGGGTATTAAAGGACATGGGGTTGGTGGATTTCAAGGAGCCGTTTACCCGGCTGCTGACCCAGGGCATGGTCTGCAAGGAAACCCAGCATTGTACCGATCACGGTTACCTGTACCCGGAGGAAGCCGAAGACCGGGATGAATCCATATACTGCAAAAAGTGCGGCAATCCGGTGGAAATCGGCCGGGTGGAAAAAATGTCCAAGTCCAAAAAAAACATCATTGACCCCAACCAACTCGTGCAATACTACGGCGCGGACACGGTGCGGCTGTTCTGCCTGTTTGCCTCGCCGCCGGAACGGGACCTGGAATGGAGCGAACGGGGCGTGGAAGGCGGATACCGTTTTTTAAACCGGGTCTGGCGCCTGGCCCGCACCTGGATGTCCCGCCTGGAAAACACCCGTGCCTATGACGGCGCCCCGGGCGAGCTTGATGAAACCCCGCGGGGTCTTTACATCAAGACGCATCAGACCATCAAGCGGGTAACAGAAGACATCGAGGCGCGGTTTCATTTCAACACCGCCATAAGCGCGGTCATGGAGCTGGTCAATGCCATGTACGGTATTGACTCGCAGATCACCCCGGATGAGGCTGACCCGCAAACCGCAGGGGTGATGCGTCACGCCCTGGAAACGGTGCTTCTGCTTCTGGCACCCATGGTGCCGCATATCACCGAGGAAATCTGGGCGGCCCTGGGTCATGAAGCCGGCAGCCTGGCCAATGCATCCTGGCCCGTTTTCCGGGAAGACGCACTGGCGGCGGAAACAAAGCTGATCGTGGTACAGGTCAACGGAAAACTGCGGGGGAAATTCGAAATCGAGGCGGATGCCGACGATGAGACCATCAAGGCCCGGGCCCTGGAAGATGAAAACGCAATCCGGTTTATCGGAGATAAGCCGATCAGGAAGGTCATTGCGGTCAAAAACAAACTGGTCAATATCGTAGTTTAGGAAGGATGCGCAAATGACCGTCCCGGGCACCCCGCTTATGAAAACCCTCCTGCAGGCATGCGGTATTTTCTTTCTGGCCGTATGCATGGCTGCCTGCGGCTACCGGTTTTCCGGGGGCGGCCGTCTTCCGGGCGATGTCAGCCGCCTGACGATTGAGACTTTTGAAAACCGCTCAGGAGAGATCGGCATCGAGTCGGTGATCACCAACGATATCATCTACGAGTTCACGCGCACCGGCAAAGCCGATGTCACAAAAAGCCAATCCGCCGAGGCCGTGTTAACCGGAGTGATCCGATCGTCTCGCAGCAGCACGATCTCGCACGTAAGCTCGCATACCACGGCGGATCGCCGGATCACGGTTACCGTGGACGTGAAACTCGCCCGCCCTTCGGGAACGGTGCTTTGGTCGGCCAGCGGCATTTCCGCGTCTGAGGAATACACGGTTGCCGATGACAAGATCGTCACCGAACAGAATAAAAAATCCGCTGTGGCCAAGCTTTCCAGCCGGCTTGCACAGCGGATTTACTATCGGATGACAGATGATTTTTAAACGGCGGTGTTGGCCCGGCGGCTTAAGCGGGAAATTTTGCGGGCTGCGGTCTTGCGGTGAATCACACCCTTTTTGGCGGCCTTGTCAATTACGGACTGAGCTTTTTGCAGTTCACCGCCGGCATCACCGCCGACTTTCGCAGCGGAACGCAATTGTTTTTCCGAGGTCTTGACCCGGGTCTTGACCGCCCGGTTTCGCATGCGGCGCTTTGAGTTCTGCTTGATTCGCTTCAGCGCGGATTTATGATGTGCCAACTTTTTGTCTCCTTGTTACTGATGTAAATTGTATTTTTTAATAATATTCGCGGGTTTGCCCTCAACCTGCCTTAAAAACCGCAGTCTAGAATAATTACCGTACCGCAAGGACAATGTCAAGACGAAAATGCCGATAAAACCAATTTTCATTATCATAACCACGGCAACGACAGCCATCGTGATCTGAAATGGACGAAAAGAAAAACGTCAGCCGGGCCGCCGGTGTTATCGGACTGGCCACATTGATCAGCCGGATTCTCGGGTTTGTCCGGGACATGGTGATTGCCTGGTTTTTCGGTGCCGGGCGGCTTTCTGATGCCTTTTTTGTCGCCTTTCGCATCCCCAACCTGCTGCGGCGGCTTTTTGCAGAGGGCACCCTGAGCATGGCATTCGTTCCGGTGTTCACCGAGCAGATGGCACGTAACGGCCGGCAGGAGGCATTCGCCCTGGCCCGGTCGGCGCTCCGGATGCTCTCGATTATCCTGGCAGCAATCTCGATTGCCGGCATCGCCGGGGCGCCCTGGATCGTCACGGTCGTGGCGCCCGGGTTTACCGGCGCCAAGTTCGCCCTGACCGTGACCCTGACCCGGGTCATGTTCCCCTATATTATCTGTATCTGCCTGGTCGCCCTGTGCATGGGCATTTTAAACGCCCTGGGACATTTTGCCGCACCCGCCCTGGCACCGGTTTTTCTCAACCTGGCCATGATCGGCAGTGTCCTGTTTATCGCCCCGCACTTAGACACCCCGGTCTTCGGACTGGCCATCGGGGTGCTTGTCGGCGGCGTACTGCAACTGGCCCTGCAGGTGCCGTTTCTGATCCGCAAGGGCATCGGTCTCCGGCAAAAGGCCCCCCTGTGGCATCCGGCCCTGAAACGGGTCGCGCTGCTCATGGGGCCGGCGGTCTTTGGCGCGGCGGTCTACCAGGTCAACATCCTGGTGGGGACCCTGCTGGCCTCGCTTCTGCCCGAGGGCAGCGTATCCTACCTGTATTACGCAGACCGCCTGGTACAGTTTCCCCTCGGGATATTTGCCATCTCCACGGCCGTGGCAGTGCTGCCGAGCCTGTCCCGGCAGGCCGCGGCAAGCGATTTCAATGCCCTGGAAGATACGTTTCTCTATGCCATGAACCTGACCTTTTTCATCACCATTCCGGCGATGGCCGGATTGATCGTGCTGCGCGAACCCATTGTGGGCCTGCTGTTTATGCGCGGGGCATTTGACATGGACAGCATGCAGATGACCGCCTACGCCCTGTTTCATTACAGCGTCGGACTGTGGGCCTTTTCCTCGGTGCGCATCGTGGTCTCCACATTTTACGCGCTCCAGGACACCAAAACCCCGGTAAAGATGGCCACTTATTCGATTATCGCAAACATCGCACTGGGCGTCATCCTGATGGGACCGCTGGGACACGGCGGGCTGGCCCTGGCCACCTCCCTGGGCTCCATGCTCAACCTGATGCTTTTATCCGCGGTGCTGCAAAAGCGCCTGGGCGGGCTGCGATGGAAAAAGATCGTTGTTTCCACCGGCAAAACTGTGATAAACTCGATGATCATGGGTTTGGGACTCGTTGGCTGGCTTGCGCTGTTTCCCCCGGATTATGCCGGAACGGACCTGCATCTGCTGGCAAATGGACTTGCCGCGGTGAGTGCTGGGGGGATCATATACGGGGCTGGTGCGGCTATGCTGCAGCGCGAGGAACACAA
>Ga0182239_1000839_pt1 | contig 10697 bp, 10 predicted proteins | sample hydfrate6_PW_210_FD_132456 | JGI IMG/M metagenome (GOLD analysis project Ga0182239, IMG submission 132456) | Subsurface microbial communities from deep shales in Texas, USA - hydraulic fracturing test 6_PW_210 | ecosystem: Environmental > Aquatic > Deep subsurface > Shale gas/oil reservoir >...
CGTTTCACCTTTGATGGCGCCGTAAAAAGTCCAATATCTGCGTTACGCGCGATTCCTCAGAATTTCACGTACGGATAAGTACGCTGCATTCTTCGGAATCGCGCAAGCCTTGATCTTAAACTTTTTACGGCGCCATCTGAAAACTTACTTTTTACGAAACCATCACCTTTAAGCTCGCAAGGACAAAAAAATGCAGTTTCCCGATTACCGGCCCCGGCGCCTGCGGCAGACCGGGGCTTTCAGACGCATGGTCCGCGAAACAACCCTGAAAACAGACGATCTGATCATGCCTTTTTTTGCCATTGGCGGAAAAGACGTGAAAAATCCCGTACCCTCCATGCCCGGTCAGTACCAGATGTCTGTGGACAACCTGGTCAAAACCGTCAAGCAGGCCGCGGACCTGGGTCTTCCGGCAGTGATTGTCTTCGGCCTGCCGGACAAAAAAGATCCCCTGGGCACAAAAGCCTATGCCAAAGACGGCATTGTCCAGAAAGCCGTGCGCGCGGTCAAGGACAAGTGCCCGGACATGATGGTGATCACTGATGTGTGCCTGTGCCAGTATACGGACCACGGCCACTGCGGTATTGTGGACAAGGGCGTGATCGACAATGACGGCACCCTTGACCTTCTGGCCCGCACCGCCCTTTCCCATGCCCAGGCCGGCGCGGACATGGTGGCCCCGTCAGACATGATGGACGGCCGTGTGGGAATGATCCGGGAAACCCTGGATGAAAACGATTTTGCCAATGTGCCCATCATGTCCTATGCAGCCAAATACTGCTCGGCCTATTACGGCCCGTTTCGGGAAGCGGCCGATTCCTCGCCGCAGTTCGGCGACAGGCGCACCTACCAGATGGATCCGGCCAACGCACTAGAGGCCGTCAGGGAGGCATCTCTGGATGTCACCGAGGGCGCAGATATTCTCATGGTCAAGCCAGCCCTGCCCTATCTGGACGTGATTTACCGCATCCGGGAGGAGTTTGACCTGCCGGTTGCGGCCTATAATGTTTCCGGCGAATACGCCATGATCAAGGCGGCGGATCAGATGGGCTGGCTTGACGGCAAAGCCGTTGCCCTGGAAACACTGACAGCCATCAAGCGCGCAGGGGCGGACATGATTCTGACCTACTTTGCCATGGAAGCCGCACAGATGCTGAATGAATAAGGAATTGACCCGATGACTTCTGATCCCAAACATCCCCATGCACAGTCATCCGCCCAGGGCGGCCCTCCCGGCGGCCCGGGCACCCTGCGGCTGGTGGCCTGGGAAACCACCCGAAACTGCAATCTCTCATGCGTGCACTGCAGGGCCGCGGCCACTTGCGGGCCGTATACCGGAGAACTCGATACCCAGGCGTCCTTTCGCCTGCTGGACCAGATCGCGGAAACCGGCAGCCCCATCGTGATATTAACCGGCGGCGAGCCCATGCTGCGCGAAGATATCTACGACATTGCCGCCTACGGCACCCGGCTCGGCCTTCGCATGGTCATGGCGCCCAACGGGACCCTGATCACCCCGGAAACAGCCCAAAAAATCGCCGATTCCGGGATCCAGCGCATCAGCGTGAGTCTGGACGGGGCTTCAGCCGAGCGTCATGACGGATTCAGGGGCGTGGAAGGCGCCTTTGAAGGTGCCCTTTCCGGCATCCGGGCGGCAAAGCAGGCAGGCATTGAATTTCAGGTCAACACCACCATCACGCAATTAAACCGTGATCAAATCCCGCAAATCATGAAACTTGCCGAGGATCTGGGGGCCGTGGCATTGCACATTTTCCTGCTGGTACCCACTGGCCGTGGCAAATATATCGTGGATCAGGCCATCACTGCACAGGAATACGAAGAGACCCTGAACTGGTTTTATGACCAGAAAAGCCGCACAAACCTGCAGCTCAAAGCCACTTGCGCGCCTCATTACTACCGCATATTGCGCCAGCGGGCCCGGGAGGAAGGAAAATCCGTGACCTGGCAGACCCACGGTCTTGATGCGGTCACCCGGGGTTGTCTGGGGGGCACAAGCTTCTGCTTTATCTCCCATCAGGGAATCGTCCAGCCCTGCGGGTTTCTGGATTTACACTGCGGGGATGTGACCCGGGAATCCTTTGTCCATATCTGGAAAAATTCCGAACAATTCCAAAAACTCCGGGATTTTGACCAGTTAAAGGGCAAATGCGGGATCTGCGAATACAAGCGGGTCTGCGGCGGATGCCGGGCCCGGGCATACGAAGCCACCGGCGACTGGCTGGCAGAAGAACCCCTTTGCCTGTATGAGCCCGCCAAAGGCAGGGTGAATGCAGCCCCATGACCTGACCTGCCGCCAGATGGCCGGCCAGCGTATTATCGCCGGTTTTCAGGGCACAGGGATTAACGCGGATTTAAAACATCTGATCCGCGACTTCTGTGTTGGCGGCATTATCCTGTTTTCCCGAAACATTGAAACCCGGGGGCAATTGCGACGGCTCACTGCGGATGTGCAGAAATATGCCAAAGACTGCGGCCGGCCGCCGTTGTTTGTTGCCGTGGACCAGGAAGGCGGAAGCGTGGCAAGGCTAAAAGCCCCGGATTTTACGGAATTTGGCGATGCCGCGGATTTTGCCGGCAAAACCGACGCGGCCCGGTTTGCCCGGATTACGGCGGCAGAACTGGCTGATTTGAGCATCAACATGGACATGGCCCCGGTCATGGACGTGGCCGACCCTGGCATTCAAAGCATCATGGCCAGACGCGCCTTTGGCACAAATCCCGGTTATGTGGCGGAAATGGGCACAGAGATCATCAACGGCCTCCAGAAAAACCGCATCATGGCCGTGGCCAAACACTTTCCCGGCATCGGCCGCACGACTCTGGATTCCCACCTGGATCTGCCGGATCTCAATACCCCGGCCCAAAGCCTTTATGCCCGGGATCTGGTTCCGTTTCAGGCGGCTGTAAAGGCAGATGCCGCCGGGATCATGCTTTCTCACATCCGGTATATGGCATTTGACAGCCTTTGGCCGGCCAGCCTGTCTGCTGCACTGGCCGCAGAACTGCTGCGCACCGGGATGGGGTATAACGGGCTGGTGATGACCGATGATCTGGAAATGGGGGCGGTGGAAAAACACTACGGCATGGAAACCATGATTTCGCAAATCATGGCTGCGGGCATTGATATTGCCTTGATCTGCCACTCAATGGACAAGATCAGAACAGCGGCGCAAATATTTGAACAGGCCATAGAGGACGAAAAGCAATACCGGCGCCAGGCTGAATCGGTTTCCCGCATTGTCTCAGCCAAGCGCCGGTATTTATTCTAAGCGTTTTTATTGTTATCGATCATGTATGATAAGCCTGTAAAAAGTCTTTTTTACAGGCAGTGTTAAGTTTTAAGTGATTAAGTGTTAAGTAAAATCAAAAAGTTGTCTCTTTAGTGGTTGACGGTGATATCCGTTTTAGGACTTTTTACGGCACCATCATGTATTATTGCAGCGATTCCAGTGCCTTTTTGCGCTGCTGTTCGTATTCGGCTTCCGTAATCAGGCCCTCTTCGTAAATTTCCTTTAAATATTCCAGCTGATCCCTGACTTCCTTGCGAAGGGCTTCCTTGTCCTGCGGGGAAGGTGCCGGTGCCGGCTGAACCTGCTGCGCGGGCTGCCGGGTCTGCATCTGCTGCGGCGGCTGGACCTGCCGGAAAGACTCGCCCTGCTGCGAGCCGGAGGGTTCGGCATACTGCATACCGGTCTGCTGACCGATTTGCCGGGCAACGGCTGCCCTGAGATGTTCGAGATTGACAGCCAGGCGCATGGGCGCTGATTTTCCGTCTTCAAACTGATACACCTGCATGTAAGGCTTGGGCGCAATCACCTCGGTGTCTGCGTGCCGGAGTTCCAGCACGTCAAACCGATGGCTGGATCTTGACCCCTCGGGCTCGCCGTCCACGTCAATGACCGCATTGATCCAGGCAAAGGCGATGTGCAGGGTGCCGTTTTGATCCACAAACATCACACCTTCAGTTTTGCGCTGTTTTTCAAAGATCAGCTCAACTGCCCGGTTATGAGAGGTAAAATGAACCCGCTGGCCGGAATCCGCCGAAGCCAGAGCCTTGGAAAGCGCCGGGGCCAGACGGTCGATTTCCCTTTGCTGAAAAATCTGGGCTTCACCGGATCGGCCGATGACCGAGGGCTGGGGCATATAGCGCAAATCCTCGAGGAGCCAGCTCATGGTAAACGAATTGATTTCCGCCGGGTGCCTGTAGTTCTGATCCACCACCTGCCCGTTTTTCATCTGCTGTTCCAGGCGGACCACCACGTTTTTGTCCTTTGCCACATCCGTGTCCTTCCACCCACCGCCGGAACTGCAGCCCGCTGCAAACAGTGCAACCAGTAAAACCGCGATCATGTATCGCTTCATTTCATTTCCCCCAAACATTTGAGATTCGTTAAACATATTATTTCCGTGAGATGCAATTAGAACAGCAAAGCGCCGGGACAGGTTTTTATCCCATGATAAATCCGGAGCCCGCCATTTCAGATGCCCGGTACACATCATAGGCGGCCTCGTCCAGGGGATAGTCCCAGCAGCCCTGGCGATGCAGCATCCAGCCGCCAAAGCCGGTTTTAAACCGATAAAGCCCGTACATGGGATGCTCCGGATCAGGATAGGGAGAGACGCCAAACAAATCGTATTCCCGGCATCCGGCCTTGCGGGCCCGGCTGATGGCCTCCCACTGTACGGCATACGAGGCCATCCGGTTCTTATGGTCCGAAGATGAGGCCCCGTATAGATAAGTCGCCCGTGACCCGGAAATGGCCAGAATGATCCCGGCCAGGGGCTTTCCCTCTGCCTCTGCCATCAGCAAATGCACACTTGCCGGGGACTGGCATTGCCGGTTTTTCACCTGAAACACCGAGGCAAAGTAGTCCATGTCATTTAAGCTCATGTTGTGCCGACGGGCGGTCTGGCAGTACAGATCATACCAGGCGGCCAAACCCTCCATGCCCGCATCGCGCACGGTCACCCCTTTTTTTGCAGATAACCGGATGTTGTAGCGGGTCTTGGGCTTCATGCGGGCAAGGATCCGGTCCCTGTCAGATGCCACGTCCACCAGCACGGTATCCGGCGGCAAAAGGTCAGTCGGGGCTTTTCTCAGGTTCCAGTGCTCGGTATCAAAATTCATCCGCATTTCCTGAACCCTGACCTTTGGGGCTCCCATCCACTGGTTGTCCTCGGTGTACCGGTCCGGCTCATCTGCCCACGGAGACTGCCAGGGCAGATCATAGCGAATAAAAACACAGTTTTCCGGCAACTGGGTTCGGAGTTCCTCCGAAAGGTTTTCCAGCCAGCACCCGCGGCGTTCTTCATCCGGCAACAGCTCCGGCCCAAAGGGCACGTAGGCCATGCACGAATCCGTGCCAAGGCTGCGCAGCACCACCAGCATATCCCGGCTGCCGCCCCGGGGATATGAATGCATAGACTCGGTTTGTCCATTTTCAGCCCGCTCCTTTGGCTTTACCATGAGGTCAAATGCCCGGGCCTGCCGGCCCTGCTGTTTTTTGAGCCGGCCCCAGTAAGCGGTCTGCTGCAGGTGCGGGGTGGGAATCAGATGTCTTGTTTTCTTCGGGATTACGGATACATCCATGGTCAGTATTGTCTTATCCGAAACGGTAAAACCATTCCGGTTTGTCTCCTTTTTTGCGTGTTTCCGCCTGTCCTGCGGGAATTTGTGAAATTTTTGCCACATTACACAACATCACCCCCCAAGGTCAAGCCTTCATAAAGTTTTTAGCCGGATATGGACAATGCGGGAAAATATATGCAATTATACCCTCTGATGGCACCGTAAAAAGTCTGATTTCAGATGGCGCCGTAAAAAGTTCAAGATCAAGGCTTGCGCAATTTCGAAGAATGCAGCGTACTTAGCCGTACGTGAAATTCTGAGAAATTGCGCGTAACGCAGATATTGGACTTTTTACGGCGCCATCCCCTCTGCATTTAAAAACCTGAAGCGGGTACAGGGGATCAATCATGAAAGGAAGTCATTTTACAATACTGCTTGTTGTGATCACAGCAGTTGACGTGCTTGTGCCCTATTTGTGGATCGGCGACATTGCAAGCCTCGGCGCATCTTTTCTGTTCTGGTGCGCGTTGACCCTGGCTGTGATCGTGTTTGCCGTTGCAGCCACACGCAACTGGGGGAGGCCGGTTTGAATTCTTTTTTTGTATGGCTGGCCATGGTCATCTGGTCTGCGGCCGCAGTCTGTATTGCTGCAGCTGCCCGCAGAAACCTGCTTGCCGGGGCCAGCGAGTTTTTCATCGGCGGCCGGCGGCTGCGCGGGTTTGTCTCCGGCATGACCTATGCATCCACCACCTACAGCGCATTCATGCTCGTGGGCCTGGTGGGCCTGACCTATAAAACCGGGGTGGGCGCCCTTGGCTTTGAAATGACCTACCTGATTTTCACTGTGCTCCTGCTTGTGACCTTTGGGCCGCGTTTCTGGCTGGCGGGCAACTGGTATGACCACATCACCCCGCCGGAACTGCTGGCCAACCGGTATGACAGCAAATGGGTGGGTGTGGCTGCCGCAGCCATTTCCTTTTTCATGCTCATTCCCTATGCCTCGGTGCAGTTGATGGGCATGGGTTTTCTGGTCAGCGGCATTACAGAGGGACAGATCACATTTATGACAGGGGTGGTGCTGATGGTGGCGCTTTCCGGGTTTACCGCGTTCTGGGCGGGCATGCGCTCTGTGGCCTGGACCGATGCATTCCAGGCCGTTACCATGCTGGTCACCTCCCTGGCGGCCCTGGGCTGGACCCTGTATCATTTCTTCGGCTCCCCGGCCGGGTTTGCCGAAGCCGCATCCGGACAAATCCCGGAGCTGGTGACATTTACCTGGGAACCGGCCTTTTTTATCGGCCTCACCCTGCCCTGGGCCTTTTTTGCCCTGACCAATCCCCAGGTGTCCCAGCGCATGTATGTGCCGGATTCAGCCGGCAGCCTCAGGCGGATGATCATCTATTTCGCCCTGTTCGGGTTTGTCTACACAATCATCAGCACCCTGTTCGGCCTGGAAGCCGCCATGCTCATCCCGGGGCTGGACAATCCGGACAAGGCCATGGCCCACATGCTTGCCAGGGTGCCCACAGCCATGGGCCTGATCATATTTGTGGGCATCTTTGCCGCGGCCACATCCACCCTGGGCTCAATTGTGCTGACCCTGAGCTCCATGTTTGCAAGAGACATTGCCAAGCAGATCCGGCCCGGTATTTCTGAATCCGCAGAGCGCCTTCTGGGCCAGATGTCCATACTGGTGCTGCTGGCGGCCTGCATTGTTTTTGCCTGGCTGCGCCCCGGTCTGATCACGGTTGTTTCAAGCATGGCTTCAGGCGGGCTGCTGGTCATGGCCCCGGCCATTGTGGGCGTGTTTTTCTGGAAAAAGGCCACGGCTGCGGGCGCGCTCTGGTCCATGATCATCGGCGGGCTGGTCACCGCAGTGATGTATCTGGCAAAAATTTATCCCCTGGGCTGGTGGCCCAGTGTCTGGGGCGGCGGACTGACGGTTATGGTGTTTGTCTGCGTCAGCCTTTTAACAACCCCGCCGGACAATGCAGAAGCCTTTATTGACCGGGTGGAAGAAGAACTTGACCGCCACAACTTCCGCCCGTGGTTGGGCCGGGAAAAAACACAACAGCCCGGGAAATACAGGCATATCTAGTATACCGGAAATGTATCCATGACCTCATTGACGCCGGATTTGGCAAGTTCCCTTGCGGTTAACCATTTGGCCCCGCGCCTGAAAAACTTTTTGGCTTTCAGCAGATTTTCAGACAGAGATTGCTGGGTTTCAGCAAAAGTCTGGGACCAGAGGACCTCTCCGCTGCCAACTTCCACCAGATACAGGGCAAAAGCCACAGAGGCGGGCTGCGCAGCGCTGTAATCACTTCCGATCCGCTGCTGGTACCGCCAAACATTGCCAACCAGCATATAATCAACATTCAGGTTTTCTCCCACCTCCATGACCAGATCAAGGGGCGTTTTTTCTTCAAAACCGTACTTTGCCGAATCATAGGCTTTTTGGACGATCTCCTGGGAAACGGCCCGGGATTCCAGACGCTGCAACAGTTTGGACTGGACCATGTCGGTGAGGATCTGATCTGCGTTGTCTTTTAAACCGGTATCATCTTCGCAGAACCGGCCCATGGGACAGGTCAGGGTCTGGCCCTGCCCCTCGGGGTTCTGGCCTTTGATCAGGGGCAGCAAAGCAACAGAGGCCGTCTCATCTATTCCGTTGTCATTTTGGTCATGGGTTTGGGCCTGCACTGTGCTGCATAAAAACAGCATCAATAAAAAAACAAGCAGTACCTGCCCTGTTTTTTTGAGAAAAGCCGCCTGTCTGCCTGTTTTTTTCATGTCCTGGAAGTTTTTCATTTTTTTGCCCCGCTGTGAACCTGTATTATGTTAATGATTGAAATAAACAATGGTGTATACTTTATTATAATCATTTGGCAAAATTTGTCAGCTCTAATCCCGCAAAATCCGTAAACCCAAATAATAACACTTGGACGCGAGGTGAACCATGACCCAAAATCGCATCTGCAGTCTGCTCGGCATCCGTTATCCCATCATCCAGGCGCCCATGAACTGGGTCAGCGGAGCTGCCCTGACTGCGGCGGTGTCCGAAGCCGGCGGCATGGGCACCATCGGACCCAATGCAGGGGCGGATAAAATCAACCCCGATGTGGAGGCCACCGGAGAGCTGGTACGAAAACAAATTGGCAAGGTGCGGGAACTTACAAACAAACCCTTTGCCGTAAACGTGGTTGTGGGCTTTGGCGAGGACACGAAATATTCAAAAAAAATCGTGGACGTGCTTGTGGAAGAAAAGGTCCCGGCCGCCATCGTATCGGTTGGCCGGCCCGACACCTACACCCAAACCCTGAAAAATGCCGGCATCAAAGTGCTGCACGCCATCTCAACGGCCCGCCACGCCCAAAAAGCCCGGGATGCCGGCGTGGATGCGGTCATCTGCGAAGGTTTTGAAGCCGGCGGGCACAAGGGGTTTACCGAGCTGACCACATTCGTGCTCACTCCCATGGTGGCCGATGCAGTGGATATTCCCGTGGTCACCGGCGGCGGCATCGGTGACGGACGCGGGATTCTGGCCGCCCTGGCCCTTGGGGCCGACGGCATTTACATGGGCTCGCGCTTTATGGCCACACTGGAGTCTGAAAGCCATGACAAGGTCAAACAGGCCATTGCCGCAGCCAACGACGTTTGCACCGTATCCGTATCAAAAGAATTCATGCTGGCGCGGGACCTGGCCAACACGTTTACGGAACAATTCCAGGAAATGCGCAAATCCGGCGCTTCCACCCAGGAGTTGATCACTTTTCTCGAAGAGCACGGCCAGTACCAGTCCCAGCACCTGGGACAAGCCGAGGACGCGGAGATCTGCTGCGGTCAGGTGGCCGGCCTGATCCACGATATCCCCCCGGCAGCCCGGCTTATGGAACAGCTCATATCAGACATTGAAAAGCGCTTTTCGCAACTGGAGCAGCAGGTCAAAAATTTTTTCTGAGCCAACACCCGATCAGGTTATTGGCCCAAGGTTCAAATTTTACCAAATATGGATGCTGTTGCACAAACAACCCAGCCAGGCAGCCCCGGCGCTTTGACATGGGCATCCGGCGGCCGGGCCATAAACCAGTGTTAACAATGAACCGACCGACCACAAAAGAATTGTTCAACAAAATCCGGGACGCCCGTCAGGCGGTGGCCAGCGAGCGCATCGAGATCGTGGAGGCCGATGCAGTGGCCGCTGATGCCATTGAACTGGAATACGATCTGGAAACCGAGCTCAAGGCGATCCTGGAGAATTTTCTGGACAGCATTTCCCCACAGGACTATGCCGGCCCCCGGCCGCCACAGAAGTCGTACAAAGACAAGATCCAGGGACTGGATATTTTTGCCTTTGTGTTGGATTCCACATATTTTAAAGTAGCTGCATATATCAAGTTTGCCATTGCCCATGAAACATTCTGGCTGGTTTCTTTGCACAAAAACCGGCTGAATAAGGAGAAGCCATGAGCCATAATGAATCCGGCAAGGACTGCCCAATGGAGTGCGGCTTCATGGAGCCGGAAACCTGCGAAAAAACCATTGTGTTTCGCGGAGTTAAACTGTGCGTACCCATCACCCGGCACACGTGCCCGCACTGCGGTATCACCGGCAGCGATGTGGCATGCACGGCTGCCGTGCAGCAGGAAATCGCCGATCAGTTCCGCGGGAAAACCGGTCTGCTCACAAGCCGGCAGATCCAAACCCTGAGGGAGGCAAAAAACATGACCCAACAGGACCTTGCGGAAAAGCTCGAAGTGGATGCTGCCGCTGTCCGGCGCTGGGAAAAGGCCAACATCCAAAGCCGGGACATGGATCAGATCCTGCGCAGAATTCTGAAATAGGCGATTTCTGACCACATTTCCCCTCCTGCCCCTTTTTGTTACAATGATTTCTGTGCGATAATTTCCAAAAGGGCTTGATGCAGTCATAAAAAGTCCTAAAACTGGTATAATCGCCAACCAATAAAAAATAACTTTTTGATTTTACTTAACACTTAATTGCTACGTCTTACAATAATTGGCCCAATTAATCCCAAAATAAAAGGACAAAGTATCCCGCATACCCCGCCTTCTTCTTTCTGATCCATACCCCGCATACCCAGCAC
>Ga0182239_1000841_pt1 | contig 10684 bp, 11 predicted proteins | sample hydfrate6_PW_210_FD_132456 | JGI IMG/M metagenome (GOLD analysis project Ga0182239, IMG submission 132456) | Subsurface microbial communities from deep shales in Texas, USA - hydraulic fracturing test 6_PW_210 | ecosystem: Environmental > Aquatic > Deep subsurface > Shale gas/oil reservoir >...
ATACTTCGAGTATGCCTGCGGTTAAAATTTTCGCCTTCCTTGATCTTGACAAAAAATCCTGGTTTTCGTTCGGGCACTAAATATTTCATTAAAAAAATCAGGTGACGGCTGGATATCCGTTACCGCGGAATACCGGGACGCCAGACTGCCTGCACCGCCTGGTCAGATAGCTGACAATATCGCCGATATCGTTAGAAACATCGCCCACATCGAATCCGACAAGGGGGAAATACCCTTGGCCGTGGGGGTTCGGGACAGCAGCCTGGATTTTAAGATCAAGGTTAAAAAAAGGACGGAAAGGAAAAAATCGAGCTTCATTTCCCGGATGAATCAGTGAAAATCACTCCGATGGTGGAACCGGCCACCGGGGATTGGCTCTGCCCGGCACACGAACGTTTACGCCTGCTGTCACCGCTGCCGGCAAATTGCTGGCAAGAATGTTACAAAAAAATTTATTGAAATATTAAAAGGTTAGATGAAGTTTTATTGATTTTATAAGGAATATTGAAAAAAACAATATTATCAGAAAGTTAACTGGCGGAGAGGGTGGGATTCGAACCCACGGTCCCGCGTAACGGGACACCGGTTTTCGAGACCGACGCCTTCAGCCACTCGGCCACCTCTCCGCTGAATGCTCTGCTGCCGGATAATATCTGTGTCCGGCTGCTGTATTCCGGCAAGAAACGTATCTATTTCCGGATTTGTTGTCAAATATAATTTATTCGCGGCGTTGGCGTCATGCCGGCTTTACGGGGCAAACATGGCCTCGAGTTCATCTGTGTAGCTGCGGGCATCCCTGCGGATGTAAAGGGGCGGGGCAACCTTGACGCCGGGGTTTTTCCCAAGGGTTGCGTGCACCAGCACCCGCTGGGCTTGTGAGTTCGGCCCGGGATGGATCATCCGGAGCTCCTTGGGCTCGATATTTGCCCGCCGCATGGCATTGAGCAGATCCACGAGCCGTTCGCTCGGATAAATCACGATCATCCGGCCGCCCGGGGCAAGCATTCGGCCGGCAGCCGCAGTCAGGTCGGGCAGGGTGATCCTGATTTCGTGACGGGCCACGGCCTTCTGGGAGTCCGGATTAATGCGGCCGGAGTTCGGGGCAAAATGCGGGGGGTTGCATACCACCGCATCAACGGATCCGCCGGTATCAGCCGGGGCCATGGATTTTACATCCCGTTCCAGGATGGTGATCCGGTCGTCCATCCGGTTTTCCCGGGTGTTGACGGCTGCGATTTCCGCGAGTTCCGGCTGGATTTCCACGCCGAAGACCCGGCCGAGTTCCGGGTTCCGGTAGCACAGGATCAGCGGGATGACTCCGCATCCGGTACCCAACTCCAGGACCCGGCTGCCGGGTTTGAGCCGGGCCAGGTTGCCGAGAATCACTGCGTCCACGGAAAAGCGGTATCCATCGGGCGGTTGTTTCACGGAAATCCGGCCGCGGAAGAACGTATCATGCGTCCATTTGCTCATTTTCCGTCCCTTGGGGAAACCGGGCCCACCTTGTACTGGATTTTGCCGATGCGCTCATCACCCAGGACCCGGTTGAGCTGTTCGATAATATCCGGGGTGAGAAACCGCAGTTGCTGGGTCACGGTGGAGCTTGCCACGTGCACCAGGAGGATGTCGTTTTTCAGGGCTGCAGGCCGGCTGTTTTCCGCGATCACCGGATCGAGCACCTGCTGCCAGATCTGCTGGATGCGCGAAAGCTCGGTGTCTGTTTCCCGCCGGATCTGTCCGACAACCCGGGAAAGCACCTCACTGATATGTGTGAAGCGCTCGTTCGGGGGGCGTTGATTTGTCATTGTTTTTTCACCGGAGTTGATGCGATTGGTTCCATGTGCCTGCAGAATGCTATTATCATATGCCGCGGCCGGATTCAATGGCAGCCGTGACATGACTGCTTCCGGATTTTGCAGTTTGACATCTGCGTTCGTGGTGCCATATTGTTTGTTTTCCAAAGAAAGCAAGAAGACACTGCTTGCGATTTTTTTAATACATAGCAGAACCCGAAACAAAAGGAGGCCGCAATGGCACAGATGACAAACCGGATGAAAGATCTCTTTGAAAAGGTTTCCGCCGTAATCCTGGCCACGGCAACCCCGGACGGCACGCCAAATGCCGTTCCCGTGGGGGCAAAGCAGATCATTGACGATGAAACCATCCTGATATCCGATCAGTTTTTGAACAAGACGCTTGCCAACATGAAGTCCAATCCGCGCGTGGCCGTGACTTTCTGGGATGGCCACGAGGGCTACCAGTTAAAGGGCACGGTCACGATTGAAACCTCGGGGAAGCGCTATGAAGAGACCGCCAAGTGGATCGAGGAACTGGGAAACAAGGCGGGACAGCCGCTGAAATCCAAAGGCGTTCTGATCCTGCAGATCGAGGAGATTTACGGAGTCTCCCCCGGGCCGGGAGCCGGAAAGAAGCTTGCCTGATTCCCCGACTTGCGGCTATGAACCGCCAACCCCCCCCCCGTTTCCGGAGGGGGTTGGGCTTTTGGAATCTATGACACCTGCTTGAAGAGTTCTGCCACCTCGTTGGGATCGGATACCGGCCGCGGATTGAAAAGCGTGGGCGTAACCGCAATGGCATGGAAGGGGGCCATGGCCAAATCTTCTTCGGTGACACCCACCTCGCGAGGGGATTGGACATGGTGGAGGTTAGCGCTTCTACCGCGTGGGTCATGGCATCCATGGCCGTGGTGGCGGTTAGGCCGGGCGGCAGGCCGATGGTAAAGCGCGGATCCAGGATGGCCGTGTTCGGCGTGATATAGTTATCCACGATGTAGACCTTGCGCCCGGCCGTGTGGTTCTTGATAACCGATGCGTACCGTCCGGGGTGCGGCAAAAGCCGTGGAACTGCTCGAGCAGGCCGCGGCTATGGCCGCAGGCGTGGCGGAGCAGGATGTATGCATATATGCATTTACACGGACTTACGGGCAGATGATGCCGGCCGCGGAGTTCATCGAACATATGCACCGGGGCATCCGGATGATCCCGGAACAGGCAGGACAAAAACTTTCGGGAAGAAATGGCGCAGAAGTTATCGACTCCGCAGATACCGGGCGGTCGTCCTTGCTGATGACTTTGAACTACTGATCCGCAACAGATCACACAAAGCACACGATGGCAGAGCCGGGTAATCCGGCTCTGCCCTCGTGTTGCTTCTCGTTTTCCGCGTTATGGCGCGTCCGGCTGTTTACATTGCTTAGCTTTTCTCCTGCCTGGCCACTTCCTCGGCCCGCAGGTTTTTGCGCAGCACCTTGCCCACGGCGGATTTCGGGATATCATCACGGAATTCGACAATCTTGGGCCGTTTGTAAGCAGCCAGCTTGTCCTTGCAGAACTCGATGATTTCTTCTTCCGTGGCGGTCTCTCCCTGCTTGAGGGTGATAAAGGCCTTGATGGTCTCGCCCCGGTACGGGTCGGGAATACCCACTGCAGCGGCTTCGGCCACTTTCGGATGCCGGTAGAGGACCTCGTCGATTTCCCTGGGATAAATGTTGTATCCGCTGGCAATGATCATGTCCTTGGTGCGGTCGACAAGATAAACGTAGCCGTCCTCGTCCTGCACGGCCACATCCCCTGTGTACAGCCATCCGTCCTTGAGCTGGTTGGCGGTTTCTTCCGGGTTGTTCCAGTAGCCGGACATGACCTGGGGACCGGTGATGAGCAGTTCGCCCCGTTCGCCCTGCCTGACTTCCGTGACCCCGTCACTGGGATCTAAGAGCTTGATGTCGTTGTCCGGAATGGGAATACCGATGCTGCCGGGTTTTTTCAGCCCCATATTGGGATTGGCAATGCCCATGGCAGCGGTTTCGCTCATGCCCCAGCCTTCGGAAAAGCAGATATTGAGATCCCGGGCCCTTTCGATCAGACTGACCGGGCAGGGCGCGCCGCCGCTGTTGAGCAGACCGAATTTCTTGTCGAGCTCCAGGGATTCGGCTTTCGGGTGATTCAAAATGGCGCTGATCATGGTGGGCACGGCCGGGAAAAACTGGATCCGCGGGATCATTTCCAGCATGCCCATGATTTCCTCAATGTCAAAGCGCGGGACAAGAATCTGGGTGGCGCAGTTGAACATGGCCCAGTTGAGCACCACGATATCGCCGTATACATGGAAAAACGGAAGCATCGCCAGCACGTTTCGCTCATGCACAGGGGTCATGTTGTTTAAGTGTGAGCCCCAGAGGTTGGCGTGCATGGTGGCGGAAAGGATGTTGCGGTGTGTAAGCACCGCACCCTTGGGCAGGCCCGTGGTGCCGCCTGTAAACTGGATCAGGGCCGGATCCTGGGGCGTGACCTCAACCCTTGGCGGGACAGTGTTTGTGGATTGTTCCAGCAGCCGGGAGAAATGATGCCACCCCTTTTCAAGTTCGAGTTCCTCGGGCGTGCTGACCTCAAAACCGTTGATGAAGTCGGTAATCCGGGTGACCACCACGTTCTGGATTTCCACGGCCTCGCATAACTGCCGGATATTGGGCAGAACCATGTCAAATGTAAACAGGGTGTTGATGCCGGTGTTTTCCGAAAGCCCCTTGAGCTCTTCAGCGGTATACATGGGGTTGAGATTGACAACAATGGCCCCCACCGACATGGCGGCATAATAGGCGATGATGTATTGCGGGCTGTTGGGCAGGTGCACGCCCACCCGGTCGCCTTTTTTCATTCCGAGGCCGGAAAGGGCGTTGGCCACGCGCACGATCTGCCGGCGAAGGTCGCTGAACGTGATTTCCGTGCCGTACATGGTGGTTGCCGGCTTATTCGGCGTAACACTGGCCGCGGTGTGGACCAGCTCATGGATCGGGATCTTGGGGTAGCGGACCGTGGTGGGAACGTTGTAGTCGTAGTTTTTGTGCCAGAACCGTGTTTCCATTTTTAGATGCCTCCTGTTTCTGTTCAAGTTTGATGGCTTCGTAAAAAGTCCAATATCTGCGTTGCGCTGCATCCCTGCGGAATTTCATCACGCCACCGGCGTGACTGCATTCCTCGGGATTTGCGCGCCTTGATCTTGAACTTTTTACTTTGCCATCTCAAAAGTGATGAATTCGTAAAAAGTCCTGAAACCGTTATAACCGCCAGTCAATAAAATGATAAGTTTCTGATTTTACTTAAACACTTAATCACTTAAAACTTAACACTGCCTGTAAAAAAGCCTTTTTACAGGCTGATCAGAATTGTCAAGTTTATATTCAAGCATTAAAATGATGGCAAATTCCCTTGTTTGAGGTAATTTTCCCAAGAATCATAGGATATCTCCGCCCGGAAATCAACACCGAACTCCGTTCCGCAATGCCAAACAGTTTGACAGCCGTTGGTTTTGCACCCATTTTTAAAGAAAAGCGGCTTTACTTCGATTTTGAACACTTTTTTATAAGGATCGGCCGGCTATATGCGTCATATCGTTACAATGATCCCCGGAGACGGGGTTGGCCCGGAAATTATAGAGGTAGCAAAAACCTGCATTGCCGAAACCGGCGTGGATGTTCAGTGGGATGTGCAGCCCGCCGGGATGACCGCACAGCAAAGCCGGGGCGCCTTGCTGCCCCGGCAGGTCATCGATTCGATCACGGAGAACCGGGTGGCCCTGAAGGGGCCGCTGGAAACCCCGATCGGAAGCGGATACCGAAGCGTAAACGTGCAGCTGCGAAAGGATCTGAATCTGTATGCGTGCGTACGCCCCTGCAGATATTATCCCGGCATCCAAACCCGCATAACGGATCCCGAGGCCATCGACCTGGTCATCATCCGGGAAAACATGGAAGACCTGTATACCGGCATCGAGTTCATGGAAGAATGCGGCGCGGAGACTCCCCTGATCGACTTTTTAAAGCAGCAGCATCAGGGCGCTGATCTTGAGTGTGATACCGGTTTTAGTATCAAGCCGATCTCCAGGCGCGGATCCGAACGGGTTGCCAGGTTCGCATTCGAATATGCCCGGGAGTACGGGAGAAAGCGGATATCGGCCGTGGACAAGGCAAATATCATGAAATACAGCGACGGCATGTTCATGCGCGAGGCCGAAAAGATAAGTGCGGTTTACCCGGACATTGAATTTGAGCATAAGCTGGTGGACAACATGTGCATGCAGCTTGTGCAAAAACCGGAACAATACGAAGTGCTCGTGATGCCCAACCTGTACGGAGATATCCTTTCAGATCTTTGTGCCGGGCTGATCGGCGGACTCGGCGTGGCGCCCGGAGCGAACATGGGAGATTCGTATGCCGTGTTCGAGCCTGTACACGGGACTGCACCGAAATATGCAGGCGCTGACCGCGCCAATCCCACGGCGATTCTGCTTTCATCCGTGCTCATGCTGCATCATCTAAATGAAGGCGCTGCCGCGCAGCGACTTGAAAAAGCCGTGGCAGCGGTCATAAAAGAGGGGATTCACGTGACCCGGGATCTGAAATCCCCGGATGCGGCCGGGCAACCAGCGGGCACGAAGGCCATGGGCAGGGCGGTACGCGATAAAATCCAGTCCCTTTAGGATTTTTCATTCATCTGTCCGGGCACGGTTCCTGGATAACGGTAATAAAACCGCTTTGTTGTCACAGTTTTCCGGTGAGTGCATTGCATTTTTCGGCCGCATGTTTACATTGAAATCAGATTCCATGGTTGGAGGGAAATCGATTCATGACTGTAAAAAAAATCGATCAAGAAGAAGTGAATGAAATGCATGATCGAGAAAAAATAGAAAAATCCCGGGATGTACCGGGTGCATTCGACGAAGAGGACGAAGCGGATACCGCCGGCCTGATGGCCATGTACGAGGAAAGCTTCAAGCCTGTTGAGCCGGGTCAGATCGTCGAAGGCGAGGTCGTCTCCATTGACCGGGACAAGGTTTTGCTCGATATCGGCTATAAGTTCGAAGGCGAGGTTGCCAAAAAAGAGTTTGCTGATATTGACGGGCAGGTGGATCTGCATGTGGGCGACCGCGTGGAGGTTTATTTCGCGACCCGGGATGAGGAGGGTTATCCGATATTATCCAGGCAGGAAGTCCAAACCGAGAAACTGCTCGATCGGATCGGCGAAATCTACGAGTCCGGCGGCACGATCAAGGGCCGGATTTTGTCCCAGGTAAAGGGCGGATTCTTCGTGGATATCGGCATCCGGGCGTTTCTGCCGGCTTCTCAGCTTGATGTCAAGCCTGCCAAGAATGCCGAGGAATGGATCGGAACCGATCATGAGTTCAAGATCCTCCAGTTTGATAAGGCTGAGCGCAACGTGGTGATTTCCAGGCGGGTGCTCATTGAGGCCCGGCGCCGGCAGCAGCAGGAAGAAGCCCTGCAGCGTCTTCAGGTGGATGACGTGGTCACCGGCAGTATCACCAATATCACGGATTACGGGTTGTTCGTGGACCTGGGCGGCGTTACCGGGCTGGTCCACGTGAGCAACCTTTCATGGATCCCTGTGCGCCAGCATCCTTCAAAAATCTATTCCGTGGGCGACGAGGTATCGGTCAAGGTGCTCGATATTGATACCGAGAGCCGGAAGGTTTCGCTGGGAATCAAGCAATTGGCCCCGAATCCGTGGGATACCCTCGAGCAGCAGTACCCCAAGGGCGCCGTCATCGAGGGCAAGGTCAAGAAGGTGACAGACTTCGGAATCTTTGTGGGCATTCTTGAAGGCATCAACGGCCTGGTGCATGTTTCGGACATGTCCTGGACCCAGACCGTCAAACCGTCTGACTATTACCACAAGGGCCAGAACGTGCAGGCCAAAATCCTGGAGATCGACAGGGAAAAGGAGCGGGTGAACCTTGGAATCAAGCAGCTTTATCCCAATCCCTGGGATGAATTGCCGGGCAAATACCCGGCCGGCACCCCGGTTGACGGAAAAATCATTAATATTGCAGATTTTGGCATATTCGTAGAGATCGATGAGGGCATCCAGGGCCTGGTGCACGTATCCGAGCTGCCGCCCGGGGAAGGCGGAAATCCGCTTTCGGAGTTTAATGTGGGCCAGGAGGTCCGGGCCCGCGTGCTGGAGGTCCTGCCCGGGGAAAAGAAAATCCGCCTGAGCATGAAATCCGGGACGGCGGAGAAGTCAAAATCCAAAACCGCACAGAAAACCGGCAAGAGCCAAACCGCCGGATCTGCCGACAGCCCCGGGGCCGGGGGCGCGGACACGGCATTCGGCCAACTGCTGCGGGAAAAGATCCAGGATCAGGACAACGGGGAGCAAGGCGAAGACGAAGATTCGGACTGAGCCCCGAGATTCAGGCTTACCACCCGACCCATGTCTGCAGAACCAGCCCGCAGATTACGGGAACGATCAGGTTGTCATCGATCTGAAACGGCACGAGTTCCAGAAGCCCGGTAAGAACGGCTGCAGTCAGGGCCGCGGGAAAATCCATCCGCGGAAACATCGCCCAGAAAATCAGGCATGCACATATGCATCCCAGGGTGCCTTCCAATGACTTGCCGGAAGACATGCGAATGCGTCCTAATGTCATGCCCAAAAGGGCAGCCGCGGCATCGCCGATGATCATGAAGGACATGACCGTATAGGCCACAGGTTTGTCAAAAAGCACCAGGCAGAGCGCGCCTGCGATAAAAAAATAGGTCCCGCCGGTGATCCGGTGTCTTTCCTGCGGGCGCACGAATGTGCCGAACACACGGAAAAACAGGCCCTGGAGAAAACGGCTTTTCTGTCGGATTTTTTCGCCCGCGACCATGGCCCCGGCCAGCGGAACAAACACGGCTATCGCAGTCGGGCGGGGCAGCCAGACAATGCCAAAGGGGATACACAGGGCCACCAGGTGCAGCAGCTTACGTTTGATTTCAGCGCGGTTCACGGCCTTGTTGTTTTTCTCCTCGGAATGAAAAAAAATAAGCCTGTAAAAAGTCCTTTTTACAGGCAGTGTTAAGTTTTAAGTGATTAAGTGTTTAAGTAAAATCAAAAACTTATATTTTCATTGCCTGGCGGACAGAACATTATTTAGACTTTTTACGAAGCCATCAAAATCGCATGGAAACCATGCGGCCGCCCGGCGGCAAGCAGACGGGATAAAAAAAGCCGGGACCTTTTTACGGTCCCGGCTTTGTCTTTTGCTATCCGGCAGCGATATACGAAATGCGCTTATAAACGCTTTACGTTAATCGCCTGCGGCCCCTTGGGCGAATCCTGTACTTCCAGGGATACCCGTTCCAGTTCATTCAGGGTACGGAAACCGGTACCGTCGATGTTTGAGTAATGCACGAATACATCGCCGTGTTCCTCGGTTTCGATAAAGCCGTAGCCCTTTTTCTCGTTAAACCATTTCACTCGACCTTCCATTGAACTAGCCACCTCCTTTCATCATTGTTCCGTACAAACTTTCAGGTGCTACTTCGGAAGGCTTCGCGCAAGCGATAAGTCTTACCCCGAAATGCTGAACCGAACGTTGTACCATATTCGAATGCAAATCGAATATGTCTTGCTACATTAAAGGGCAAACCGGGCTTTGTCAAATAGAAATCAATGCCGGGACGCAATTTTATTTTTTTCATCCCCATTTTTCCGGGCCTGGCTTCCCCGAAGCTGGCCGCAGGCCGCTGAAATGTCTGTTCCCTTGCTCCAGCGGATGATGGCGGTGTAGTTTTTTTGCAGCAAAACGCTCTGGAAGTCTTCGATGGCATCCGTGTCCGGTCGTTCAAACTGCGAGTCCGGATGGGGGTTGAACGGAATCAGGTTGATTTTGGCCCGCACGGGCCGGAGCAGGCGGGCCAGCCGATAGGCGTCTTTTTGCGAATCATTGACTCCCCGGATCAGGACATACTCAAAAGTGATCTTGTCGCGCGGCGCCAGGGGGTAGCGGGCACATGCATCGATCAGGTTTTCGATGGGAATGTTTTTGTTAATCGGCATGAGCCGGTCCCGGGTGCTGTTGTCCGCGGCATTCAAAGAAATCGCCAGCCGGATCCGGCTATGGCGGGCAAGATCGTCAAACCGGTTTGCCAGCCCGGCAGTGGAAAGCGTCACCCGCCGGGTGGAAAACTGCAGGCCGTACTTGCTGTCGGTGATTACCGACAGGGCGCTGGTTACGTTGTCGAAGTTGGCCAGGGGTTCTCCCATGCCCATAAGCACGATGTTTGAAAGCCGCATGTTATTTTCCGCGGCGTTTTGTGCGACCATGACCTGGCCGAGAATCTCGGCGCGGGTCAGGTTCCGGGTCAGGCCGGTTTTTCCGGTCATGCAGAAGGCGCACCCCATGGCGCATCCGACCTGTGTTGAAATGCAGAGCGTGTAGTGGTCCTTTTCCGGAATCAGTACGGATTCCAAGGTATTGCCGTCATCCAGGCCCAGCAGAAATTTGCAGGTGCCGTCCGCGCCGGTTTCCTTTTGGCACACCGCCGGCAGGGCAATGGTAAAATACGCTTCCAGCAGGCGGCGGGCGTCCTTGGCCAGATCGGTCATTTCCGCAAAGCTTTGGGCCCGGTTGGCATAAATCCAGCGCAATGCCTGGTCGGCGCGGAAGCTGCGCATGCCGTGGCTTTCAAAGAAATCCACCAGCGCCTCCCGGGTCAGGTTCCGGATATCGGGTTTTGATGATATTTTTTGGGGTTGCAGTGTCATCGGTTTGAGTATATTATAAATAGTGCCTGAACGAAAACCGTCTTTTTCGCCAATATCTGTGTCAGGCTCAAATTTTAATCCTCAGAATACTTCGCGTATGCCTGCGGTTAAAATTTTCG
>Ga0182239_1000842_pt1 | contig 10673 bp, 7 predicted proteins | sample hydfrate6_PW_210_FD_132456 | JGI IMG/M metagenome (GOLD analysis project Ga0182239, IMG submission 132456) | Subsurface microbial communities from deep shales in Texas, USA - hydraulic fracturing test 6_PW_210 | ecosystem: Environmental > Aquatic > Deep subsurface > Shale gas/oil reservoir >...
CTTTCAAACGGTCGAGAAAAGTTACAGTGCCTGCTATGGGCGGGGCGGAGATGAGGAAGGGGTCGCCTATTGGGCGGCTTGGCTTGAGGAGCAAACGGCCATCTCGATGAAATCATTGATGCCTTTGCGAATTTCTTCGAAGCGCAATCCCTGTAGGGAGGCCTCAGCAACGAAGACAAGATCAACACCATCTACAACCAGGTTTTTGGAAGAGATGCCGATTCACAGGGGATGGAGTATTATAGCACTAATCTGAAGAACGGTACCATGTCTCAGGGGGCGATAGCCCTCGACATTCTCATCGGGGCGCAGGGCGAGGATCTGCAAGGCATCACCACGCAAGTCTCCAACTGGTATGCAGGTCTTGACCTCGATAAAATCGAGGCCATGGATGAAGAGCATTTTCAGGGCGCTCTCTCGAGCGGCCCCGAGGACTCGCCAGAGGATCTGCTGCATTGTCCACTTATTACCCCGGGGAACCTCTCCCTCCAAATGCTCGAACACACTGATGAGACCGCTTGGTTTCGTACGGAGCTCAACCCGGACACCCCGTATGAGGTTACCATTTACCTCAAAGAAGGAGCAGACTCTCTACGTGTGGGGCGTACAGTTCCTCCCACCAGAATGAGGGAGCGATGAACGGTTATTCCGGTGGGAACGGTGATATTGAAAAGGTAAGTATGTCATTGTCCACTGGCAGATTTGAAGAGGACCTGTTTTGTAGCGTGCAGTTCGATAATGTCGATACAGCACCTCCCACTGTCTACTACGGTGAAACCCCAGAATTGTTTTATTCCATTCTGATCAGTGAAATGGGTCAAGATAATCCTTTGGACGATTATGCTGCCAATTTTACCACAAGTGGCTTTGTCCCCGTGAATGGAACGGACTCCGGCAACATAAAAATCGCCAACGATACGGACTGGTTTGCAGTGCCCCTGGAGGGCGGCCAAAGCTACCAATTTGATGTTATTGGAATAGGTTTACATGATCCCAAAATTTCGCTGTACAGCCAGCGCGGCCAGCTCATAATCCGGGATGATGGTCGTGGCGAAGGTTTTGATGCCCGACTCAAGACCGCGTTTTCCGCCAATGACCTCGGTCAGATTTTCGATTCGGAAATTTTCTACATCGGGGTCAACTCCTGGGCCGGGACAGGAGATCACAGTGTCTCAGGAATGGAGATATGATTTTGGTGGCCACACGCTACGAAGCCCTTCCCTGCTCTAGCAGGAAAGGGCTTCGTACTTTTTAGGCCCGTCACCCAAGTCATCCGCCTGAAACGGATGGCTCCCTTACAACCGCGAACTCGTATCCACGACGACTTTCTCCACTCGCCCTCTGGCATTGAAAAAAAACTCGTGGAAATGGCGCTCTGGGCTATCCCACCGCCATTTTCGGGCTGTGCGAAAAATCTCGGGCATCCGCCCGGCGTCGGAAACCGTGACCATCGCGTGCCGGGTACCTTCAGCCCCTGGGGCAAAGTCAAAGGCTGTGATGGGTGTTTCTTTTGAGCCCGACTGGCGACACAAACGCGCCCACAACTCCTCCTTGCTGAGTCCTGCATATTTCTCGGAAGCGGTGTTCCCCAGAGGATTGCCCCCTAGCACCACCCATCCCAGACAAAGAGCAAGTCCCAAAAGAAGCGCAAGCACCCATATTTTAGGCAAAGGCAACATCCCCGAAATTTTCCGACTGGACACCCATCAAAGTGTTTGCCCCAGGTTGGAAAAGTTCCACGCCAATATCGGTATCAATGCCCCAATTGATGGCACTGAACTTGTCGTCCACCTTGTCCGCGATGGAAACCCCATTGGCTTTTAAGATGGTATTCACCCAAGAGCCACAGTTGCCGAACTGGTAGAACAGGCCATCAACTTCGTGATTCGCCAGCTTGGGATTCAAAGCGTATTTGACCGGGTCACCGTCGAGATACGCATTGTAGGAATCTACCAGATCATCGATAAACGAGTCATACGTTTCATTATCCGGAAGCGGGACCTGGTATTTCTGGTGGTGCCAGCTGTCCTCACCAGACGCCTCGCGAATCGCTTCTTTGTCGCTGGCATCGTTGTGGTAGCCGACCAATTCGGAATAATGGAATAACCCACCACCCTTTTCCGTCCCTCCAATGGTAAACCCGTCCTCGCGTCCGTCACCGTTGAAATCAAAGCAGTCAACAGCCTCAAAATTTTCAGGATCTGAGGGTTCAATCCGCAAAAAATGGTGATTGGCAACCCTGCCCCCCGGCATGGCAAGATCGCGTGCGCCCCAATACACAACGGCATCGTCGCTGCCATCACTGCCGTCGGTCATGGTCACCGCGTTGTTGCCTTGATCCTGCTGGACAAGGTCCATATTGGCGACTTCAACCACACTGTCCGCAAACTGGAGCGTCTCTACATCAAAGAGCTGGTCCGTTCCGTCACGGTCTGCGACGGTATCACTGATTTCCACATGGGTTCCAGTATGACGTTCAATCTCGTAGTCACTGCGTTGGCCTTGGAAAACAGCCACATCGTCCCCTTCTCCGCCCTGGAGCACATCGTCACCGCCTCGGCCTTCGAGCGTATCGTGCCCGAAATCCGCCTCAATCCGATCCTCCAGGTGCGAACCGGTCAATGTATTGTGGTCCTCGGTACCCCAAATCCTGTCCTCTTGATACGCCGCCGCAATCTCTTCCGCGCTCGCTTCGGCGGTAACCCGGTTGGCAATATGCATCGCCGATTCCAGAATCTGCAGATCCTCGCCATCCGCGGCATCCATTATGCGCTGTACGACTTCAACCCTGTCGGTTTCTCCTGAGCGCAACTGCTCGCTGTAAAAGGCTAACCCCTCTGCATCGGCATCACGACCGAAAAGATTCTGGTACACCGTATTGACCAATTCCTCGTTGCTGTATTCCTCACCCGTAATCGGATTTTCATACAAATAATCCTGGGCTTCCTGACTGCTGGCCAACCCCTGGCGCATTTTGCCAGCTCCATCTTCCTGCGCCACTTGGGCCCAATACTCCAATCCCTCCTGATCCGCGGCACGACCGAAAAACGCCAGATACCCCCGCTGCACTGCGAGATGAGCAGTTTGCGACTCCATACATTTCTCCTTTTTTGCTTGCTGCAAGGCCTTTTACCCCCACCCCTCCCCCATTCGTGATTTCTCGCCTTTTCTCAAAGACACCAGGCAATGGTCCCTGATCAGAGGATAGCGCCCCTTGCTGTGGGCACGACTTCAAGACACCCCTCTGGCCGGGCCTGGAATGAGGTTTCGGCCTCGGTGCACCTGATTGTACTACCCGGACATGATCTGCCGACAATGCTCCATTGGCAGCGACAATGGCCCGCGAGCTGTCGCGCTTGGCTATACATTTGGGCTGATGCTGCTCACAGCCCCCCGATCTCTGTAGCAAAGGACTCATCAGAGGCAGCCACTCCCAGGACATCAAGTTGGTGAAGCGAACTCGAAACGGTATCGTCACCAGTTGATATTTCACTCTGAATAGCGAATTCGAAGCTCTCGGTCAGCCCCCCCACTGCAACTTCGAGATCGTACGTTCCGGTTGGCCACCGTTGGACATCGTCAAGGCGGTAGTCAAAGGTCTCAGTCATCCCCCCGGGGACATACAATGGAGCCAGATCCTGCGAATTATGGGCATCGTTTCCCACATAAATGCTCAGTTCCTCAATCACGGCCTCACTTTGATGGTTTGCCACACTGCCGGCAACCGTGAAGGGGTCGCCCTGGACGACATCCGCTGGCTCCTGGACATTGAGGCTCAGTGGTGGGGCTGGTTGCTCTGGCAACGCTGCAACAACCTCGTCTGCGGCGTCCTCGGCCGCGTCAACATCCACTAAGCGCCCCTCGACCACAGACCGGGCCTGCTCAATCTGCTGGGCCCCATACTGCTTGTCGTTGACTTTATTCGTAAAATATTCCGCAACATCTTTTTTATTGGCTAATACGGTCTCGTCTTCGCCCTGGGCTCCGTCCATGACATTTTGAACAATGGTCGAAACGGTCATCTCCCCGGTCTTCAGCTTGTCCACATAAAATTGCAGTCCATCCTGGTCAGCGTCACGTCCAAAAAGGTTCTGATAGATGTTTTCCACCAATTTGCGAGTGCTGTAAGGTTCACCCGTCTGTGGATCGTGGAATACGTACGCCTCGGCCTCTGAGGAATTGGCGAACGCCTCACGTACAGCCGACCAGCCCCGCTCTTCTGCCGCCTGAGTCCAATGGGCAAGCCCTCCCGGATCGGCGGGTCGGCCATAAAACCCTACATAAAACTCCTGTACCATGCCCGCATACTCTGTCGATGCCATACTCGCCTCTCCTTCTGCTCCTGGGCGCAAACCATGTCGCAGCAAGCTCCTCTATGTGCTTGCATTCATTTACTAACCTTATACAAACGATCAACCCCATTGGCAAGTCGCACCACTCCAGAGAACCGAGTATGGGATTTCTCAACCATGGCGGGTAGAGAAGGGAGCCGATTGGCCAAATTTCAAACCAGGCCAAGTACGCTCTCTCCGGATGAACCAGAATTGATCTGGAGTTCGGAGCTGATCAAAGGCGATGGTGAAGTGACAGAGCGCAGGTATCGCTCTCTCGGCCGATATTGAGGGGTGCCCAGCACAAATGAAACTCCGTCCCTGTATTGAGATGAAAAAACGAGCATTTTTCTGGCAAAAGCCCTGGAAGGGGACATCTATGACGATGTCTAAATTCACTTCAAAATGATTTATTTTAAATAGTTAATTCGAATCTGTAATGCTTTTGTTATTCTAAGCCCCAAAATCAGGCTCTTTGTGGTCGAAAAATAAACAACATCAATTAAACAATTGGGTCAGATCACATGACCAAAGTAAAAGCCCCCCTGTCACCGAAGTGACAGGGGGGGATAATACGCTAATTGCTTTTCCATCCCCAAAAAATGGAGATGTAACCACTTATAATAGTGATTAAGCGAAGATGAAGTTCGCGTCGGTAACTTCAGCAGGGTTCACCCCAGTCAGAGTAATCATGTCGAATGCATCATCTGCCGCAGTGGTGATCTCTGTGTCGCCTCCACTGGCAGAGAAGACAAGGTCGTCACTAGAAGTTACACCGAAGGCTGACAGATCCAAAACGTCACCGACAACACTGTTGTTCGCGGTGAAGTTGGCAATGGAGACATCACCGACCGACTCGCCGAAAACAATAGTGTCTCGAGCGGCATCGGTGGAGTCAAGGGTGATGTCCTTGGTGTCCTCGTTGCCGGCGGTAACGATCGCGTCACTGATTTCACCGGAGTCGATCTCCAGTGTGATGCCGCCTTTACCTAGCTCACCCAGAGTCAGGTCACCAGTGATGCTAGAGGCATCAATGGTGGCGACGTCGTCGTCGTTGGCCAAAGCAGAAACCGATACTGCAGTCGTGGTGTCGGTACCCGCGATGGTCAGACTCTCAGCGCCTGTAACATCCAGGTTGTCGATGTTCACAGTAGTGTCATCGATGCCGGAATCGATGGACAGGGTAACGTCTTCGACATCCGCAGTGGTGAGGTTGTAGATGTCTTGCGTGAAGGTGTCCTCAGTGTCATCACCGTTGGTTCCGCCATCCAGTGCAATAGCCAGCGCATCGGCATCACCACTAGCATCATCCAACGCCAGAGAGACGATGCCATCATTGCCACTGTCGAAATCACCGGACAGGAGGACCTCGGAAACGCCGTCGGTCAGACCGGTCACTTCGGTGAGGTCATTGTTCCCCCCGGGGGTGCTGTCGTTAGTGGTTGTGCTGAGTTTCAGAGTGGAGACACCAGAGAGGTTGGAGGCGTCGTAGCTCGCTGTTGCGTCATCAGTAGTCGTGGCGACTTCTACGGTTTCCACGTTGGAAGCATCCACTGATACCCCACTCGCGCTGGAAGCTACGGTTTGAGTGATGGTGTCGTCGCCGTCGCCACCGTTGACAGAGTCAGACGCGTCACCTTCGGCACCAAACTCAAAGGTGTCGTCGCCTGCACCACCGAGGAGAGCCTGATCTGCAGAACCGAGCTTGAAGGTCAGGTTGCCTGTGGCGGCAGAGGCGTCGATATCACCGTTGGTGACTGTGGTATCGGTACCGAGCGTCGCACTGGCGTTACCGTCGATTACGACATCTGCGCCAGTCGTTGCAATCTCATCAACTGCCACTTCGTCGGTGCCGTCAAAGTTAGCTTCGTCGGTGCTCAATGTCAGGTTGACGGTCTCAGCGCTGGTAGCGGTCAGTGAATCCAGCGTAGTGGTTGTTTCACCGCCATCGCTGCCGTCGTTGGTGGAGTTAGCCACGGTCACATTGGCTACATCGCTGCTGGTGACTTCTTTTTGCGTAATGGTCAGCGAATCCAGCGCAGTACTGGAGTCCACCACGAGAGACTCGTCGAGGTAGTTACTGACTGCAACCGTATGGGTATTAGTGGCAGCCACGAACCGGTAGGTCTCAAATGCCCCAGAATCCATATCAGCCGTGTTGTCGCCGTCAGTGGTCATCTCGAGGGTTTCGAGGCTAGACAGCGACAGGCCAGAAGCGAGATTCCCGGTGATAGCCAAAGTGTCGGTGCCTTCACCACCGTCGACGGAATCACTGGCGTCAAGGTTGCCCGCAAAGGTGACTTTGTCATCACCCCCGCCAAGCGCTACTTCGTCATCCCCTGAGCCGACAGTGATGTCATCGTCACCGGAGCCACCCGTAACCGTCAGGTTATTGAGTGAGGCGTTCAGGTCAGTCGTGACACCGCCACTGTTGGAGGATGCATCAACCGTATCCAGCGCAGTCACACCCACGGTTACGTCCAGAGAACCATTGCCCGAGACAGTCAGGGTTTCGACAGCATTGCCAGCACCGGTCACGTCGACAACGTTGGAACCAGTCGCGGCAATCTCCAGGCCTTCGACAACGTTACCGGTATCATTCACGTCATCGATCGTCACGTTCGCGGTCGTTGAGGAGTTGCCGTAGTTCTCGACAGAGAGGGCAACGGAATCCGAAGCGCCGTCAAGCGCGCTATCAACGTACTCCAGGGTTGCGTTCTGAACGCTGTCTTTCAGCGTTACCCCTGTGCTCGCGGCGATGGAAGAAACCGTTCCAGCGTCGGTGCTTTTCTGAACTGTGACTTCCTCAACGCCGGACGCGTTCTGGAGGTTTAGGGTGGCGGCAGCAGTGAACCGGACGTTCACGTTCTCAACATTGCTCAACGAAGCCGAGGGAGAGGAGGCATTCGCGAAGGTAACATTCAGCGTGTCCTCACCAGCACCGCCATCGATTATGTCAACATTCTGGAGAGTATCCACCAGATTGCCGCCGCCAGCAGTATCGGCCTCAGGCTTAGCGTTGAAAATATCGTTATCACTAGTGCCTGTCAGATCATCCGCACTTGCAGTGAGCGTGAAGGTGTCTCCAGTGCTTACACCGGCCTCGTCGGCCATGTCTTGAATGGTGGAATCGGCATCATCAAAGCCGGCCAAAACCGAAGCGTTGTCTGCGCCAACACCGTCAAGCACATCTCGGGCTTCGATGATGTCGTCGTTTTCGTAGGGGACATCACCAAGGTTATCGGTGAAGTACTGGGCCACTTTGACTTTGTTATCGATGGTGGTGGCGTCTTCGTTCTGGGCGCCGTCGATGACGCGCTTGACCACGTCGTCCAGGCTGTATTCACCACTGTCCAGGCGCGGGACATAAAAATCCAGCCCTTCGGAGCCAGCGCTGCGACCGAAGAGGTTTTGGTAGATGTTGTTCACCAACTCAGTGTTACTCAGGGCGTCGCCAGAATCAGGGTCGTTGAAGACGAAGTCCTGAGCCTCGGCTGAATTGGCGAAAGCGGCCTGAACCGCGGAAAAATCGCCGTCAAACAAATCGACGCGACCGGCCCAGTAGTCCAGGCCTTCCATGTCCGCCGGGCGTCCGTAGAAGCCGACGTAAAACTGTTGTACAAGATCGTAATAATCTTGAGCTGCCATTCCTTTCCTCCTTCGAGTTTGTACCAGAAAAACAGGGGACAAAGCGGTTACAAAGTGCGTACCAAAAATCCGGGTATATATGTAAAAACATGCCAAGCCATCTGGCTGACATCGTGATTAGCCATACCCGTGGATCCGACGGGAGTCAATGCACGGGAAAGCAACTTGTTTCCTGCCGGAATCTAGAGGGGGGTACAGGGCCTTGTCAAGCTTTTCCCTCGGCACCTGCCGCTTGCGGGGTTCTGTACGCGCCACAACGTTGCAAGCCCGACTTCCTCCCCTCTTGTCCTTTTCACCGCCAACCCCATTCCCTTTACGCTGGATCTCATTTACACGAGGCAAAGCCGCCACTCTGGGTGAGCGCCTCTACCATGCGGGCCCCGGGGAACTTTGTTATTTCGCCCGGGCACGGACGGGCCTTTGGCCGCGCCCATGTTCCCAAGCACACTGTCCAACCGCAGGAGTAATGTCAAGCCAAATACAGGCTGGAAGCACAAAATGCACGGTTACTTTTCCATTCAGGCCTGAAAATCGATATCAATCCGTTCAAAAAGGATTACAGCACGAGCGCCACTCCTTGTTTGCAGCGCGGTTGCCGCCCCGGACTGATTGACAAAACATCGGCCTCATGCTCAACACAGCGCCTTGTGGGTGGACCGGATCGAAAACCCCGGGCCGGAGACGACAACAGAGGAGCCAGACCATGCCAGAGAACGGAGCCACTCTCAGCCCTGAAGCGATCCTGCAGCGCATCCGGCGCGAAGCCGCCCGGCTGGAACGGTGCCAGCCGGATTCGGAACCCCAAGCCCCTCCCCGCGCTCCGACCTTGCCGCGCTTCAGCACCATTGCCCCAACACCACCTCAGACGTGCCATGTGGCCGACTTCCTCGATCTGCCCCCCGCGGATTTTGTGCGGGCCGCTTATCTGACCCTGCTTGGTCGTGAACCGGATGCCGAAGGGTTGGCGCATTACCAGCCCATGGTCGACGCCGAGCCAACCTCACGCCTGAGTGTTCTGGCCCGAATCGCCCGCTCTGCCGAAGCACGGCAACGTGGCGCCAAAGTGCGCCACCTCTGGCCGTTGACGGGGTTCTTCCTTTTGGGCCGGATCCGGTTCCTCGGCCCAGTGGCTCAATGCCTGGTGGCCCCTTTTTTCAGCCCCTTTCTGGCCCAACTCGCAGCCCGGCCGCGCACCAGGCCCTTCACCGAACTCGATCGACTGGCTGAAGAAGGCAATACTGCCCTGGCCGAAGCCGAGAGCGCTCTCAAAGATTGCCACGCGGGTCAACACCACTTGCGTGACAATGAAATAGAAACCCTCTTTCAAGATGTGGGCGCCCTTGAGGAGGCCCTGAAGGCGCAGGACCAGCGGAGCCTTGGGCAAGTGCAGCGGTTGCGGCGCGACGTAGTCGACGCCCAGCGTCGCCTCCAGATCTTGCTGGAAAGAGCATCAGTGCAACCAGCCCAGAGCCTCCCCCCATCCGAAGAAGGCCACCCGGCCCTGGACGCCCTGTTTATGACCTTTGAAGACGAATTCCGCGGCAGCCGTCAGGAAATCAAGACCGGCCTGAGCGTCTATCTGCCCCTGGTCGAGGCCGTGCGAGCCCAATGCGGCGAAAAGCCGGTCTACGATCTCGGCTGCGGCCGGGGGGAGTGGCTGGAACTGCTCCGGGAATGGGGGATCGAGGGCACCGGAGTGGACCTGAACGCGGTCTGCGTTCGTGAATGCCACGATCACGGCCTCAATGCCTTGCACGCGGAGGCGCTGGCCGCCCTGCGTGACCTCCCGGACGGCACCTTGGCCTGTGTCAGCGCCTTCCACCTCATCGAACATCTGCCCCTGGAAATGCTTATCGCGCTCATGGACGAGGCGCTGCGGGTCCTGGCCCCCGGCGGACTGCTCCTGTTCGAGACCCCGAACCCGCGCAACATCCTGGTCGGCTCCGGTGACTTCTACCGCGACCCAAGCCACCGCAACCCGGTCTGTCCGGACACCCTGGCCTTCATCGGCGAACAGCGCGGTTTTACCCCCTCCAGCATCGCCTTTTTCGATACGGACCGCAGCCGCCTGTTGCCCGCAGCGGAAACGACCTTCGAGACCCTGCAGGACTATATCGACGTCTCCCGCGACTACGCCTGGACAGGATACAAGGCATGCGTATAGCCATCGCCACGGTCCAGACCCCGTTTCTCGAAGGCGGCGCCGAGCTTCACGCCCAGGGCCTCAAGGCGGCTCTCCACCGCGCCGGACATACGGCAGAGATCGTGACCGCCCCTTTCCGATTCGCGCCCTGTCGTGAAGTGCGTCGGAGCATGGACTTGTGGGCCACGGAACGATTCGACCGACTCAACGGCTACGAACCGGACCGGGTCATCTGTCTCCGTTTTCCCGCCTACGGCCTCAGTCATCCCAACAAGGTCGTCTGGCTTTTGCACCAGCACCGGGCGGTCTACGAATTGTGGGATCAGACCCTGGACGCCGCTGCGGCCGAAGAACACGAGGAGCTGAGGGAACTGGGCCGGGAAATACGGCGTTTTGATACCGCTCACCTCAGCGAGGCCAGAGCGATCTTCACCAATTCGGCCACGGTCTCCTCCCGACTCGACTTTTATAATGGTCTGGATTCGACCCCCTTGTACCACCCGCCGCCGCTGGCCGCTGACCTCTACACCGGCGACCCCTTGCCGTTTGTC
>Ga0182239_1000843_pt1 | contig 10671 bp, 6 predicted proteins | sample hydfrate6_PW_210_FD_132456 | JGI IMG/M metagenome (GOLD analysis project Ga0182239, IMG submission 132456) | Subsurface microbial communities from deep shales in Texas, USA - hydraulic fracturing test 6_PW_210 | ecosystem: Environmental > Aquatic > Deep subsurface > Shale gas/oil reservoir >...
TGATAGAATGTTGCTATATTAGGACTGATAATTTATTTCGTGGTTGCTATGAATAATTCAGGACTAATACTTTAAATCATGTAATTTCCAGTGAATTTCACTATTGTTTAAGAAATAATTATCTTTCATATAGTCATAAGCAGTTTTATCCTCATTATCTTTTAACTTAGGATTTGCACCTCCTTGAAGTAATAACTCAATAACTTTAGGATTATCATTAAACATAGCTGCATACATAAGTGGAGTAGCTCCCAAAATATTTCTTTTATTAATATTTGTAGTTTTCTCTAAGAAAAATCTAACAACATCTATTTTATTATTTTTAACTGCATCAAAAAATAGATTATCTAACTCTATTTTATTGTAATCTTCCTTATTAAAAAAGTAATTAATAATCTCTATTTTTTTATCAGAACTTAAAGACATACTTAATAAATCATCTCCATATCTATCTTTAACATTTAAATCAGCACCATTTTCAACTAACAGATTAATTCTATCCATTAAATCCTCTTTATTGTATCGATTTATTAATTTCATTAAAACTGTGTTTCCAATGATATTTCTTGAATTAACATTTGCACCATTTTTTAATAAGTATCTCATTACATTAATGTTTCTATTATAAAGTGCAGCATTCATTAAATATGTTTCTCCATGCTTGTTTCTTGAATTTATATCAAATAACTTATTCTCATTTTCTAAAATATAATGTAAAAATTGTGGATTTTTATTAATTGCAGCATGATGCAAAATGTTATCTTCATATTTACTTTTATAATAAATTAGATTATTATCAAATTTTAAAAAAGTATTTACTACATCGAAATTATTGAATTTAAGAGCTTTTATAAAAGGAGTTTCTTCAAAAAAATCTTTTTCATTAATATTTAAACCCTGCTTAACTAAAAATATTATTACGTCTGGATTAGGATTAGAAGTTGCTGCGATGTGTAGTATTGTTTCTGTTCCTTTTTTATCATTTAAGTTAGCACCATTTTTCGATAAAAACTTCATTATATTTAAATTACTATTATATGCGGATGATAGTATAGGTGTCATACCTGAATTGCTTTCAGCATTTATATCAGCACCATTATTTAGTAATAATTTTATTATATTTAAATTTTTATTCGTTGTTGAAGCTATCATCAATGGTGTTACTCCATATTTAGATTTAAATGATATTCTACCACCTTTATTAATTAAATAATCCATAACTTTATAATCATCATTATATGCTGCATAATATAAATAGTTAGCTTCATATTCGCCAAGTTTACTATTTATCTGATTTGAAAAAAGAATGATATCTTCTACATCTTCTAAACTTCCGTTTTTTAATATATCAATGACCATTTCATCCTGAGCATACACCTGAAATGAAACTAAAATCACAAAAAATAATGATATAATAACAAATTTTTTTATTCTATTTTTCAATTATCTCTTCTCCTTTTTTTACTTATTAAAATATTATATTTTAAAAATCAAATTTAAATTTTCATTATTTATCTAAAAAATTAACTTCTCCAATTTCTATATCCACCTGGCTGTTATTCGAATCATCTATATAATAACTAATTGATACAGGAATTCTATATGGTCTTTGATATTTCTTGAATTCCCATCCGTATTCTAATGTAAGCTGAGCTACCCGGTCCATAGATTCATATCCAGAAGATTTTATGATTTCTATATTTTTAACACTTCCAGCTGCTGAAACATAGACCATTAAATGAACGGTACCTTCAGATTGACTATCCACTAAATCCCTTGGAAAAGTAGGAGTTTCTATCAATCCTATTAAATCACCTGATGTTGGGGGTGGAGGAGGTGAAATATCTTCATCTGATTTATTTTTTATATTTTTAAATGAAAAATCAATTGAATATCCATCTTCTTTAAAATTTAATATCCACTTATATTCTTGAGATAAATTTTCGTTATGACCTGAAATGTGAACTTCATATTGATTTTTATTTAGGTTTTTTACTTCAATTTTATCAAGTATAATTTCATCATTTTCTTGAATATTCCTAGAAATTAAACTGACTAAGTTTTCATCAATATTATCCTCATTAAAAGCCTTAACATTTGAAAATCCGATTAAATTGACCAGCAAAATTAGAGATATAAATATACTTAAAAAAATAACATTTTTACTTCTCATACAATCTCCTCTTTAAAAGTCTAATTTATAACTATAAAACTCTATGAATTTTAAATCTGCTAAAGTTAAAAGATGAAATTACTCTTTTACAATATTAGTCACTAAATCTTCTAACGATTTGTGTTTTAAAACATACTGATTTAATCCACCTCTGGGCTCATATCCTAAATAACCTTCTTTAAAGGCTTTCTGCAGATAATCATCAATCATATGTGGCTGCATTAGAAATAGTTTATAAAACTCTGCCTTTTCTTTGATGTGTTCAACCGAAGGATTGAGTATGTTAAATCTTTTCGCTTTCTCAAACCCTGCAGCATATTCAGAGTATAAAGCATAAACAAATGCTAATAATGGTGGTTTAGAAAAATGTATCTTGACCTCTCTTTTGTTTTGTGATGCAAGACCAAAATCCACTAAAGCTTTTGCTATTGACCTGGAAGTTTTGCTTATTGTAGATTCAGCATAATCGAAATATTGGTTGATAAAATGACTTATATTATCCCGTTTAATAATGTAATCACCTTCTGCATTTAATCTAGGATAAATGAAATCAACAACTGTTTTCTTAAATATTAGCTCTTCATGGGAATAATGAAAGTACATCAAAAATCTATTCACTTCCACATCTTGCAAATCAATTAACTTAACTATGTTGCTGTTAATTTTTTTATTTTCATCATATAAATATCTATTGGTAATATGACTCCAACATTTATCTCTAGATGATTTTGAAAACTTATTTATCTCGAATTTTTCTTTAAGTTCTTTAACTATTTCTATTTCTTTTGCTAATCGCAAAGCTTCCATTCCTTCTTCAATATAGGTACTGTTAGTTATTGATTTGTAATTCAATAAAGAACCTCCTTTCATGTTATCTTCTTTATAATCTTTTCAATCTCTGGTATTGAAAGTCCTTCATTAGATGAGTCTTTTGTTTGAATTAATACACCATTTGGTCCTCCACCTTCATCAAGTGGTAAAATACCATTTTCGTAATACCATTTTTCTTTTTTCTGCCATCTATCTTTATAAATTGGGTCAGTTAACATTCCACAATGCTCCCAATAATATATTTGGCCTGTGTCATCATCCATAATTGTAAAATCAGGTATTCTCATAATTCCATCCATTTTCAATTCTTTTTCATAGATAGGCTCTAAACCACTTTCAAGTAATTTTTCATAAATAATTAGTTCTGACTTGGACCTTAATAAAGTATTATCACTAGCACAATGTATCAGGTATTCTTCTAAAAATTTACCATTAATATTTTTTAAAGAAGGTTTTTTAAATAAATTTGTGACTCTAGATAATATTTCAGAGTGAACATCTGAACTATACTCCTTTAAATCCAAAATGTTTTCACCTTGATAAATAATAACAACTCTATCCTTTTGTCTTGTTAAAGCAGTGTAAATTAACTCCCTAGAAAGTATGAAACTTGTTTTAGGCAATATTATAAATGTTTTTTCAAATTCACTCCCTTGAGATTTATGAATTGTTATCGCATATGCCAATTCTAAAAGAGAATCACCTTCTTCAGTAAAATCACTTGAATAAAATGTATATTTGTAACCTTTTTGTGAACTAAATTCTACTTTTGTGTATTTAGGTTGACCTTTAAATTTTGCCTTTCGAGATTTGAACTGTCCAACAACATAACCCATTTCACCATTAGAAATATAATTTAAACCATCATTAGGATATACTCTTTTTTCATGAACAGGATGATTTCTAATATTCATTACTTTATCTCCATAAACAATTTCTTGGTTTCCTAAAGGTCTAGGAATTCTTGGAGGATACTTGCTTTTCAATCCTTTAGCATATTCTAATTTATCTTTTCTGAATAACTGATGAATAAATCTATTTATAGAGTCAGTACCATGTTCTTTGCCTCTAACAGGGCTTAAAATCTGCCAATCATCAAGACCATTAATTGTGGGTTCTTGTTTGAAATACTTATCCTTCCCGCTATCATTAAAAAATTTACCATCATTAGAACCCAAACTCTTATTAAAACCTTCAACATCATTTATATCAGTTAATTCTAACTCATCGACTAAAACATCTGTTAAAATAGATTCAAATTCTTTATCACTTTTCCATGAATTTATAGTTAAATTTTCAAAATCTTTGTTAAGCATTAAATCTTGAAAAATTAAATCATCTCCACTATCCAATTCAGTTCCACTAAACCACTTTGCTAAAGTCATATCACTTCTATTTTTATCACCTTTTTGTCTTCTATTTATTGTTAATTCAGCATAAGACTTACCCACCTTGGGAAATTGAAATTCTAAATTATCTGTTTTTAAATAATCTACAATATCAACAAAAGGTCTTCCCGGTCCAATTGGTGGTAACTGTCTATAATCTCCAACTAATATTAATCTTTTTACACCTTTTAGAGAATCTATTAGTGCTGCTAACATTCTTTCAGTTAACATAGATGCTTCATCAATAATAACAGTTCCATATTTTGAACATTTCTCACTATCTGATAATACATAATCCATTATTACTGAATCATATCGATTATATTTATACAAAAACTGAGCCAGAGTTAAAGCATGTATATCAATTTTTTCTGCAGTTTCTTCCATTCTCATTCTAGCTTTACCCGTAGGAGCTAAAAATAATATGCCGTCTTTTTTAATTTCATCTTGACTGCATAGAATAGATAATATAGTAGTTTTTCCAGTCCCTGCTGAACCAGTTAAAACTGAAAATCTTGATTGAGATAATTCTTTTAGAGCAGCTGCTTTTTCTTGTCTAGCTCTTTCTTCTCTTTCTTTCTCTTTTAAATCACTGTCCTCATCTTCAAATTCTTCATCTAATAATTTGCGCCAGTCAATATTGATTTGATGACGGTTTCCATTTTTTCTTTTTCTAATAGTACTTTCAATTAATTCTCCCATTTCCTTTAAACTTGATAATTGATATCCAACTTCTCCATCTTTGAATTCTACTTTCTCAATAACTCCCTTAAATTCATCTTCACATATCTCGTATATATCAGCAGCAACCTCACATTCAGGTATTAAAGGAAGTTCCTTTATTCTGCTTATTAATTCACTTCTCGAAAGTAATGTATGACCACCATTAGTTGCCTTTGATAATTCATAAAAAGTCAGAGCTCTGACTCTTCTTTCATCTAAAGGCCCATTTATATCAACATTTAGGGGTAACAACTCTCTCTCATTACTCTTGCTGGAAAACATTCCTAAATCAATTGTCCAAAAACTTATTGAGTCCTCAAGTTTTGTGCTTTCCTCATAAATCAAATAAGGATTCCTTAATATATCTCTATCAGATAAATTTATATCTTTATCATCACGATTGGTTTCATCAATAAAATTCTTGACTTGCTCAATGTTAATATCAAATCTGCTAATCAATTGTAATAATTTAATACGATTAGAACTAGAATTATTTTTGTGATATTTCCACCTTTTTTTCATCATATCTGTAATTGTATTAGATAAAGGATTTGGCAAAACAGATTCAGGATTCTCAAATAATTTGTCTACCAATTCCCAAGCATCTGCTTTTATTGAATTATCAATAATTTCTCTAGCTACAAAATGTCCTTTTTTTATACCAAAAGCAGTTAAAACAGAACCTAAACCTGGATAATCACCTCTTAATTTTTCCAATTCATTAATTCTATCATGAACCCACTTAATTTGTTTTGTCCACTCTTTATTACCCAATTTTAATTGTTGAATTTCTTCTAATTTTTTTTCACATTCTAACAAAGTTCTGATAGCTGTATCATTAGATACATGTTCTGTTGCATAAGAAAATTCTATTTGTTTATCTGCAGGAGTAATTACTGCTATACTAGAAGGGTCAAACTCACTATTTTCGTCTGAATACTCTAAAGCTTCATAATATGGTAATATAAAACCATTATCATATTCGGGTCTTATGCTATGCTGAATCATATGCTCCCATAACATAGACCTTAATCCACCCTTTGCAGAATAATCATATTCAATTCCATCACTGATATGTTTAACTCTACCAACACCGATTAATATTCTGCCTGGACTTTCAACAAATGGTACATCTTTAGCATAAAAAAAGCATAATGATTTTTTGACTTCTAAGTGTTGAAAAAAAGTATCTAACATAGTTTTTTGATTAGACTGTTCTTGTAACCAGTTAGTTTTAAAATTCAAATCAGGTTCAATTGATAAATCTAAATCCAAATCATATGATTCTGCTAATTCTTTTGCTTCATCTCTCTGCATCCATAAAAAAGGAATAGCTGCTGCACTATATGATGGATATCTTATATCAGTACCTTTGAAATGACTATATTGTTCATTTTTATATTCCGTATATGGATGATTCTTAACTAAATCAAAAGAATAATTACACATAAATGTTCCTCTTTCATTCACACAACAGGGATATTTTTCTCTCTTAAGATTTTTTATGCTTTCTCCTGCATGTTTTTCTTCCATTTCATCATCTCGATGAAGGGCACAATTCTTCAATACTAAACATGAATTGTTTTGCTTTGGATTATTACATATTGTTCCATCCCAACCATTATCATGCCATGGTACTCTTATTGAAACATGTTTTAAAGGATAATTTGGATTTTTCTTCATCAATGAACCTCCTCCAAAAAAATCTTAGTAAATTCTATTTCTTTTTCAAACTGTTATAAATATCAACTAACAGCAGGTCCAAAACCTTATCTCTAAATTCTTCATCATTTAATATTCTTCCGTAGAATTCAGTGTTTTCAGTATAAGATTCTACAACAGTATCTTTAAACTCATTCTTTACTGCAAATCTAAAGTCATCAAGACTGTTTGCTTGAGCTCGTTTTTTAAGATTGTCATTGCCTTTTAACTTATTACTTACCTGTTCTAAAGCAACTTTTGCTGATTCTGAGAAATCAGTCTGAAATCTTTCATTCAATCTCTGAATTATTACACTTAAATGTTCTTTTTCTTCAGTATGATAGCCCCCACCATCAACTCGAATACTTAAATCAGTATTTTCACCAATTAAACTAATATCTTCTTCTCTTGATTCCATTTCAAAATACTCTAAAAATACTTTATCTGAAATATCTACTTTACCTGGTTTTTCAATATTAATTCTTTTAAGCAAGAATCTCAAATAAATATTTAACTTATGCAGGTCCGCATCTTTAATTGGGTGAACCTGAAGAACAAGATTGTAGATGCTTATATATTTTTTTATTTTACCTCTAAATTCCATCTTTTCTTCCTGAGTTAATTCTTTTAATCTGTCTTCTGAATGAGATAAAGCATTATCGCCAGCTGCAATAATTTCTGATTTATTATCATTGTCATAATATGCTTCTGCAAATGCTTCTACATCATCAATACTAATCATCATTGAGTCCATAATTTCATCATAAAGTGAATACATCTCATTTGGGTCAATATTATCTGAATCCAGTCTTGTGACCTCATAATATGGTTCAAACGCTTTTCTGATATCCTCACCATCATTGGCAAAATCCAGTACGAAAGTGTCTTCTTTGATTCCCTTATATGTTCTATTTAATCTGGATAGAGTCTGAACAGCATTTACCCCCCTTAATCTCTTATCTACAAACATAGTATGCAGTTTTGGCTGGTCAAATCCTGTCTGAAACTTATTTGCAACAAGTAATATCTGATAATCATCTTTATCAAATTCCTTAGCTGTTTCTGATTCGGGTATGCCGTTATTCATCTTGTATTCAGTAAATTCTTGTCCGTCATCTTTAACGGTTCCTGAAAAGGCTACAAGTGTCTGTAAGTCAGTATAACCTTTCTCTCTGATATATTTATCAAAAGCTAACTTGTATCTTACAGCATGGAGTCTTGAAGGTGTGACAAGCATTGCCTTAGCTTCTCCACCCATTTTGTGCATGGTCTTATCCCTAAAATGCTCCACCATTATCTCTGTTTTCTGGGAGATGTTTGTTGGATGAAGGCTAACATATTTAGCAATTTCTTTTGAAGTCCTTGATTTATCAAATTCAGGGTCCTCCTTAATTTTTTTGTTTACTTTATAATATGTCTTATATGTCATGTAATTTTCCAGTACATCAAGAATAAAACCTTCTTCAATTGCCTGACGCATGGAATAGACATGGAATGGTTCTTTTCTTCCATCTTCAGTCTTAGTACCGAATAGTTCTAGAGTTGAAGACTTTGGAGTAGCTGTAAAGCCAAAGAAACTGATTGTATCTAAACTCTGTACTCTCATCAGCTCATCGTTGATTTTATCCTCAACATCTTTAGTATTCATTTCTGCCTGTCTATCCAGCTCAGCTGCTTCTTCTAGTGATAGAGATTCCTTTAAAGCAAGTATCTGCTTACCGCTGGTTGATGAGTGTGCTTCATCTATCAGGATAGCATAGTTTTTGTCTTTTGTATCGGTAACCTTATCAAGGATAAAAGGAAACTTCTGGATGGTACTGATTATTATATTGGTATCATTATTAATTTCATCAGCCAACTGGTTTGAGTCCTTATCTATTTTTGCTACAACACCCAGCTTGTGGTCTATCTGATAAATTGTATCCTGCAGCTGCTGGTCTAAAGAAACTCTATCAGTAACAACAATCACGCTGTTAAAGATTGGCTTATTTTCTTCATCATGCAGACTGGACAATCTGTGCGCCAGCCAGGTGATAGAATATGTTTTACCACTACCGGCACTGTGTTGAACAAGATATTTCTGACCGGCTTTATTATCTTTTGCATCTGCCAGAATTTTAGTGACTACATCTAATTGATGAAATCTGGGAAAGATTAATTTTTCATCACGATGTACATTACCCTGTTCATCAACATCTTCTTCAACATCAACAAAGACAAATTTCTGAAGTATCTCTAAAAGCTGGTCCTTCTTAAGTATCTTCTCCCAGAGATAATGAGTCTTTAGCTTTCCTTCCACTTCTGGATTGCCAGCTCTTTTAGACTTACCTTTTCCCTTACCCTGGTTAAATGGTAAAAAGAAAGTGTCTTCATCATTAAGTTCAGTTGTCATGTAAATTTCATCTTTATCAACAGCAAAGTTGACTATTGAACGCTGCTTAAATCTAAATAATTTGTGATTTGGTGAGCGAGTATATTTATACTGATTGATAGCATTTTTATAATTCTGACCTGTATCCTGATTTTTAAGTTCCATAGTAATAATAGGAAGACCATTTAAAAATACCACCAGGTCTATACGCTTATCATCATAGTAGTTTAATTCTTCAATTACTGAAAAGATATTTTGATTATATTTTTTATTTAATTTTTCGTTAAATTCTGTAGGAGGTTTAAAGTAAGCAAATTTAAGCTGATAGCCATAATCTTTAATACCATGTTTTAAAACATCAATCATGCTTCTTCTGGCCAACTCTTCATTTAACCTTTTTATTATTTTCTGCTTGTATTCTGCACCGTAAATATCTTTTAAAGCAGTCATTGTTTTTTCCTGAGTAGCTTCTAAAAACTCAAAGAGCATTACTTTATCTAAAGCAAAATATTTATCATAATTAACATTAGAACTTTCAACATAGCAATTTTCTCCAATTAGATATCCTTTAATTAACTTCTGAAAGCTCTTTTCTTTCAGCTTCTCTGGAGTTATTGTGCTCAGCAATTTTTTTACCTCCTTCTAGTTCATAATCTCTTAAATCTATCTTCCCAGTAACAGCTTCAAATATCAATGATTTTTTATATTCCTTATATTTATCTATTGATTTTTTTGTTTTTTGGATTAAATTATTAATATCCAATAATTTTTTAGATAGATATTTACATATTCTATCTTCAATAAATTTATTTAATGGACTAACAATAGTCAAATTCATTAATTCAGTTTGGTTAAAAGACTTATTAACTTGTGTTTTGGAACTACCGAAGTAATCTAAATTCTTTAAATTATTTAAAACATATCTATAAAATAATGAATTATACTTCGATAAATCGAATCTCAATCTTAACAAAAATGAAACGTGTATATAATAGCCATCTAAATCAAAATATGCAGTCTTACCAACATGGTCTGAACTTCCATTCCTCCAATTAAACAATAAATCTCCTTTTTTTAATTTATACTCTTTAATTTCATTTTTTTCCATATTCACATAACCAGTTTTATTAAATATTAATTTCCCACTCTTTGTCACATTATACAATGAAATTATTTTAAATCCTTTAGTTTCTCCTTCTTCTAATGCAGTAGCTAATCCATATTTTATATCTGAAATATATTTTAATTTGATTTGATTAAAGTAACTTGGTATCTCACCTATCCATTCAACCCCACTATCTTTCATCTCAATCTCATCAACTAATTCTCCATCTTCATTAATGTATTTATCTCCTAATTTACCCTTAGTTACAGCTTCAGTTATAACTGATTTTTTATATTTTTCTAGGTGGTCTATAAGTTTCTCTTTTTTATTTTGTTATCTATCAAATTAATACATTAGAAAATAATAAATATTAATCAAA
>Ga0182239_1000844_pt1 | contig 10670 bp, 10 predicted proteins | sample hydfrate6_PW_210_FD_132456 | JGI IMG/M metagenome (GOLD analysis project Ga0182239, IMG submission 132456) | Subsurface microbial communities from deep shales in Texas, USA - hydraulic fracturing test 6_PW_210 | ecosystem: Environmental > Aquatic > Deep subsurface > Shale gas/oil reservoir >...
CCCAGCGCAGCACTTACACATACAAGCAGTATCAACACGGCCTTGCGCCGCCACAGCGGACTCCATTTCGATATACACATCATGGAGAAAACTCCTGTACAGAACCGTTTCCAAGGATAAATTCGGCAGGATCTTCTTCGAGCCGGGCGGTAATACGTCTAAGATTGCCCATGGTGGCGCGCAGCTCCCGCATTACGGGTTCAAGCTCTCCGATCCCCTGCAATCCGCGTTTTATGGAGGCGTCGTTGGAATCAAGCAATACCTCCACCTTCTCCACCACACGTTTCAAGCCGGCCATGCTTTGACGCCCGGTGTCGAGCATGGGCCTGCCATCTTCATCCAGCGCTGTTTGCATACTTACGCCAACATCAGTAAAATCGCTGAAGGTCTGCTCTGCTTTAAGGGCGGCGCGGTCAATGGAAGCGAGCGTCGTGGCAAGCTGCTCTCCCTGTCCCACGAGGTTCTGACTCAAAACTTCAAAATTGGCAATTACAGAGCTTATTCTGTCCACATTCTCCCCGGAGAGCAACCGGTTCATCCGGGTGAGCAGGAGAACGACTTTCTCCACCATATCCTCTCCTCCCGTCAGCAAGGCACTTAGAGACGAGGGTTCCGCCTGTATATCTGCAGGATTCTCAGCGCTGCTGCGCAGCAAAGGGCTCTGTGGAGATCCCCCACTGAGTTGAATACTCATGCTCCCGGTAATGTTGGCAAGAGTCAGGGAGGCGGTGGTATCTTCCTTGACAGGGATGTCGCTGTAAACCCGGATAGCGGCACGCACCCTGCGGGGGTCTTCAGGGCTGAGCCCCAGCTTTACCACATCTCCCACCTTGATGCCGTTGTACAGGACTGCATTGCCCTCGGCCAGACCGCTGACCGCTTGATCAAAGCAGACTACATAGGGGGTGTATTCCCGGTCCGTCTGTGCGTCTGAAAGCCACAGGGCAAATACCAATGCCGCGGCCGAGCACAGCACCACAAACAAACCGATCAGAACATGATGTGCTTTGGGTTCCATCTTTAATCCTTTGGCGGCGCAGCGGCAGCCTGGGCTGCGCGTCCACGCGGGCCGTGAAAATACTCCTGAATCCACTCATCTTCAGTAGCTGCGACCTCATCCAGGCTTGCAGCCACCAGCACCTTGCGCCGCGCCAGCACCGCGACGCGATCGCAGATACTGTAGAGGGTATCGAGATCGTGGGTGACGATAAACACGCTGATCCCCAGAGCGTCGCGCAGGGTAAGAATCAGCTGATCAAACGCGGCCGCTCCAATGGGATCAAGACCGGCGGTGGGTTCATCCAGAAACAGCACCTCCGGGTCAAGAGCGAGGGCGCGCGCGAGGGCGGCGCGTTTTACCATGCCGCCGGATAATTCCGCCGGATACTTAAGCGCGGCTTCGGGCGGCAGCCCTGCAAGAGCAAGCTTCAGGCGCCCGAGATGCTGCGCTTCCTCGCGTGGCAGACCCGCATGTTCAATAAGGGGCAGGGCTGCATTTTCCTGCAGATTGAGGGAACTGAATAACGCTCCGCCCTGAAACAGCATGCCGAAGCGGCGTTCAACAAGGGAACGCTCTGCGCTGGAGAGCTGCTGCATATCCTCGCCGAACACCTTAACGGTCCCCCCGCTGGGGCGCAGGAGTCCCACAATACTCCGCAGCAGAACGGATTTGCCCGTACCGGACCCCCCGACCACGGCGAGGATCTCACCGGGGTAAAGATCGAGATCCAGCCCCTCGTGCACCACATGGGCACCAAAGCGGTTCTCCAGAGCGCGCACCTGGATGATTGCGTTACTCTCTGCACCTGCTGTTGTATGTGCTTGCGGCATTACCACCCCATCTGCATAAAAAACAATGCGGCAATGGCATCAAGTAAAATCACTATGAAGATCGATTGTACCACACTGGAGGTGGTATGCTCTCCCACCGACTGGGCACTGCCACTGACCTTGAACCCTTCCAGACATCCGATAACCCCGATCACATACGCAAATACGGGGGCCTTTACCATCCCCACGATGAAGTGGTTGATGGCGATATCGCGCTTTACAATACTTATGAACTGAAACAGGGAGATATCCAGAGACGTAACACATACCAGCGCGCCCCCCGCGATCCCGCTGAACATGCCGATAAAGGCAAGAATCGGCAACGTGACCAGCATGGCCGTCACCCGGGGCAGGACGAGCACTTCAACCGGATCGAGCCCCAGGATGCGGAGCGCATCAATCTCTTCATTGGCCTTCATGGAGCCGATCTGGGCGGTAAACGCACTCGCGGTGCGCCCGGCCATGAGGATAGCGGCAAGGAGCACGCCGAACTCGCGCAGGAATGCAAACGCCACCAGATTAACCGTATAGATGGTGGCACCGAAATCGCGCAGCACCGTCGCCCCCAGAAATCCTACCACCGCCCCCACCAGAAAGGTGAGGAGCGCCACAATGGGGACTGCGTCGGGTCCGGTCTGCTGAATATGTGCCACCATGGAGGTGATGCGCCAGGAACGGGGACGTGCAAAGGTGGTAACCAGGGTAACCAGCGTAAGACCGACAAACCCGAATAATTGCCACTGCTGGCGCCACACCGCCTCGGTACGCTCTCCAATGCTGGCGAGAAACAAACGCAACACGGAGACCTTTGAGCTTGGGGGCTCAAGAGGGTTGGCCATAGTTGCAGCCACAGTTTTAAGGAGGCGGACCCGCTCCTGCGGCAGCTGTGCAAGCGTATCGGATTTATCATCCAGCCAGTCGAGCCCGAGAAATTCAAGCAACAGCGAGGCCCCGGCGGTATCCAGAGAGGTTATCCCCTGAATTTCAAGGGTGTACATATCAGTCCAGGAAGTCGTAGTGGCAGAATCGCTTCCCAGAGGCAGCCATCCCTTTAGCTCCGCAGTCTCAGCACGCAACTGCTGATAGTGCTGCAGCACCCACGCCCCGCTGAGGATCAGGCAATTCCCTTCTATTTTAGCACTGCCGGGCTCTAACCCCATCCCGATTCCCTGTCTGGCTTAACACACTGGTAGAAAGGCTATTTCGTGTATTTCATCCGGCTACAATCTGCTTCTTAAAGCAGCATAACAAATTTTTATTGATACAGGGGCAGTTGTATCGGTGTCAATATTTTTCAACTGGGCCTCATTCTTGTTGATGGGGTTAAATGCTGGAGAGCTTTGCCCTTCTGCATCAATTTGCTATTGTGTAATATAGATTCATGCAGGCAACATAAAACTGACCCACGGAGGATAGCATGCAAGACGAACTGAGAGTTGCTCTTTGTGGTGCAGCAGATGGGGCACCGCCTCGCGGATGAAACCCACGGTGACAGCTATGTCATGGTGCGGGAGCTCAATGAAGCTCTCCATCAGGCCAGAACCAAGGTTAGTGCGCTGGAAAAACAGATGCCTGACAGCCCTTAACGGGACGACATTGCATGCATAACGCGAAGGAGCAGGGTATCCTTGTATCGCGTTTCTTCCGCTTTGTCGCCACAATCGCTGCCATTTCATATTTATGCGATTTTCTTTTCGGGCAAGGATTCCACCCATGTCTCTGCGTTATAAAACATTACACCTTTCCAGCGTCACTGGCTCAACAAGAGGAAATCTTTCCTTCGTGGGCAGTGTAACCGGCGCAATCCTGATGTTTCTGCTCCTTGCGAGCGGGATAGCTACTGCCGCCCCTTTCCCGCAGGATAAACTTCCCCAGCGTATTGTTCTGGGGTGTGGTGCTGGTACTGGCGATTGCTGCGCTGGGGCTGGGGCTGCTTCAGTGCAGGTGAACTCTGGCGTACTCTCCCGCGCAGAGCACAAAACGCAAAAACCCAAGCCACGGACAGCGAGAAGCAGAGCCGCAGCGGAAAGGACAGCTGAATGGAACAACTGGATCAGATTACGCGCACCATTGCCCTGAGCATGGGGGCGGCATGGGCGAGTGGCATCAATCTGTACGCCACCATTCTGGTGCTGGGGATAATGGGTAATTCCGGCACCATTGTGTTGCCTGAAACTCTGCAGATTGTGCAGGAACCTCTGGTTATCTGGGCGAGCGCATTCATGTATGCGGTGGAATTCTTTGCCGACAAAATACCCGGGGTTGATTCCGGCTGGGACAGTATCCACACCTTTATCCGGATTCCGGCCGGAGCGGCCCTCGCCGTAGCTGCGGTGGGGGATGTGAATCCGGCTGTGGCGCTGGCGGCGGCGCTGGTGGGAGGTTCCCTCACCATCGCAACCCATGCGGGGAAGAGCGGTTCGCGCCTGCTTATCAACACCTCACCCGAACCGGTGAGCAACTGGGGCGCCTCTATCGGTGAGGATCTCGCCGTAGTGGGTGGGCTGTGGGTCGCCCTCACCCACCCGGCGCTATTCCTGCTCGGGCTGGTGGTGTTTATTCTGCTTTTGATCTGGCTTCTGCCCAAAATATGGTATCTGATCAAGCGCATACTCACCTCGATCCGGACACGCTTCGGGCGTCGCCCTCCTGCGGGCCCACTCAGTGAAGGAGTCACAGATATTCCGGGGCGCAGAATTGGAGAGACGGAAATACTGGAGGCAGAAATACGGGAAGCAGAGATTGTTACTCAAGAGGGGGAACACAAAAATGGATAACTTCATGCGTCGCTTTATCGCCACAGGCCTGTGTATAGGGCTGATTTTATTTTTTGGCGCCATCAGCAATAACAGCTGGGAGCGTGCCATCGCCCTTGCGGTTATCGGCGGCTTCCTGTTTGGAGCGCTGGTGGCGCAAATATGGGCAGCGCTGGAGTATTACAAGTCACAGCGCAAAAACAGGTAAACAACAAATCTGCATTGCCTTATTCAACATCTGCTTCGGATGAAATGGATATGGGGATGGCGATCCACATACTCCCCTTATCCGGATCATTGTGGTCAAACAGACATCCGCTGATCCGCGCGGGGATAACGGAACCACTGCGGGAGCGCAGCGCGAGTTCATTGGTGAAGATATTGCCACCTTTGAAGACGGAAGCAGACTCCCGTGCGACCCGGGTATAGTCCTCTTCAGAGGCACACAGATCACGCGTTGGCATCCCCTTTACTTCACTGGGGGCATACCCGGTAAGAGCGCAGAAGGTTCGGTTGCAGTCGGTAATGGTGCGTTTACGCACCAGGGCGATCCCCATCAGAGGGCTGTCAAAAAACGCCTGTACATAGTTCAGATTCTGCTGCAACTTGACTTCTTTTTCGCTCAGACGATCGCGCGTGGCCTGGAGCTTTTCTACGTTGTGACTCAACTCCTGTTTCTGCGCTTCAACGGTTGCGAGGCTCTGCTGAATCAGGGTACTCATCCGGGTGTGACTGGATACCAGACGCTCAATTTCGCGAATGCTGCTGTGGTTGAATTCCGGTGCGCGAAAATCCAGGTGCGCAATCGCTTCACTGTTGGCTGCAACCAAAGCAATAGGCTCTGCGAGTTTCTGCGCCATCCTGCGTGTCGCTAACAGAACCAACCCCAGCACCACAAACATCACTGCGAGCATGTAACCTGCAACCGCGTACCAGGCCGGGGCGAATTCATGCCGTGGGGCAAACATCGCGATCCAGAAACGCTTATTATCCCCGAGTTGAAACGGACTGATCTTGCCGTACCAATCCTGTCCTGCGGCAGAAAAGCGGTATAGTGCATTCAGCGGGCGCGCATCCTTGTTCCAGCGCGCCAATGCCTGCTCAACCACAAGATTACCTAATTCTCCCACCGTTTTCATCCCGGCGTCAGCTGAAGATTTATGCGCATAAACATCTGCAGGCGGATAACCGATGATATACTGATTCTCGGTCATAACCAGCATGAATCCATCAGTGCCAATCCGGTGAGTAGTGGTAAATTCGCTGATATCGCGCAACATCACATCCAACCCAAGCACGATACTCCTTCCATCGTCCCTCTCCACCCGCGTAGAGAGGGTTATCCCCATATCCCTGGTGGTAAAGAGTTCGTAGGGTGAAGTCCAGCACAATGTTTCCGGTTGCGCGGTCTGCATGGCGGCTTGAAACCAGGGACGCCGGCGGTGATCGTAATCCAGCTTTTCCGTATAGGAGCGAAGGATTGTCCCATCCGGGGCGTAGTGGATAAAATGCTGCATATTCCCGCGCTTTTCTATGTCGGTAAGACGGTTAAGCCAGGTGCCTTCCGGCTGCTGCAACAACATGTATCCCTGCCCTTCCGGCGAGCCGGCCACTACCGAGGATATTGGGATACTGTTGTGCAACAGAGGAATAAACAGGCGATTTAAATGCGCATCAAAGCCTGCCGGCTGCGTCGATGCCGCGACCCACTCTGCTGCCGTTTTGATGAAATATTGTGCCGGTTGGAGCAACTGAGACAGGGAGCGTTCTAACTGATATGCAGAACGGTTGAAATGTTCGCGTGCGCCACGTTCGATACAAGGTTGCATGGCAAAAAAGATATAAGCTGAACATCCCAGCACGGCAATTAGCGCAAACAACCCGCCAAACATGTAAAAAATATGTTGCTGAAGGGTACGGCTTTTACGTTTAGCAGGGGTTTCTGGACGTGTAGTCATCGGGATACTCCTCGCTCTCAGCTCAATTAAGGCGACCTAAACAGAGTACCACATCACAGAAAGAATACATGAAAGATTGCAACTATTCACCTGCCAATCCAAAGGTCGTCATCCCCGATCTTTTCTGTCGGGGATCCAGATGTTCAACCTTGCAAAACCTGGATTCCGGCTAAAATCATGCCGGAATGACGATGTAGGAGCCGCCTTCAGGCGTGATTGTTCGCGGCTAAAGCTGCTCCTACAAAAGTGCTGAATATTTACGAAAGATTTAGGGCAAATCCAGAGAATCCAGGGTCTCGCCAGAACGGATGCGCTGACGCAGCTGCAGCAGGATACGATCCAGACGTTCCAGTTCTACCAGATTAGCGCGCTCGGCACTGCTGGTCTGGATCACCCTGGCGATACCGCCGTTACGCAACACCAGGCGCTGCTCCCCCAGAAGAGCGAGAATCGGGTCATGGGTTGCGATCAGCACAATTTTCTCTTTACGCACCAGGAGTTCGAGAGCCTTTTTGCGCTCAATTCCGGCATTTTCGATCTCATCAATGAGCACAACCGGCGATGAACTCAGGATGGCGATATCCGCAATCATAAGAGCGCGCGACTGCCCGCCACTGAGGGCGGTTATATGAGTGGTTGCTTCGAACGGTTCTCCGGCAAGTGCATTTGCCTGAGACAGTACCTGTTCTATTTTTACCTCCAGATTGGGGACAAAGCGGCTCTCGCCATGGATGCGGATAAACTCTTCCACACTCAGATCCATGACGAAATTCATATTCTGCGACAACTGCGCCACCAGTTTATGGCGTGTAGAGAAACGCCATTTTGGATCCGGCACATCCTGATTAATGAGTATTGTGCGTCCGGTGGGGGTATCCCCCTGCGCTACCCATTCAATATCCCCCAGCAGGCGACTCTTCCCCGATCCGGTGGGACCCACGATGGAGACAATCTGCCCGGGCACCAGTTCAATATCCACATCTTCAGCGCACCCACTTTTATCCCGCCCGCCGCGGATACTGATGGAGTGAATACGCTCCTCATCCACACTCAATTGCTCCACCCCGGACACGTAATCAATCAGAGCCGAGCGGAACTGGATCCGGCTCATGCCCAGTCGCTCCATCTGTTGGGCGGAGAGCGAATCCAACAGTGCATCTACGCCGGAGTCCGATTCGCTCAAGTCGAGGTCGAAGGAGGAGAAAAAGTCTGCAATCTCCGGCAGCTGACGGTACAATTCGCGCCCCGGGAGGATGAATATTTCCGTTTGTTTCATGGTGTATCTCCGTGCGGGTCATCCAGCTGAATCTTGCGCACATTGCCGAGTTGATACTTCTTCCCGATCCGCTTTTCTCCCAGGCAGTAGGAGCACAGCGCCGAAGGCATGGAGTAACGCAATCCCATCTCCTGCAGATGATCCGGCGCGGCGCCAGCGTTCAGTATTGTGCTGAGTTCATAGGCACCCTGCCCGGTAATCCCGTTTATATGCATAATCAACGCGGCCGAGTTGACCTGTGCCACCCTGGAGGCAAACACCTCGCGCTCCGCCTGGGAGACGATGTCCCCTTTGGTGATGACTACAATATCCGCGGTTTTGAGCATGGGGCCGATCTTCTTCGGTGTCCCGATACCGCTCAGATTGTCAATAACGCACACTGCGGTGATCTTCTCGATATGCGGCGAACAGCGATTACACAGACCGGCACTCTCGCTGATGAGCATGTCCAGTTTCCGGCTCCGGCCCCACTCCAGACACTCTTCAATGTTGCTCACAAAGTAGTGATCCGGGCATAGTGGCCCGGCAAGCCCCGTGCGTACGGGAATACCGTGTTTGGCATACACCTGGTCATCTTCAGTAGCAAGGCAGTCGAACTTGACCACCCCCACCAGCATGTGTTGCTGCTGCAGGGCTTTAATCGCCTGCAGAATTACCGCGGTTTTCCCGGATGACGGGGGACCGGACACAGTGACAAATTTCATCCTGATACTCCTGTGGAATTATGTCGCAGCATGGGTGGCAGCATTAAAGATCGTCTCAAGGCGCTTTATCTGTGCAGCAATGTCATGCGCATAGATATAATCCCAGCCGAGCCATTTCCACGGCGCCGCTGCGGGAAGGATATTTTCCACCGCCGGATTGAGAACGGGAAACAACCCCTGGCGCGCGAGAATATCCCCCACTTGCGCGCCGGTAAAAAACTCCGCCAGAGCTCGACTCTGCGGTAAACTGTCTTTACGCCGTAACATAAATATGGGGCTGATGATGGCGCCATCCTCAGGCCAGATGATCTCAACTCCGGGGATATTAGCAGCCATGCGGGTAAAAAAGTACGGCATAATGGTAACCAGAGGCTTTTGTGTTTTCCCTGCCGGAAGCGTCCCCATCTGCGCCGGGTGCATGGATTCGAGCATGGAACGGCCCAGTTTTTTCACCCCGGCATCGCCAAATTCCCTGTGGATATTGAGGAGGATAGCGTTAAACAGATCAAAATCCCCCACCGGGTACGCCACCTTGCGCTGGTATTGCGGCTCGAGCAACTGCGCCCAGGTCCGGGGCGTAGGCAAATCCCCCAACTGGTGGGTGTCGAGAATGAACACCGCCGGGACAGTGGAGATGATGGTGTATGCCCCTTGCGGATCCCGCAGATCCAGCCCGGTAAACGCCGTATTCACTTCGCCCAGATCGAGCGCCGCAAAGGCGCCCTCTTCCTTGAAACGCCCGATCCCGTTCGGGTCGAAAAAGGTATCAAACCCGGCAGAGACAAAAATATCCGGCAGCTGTGTCACTGCGGTCGCAGCGTGGATCTCTTTCTCTATCCACTCTGAGCCGCCGGATGCGGCGCGAAAGCGGGTGGAGATATTGACTCCGTCACGGCTTTGGCACTCCTCCACAAAGGCATTGATCTTATCCAATAGTGGTACCCGCACCGGGCAGGGGAGCAGACCCGCAATATCGATGTGAGACGCACCTCTGTCGCCGAGTTCCTCACACACATCCACCCGCCGAGTCTGGGTTTCAATGCGCTCCTGCAGTTGGCGCTCAAACGATTCAACTCCAAGCCCTTTGCGCTCCAGGGCGGTACGCAACTTCATATAGCGCCCGACCCGATCCAGATAGGCAGGGTCAGTGAACGCTTCGAGCCCATGCGCGGCAAACACCGCTTGTGTTTCGGGCCAGGTGATTATTATCTGCGCAACATTCATGTCCACGGATGGTATATCCAACGTCATTCTCCTTGCATCCTGAAATGGCAATTTTATTTGTAACTATTCACCACTACTACCGGTGGGGGCTTGTGGTACCCATGGAAAGGGCGTCTGTCGCCACGGACGGCGACAGTCGAACGGCCATGGACGGCGCAAAGTGTCCCTTGGAATGGGTGCCTCAAGCCCCTACTGAACAGTTACTTTTATTTCTTATGCAGGAAAATACCCGCCCTTTGCGATCCTTGAATTGACCGGGCTCAATTTTTGCGCAGATGGTGTTTAACAGATGCTGGATCTTGTGTGAAAAGAGATGTTTTCGCTCTATTTATCGGCAGAGGTGTCAACATCTGTTTTTCTTTCTTCAGGGCGCTTTTTGCCAAAGATGCGGGCTACTACCACCCCTACTTCGTATAACACAATAAAGGGGAGCGCAATGGAGACCTGAGAGAACAGATCGGGAGGGGTGAGAGTGGCGCCGATTACGAACGCAAAGAGAAAGGCGTAGCGCCGGTTCTTGGCCAGCCATGTATGATCCACAATCCCGAGGCGGGCGAGAAAAAAGATCACGATCGGCAGTTCAAACACAAGCCCGAAAGCAAACAACAGGCGGGTGGACATGCTCAGATATCCCGCCATGGAGAGCATCGCCTCGGTGCCGCCGGAACCAACCCCGAGGTTTATCAGAAAGGTGAAGATTACCGGGAATACATAAGTGAAGCCGAAATAGGCTCCGGCACCAAAGCACACGCACCCCGAGAGGACAAAGGGGACTGCCATGCGCTTCTCCCCCGGGTACAGGGCGGGAGCGATAAATGCCCATACCTGCCACAGGATTATCGGCAGTACCAAAAGAAAACCGGCCACAGCACTTATTTTAAGATACGCAAAGAAGGGTTCCGTCGCGTGGATAAATACCAGC
>Ga0182239_1000846_pt1 | contig 10664 bp, 11 predicted proteins | sample hydfrate6_PW_210_FD_132456 | JGI IMG/M metagenome (GOLD analysis project Ga0182239, IMG submission 132456) | Subsurface microbial communities from deep shales in Texas, USA - hydraulic fracturing test 6_PW_210 | ecosystem: Environmental > Aquatic > Deep subsurface > Shale gas/oil reservoir >...
AAAGCGCGGGAGATGTATACCCATGTGATTAAGCATCAGATCAGCATGTGCGGTATTTTCCCCGCTACCCTGATGCTCACAACTTTGAATGCCCTCGCAGGTGAGCCATGCCGGGGAGAATTGCTGGAATACACCCACTCAGGCGTGGTCAGTGGAGATAATGCTGCAGTGGTAGGCTATGCAGCGGCCGTATTTCCCTGATATCTGCTGCAACAGTCAACAATAGAAAATTGTGCCGGAGTGGAGTATATTTACCGCTTTGTGCCAGGAAAGAACGTAAAACGTTAATCCTTAATATCCCGAATGGAGATCATCAATGTCTGATATGCGTGTCCGTTTTGCCCCCAGTCCTACCGGTTATCTGCACATAGGCGGTGCCAGAACCGCCCTGTTCAACTACCTCCTTGCGCGCCAGACCAGGGGAACCTTTATCCTGCGTATTGAAGATACCGATGTGGAGCGTTCCACCCAGGAGTCGGTAGATGCGATTCTCGACGCCATGGAGTGGCTGGGGCTTGAGTATGATGAAGGGCCGTATTATCAGTCTCAGCGCTTTGATCTGTATCGCGAGAAGATTCAGACCCTGCTGGACAGCGGCAAAGCGTACAAATGTTACTGCACCGAGGATGAACTGAACCGGAAGCGTGAAACAGCCATTCAGCAGGGCAAAAAACCACAGTATGATGGCACCTGCCGCGACCTGGAAGCAGAACGGCCGGGACAACCCTTTGTCATCCGCTTTAAAAGCACCCAGGATGGCGTTACCGCGTTTGATGACCTGATTAAAGGGAATATCAGCTTCAACAACAGCGAACTTGACGACATGATCATCCAGCGCACTGACGGTACCCCCACGTACAACTTTGTGGTCGTAGTGGATGACGCTGAAATGGGACTTACCCATGTGGTAAGAGGGGATGATCACGTCAACAACACCCCGCGCCAGATCCAGATATATACCGCGCTGGGATACCCTGTGCCCCGGTTCGCCCACGTACCCATGATTCTGGGGGATGATAAAAAGCGTCTCTCCAAACGCCATGGTGCCACCTCGGTTATGGCATATCGGGATATGGGATATCTGCCCGAGGCGATGGTGAACTATCTCGTACGCCTGGGGTGGTCGCATGGAGACGAAGAGATTTTCTCCATGCAGGAGTTGATCGAAAAGTTCTCTCTGAAGAACGTTGGACGCTCAGCGGGGGTATTCAACCCGGATAAGCTGTTGTGGCTCAACGAGCACTACATCAAAAGCGGCGATCCGCAGCGCCTCGGGCAGTTGTTGCTCGAATATCTGGAACGTGCCGGAGTAGCTACGGCGGGTGGCCCGGATGCGGCAGAGGTGGTTAAAACCCTGCAGGATCGGAGCAAAACCATGGTGGAGATGGCGCAAAAGGCCGCGTTCTACTATCAGGATGAGTTGGAGTACGATGAGAAGGCAGTAGCAAAGTTCTTCACCTCAGAGCAGGCACCCATCTTCTCCGCCGTGAAAGAAGCGTTGGAGCACACCACCTTTGATGCCGCTGGAGTTGAGAGCGCTTTCAAACAGGTATTGGAGCAGACCGGGCTTAAATTCGGCAAGGTGGGGCAGCCGACACGGGTAGCGCTCTCCGGGGGTACAAGCGCGCCGGGGATATACGAAGTGGCTCTGGTTCTCGGACGCGAGCGCTGTATGCAGCGGCTTAATAAGGCGATAGAGATGTGCGATTAATGCGGCACGAAGGGGAAGATATCAGTTGTTTACTTTGAAATTCGAGACAGGCTTACAAACTTAAAGTTCTGGTCAAATTCAAGGCGGAACCGCCCATGGATGCCGGTGCGATCCAGAAAGGGGCGGAACTTTACTGCGGGCAACCTTACCCTGCGTCCATCTTCCCCCACTGCAGCGACACTATGCGCCTTCCCCTGGTAGTAGCGTAAATATTCGTCTGCGGAAATGTGTAGGCGGAATGTTATTACAGGCATTTTTGCCTCCATTCACAGGGTAGCAGGTATCAACACAACCCTGTGGATAACATTTGGGAAAGCTGCTGTGCAGGTGAGCTAACTAGTGCAATTCCGGAAGGTTTTTACTTACTGCCTATATTTTAGGCAACAATAAAATACTCTGTAATAACAGTATGTTACATAAGTCAAGGGCAAACATTTCTGTATTCTGTATACAGTTTTTAACTCAGTTGTTCCGCAGGTAAGCGCGCAGGATTTCCATCCCCTCTTCGATGGAAATCCGGGGTACATATCCCAGATCACGCTGCGCCGCAGAGATGTCAAACCAATGCGCTGTTGCAAGTTCGCGCGCGACGAAGCGGGTGATGCGTGGCTCGGTTTCAATCTTGCGGCCCGCATATATTTTTTCCAGCATCCACCCTGCGGCATACGCCATGGGTGCCGGAATCCGGCGTTTCACTTCCTTTACATCCCCACACGCGAGAATCGCATTTACAATCTCCCACAGCGGGCGCGGATCTCCCTGAGAGATGAAATATGCCTTGCCACCGATTTCACACCCCGGAGCAAGTTTTTCAGCCGCACAAAGATGTGCAGCGGCAGCGTTGTCAATGTAGACACAGTCTACCAGATTGTCACCCCTGCCGATGATGCGCAGCTCCCCTTTGCGTCCGCGTTCAATGATGCGCGGCACCAGATGGTTATCTCCCGGGCCCCAGATCAGATGCGGGCGCAATGCCACCGTGGCGAGTTCCGCATCGTTGGCGCGCAGGACTTCCTGTTCCGCGATGGCTTTCGTAGCCGGATAGGGTGCGTCAAAGCGTGCCGGGTAGGGGAGGGACTCATCTCCACCTTCAATGGAATTTCCGTCAAAGACCACACTCGGAGAACTGGTGTAAATCAGCTTCCGGATATCTTGCTCGCGACACGCGTTTATGACGTTGTGCGTTGCTGTTACATTGGCGCGATAGAAGTCATTATAGTCTCCCCACACCCCGGCCTTCGCCGCTACATGAAATACCCATTCACACCCGGCAAACGCAGGGTGATCCGGCTCGATATCTGCCAGATCCGCACAAAACTGCCCCACCCCACGCGTAGTGAGACTCTCATGCCGGGAACGGGACACACTGACCACTTCTATATTGTTCTCCAGCAGCTGATCAACAACAGCCAGCCCCAGAAAACCGCCCCCGCCGGTAACTAACGCTTTCATTGGAGGCGCTCCCGGGCCCACAATGCGAGTCTTTCACGAAAAATCTTGGCGTTATGTCTCACATCCACGGGAAAATTCGGATGGATCAGAAATGCGGAAATTTCTGCGGTATGGGGATACTTAAGTTGAATTTCCTTTAAATCAGCAATGATCGCCGAATGTTGGTGCGTGGGCACATCCGGGTTCAATTCCACACATAGCACCGCACGCTGGGCACCGCGGGCACCACATCCCACCAGGGCGGTACGTGCAACCAGAGGATGAAGATTGAACACCGCCTCACACGGGAGGGTAAACAGGGTGGATTCGCCTGTGACCACACGGTGGTTCTTGCGCCCACAGAACCACAGACGACCCTGATTATCCATATAACCCACATCGCCCATGCGATGATAAAAGGTGGAGTCTTTGCAATATATCTTAGCGTTCTTTGTGGCCTGTTCAAGGCGGTAATAGCCGGAAGTAACCTGAGGCCCGCGCACGCAGATCTCGCCAATAATCCCGACAGGCATGAGTTCTACATCTTCCCAGGAGGGTATGTCTTTATCACTGATGCGGATAATCTGCGCATCGATACTTTCTACGGGTCTGCCGATGCAGATCCCTCCACCCGTATCCGTTTTTTTAGCGGTATGGGTCAGAATTTCATGGCTGCCGATGGAGCAAACCGGTAGAGCTTCGGTAGCACCGTAGGGGGTGAAAACCTCGCATTCGGGCGCAAGCATCAATTCCATCTGCCGTAGAATTTCTGCCGGTACCGGGGCGCCGGCAGAGATAACCCGCTGCAGGCTCGGGAGTTTACGCCCCTGCCTGCAAGCGTAGGCGGCCACCCGACGCAGGAGGGCGGGAGAGCCGAACATATTCGAAATATGAAAGTTATCAAACGCCTCGAAAATCCGCTCCGGATTGACCTGCCCCGGTTTGGAAGCATCCATATCCGGCACCACTGCAGTCATCCCCAGGGCCGGGGCAAACAGGGCAAACAGCGGGAAGGTACACAGATCGATCTCCCCTGGTTCTATGCCGTACACCTGTTTCAACATCTCGATCTGAGCGTAGAAGTTTTCGTGGGTATACTCGGTTCCCTTCGCCGGCCCGGTACTCCCACTGGTGAAGAGGATCGCCGCGAGTGAGTTTGGAGTAGGCGCATAGGGTTTAAAATCGGGTACACTGGGAGTATGAAACAGGAGTTCACGCAGGCGTGCAGTACGCGGGAGGATCATGCTGGAGGTGGTGATGCAGTATTGCAGACTTCCCTTGCCCCAGCCCAGAATCCGGCGTGCCAGATTGGCCTTCAGATTGCCGATGAATACCTGTGGCTCCACTTGTTGCAGACACTGTTTCAGATTTTTTACCCCCATCCCCGGATCAATCAGAACCGGGATCGCCCCGAGTTTAAACAGGGCAAAGGTGAGGGTGAAGAAATCAAGCCCGGGGGGAAGCATGAGAACGGTGCGCTGTCCGGCACGCACTCCGTAGCGTTGCAGTGCTGCGGCCACTCGGGTGCTGTCTGCTTCAAGCCGGGCATAGGTGAGGTGCGTGTAACTCACGCGCCCGTAGTGGTCACGCCCGTGGGGAAATACCACCGCATGACTCAAGGGCTGCTGCGCGGCGCGCGCGCTCAGAGTGGTGGCGATGTTGCGTCCATGGGGTGTAGGTGAAGTGATTGCGGTACGTTGCATAGGATCAGTTTTCGCGGATGAAGTCACAGATCAACGGAATAATTTCCTCCGTCACATCTTCGAGAATATAGTGCCCACCCTGTGCCCAGGTGTGAAAACGCGCAAGGGGAAACTTGACGCGCCACTGCTGCAGAAAATGCCGGTCAAAGACAAAGTCCTGTTCGCCCCAGCATACCATGATGGGGAGATGTTCCAGGGCAGAAAGGTTATCTTCCACCTCGGCCACACTCTGGTACGCCGGATCTGCGGGGGTAAGGGGGATATCCTGCACAAAGCGCAGGGTGGCAATGCGATTGCGCCAGGAGTTATACGGCGCGGTGTAGCAGTGGCGCAGGGCTTTAGGCATGGGGTTCTGCTTGCATCCGACCCACGCTGCCGCCGCGCTGAAGGCGTTAAATCCGCGGATCAGCACGGTACCTATACGACTTTCACGCCCGAGTTTAAGGGCGAAGGGAAGCTTTTTGCTCCGGGGCAGGGGGAATGCCGCGGTATTCATTGCCACAATCTTTTTTATCCTGTGGGGGTGCAGAGTAGCAAAGCGCATCCCGATCATGCCGCCCCAGTCATGCACCACCAGAGTGATATTGTCCTCAACACCGATGGATTCGAGCAGGGTCTCCAGATCCGCCACGCGCTGATCCAGGGTATATCTGTACTCACTGTCATCAGGTTTATCTGATAGCCCGCAGCCGATATGATCGGGGACAATTACGCGGTGGGTAGGAGTCATGGCCAGGGCGAGGTTGCGGTAGTAAAATGACCAACTCGGGTTTCCGTGCAGCATCACCACCGGCTCACCGCTACCCACATCCAGATAGTGGAGGTTTATGCCGTGCTTTATTTCTATATATTTTCCGCGTAGCGGTAACAGGCGTTTCACCACTCAACCCCCAACATCATACAGTTTAGCCCACTCCCGATTCCCAGAAAGGCCACCTTCTGCCCCGCACGGATATGCCCGCGCTCCGCACCCATAGCTGCCGTGATGGGCAGAGACACCGTCCCTATATTGCCCAGAAAGGTGTAGGTAGCAAAATCCTTCTCCACCGGAATACCGATACTGCGCAAAATGGTTTTTTGATGTGCCTCTCCTACCTGGTGGCACACCACGCGCTCGATATTCTCGCTATTCCAGTGCATAACGCGGAGGAAATCGTCCCAGGTTTGTTTACCCAGTTGTACGCCGTTGTTTAACACCGAAACGGCGTCAGTGTGCATGAACTGTTCAAACAGGTCTTCGCCCGCTTCTTCAATCCCCCAGCGACACAATTGGTGATGCTGAGGTGCGCTCCGATTGACAGCGCCGAGGAGTTTATGCCCGTTCGTATGGGTAAATGACCCGTCCGATATAACTATTGCAACGGCGCCGGAACCGCCGGTGAGGGTGGCAACCGAGCGGGCGAAGTACGCCATATCCTCACGCGCGAGCAGACGCCGGATCACGGTTTCGTTGAGTTCGCGCGCACTTTCACACGAGACCACCATCCCCGCACGGATCTGCCCCAGTTCAATGCGGTTGGCAATGTCGATAATGCCGTTCAGTACTCCCAGGCACGCATTACTGATGTCGTAGACAAACGCATTGCCACCTACACCGAGTCCATGCGCAACGCGGCATGCGGTTGCAGGTTCGTACAATTCGCGACATACTCCGGTGTACACCAGAGCCTCGATATCTGCTGCTCCGAATCCACTCCGGCTCAGGGCTTTTTCCCCCGCAGCTATGGCTCCCTGCGACAGAGGAGTGTGGGGAAGCCACCAACGCCGTTCACGAATTCCCGTAAGGGCCTGAAGCTGTCCCGGTTGTATATGCAGTTTTTTATATAAGGGCGCAAGGCGCTGTTCTAACTCATGCGAAGTAACTACTACCGGTGGCAGCTCATAGCAGATACTGTCGAGATACACATTATTATATTTCATAGTTTGTGTTGATACGTAGAAAGGGGGTCAGACTGTCAGGTAGGCATTAACCAGGTTTCGCCCACCAGAGTTCAGCCATTTATTGCCGATGGAATACAGGCGTTGTGCGTCAATCTTCTGATAAAACATTTTGTAACACTTGGCTGCACGTTTGGTTTCCTCTGCAGTCCAGCGATATCCGGAGTTCAGGTGCAACATATCCAGCAGATGTCTATCTTCATGATCCTTCGGCAGGCGCATGGCATAGCTGATGGCCCAGTCGAGCATGGTGGGTGGATTCGACGGAGGATAGTTTACGTGCTGTCCGCTCTGCAGTAATCGTACCTTTAGATTATTCTGGTGCAGTACCGCTTTAGCGAGGACATACACAGCTTTTTGTTCCGGTGTTACCAGCATGGAATGGAGCCTTCGGGTTAGTTAATAGACGCGGCGTATATTGGCAGAAAGGCGGATGCAGTGCAAGTAAATAGGCACCGCATCCGCCCGGAGTATCCAACCTGGTGTAGAAGTGGGGGGGGGGTTACGCTGAAAGCATCTCTTCGTTTGCATACGATATTTTAGCTTTATCGCGTTGCACAGTACGCTGATACTTCACTGCAGGCTTTCCGAATGCCATCACATATCCGATCACATGCTCATCCGGAATTCCCAGAGTCCGGCGCAACGGCGGCGCAAAATCCCGGATCGCCCACAATGCGAGGCCATCCCACAGGGTACCCACGCCGGAAGCGGCGGCGTACAGCTCAAAGTTCGCCAGCGCAATAATGCCATCGGTCTCAGGTGTAGGAAGTGTCGCCGGCGAGGAAGTCACCACCAGATGAGGTGCTCCGCGGAACAGGGAGTCGATACCTTTATCATCCCAAAGACGTACAAAGTCAGCAATAAAACTTCTCTTCTCCGGCAGCTCTCCGCGCTTTATCAGCTGTCTGATCTCCTCCATACAGCGATGCCGGAATATATCCATACTGCTACGCTCTTTGATTACATGAAAGTGTACCTGCTGCACATTTACCCCGGTAGGTGCATGGCTCGCTACCTCAATCAGATGTTCTATAGTGCTCTGCGCCAGATCTTCCCGGGCAAACTGCCGTACACTCCGCCTGCCCTTAATCAGGGTTTCCATGGCACTGGCGGCAGGAAGATGTCCGGGAATTGGCATGCAATCTTCCAGCGCACGCCCTCCAATCGAGAGCGCTCCATATGGGCAGATCGCCATGCAGTGCTGGCAGTCAAAACACAATTCCTCTTTGTCGGCCGGAATAAACGGCACCTTGTTTATCGCAGGATCAAGTTTTATTATATTGCAATGGCAGTCCGTCACACACAGGCCACATGCATCACACTTGTTCTGATCGATAATAAAATTAAGCATGTATTCACAAACTCCTTCCGCTGTATGAATTTATATGGGAGTGAACGTTAAAAAATGATACTTTAGCATTGTCGCAGTTGGTGAGTTTCTGCGACGTCATCTACAAAAACAGAAAAGAGGATATATCGCAATGGAAATTTTGGCGTATGCCATATGGGGCGCCCTCGGTGGCTGCCTGGTTATAGGTGTGCTGCTGTTTGCATATGCACACTTGCGCACCAGAAAAGAAGATACTTCCAACATTGTGGTTGAAGAATCCGAGGCCATTCCCGCAGAATTAAATCCAGAACGCTGGGAGGAACTGGTAGCCATGTTTCGCCTCCATGCGTGTACCCTTCCCGAGAGCAGGGAAGAGCGTATGGCGTGGGCACAGAAATATCTTGGAATTGAGCCCGAGTGGCTCGCGGGGCGGGATGAGTCCATGTACCCGTTCCTGAGCTTTAACAATGCGGTTGAAGATGCAGTAGACTTCATCAGTAGTCTGAAATGTGCCGGCAATGATGCAATTCTTTACGTAGTAAAACCACGCGGTATCCTGTTGGCCGAGGAGATTATGGATGCGTGCGCGGTGTTATACTTTGCCGTTCCGGTATCATATAAAGGATGCAATACATGGCGCTATTTCCCGGTAAATGTGTACTGGGAATGGGGTTATCCTCCCGAACGGGTGCAGTGCTCTCAGATTATCTATACTGCTATGCAGGCGGGTCTGGAAATAAAGGGAGTCGAAGTGGAGCAGGGGGATATCTACGATCTGGTAGAAGGCAAAAGTATCCCAGCGGCAGTGCTCGAAAATTCTGTCTCCAGTTGGGATCCGCGCGTTCTGGCGAGCGCCGGGGAGGATCTCGCCGGAGTGAAAAAAGGGATGCTCGCAGCACAGGAACTGATGGAGATTATCTCCGCCCATGGGGGGGGTCAGGAAGTAAAAGAGATTGGCTGAGGAGTAGTGGGTGAGTTTTTGCGGCGCCATCAACGTTTGTGATGTTCATGTTGCATTTCCTCCACCATATGCTCCAGTTCCCGCTCTATTTCCGCCGCATTGCCGGTATTGAGTTCGAGCAGACGCCTGAGATGTGCCATGCTGTCGGCATCAATCTCGGTGAAGTGAAATCCCACCGCATGGCGGATATGGTCAAAGTGGCTTGGCTTCGCATGAACCACGATCTGTACTTCGCTCGACAGGGGCAGGCGGATCAACCAGTTATCTGAGTCCACTTCCCCCTGGGGTATTTCATCAAGTTTGATCAACACCCCCTTCATGGAAATATCGGCAACCACCCCGCGGTAGCGCTTATTGGCGTGGATTATCTCAATATCTTCCACAAATGGAACCCGCTCATAGTGGCGTTTTTCTTCCATCACATCCTCCGTGTGCTAGTAATGCAGGTGAATATACAAGATTATACTATCATGCAACCGAGGCAAAAGCATTCAGAAGGAGAAATTATACGCCACAGGATTTTTTGCATATTTTTGCTTGACCTGCGCCTGAATTGTCATTACTATCAGCGCCGCTCTTGGGGTGTAGCCAAGCGGTAAGGCAGCGGACTCTGACTCCGTCATTCGGGGGTTCAAATCCTCCCACCCCAGCCAAAAAATACATATTGTGCGCTCTTCGTCTAGCCTGGTCCAGGACACCGCCCTTTCACGGCGGCGACAGGGGTTCGAATCCCCTAGGGCGTACCAATTCAAAAGCCCCACTGACTTATATCGGTGGGGTTTTTTTATATTAAACGACGAAAGGACAAAGATATGGTTCCCCAGTCAGTACAAGAAGCATGGACACAATTGCCGGAAGATAAAAAAGTTGCCTTTTGCCGAGCAATAGCAGCAAAGCAGCCTCAGGTTTTTATGGCCTGGACTCAGGCCGCGGCGCTGAGAAGTTTCCGACCCAACTCCTTGATGAATCGCAAGGCCGGATCCGGAGCCAGACTTGATGCCGCACTGTTTAAAGAGGGCAATGAGCAGCTCACCGCAGATGTCATGGTGGCGTATTTCACCACCATCGATAACGAAATCAACGAAGACTACCTCGCCATGCTTAAAGGGGCGGGTAATGAAGAACTCGAAACCCGGCTCGATATCTACGCCAAACTGACGGTGGAATACGTCGATTCTCCTTATCTGCAGCTGTATCTTGCAGCGGCCCTGTGGCTGGGTGATATTGATGAGAAAGAGCTCGAAACTATTGAGAAGATGGCGGGGGAGATGGATATCTGAACATCCGTATCCATTTCAGGATAAAAAGGAGGGAGCCTTGTCCGGTGTGGATGGGGCTCCCTTTTTAATATTTCTGTCTATGGGTTGGGATCAGGGGATAGGCTGCGCGTAATGGTCGTGACATAGGAGAACGAAAAAAACTAAATTCCGGTAAAAGCCAAAAGCAGATTTGACCCCCCTTGTCGGCCCGTTGTATCCTGGGGCGATCACTACTCCGGCATCCCCATTCCGGATCATGACACGCGCCCCGAGTTCAATGCCCCAGAAGCCTACTGGGTGCCAACGGTTGCCCCCTCTGGGCTGATCA
>Ga0182239_1000847_pt1 | contig 10660 bp, 7 predicted proteins | sample hydfrate6_PW_210_FD_132456 | JGI IMG/M metagenome (GOLD analysis project Ga0182239, IMG submission 132456) | Subsurface microbial communities from deep shales in Texas, USA - hydraulic fracturing test 6_PW_210 | ecosystem: Environmental > Aquatic > Deep subsurface > Shale gas/oil reservoir >...
ACCCTTCCAAGGAAGCCCGGGGGCGGGGTCGGTTTGTGAAGCGACATTGAGCGTTTCCGGGATAAATTCAGCCAATGCCGGAGCGAGTAAAGTTTCAAATTGCCCGGGGCTGGATGGAAGAAACCCGGAAACGGTCAGGAGCGAAAAAACCGGCGCCGGCCCCAGGGCTTCCTTCCTGCAACAACAGCGGACGCGGTAAAAAGCTTTTTACGATTCCATCACTGTTTGCCCCTTATGGCAGATACAGGAAAAAATCCACGCGCAGTTTGGCCTGGGCCACGCGGATCTGCTTAAAGGCCTCTTTTAATGCCTGCTGGTCAATGGTGGTCAAATCACCCGGCCTCAGATAATTGTTGACCTCGCCCTGCCCGCTTTCCAGGATCCGGCTCTGGTGCCTGAGACGCTGGTGCATGAGAAATTCATAGGCATGGACCAGATCGTCAAAGGCTTCCTTGTCAAGGCGCTGCTGATCATACAGGGCCCGGAGGCGCTTGACCGTATTGGTTTCGGTGATTTGGGCCTGCATGGCATAAATCCGGCCGAAATCCACTACCAGGCGCATGGCGCTTTTGATATCCAGGGCGCCTTTTCCCCGGCCCTTTTCCTGGAGCACAAAATTGCCGAAAAACCCAAGGGGCGGCCGGTAATGAAGGGTGTTTCTGGCCATGTGCCGCAGCAGACCGGGCCATTCAGCCAGCTCGGCAAACAGGGCTGAATGCAGGGCATCCACAAGCTCCCGGCTGCCGTTTCCAAGACGGAAATCAAAAAAAATCCCGGCATTTAAAATCCGGTCCGGATCATCGCTGATCACCCATTTCCGGTAATATTTTTTCCACACGGACAAGGGCTGGCACCAGTCGGGATTTTTGGCCATGATATTGAATTCACAGTGCTGTTGGCCGATTTCATGGAGCTGATCACAGATACGGGTGCCAAGCTCCAAAAAATAGCGGTTTACCGCTTCCTTGTCTTTTTCGGCCACGTCTGCATAAACTATGGCATTGTCCTGATCGGTCTTAAGCGTCTGTTCCTTTCTGCCCTCGCTGCCAAAAAGCAGAAACGCGAACTCTGCCGGCGGGGTTCCCATGTCAGCCAGGGTCATCTCCATGACACGGGACAGCACCGCATCGGTGATGGCGGTGATAATACCGTTGACATGGCCGGCTCTCAGGCCGCTTGACAGCAGGCGGGTGACCACTTCCGGAAGCTTGGCGTAGGCCTGCTTCAGCTGCTCGGTTTTTCTGGCATTTTGAATCTCATGGACAAGAAACACCGGGGACTGGGTGCCTTCCAGCAGCAGGTCCCGCTCGGTGATCACCCCCTGGATGCGCTCGCCGGCAAAAACCGGTAGATGCTTGATCCGGCGGCGCATCATGGTCAGCACGGCTTCAAACACCGGCACCTGGCTGCTGATCTGTATCAGAGGCCCGGACATAATGGTCTCCACCGGATCCTGCGCAGACCGGCCGGCCACGATGACTTTTTTGCGCAGGTCATCGTCTGTGATCAGGCCGGCAGGCCGGCTTTGATGGTCAAGGACAACAATGGCACTTCTTCCGCTGGCACTGATCAGCTCGGCCGCCTCGCGAATGGAGGTGCCCGCAGGACAGGAGGGAAAACCCCGGGCAATATCGCCCACCGGCTTCCACATAAACGCATCAGCAACAGGCTCCGGGACCAGTGCGGCTTCGGCGGCGCCGACCGGAGGCGGCCGTTTTCTCCCTTCATCCATGGAACGGGAAAAATAGCGGGCAAAATCCGGGTGCTTGACACACAGGCGCAGGAAATTTTCCCTGTCCAGTGCATAAACAGTGACGTCTTCTGCACAGCGCACCGTGGAAGTGGAAATCCCGTTGTTAAACAACAGGGAAATGCCGCCGTAAATGCGCCGGGGCCCCAGAATCTCCTTGACTGACGGCTTGCCGTTTTCCTCGATCACGCGCTCGAGCCGGCCGGATTGCACAATAATCACATGGGGAAGGATGGTTTCTTCCTGAACAAACAGGGTGTGATTTTTTGGATGGCTCAGCTCGGTTAAATTGGCGGAAACGGTTTCGATCTCGGCTGCGGGCAGAAGGTCAAAGGGCGTTGCGGCACGCAGAAACGCCTGCCGGCCCCCAAGCTGCGCAAAACCAACCGGCTGAACCTGGCGTGGAAAATTTTCCATGGCATCCTACCTGTTTTTTTACCTGTGAAAAACCGGCCGGCGACCGGCCCCTGAATGGCAAAAACCGCGCAAAAAAATCGTATCTATTATTATAACATAAATTTTGTGATTTTGGACATGAAGCTTGATAAGCCTGTAAAAAGTCTTTTTTACAGGAAGTGTTAAGTTTTAAGTGATTAAGTGTTAAGTAAAATCAAAAAGTTATTTTTTTATTGGTTGGCGGTTATACCAGTTTTAGGACTTTTTACGACTGCATCAAGCTTTTTTGGGCACAAACTTTTTTCAGGCAATTTGAAACCCACTGCAGTGCCGGGCAATACCGTGCATATGCTTGACAAAAACCGGTTTTCTCCGTATGATAGCAGCCTTGTATAATTCATATCCGAATACTTAAGAGGTACAGATGCTAAGTTCAATGCGCAAAAGCGCTGGTTCGTGGATGATCAAGATCCTGCTGGGGCTCATCGTGCTGGCTTTCGTTTTCACGGGAGCCGGCTCCTTTTACTCCCAGCGGGAAACCTCAGTTGCGGAAGTCAACGGCGAGCCCATCACCATTGATGAATACCAGCGCACCTATAACAACATCATGCAAAACCTGGAACAGCGCTTCGGCGATCAGCTCAATCAGGACCTGCTGGATATGCTCGACATCCAGGGCCAGGCCTTAAACCAGCTGATCGAAAAACATCTGCTGCTGCAGGTTGCCGAAAAAAACAATCTCCGGATCCCGGATAAGGCCCTTGCCAGCGCCATTGCAGATATTTCCGCCTTCCAGAATAACGGCCGGTTCGATGCCCGGCGCTATCGGCAGCTGCTGGAACAAAACCGCCTGTCGCCGGAAGACTTTGAGAACCTGCACAAGCAAACCCTCCAGACCGGCATGATCCGGAACCTGGTGTCCGGCGCCGTCCCGGTTTCCGAAATCGAAACCCGCGCATGGCACAACTGGCAGAACATGGAAATCAAAATTGACTATGCGGAGTTCTTCGGCAGCAACTTTTCAGATATTGAAGTCTCTGAAGAAGAAATTCGGGAATACTTTGAGGCCAACAATGAAAAATACAAAACTCAGCCCTCGGTCCAGGCGCGCTTTCTGCGCTTTGACCCGGCTGACTTCATTGATGAAATAGAAATCCCGGAATCGGAAATCAAAGATTACTACCAGGCCCATCAGGACGAATTCGGCACCCCTGAAACGGTTACAGCCCGCCACATCCTGCTGCAGGTCCCGGAGGACGCAGAGAAAGGCCAGGATACCGAAATCCGGAACCGGGCCGCTGAAATCATGGAAAAAGCCCGCAGCGGGGAAGATTTTGCCACACTGGCGCAAAAACATTCCGACGGCCCCACGGCAAAAGACGGCGGATATTTGGGATCATTTAAACGCGAAGACATGGTCGACGCCTTTGCCGAAGCCGCCTTTTCCCTTGATCCGGGAGATATCAGCGAACCGGTGCGCACCCGGTTCGGCTGGCACGTGATCAAGGTGGAAAAGCGACAGGAGGCCGAAGTCGATTCCCTGGAAAAAGTCCGTGATAAAATCAGCGACAAGCTCGCCGAGCAGCAGGCAAGAACCATTGCTTACGACAAGGCATGGTCGCTTTATGAAATATCATTTGAAGGCGATGACCTGATTGACAATGCCCGGGACCTGAATCTCGCTATTGAGACCACGGATTTTTTCACCCGGGAAAAAGGGCCGGCAGACATTGACGCCCCGGGAAAATTTGCTGAAACCGCCTTTGACATTCCGCTGATGGAAATCAGCGAGGTCAAGGATATCGGTGATGCCTATTTTTTGATCCAGCCCATTGAACGAAAAGAAGCGGAAATTCCGGACCTCGATGATATCAAAGAAAGGGTGGAAAACGACCTGGTGCGGCAAAAGCAGCGTGAGGCCGCAGAATCGGCAGCAGAAAAATTTCTGGCACAAGCCCGCTCCGCAGACAGCTTTGATGATGCCGCCCGGGAAGCAGGCGTTGAAATCCAAACCACGGATTTTTTCAAACGCAGCCAACCGGTGCCCGATATCGGCAGCAGCCGGCAGGTATCAGCGGCCGCATTTTCCCTGAGCCCGGAAAACCCGGTTTCCGAATCTGTCATCAAGGAAGGCGGGCGTTTTTTCGTTCTTCACCTGCGCGAACAAAAGGTTCCGGATGAAAAAGATTTTGAATCACAACAAAAAACCGCTGCAGCGCAGCTCAAGGAAGAAAAACGTCGGCAGACACTGAACAAATGGATTGCAGCACTGCGGCAAAACAGTGACATTGAAGTATCTGACCGGTTCTCCGACTAATTTAAACAAAAACGGCGTTAAAACCGCAGATCAGGTCAGAGGTTTTAAAAGCCGCTTCTGGGCCCGATCAACCAAAAGGGGGGATCATGGGCGTACGGGAAAAAAAGACAAAGGGCAATCCGGATACCTATCTGATCAAACGCTGCCCGGAATGTTTTGCAAGCCTGCCCATTGACGCCACCCATTGTTTTTCCTGCAAGGCCCGGGTGGGCAAGGTGGACCGTCACGGCAAGGCCAAACGCCCGATCAACTGGTATTCTTACATCACCTGCATTATTTCCTGGCTGGCTCTGATCTTATACATCAAATGGGCTTTTTTTTAGCCACAACCCTGGCTTCAGGGCTTTTCGAAAAATATGGGCAACGATATTATTTCGACACCATGGCCCGCATCATATCCCCTGAATTTTCAGAGTGATCTGCGATATTGCCGATAATCTCGGCCAGCCTCACCAAATGAAACACGGTGATGGGGTCAGTTTCGGTTTGAAACACCTTCCGGATCAGGGCATATTCGCGCTGATCGGCATCATGTTCCATCTGACGAATATTGGAAATGATGTCCTTGACTTTTTTGCGTTGTTTTTCGGAAAAATTTTTAAAGTAGATCTGGGCCTCGCCCACCATGCGGCTCAACTCCTCGGTAGGTTCAATGGCGGCATCCACCAGCAGAAAAAAATCGCGTTCCAGAATTTCCGGAATCCCGTTGTCCATTCGGTGGGACAGCCAGTTTAACGCCTCCTGCACACTGTCGAGAACGTTGTCCTGCTCCCGCAGATACTGAAACAACTGAAATTTCTCCACCGGAAGCATGACCCCCTTTGGCAGGTGCCCGCGAATTCTGCGCTTGATGGCATCGGCGTCATGCTCGATGCGAATGACTTCCTGTCGGTGATCCTCGAATACCTCGCATTTCGAGGAGGCATAACACTCCATGGCCTGCTGGAAGGCCCAGGCACATTCTTTGACCTTTTCAGCATGATCCTGCAGGGCGTCAAAGGGGGATGTAATAAATAAGGAAAAAAACGGAATACGCATGAAAACGCCTCCTTCGAAGGTGATTACAATATCAGGGATAGAAGTTTAAACAACACGACACTGGTAATGGCGGCCATGGGCACGGTTAACACCCAATATAGCATGATCCGAAATATAATACTAAAATTCACCGCTTCCAGCCCCCTGGCCAGGCCGACCCCCAGGACGCCGCCTACGGCCGCATGCGTGGTTGAAACCGGCAGCCCCATTTTGGAGGCCAGCAAAACGGTTGTGGCAGCGGCAAAGTCCACGGAAAACCCCCGGGTATTGCTCAGGGTGGTGATCCGCTCGCCAACCGTACGGATCACACGGGCGCCACCCATGGCGATGCCTGCGGCAATACCCACGCCGCCGAACAGCAAAAGCACGTATGGAACCGGAACTGTCTGCCCGGCCTCTCCGGTGGTCACCAAAAAATAAATCAGGGCCAGCGGGCCGATGGCGTTGGCCACATCGTTGGCGCCCTGGGCCAGGGCAACGTAGCAGGAGGTTCCGATCTGAATGCGCCGGAAAACGCCTTCAGCGCCCTCTTCGCCGGTCCGTACGTTTCTGAACCAAAGCAGAAGGCGTTTGCCCAGAAAACCGAGCAGAACGGAGCAGACAAAGGCAACCAAAAAAGCCATTGGCGTGCTCAAAGCCAGGTTTTTGCCCAGGGGCGTCTTGAATACAAAAGACATTATCACCACAAACACGGCTATGCCGATGAAAACGGGCGAAAGCCGGAACGCCGTGCCTACGGGATCGGACCGGGACAAAATAACCCGAACGATAATCTTAAACATCACAAAGGCAATCACCATGCTAAATACCGGAGAGATCACCCAGCTGGCCACCACCGCCCCCAGTCCTGCCCAATTGATCACGGAAAAACCGCCGGTGACAATGCCGAATCCGATCATGGCCCCCACAATGGAGTGGGTTGTGGAAACCGGCAGGGATTTCCAGGTGGCAAACGAAACCCAGAGGGCGGCGGCCAGAAGCGCCGACAATGCGCCCACCAGGGCAATCTGGGGGTCATTTAACACTTCGGGCGAAACAATGCCCTTGCGGATGGTATCTGTCACGTGGGAGCCTATAAAAGCCGCGCCCACTATGTTTAAAATACCGGCGATGAAAATGGCCTGCCGAAGCGTGATGGCTTTGGCACCCACGGCCGAGGCCATGGAATTGGCCACATCATTTGCCCCGATGTTCCAGGCCATGTAAAATCCGATGGTGAACCCTAAAACCAGAATGACATATTCCATGGGCCTGTTCTACCTATAACTATTTTTATTATCAGGAAAAATCACTTTGCCAAAAACCGAGGAGTCCTGTTTATTTTATGTAGTGCTCCCATAGCACACCCGGCCACCGCGTTCAAGCCGCAAAAACCATTTCCGTTCCGTGCCGGTAAACAGATCGTCCGTTTTGATTCATGGCCTGACCTTCATGTTCTTTTTCGGCCGGCACCCCGCTCTGAACGGATCGGCTTGACGGGCGCGGCCGTGCGTATTAATTTAATTGTTCATATTTTTACCCCATTTACAATACAGGAAAGCTGCCGTGAAAAAAACAATGAAACCTGCGTGGAAAATTCTTCTTTTTGGCATTCTCACTGTCATGCTGACAGCCGCCGGCTGCCGGACACTGGTTCCCGGCCGGGTTGCGCCGGAGACGCCGCAAAACCAGACCAGCGGCTGGGCCCATGAACAAAGCGACCTGTCGCCTGATCCCGAAGTTATATTCGGAAAACTGGACAACGGGTTTTCCTATGTGCTCATGGAAAACCAAAAACCCGAAGGCCGGGTGAAAATGCATTTAAACGCCGATGCCGGCTCATTTCACGAAACCCCGGAGGAGCGCGGGATCGCTCATTTTCTCGAACACATGCTTTTTGCCGGGACCCGAAACTTTCCATCCGGCGAGCTGGTGAAGTACTTCCAGCGCATCGGCATGAAATTCGGACCGGATGTCAACGGCCGCACGGGTTTTTACAACACCACTTATGATCTGGACCTGCCGCGCGGCAATAAGAAGGATATAGACGAAGGGCTTTTGGTCATGCGCGATTTCGCATCAGAAGCCCTGCTGGAGCCCGGGGAAATCGAAAAGGAAAGATCCGTTATCCTGGCTGAAAAACGGACCCGGGACAACCCGGATTACAGAACCTTCAAAGAAACCTTCCGATTTGAGCTGCCCGACACCCGAATTGCCGGACGCATGCCCATCGGCACCCGCCAGACCATTGAAAACATCGACCGGCAGATGCTGGAGACCTTTTACCATACCTGGTACCGGCCGGGCCGGCTCACATTGATTGCCGTTGGCGATTTTGACCCGGAGACCATGGAAAACGTAATTGAAAAACGCTTTTCCGGCCTTGCCGCAAAGGTACCGGAAAAACCGGAACCGGAATTTGACGACTTTGACCATGAGGGGCTCAAGCCTTTTTACCATCACGAACCCGAAGCCGGCAGCACCAATGTGGCCATTGAAACGCTCACGCGCGCTCCGCAGCCGGCCGACAGCAGGGATTATCAGCAAAAACAACTGCTGTCGGAAATGGCCGACAGCATTGTCGGCCACCGCCTGGACCGGCTGCGCAACGAGCAGGACGCCCCGTTTACCCGGGCCGATATTTACTCCGGCCATTATCTCAAATTTGTCAAAGCCGCGGAAATAAGCGCCAAATGCGATCCTGAAAACTGGGAAGAAAGCCTTTATTTAATCGAGCAAACCCTGCGCAGTGCCCTGGAGTACGGATTTACCGACTCTGAGGTCAGGCGCGTACAAAAAGAATTCACCAATGGCCTGCAGCAAGCGGTCAAAAACGCTCCCACCCGTGAAAACGGACAGATTGCCGGACAACTCCTGCACCATTTGAACACCAAACGGGTTTTCCAGTCCCCGGCCCAGCGCCGGGACCTGCTCCAGCCGGTGATCGACAGCGCCACACCGGAAAAACTGCATGAAATGCTAAAAAATCAATGGGCCCCATCCCATCGGCTTGTGCTGGTGACCGGAAACGCGGATCTGGCAGATGACGCTGAAACCGGAGAAAAGAAAATCACTGCTGCATACAAACAGAGCCGGCAAACCCAGGTACAGGGACCGGATGCCCAAGACGCCCTTGCGTTTCCCTATCTGCCGGCCCCATCCGGAGCAGCGGCCGTCGCGGACCGGACGAAAATGGATGAAACCGGGGTGACCCGGGTCAGATTTGAAAACAACGTCACCCTATTGGTCAAAAAAACCGATTTTGCCGCCAATGAGGTTCTCGCGGCCGTGAGCTTCGGCCGTGGCCAATCCTCGGAACCACAGGACATGCCCGCGCTTTCGGAGATGACCGACCGGGTTATCAATTCCAGCGGTCTGGGCAAACTGTCAGAAGACGAACTCAGCCGGGCCCTTGCCGGCACCTCCACCCGGGTTTCCTTTAACGTGGAAGAAGACAAGTTCGTATTTTCCGCCAGATCGGTACCTGATGAAACCGAGTTGATGTTTCAATTGCTCAACCATTATATACAGGACCCGGGATTCCGGCAATCGGCCCTGCGCCGGAGCGCCCGGCAGCTGACCCAGAAATACCGGTCCCTTTCCCATTCGGTCCAGGGCGCCATGGCCATCAAAGGCCAAAAATTTCTGGCCGGCGGAGATTGCCGGTTCGGATTCCCGGACCCGGAGTCCGTTGAACAGGTGGACCTGGCTGATATCCGCAACTGGATCACCCCGGCTCTGACCAAAGGGCCCCTTGAAATCGCGGTGGTGGGCGACATTGACGAAGATGCCGTCATTGGAGCGGCAAGCACCTATTTCGGATCCCTGCCCCAAAGAAAGGATTTGCGGGAGTCTGAACCTGTCAGCACCCCTGAGTTTCCCAAAAACCAAGAGATTGAGCTTTCCGTGCCCACACGCATCTCCAAGGCGCTTCTCGTGACCGCCTATCCCACCACCCATATCTGGGATATTCATCAGGCCCGGCGGCTGTCTGTGCTTGCCGATATTGTCTCCGACCGGATGCGCATCCGGATCCGGGAAAACCTCGGGGCCTCTTATTCCCAGGGCGCCGGCCACTCCCCGAGCCGGGCATATCCGGATTACGGCCTGCTGACCGGTTATGCGGTCATTGATCCCGACGAAATGGATACCGTTGAGCAAGCCATGGACGGAATTGCCGCCGAACTCCGGGCAAACGGAGCTACTGAAGATGAATTAAAGCGCGCCCTGGAACCGACTTTTACCCAGATTCGCGAACAAATCAAAACCAATGAGTACTGGCTGCACACCGTACTCAAGGGCGCAGGACGCCACCCGCAGCAGCTTCAGTGGAGCCGCACCCTGCTCGAGGATTATACCTGCATCACCGTGGAGGAAATCAATCAGACGGCCAGGAAATGGCTAAAACCGGCGCATGCGGCCGATATCCGTATCCTTCCGGAACCCGGGGATGCAGACAATATCCCGCCCGAACCGGATGATCAATAATGACAACGGCAATTATTGACTTTACCACATATGACAATTCCGTGCCCGAAGCCCTTGCCCGGGCCGGGGCAAACCCGGTGCTGGCCGGGCAGGAAAGGATCCTGATCAAGCCCAACCTGGTGACCAACACCCCATTTCCGGTGACCACGCCGCCCGGGTGCTGCGAGGCGCTTATCAACGCCGTGCGTGCCTGCAATCCGGATGCTGAAATCATCATTGCCGAAGGCACGGGAGATCCGTCCTGTGACACCATGGAGGTGTTTGCCACCCTGGGATATACCCGGCTGGCTGCGCGCAAACAGGTTCGGTTGGCCGACTTAAACACCCAAGCTCTGAAAAAGATGAAAAACCCGGCCTGCCGGCGGCTGCCCGAGTTTTGGATACCGGACATCGCCTTGTCCTGGTTTATCATTTCCGTGCCTGTGCTAAAGGTTCACACCCTGGCGAAAATAACCGGAACACTGAAAAACATGATGGGATTTGCCCCGCCGTCGCATTATTCCGGCGGCGGGGCATGGAACAAGGCCGCTTTTCACAGCCGGCTCCAGGAGGCCATTGCGGATTTAAACGGGTGTGGCTCTTTTGCAACCACCTAAAATTTGATCACTTTTTGTTCTATCCAGATTCATAGCATAACGGAAAAGTCTACTTGATTCGTTTCAGCGGTACCCGCTTTTTTGGTGGCGGCGTGG
>Ga0182239_1000848_pt1 | contig 10660 bp, 9 predicted proteins | sample hydfrate6_PW_210_FD_132456 | JGI IMG/M metagenome (GOLD analysis project Ga0182239, IMG submission 132456) | Subsurface microbial communities from deep shales in Texas, USA - hydraulic fracturing test 6_PW_210 | ecosystem: Environmental > Aquatic > Deep subsurface > Shale gas/oil reservoir >...
CCACCAGTAGGCCGCCCTTGACCCCAAGGGCAGGCCCTCTTCAGGGTAAAATCACGCTTCATGCGGGGTATTAACCCTTTGAGCCCAGTCTCAGTCCCCCATGGATGAAAAAGACCTCTCCGGCCAGGGCCTGATTGGCATACAGCTCTCCGATCAAGGAAGCCACTTCTTCCGGTTCCACCAAACGTTGAATGGGCACGTTCTCCAGGATCCTGTCCAGGGCCTTCTGGTTCATGTTCTTGACCATTTCAGTGGCCACATAGCCGGGGGCAACGGCTACGCAGCGGATGCGATCGGCCAGTCCGCGACGGAAGAATTCTGCGGTGAGGACCTTGGGAAAAACCGACATGGCCGCCTTGGTGGAGGAATAGTTGAGCTGTCCGGCAGTGCCAAGAGAACCAGTTGAGGAGATTACGCAGATCAATCCCCTGGATGACGTATTGATCATCTGCTCCGCACACTCCCTGACTGTGAGAAAGACCCCGGTCAGATTGATATCCAGGACTTTCTGAAAGTCGTCCAGAGACATCTTTTGCGATACTTTTCCGGATTCCCGGTCAGGGGAGACCATCATGCCATCTTTGATGATCCCGGCAAAAGGCAGGACAAGGTTGATGCTTCCGAAATGGGAAACAGCCAGCCGGGCCAACTCTGAGCACTCGGTTTCTGAGGTCACGTTGCAGACCCGGGATACGGCCTCAGCCCCCATGTCTTGTATTTCCCGCTCCACCTGCTCCAGCCGGTCCCGGGCCATATCGGCCAGAACCACCTTGCCCCCGTTTCTGGCCCAGTACTTGGCACAGCACTCGCCTATCCCACTTGCTGCTCCGGTAATCACTGCTACAGCATCTTGTATTTCCAGCCTTTCCATGTCGTCTCCTCACTTCGTTCCGCAAATCTTTGTCTGTATATTCCCAAAAATGAGTTACGTGTCTGTGGTGCAGAGTAAAGCTTCAATTGTATGCGAATGGGGGCTACTCAAGCCCGCATTTTTGCTCCAGGGCCTGCAGGGCCTCTTTTTGTGTTTCATAGATGTGGGGAGTGACATTGCAGCGCTGCAGCGCATCTCCCAGTTTGGTGCGCAAAAAAGCGCTTGTGGTGTATCTGGTGACGCCTGTGTAGTAGTTTTCCACCAGATAGCGAACCATTTTTGTGTATTCATCCAATACATCGGGGTCGATAATGAAGTTGTCATAATTAATTATAGTGTACACCTTGTGTTCCAAGGGGGCCACGATTTCTTCTACCTTTTCTCTGACTTCCCGGACATCGTCCATGGTCTTGATGGCATAGCCCTCAAAATTGACAAAGAAGAGATTCTGCTCCGGATCAAAGGACAGACGATCCTCAAGAGAGAGGGTCAGCATATCATCTTTGATGTTCATGGGCTCCGGATCAAAGATGCGCTGATCCATGAGCTGAAGTGGCTCACGGACGATGGGAGTGAAATCCATCTGCTCCAGGATGTCTTTGTGCAGGTCGATGCCTGGAGCGATTTCTATGAGCTCCATTCCCTTTTCGGTAAGAGAGAAGACGCATCTCTCTGTGATGTAGAGAACTGGTTGCTTGCAGAGCAAGGCATACTCACCACTGAAGGTCGTGTGTTCGACCTGGTGGACGAACTTTTTCGTCTTTCCTTCCCGGGTGATGTGCAAGGAGCCGTTTTCAACGCACACATCCAGCCCCCCGGCCGTAAAAGTCCCCAGAAAGACAACTTTCTTTGCTTTTTGGCTGATGTTGATAAAACCCCCGGCTCCGGCCAGCTTGGGCCCGAACTTGCTGACATTGAGATTGCCCTGCCTGTCGGCCTGAGCCAGGCCGAGAAAGGCCAGGTCCAGTCCTCCGCCGTCATAGAAGTCGAACTGTTCGGGCTGACTGATAAGGGATTCTGTGTTCGTGGCCGCGCCAAAGCTGAGTCCTCCGGCTGGTATCCCTCCTATGACTCCGGGCTCTGCGGTCAGGGTGATGTAGTCCAGAATCTTTTCCTCGTTGGCCACATTGGCCACCCCTTCAGGCATGCCGATGCCCAGGTTGACCACGCTGTTGGCTTTGAGTTCAAAGGCCGCCCGCCTGGCGATCACTTTGCGGTGAGAGGGCTCCATATGGGGGGATGGAAGTTACCGGGACCTTGATCTCGCGGCTGTAGGAGGGGTTATATCGTTCGGCAAAGGTCTGCCAGTGATTTTCGGGATTTCCGACCACCACGCAGTCGACCATCACCCCCGGTATCTTCACCTCCCGGGCATTGAGGGTTCCCCGTTCGGCAATCCTCTCCACCTGAACGATGACAAACCCGTTTGAATTTCTGGCCGCGCTGGCCATGGCCAGGGACTCCAGGATCAAGGCCTCTTTCTCCATGGTCACATTGCCGAAAGGATCGGCAGTTGTTCCCCGCAGGATGGCCACATTGATAGGGAATGTCTTGTAGGCCAGATATTCGATTCCGTCGAACTCAATGAGTTCCACGAGATCCTCCCGGGTCATGTCATTGATCTTTCCTCCGCCCTTGCGGGGATCGACAAAGGTGCCCAGCCCGACCGAGGTAATGGTCCGGGGCTTTCCGGCTGCAATGTCCCGGTACAAATGTGAGATAACCCCCTGGGGGAAGTTGTAGGCTTCAATGCGGTTGTCAATGGCCTGCTTCTGCAGTTTGGGCACCAGGCCCCAGTGTCCGCCCACAACCCTTTTGACCATGCCTGGGTGGCCGAAATGATTCAGACCGCGGTCCTTGCCGTCGCCCTGGCCGGCAGCGTAGACCAGGGTGAGGTTTTTGGGACTGTTGTTCTCCAGAAAGTACTCTTCCAGGGCCACAGCTATATCCTCGGGAAATCCATTGCCCACGAATCCGCCTGTGGCCACCGTGTCATGGTCATGGATAATCCGGACCGCCTCCTGGGCCGAGACGACCTTGCCCTTGTTCGGCCATGGAGAAGGACTGGATTTGAGCAGGGGATGGCCGAATTGCGAGTTGTTTTTTGAGGTGTGCTCACTCATTGCATTTTGGCTCCTGAAAAAAAGATGTGTTGTGTCGTTCCTTCTTTAAGAGTCAGGACAAGTCTGAACGAGTCTTGGAGTCAAGGATCTCTCTTTGGATGGGTTATGATTCTGTTCTTGCTCAACACTCTTATGAAACAAGACTCAACCATTTTGTCCTGCAAATCAGATACCGCTTTACAAACACAAAAAGCCGGGGCTCTGGCAGCCCCTTTTTCCCGGGACCCGGCTGGGTCATGGGCTCTGATCTCGACAGGGCCTAAAAATTCAGGTACACGGATTTTTGTATCTTTTTTGATACACAATATGCGGATGATTGACAAGGGTATACTTTGAGCTGGCTTCTTTGCTCAGGTTTTGTCCCTCTTTGCGGCATTGAAGCGAAAAGAATGATGAAGTAGTAGCATAACAGCTACATGTCTCAATATTGATACACAATGGATACAGCTATGTCCTCTCTTTCAGCAGAAAAATTCACTCCCCAGGGAGCTGATTCACAATCCGGGGATCCTCAGCTTATGGAAAAGCTGTACCATCAGCTGCAGATGTATGAGCTGATCATGGACAACATCCACAATGGGGTCATGGTCACCGATGCCCAGGGTTTTATCATCTGCATGAACACTCCCTACGGCCAGTTTCTGGGCATCGACAATACGCAGCAGATTGGAAAGCACTGTACTGAAGTGGTGGAAAATACCAGGATGCATATAGTGGCCAAAACCGGAAAGCCGGAGATCAACCTGACTCAGCATATCAGGGGCCAGGACATGGTGGTCCAGCGCATTCCCATTCGCAGAGAGGGACGGATAGTGGCCGTCTTCGGCCAGGTCATGTTCAAAAATGTCAAGGATCTTGGCAAGCTGGCCAGGGAGCTTTCCCTGCTTGCCTCCCAGGTCAAGCTCTATGAACAGGAGATCATGAACTTAAGGTCCACCCGCTATACCCTGGAGAGCATAGTGGGCAGGAGTCAGGCCATGCAGAACTTGAAAGAAGAGGCTTTTCATGCAGCCGGGAGTGACTCGCCGGTTTTGATAACCGGAGAGAGCGGAACCGGTAAGGAAGTCTTTGCTCAGGCCATTCACCATGCCAGTTTGCGCCGGATCTACCCTTTTGTTCGCATAAATTGTGCAGCCATTCCCAGGGACATGATGGAGTCAGAGCTCTTTGGGTATGCCAAAGGAGCGTTCACCGGGGCCCTGGCAGAAGGAAAGCCCGGCAAGTTCGAACTTGCGGACAAGGGAACGGTTTTTTTGGATGAGATCGGGGAGCTGCCTCTGGAGATGCAGCCCAAGCTGCTCCGGGTCCTGGAGGAGAAACAATTTGAACGAATTGGGGGAACCAGAGTCATCCAGTCCGACTTCAGGCTCATTGCAGCCACAAATCAAAATCTGCTGGACATGATTGAGGGCAAGCGGTTCCGAAAAGATCTCTATTATCGGCTCAATGTGATGCCCATCGCCATCCAGCCGCTTCACGAACGGGTTGAAGATATCATCCCCCTGGCTGAACATATATTAAGCCAGCTGGCCCAGGATATGGGGATGCTCAATGTCTCCCTCAGCCCGGGAGCCAAGGAATGCTTGCGCTCTTATACATGGCCTGGCAATGTCCGTGAACTGTCCAATGTCCTGGAGCGAACCCTGGCATCACTGCAAACCGAGTCCATTGAAGTGCATGATCTCCCCCTGTATGTCCAGGGCCAGCAAAGCGAGCGAAGGCATGGTCCCCGGGGAACCTTGAAGGTCATCCTGGACAATGCAGAAAAGCAGGCCATAGAAAGGGCGCTTCAGATTTCAAACCAGAACAAGGTGCAGGCTGCCAGGGAGCTGGGCATTCACCGGACCCTTTTGTACAAGAAGATGAAGAAGCACTCTTTGTTCAGCGCAGACTGAGCAGCAGGAATTTGCATAATGTTGCCTTTTTTTTCATCCACATCTTTGACCTGTCTGGTCAGACAGGTCCTTGGAGCAGTTCTGGTTCTCATTCTTGTCACTGTCTGCGGATGTCAGGAGGAGACTTGGAGCATACAAAGATCCAGGCATGATCTGCCCCGGGACGCGGAGGTCAGTGAATCCAGGCCCGGGCACTACGGAGGGGTCTTTGTCACTGCCGAATCCCAGCAGCCCAGGACCTTTCATCCCCTGGTGGCTGAAGACGCCTACTCCAGCCAGGTCATCAGCCTGTTCTTAAACGGCTTGACCACCTATCACCCCCACAAGGAAAAGGTGGTCCCGGAACTGGCCCGCTCCTGGGACATATCTGCGGATCAGCGGACCATCACTATGTACCTGCGGCGGGGAGTGCGCTGGAGCGATGGGGAACCGTTTACTGCAGATGATGTCATATTTACCTTTGAAGCCCTGTTCGATGAGCGCTATCCCAACCGCTATCAGGGCCAGTACACCATTGCCGGTCAACCCATTGAGTTTGCAAAGGTGGACCGGTATACTGTGCGGTTCTCCACGGCCAAACCCTATTCGCCTTTTTTGTATGTTATCGGATTCATAGGTATCCTGCCCCGGCATATCCTGGAAAAGGCCTGTGAAAGCGGGGAATTGCTTCAAAAATGGAGCGTGCGTACGGCCATGCACCACCCGGAGCAGCTGGTGGGGACCGGTCCTTTCCGGATCCGGTCCTTTAAGCCCGGACAGCGGGCGATTCTCGAGCCCAACCCCCATTACTGGCGGGTGGACAGCAAGGGCCAGCGACTGCCGTATGTAAATTACCTGGTCAACAGATACGTCCAGGACCGGAACACAGAGACCGTTCTCTTTGCCTCCGGCCAGATTGATGTGGCCTCAATTGATCCGGGTGATGTGGTCGGGGTCCGGGAAAACGAAAAGCTGCACGGCTACAAGGTTCATCATCGCGGACCGGCATCTGGAATCAGCTTTATCTGGTTCAATCAAAAGCCAGGGACCAATGACCAGGGCCAGCCGTATGTCCAGCCACATAAGCTCAAATGGTTCACCAGCCAGGAGTTCAGGCAGGCCCTCCTGTATGGCTTCAATCGTGAGGGGCTGATCCAGAGCGTCTATTTCGGCCGGGCCGAACTGCTGCACTCGATCATCAGTCCGGCCAACCAGCGCTGGTATAACCCGGATGTCCCCAAATACCCTTATGATCCGGCCCGGGCCAGGCAAGTGCTGCAAGAACAGGGCTTTCGCCTGTCCCCGGATGGAAAGCTGTATGACAAAAGCGGCAATCGGGTCGAATTCGAGGTCTATGCGTCTGAAGGCAGCAGCACCACGCCACAGATCCTGTCCACCTTCAGGGAAAACATGAAGGCCCTGGGCATAAAAGTTGAAATCCGCTATCTGGACTTTGGGACCCTGGTGGCCCGGATCAGCCGCCATTTTGAATACGAGGCGGCTGCCATGGGTTTTACCGGAGGGGTTGATCCTTCCGGGGGCAGGTCCATCTATCTGAGTTCCGGCCGGCTCCATGTCTGGAACCCTGGCCAGGAAGAGCCGCAGACCGGCTGGGAAGCCCGGGTGGACGAACTCATCCGGTCCTCAGAGGAGACATTTGATCTGGATGAGCGGGTGGAGTATATGCACCGCATGCAGCAGATATTTTCTGAGCAGCTGCCGCTTCTCTATCTGCTCACTCCGCATGCCTATGCAGGGGTAAAGACCAAATGGCGCAATGTCCAAATTCCCCCCATGGGATCGGTGATATGGAATATCGACGAACTCTATCTTGATCCGGAGTCGTGATGCTCTCCTTTCTCATCAGGCGGATTGCTGCAGCCGTTCCCCTGCTGTTCGGGATCTCAGTCCTGGTATTCCTGCTCATGGCCATAGCCCCCGGGGATTTTCTGGATGTTGCCCGGACCCAGCAGGACATTCCGGAGGAATATATTGAACGCATGGAAGAGGAGTTTGCCCTGGATCAGCCCTGGTATGCCAGGTATGCCAGCTGGCTGGGCAACGTGGTTCAGGGCAACTTTGGGGAATCCTGGATTTATCGCATACCGGTGGCCGATTTGCTCAAACAGCGTATCCCGGCCACCCTGGTCCTCTCCGCCCTGTCCATTTTGTTCGCACTGTGCATTGCCATTCCCCTTGGGGTATTGGCGGCCATATTCAAGGATTCGATTTTCGATCGTCTCAGCTCCATGTTCGCCTATGCGGCCCTGTCCATCCCGGAATTTTTCCTGGCCCTGCTGGCGGTCATGTTCGCAGCCAATACCGGTCTTTTCCCTGTTGGGGGGTTGACCTCCATGGACCACGAATTCATGCCTTTTTGGAGCCGGATGGTTGATTATGCCCACCACCTGGTGCTGCCCACGCTTGTCCTGGGCATGGGCAGTGTGGCCAGCTATATGCGCATTATGCGGGCCAATTTTCTGGATTATATCCGGGCCGATTTTGTGACTACTGCCCGGGCCAAGGGAGTGGGCGAAGGTCGGGTCATGTTTGTGCATGTTTTGCGCAATGCCATCAATCCCCTGGTCAGCGCCTCCGGGTTCATTCTGGCCTCATTGCTGTCCGGCTCCATCCTGGTGGAAAACGTCATGAATTACCCGGGCCTGGGCCAGCTGATTTTTGAGGCCCTGATGCGTCAGGATGAATTCGTGGTTGTGGCCGCAGTGCTCATGGGCTGCATCATGCTTATGCTGGGCAACTTGATCGCGGATCTGCTTTTGGCCTGGTTTGATCCCAGAATCAGGCTGGATAAGAACTAAGCCATGCTCAAATATGTATTCCAAGAACTTGTACACCGCCCACTCGGAGCGGGGTGTCTGGTCCTGCTGGGGCTTATGTACGCCTGTACCCTTTTTTCTCAATTTCTGGCCCCTTACCAGCCAACAGATCAGGACCTGGAGAAGGCCTACCATCCCCCGACCAGAATAGTGCTCAAGAACTGGCGGCCCCATATCCAGGTCTATGAACAGGTTGACCCGGCTTCAGCCAGATACAAAGCAGTGGAAGGAGAAACAGTTCCGTTGCGCTTTTTTGCCCCTGGAGAGGAATATCGCTTCTGGGGCCTTATACCGGCCAAGATGCGACTATTTCAGGTCCAGAAACCGCACCGGGTCTATCTTCTGGGCAGCGACAGTACCGGGCGGGATGTGTTTTCCAGGCTCCTGTACGGAGCCCAGGTCTCTCTGAGCATCGGCTTTATCGGGATCTGCATCACCATGACTCTGGGCTTTGTGGTGGGCGGAGTGGCCGGATACTTTGGAGGACGGGCCGATTTTCTGGCCATGCGCCTGGTGGAGTTTGTCATTGCCATCCCGTCCCTGTACCTCTTGATCGCCTTGCGTGGAGCCCTGGCCGAGTACTTTGAGCCGGAACAGATGTATGTGGTTATTGTCATCATCCTCTCTCTGATCGGCTGGGCCGGAGCAGCCCGCATTATTCGGGGCATGGCCCTGTCTCTGCGCCAGAGGCCCTTTGTGCTGGCTGCTGAGGTCATGGGCCAGAGCAGCTGGAAAATTCTCGTTCGCCATTTTTTGCCCAATCTGGCCAGTTATCTGCTGGTGGCAGCCACCTTGAGCATACCAGCCTATATCCTGGCTGAAGCAGCCTTAAGCTTTCTTGGTCTGGGTATTCAGGAACCGGGGACCTCATGGGGGCTGATGCTCAAACAGGCCCAGGAACTCAAGGTGTTCACCCTCAATCTGTGGTGGCTCTTTACCCCTGGGGCGGCTATTTTCATCACTGTGATCACTTTTAATGTCCTAGGTGATGTCCTGCGTGATGTTGTAGACCCCAGGCAGCAGATGGGAAGGTAAGGAAGATGAGTATCCAGAGGCATCAGTCTGCATCGCCGGAACCCGGAATCTTGGAGGTCCGCAACCTGTGCGTCGACTTTCATGCCCATGGTCAGGTGTGCCGGGCTGTGGACCATATTTCCCTGGGGATTGCACAGGGCCAGGTTCTGGCTGTGGTCGGGGAGAGCGGAAGTGGAAAGAGCGTTACCGGCCTGGCCCTGACCAGACTTTTGCCTCCTCCTCCGGGATGCAGGGTGCAGGGAGAGGTCTTGTATCAGGGCCGCAATCTTTTGACCTGTGCCCCAAAAGAGCTCAGAAAGTACCGGGGAAGACATATCGCATATGTCTTTCAGGAACCGGGCACGGCCCTGAATCCGGTATTCAGTATAGAGTACCAGATTGCTGAAGCCATCAAGCTCCACCGCCCGCAGACCAAGAATCCGCGCCGGGAGATCATTGAGGCCCTGGACATGGTGGGTATTGATCAGCCGGAAAAGCGGATTGGCAACTATCCGCATCAATTAAGCGGCGGGATGCAGCAGCGGGTCATGATTGCCATGGCCCTGGCCTGCCGGCCCAGGATCCTGGTGGCTGATGAGCCCACAACAGCCTTGGATGTGACTATACAGGCCCAGATTATGGCTTTGCTCAAGGATGTGCAGGAACAGATGGGCATGTCCATTCTGCTCATCACCCATAACTTCGGCATTGTCTCCGGCTTTGCGGATCAGGTGGCAGTTATGCGTCAGGGACGGATTGTGGAGCAGGGAGCCTGTGCCCGGGTCCTGAGCCAGCCGGAGCATGTGTACACCAGGGCCCTGATAGAGTGCATACCGGTCCTGGGCAGAAAGGCGCACCGCCTGCCGAGCATAGAATCACTGCAGAGTGAAACTGCTGAGGAAATGACGGGTCATGAGCACGGGAAATAACAAAACCCTTCCGGCTTTTGAAGGCGGGCCAGGGGGGGTGTACTCCGCCCGGACCAAAGCGGTCGATACGCCGTATCTGCTGGAAGTGCAGCATCTGAAGGTCTATTTTCCGGTTCATGGCGGACTTTTCAGCAGGGTCAGGGGATATATCAGGGCCGTGGATGATGTCTCCTTTGCCGTTCGTCCCAGGACCACAGTGGGCCTGGTCGGAGAAAGCGGCAGCGGGAAGACGACCATTGGCCAGACTCTGGTCAGACTGATCAGGCCGAGCAGCGGAAGTATTCGCTATCAGGGAAAAGAGATCAGCAAAATGGGCAAAAGGGCCTTTTTCCCGTATCGCAAAAAGATGCAGATGATCTTTCAGGACCCTTTCAACTCGCTCAATCCCCGGATGAGCATAGAGCAGATCCTTAGTGAGCCCCTGGACATCCATTTTTCAAGCCTGGGTCCAGGCCAGAAGCGAAAACAGGTGCTCAAGCTTCTGGATTTGGTCGGCCTGGGGCAAAACTCTCTGCCCCGTTATCCGCATGAGTTCAGCGGAGGACAGCGGCAACGCATCGGCATAGCCCGGGCCCTGGCCGTGGAGCCGGAGTTCATTGTCTGCGATGAGCCGGTCAGCGCCCTGGATGTATCGGTCCAGGCCACGATTATCAATTTGCTCCAGGATCTACAGGAGGAGCTGGGCCTGACCTACCTGTTCATTGCTCACGATCTGGCTGTGGTTGAGCATGTCAGTGATGAGGTCCTGGTCATGACCCAGGGGCGGATTGTGGAGCAGGCCGATTCAGAGACGATTTACCGCGCCCCACAGCATCCGTATACCAAAAAGCTGCTGAAGGCCGTGCCGAAAGTCTGAGCGGAGAGGGGAGTTGCTTTTCAGCCCCGCCGCTGGCCGCAGACGCCCAGTTTGATCAGAGAAGAAACTGAGCATGAAGAGGGCTGGGCCCGGCACTCACTTTGAGAATGGGCGTCTGTTTTTGGTAGTAACTTTTGAAATGAAAGTGAGTGCCGG
>Ga0182239_1000850_pt1 | contig 10653 bp, 7 predicted proteins | sample hydfrate6_PW_210_FD_132456 | JGI IMG/M metagenome (GOLD analysis project Ga0182239, IMG submission 132456) | Subsurface microbial communities from deep shales in Texas, USA - hydraulic fracturing test 6_PW_210 | ecosystem: Environmental > Aquatic > Deep subsurface > Shale gas/oil reservoir >...
AACGAACTGCCTTCGGAAAATGAGCTCTTTGAAGAATATTGGGACCTGGCCTCCATCGTCGCCCCGGAACGTCTGGTCATCCGCACCCTCGATCTGGGCGGCGACAAATTGAGTGATCTTTTCGGGCACCTGGAAGAGGCCAATCCAGCCCTGGGATTGCGGGCGATCCGGTTTTGCCGCCAGTACCCCTATCTGTTCCGCACGCAATTGCGGGCCATTCTTCGGGCCAGTGTGACCGGGAATGTTTCGATCATGTTTCCCATGGTTTCCGGACTCAATGAACTGGTCGAGCTGAAGCGGTTTGTCGAGGGCGTCAAACAGGAATTGCGCCGCGAAAACATCGCCTACAATCCGGATACCCCCATCGGGATCATGGTCGAACTGCCCTCCGCAGTGATGACCGCGGATATCCTTGCCAAAGAAGTCGATTTTTTCAGTATCGGGACCAACGATCTCATCCAATACTCTCTGGGGATTGACCGGACCAATAAATACGTCTCCTATCTGTATCAGCCGTTGCACCCGGCCCTGTTGCGCAGCATCAAATCTGTTGTCGACGCGGGACACCAGGCCGGTATCGAAGTCAGTCTCTGCGGCGAAATGGCCTCGGACCCGTTTTGCGTGCCCATTTTGATGGGCATGCAAGTGGACAATTTGAGCATCAATCCGCAATCGATCCCGGGAATCAAGCGGATCATCCGCAACGCAACCATGGAAGAATGCGGTTATCTGCTCAAACAGGTCATCAACAGTACGTCGGTGGCCAAAAATAACGCCCTGGTCCAGGACATTATCTTCAAGCGTTTTCCGGAAGAAATCATGTTCTATTCCTCCATGCTCGGCAACGATGAGGAACGCCCGGGCGGATTATTCGGGTAATCCTGCCCCTGATTGGGATCCGCATACGCAACGCTGGGGGTTGCGCTCGCACGGAGCACACATCGTAGGAAAACGAAAGGAAATGTGCGTTCATGTCAGGAATAAAGGTTGTGGCCCAGAACAGAAAGGCCCGCCACTATTTTGAATTTATCGAATTCATCGAAGCCGGTCTGGTGCTGACAGGCTCGGAAGTCAAGTCCCTGCGCGCCGGACGCATCAGTTTCAAGGATGGCTATGTCCAGTTCCGCGGCGGAGAGGCTTTTCTGGTCGGTGTCCATATTGCGCATTACGAAAATGCTGGATATGCCGGACATGATCCGGACCAGCCGCGCAAATTGCTCCTGCACCGGCGTGAAATCGCCTCCTTGCAGGGGAAAGTGGAGCAAAAAGGCCTGACGATGGTCCCCACAAGGGTGTATCTCAAAAATGGCCGCTTCAAGGTCGAGCTGGCTTTGGCTCGGGGCAAGAATGTTCGGGATCGGCGCCAGGAACTCAAACAAAAGGCCATTCAACGGGACATGGACCGGGAAATGGCCAAGGCCAAGTAGGTTTCCCGCCACCAATGTCCCTCCCACACCCCACGCCCCTCAGCCGTGCCCATAAGCGGTTTTTGCGCTCGCTGTTTCCCGCCGAGGGGTTGCTCCTGGCTCCGGAAGCTATGCATGTCTATGGCATTGACGCCAGCCGGTCCCACGCCATGCCTCAGGCCGTGGTCCGCCCCAGTTCCGTGGAGCAGGTCCAGCGTCTCCTGGCCTGGGCCGATGCCGAAACGATCCCTGTTTATACCCGAGGGCGGGCGACCAATGTCGTCGGCGGTTGTGTGCCCGAGCGGGGCGGGGTTGTTGTGTCCACCCTGCATTTGAACCGTATTCTGGAGATCGATGCCCATGACTTTGTGGCTGTGGTCCAGCCTGGGGTGATTACGGGGGAGCTCCAAAAACAGGCCCGGGCCAAGGGATTGTTGTATGCGCCGGACCCGGCCAGTGCAGCGGTCAGTTCTATCGGGGGCAACGTGGCCACCAATGCCGGGGGAATGCGCGCCGTGAAGTACGGCGTAACCCGGGACGCCGTGCTCGGTCTGGAGGCGGTGCTGCCGGGAGGCAGAATCATCCGGACCGGAACGCGGACCCATAAGGACGTCGCCGGACTTGATCTGACCTCTCTTCTTGTCGGATCCGAGGGGACTTTGGGTGTTGTGACTCGGGCTTGGCTCAAACTCCTGCCGGCGCCACCGCAGACCGCCTCTGTGCTCGCTTTTTTCCCTGGGCTCGAGACCGCCCTGGAGGCGGCGCAAGCCGTTTTCATGGCCGGGATGCTCCCGGTGGCCCTGGAATTTCTGGACCGCGACGTGCTGGGATGCATTCGGCAGATAGCCTCGCTTCCCAAGGCCGAAACCGCTGCTGCGGCCCTGCTGATCCAGGTCGACGGGGTCAGCGCGTGTGTGGCCGCTCAGAAAGAGGCGGTGGAGACCATCTGTACCCAGGCCGGAGCCATAACCCTTTACACTGGCCTTGGCTCGCAGGAGGAGCAGCGGGTCTGGCAGGCCCGGCGGCTGATTAACCAGGCCTCTTTCCGGATTGCCCCCCATAAATTCAGCCAGGATGTGACGGTGCCCCGGGGCCGAGTGGGGCGGTATATCCAGGGCGTGAAACAGATCGCCGCTGAGGAAGGGGTGACCATTTTGACTTTTGGCCATCTCGGTGACGGGAACATCCACACGAATATCATGTACGACAAAAGCCGACAGTCCCAGCGCCAAGCCGTTGGACGGGCCTCCCGGCGCATTTTGCGCTTCGTGCTGGAACTCGAGGGATCCTTGTCCGGCGAACACGGTATCGGTCGGAACCGGCGGGCGTTTGTCCACGAACAGATCGGACGGGAGCAGCAATCCTTGATGCGCCGGGTGAAACACGTTTTTGATCCAAACGCTATCCTGAATCCGGACAAGGGATATTGATGGAGAGCTTTGCGTCGGACATCCATCGGGGCGAATGCGTCATGTGCGGCAAATGCCTCGAAGTCTGCCCTCTTTTTCAGGCCACGGATAATGAGGAACTCAGTCCGCGGGCCAAAGCCGATCTGCTCCAGGCGATGGCCGGGGGCGGCGATCTTTCCGAGGCCGCTGTGCGACGTCTGGCCGGTATCTGTCTTGGGTGCCAGCGGTGCCGGGATGTCTGCCCCCAGAATGTCGATGTCCCCCGGCAATTGCAGGCCTTGAAAGCCGAGCATCCGGGCTGGCGCAACTGGGTCTGGGGGCGTCTGGTGGACAATGCCCCGCGTTTGTATCCCCTTTTGGCAGCCTGGGGGCGCCGCGCTCCGGGGGTGGCCCCGGCCAGCCGCCGGGAGCTTCTACGCAGCCTCGGCCGCAGCCGCTCCTTGCCGGACCAGGTGGAGACAGGTAAAGCTCGGGAGGGCCTCGTTCAGGAGGCCTGTGTGCTTTTCCCGGGCTGTGCGGCCCGTTTTGCCAAGACCGGCTGGCTTGGCACGGCTGAGGCCGTTTTGAAGCAGGCGGCGGACACGGTCCTCGCCACGCCGGACTGGGCCTGTTGCGGTTTTACGTTGGGCCAAGCCGGATTGCCGGAAGAACAGCACCGGCTTCAAGCGGAAAATGTGCGATTGTGGCGCGAGGCAGGACGCCCGCGCCTTGTGGTTTTTTGTGCGACATGTCTGGCCGGCCTCCAGGCGTATGGCGCCCTGGACGATGTCTGGCAGAACGCTGCTGAGCGCGACGCCTGGCTGACCTGTCTGACGCCGCTTTGGCGGCTCATTCCCGAGCCTGAACCGGTGCCCGTCCCCCCGTTGGCCGGTTCCAAAATGGTCGCCCACTCGCCGTGCCACAGTGAAGTGGGGGAAGGGCAGTGGCTCGCAGCCGTGTTACGCAGCCAGGGGACAGAAGTTTTGTCCCTGGACCAGTGCTGCGGCCTGGGCGGAAGCATGCAATTGGAACATCCTGAGCTCTGCACCCGCGTGGGGCAGGCGTTTTGGGACCGGGTTCCTTCACAAATCGATGCCGTGGTCACCGGATGCGCCGGGTGCGTCGTCCAACTTGGAGCGACCGCGCCGGCAGATATTCAGGTCGGCCATTGGCTGGAATTGTTGACAACACAGTGACGGAGTACACATGTTCGGTGGAATCGCCAAAAAAATGTTTGGCTCGAAAAACGAGCGTTTTTTGAAAACGGTCTGGCCCATGGTGGAGACCATCAATGGGCTGGAACCGCAGATGCAGGAGTTGGAAGACGCAGATTTTCCGGCCAAGATCAATCAATGGCGCGAGGAGGTGGCCCAGGGGCGCTCAGTGGATGAGTTGCTGCCCCAGGTCTTCGCTCTGGTTCGGGAAGCTGGGAAGCGGGCCCTTGAAATGCGGCATTTTGACGTCCAGCTCATGGGTGGCATTATTCTGCACCAGGGCCGGATCGCGGAAATGAAGACCGGTGAGGGGAAAACGCTGGTCGCGACGCTGCCGCTGGTCCTCAACGCCTTGAGTGGCAAAGGGGCCCATCTGGTGACGGTTAACGACTATCTGGCCCGCCGGGACGCGGAATGGATGGGCCGGCTGTACAATTTCCTCGGCCTGTCCGTGGGCAGCATCATGCACGGCATGACCGATGAGGAACGCAAAGCCGCTTACGCCGCAGATATCACCTATGGGACCAACAACGAATTCGGTTTCGATTATCTGCGCGACCACATGAAGTTTTACGCCGATCAGTTGGTTCAAGGCGAACTCCATTTCGCCATCGTGGACGAGGTCGACTCCATTTTGATCGACGAGGCCCGGACACCGTTGATCATTTCCGGCCCGGCGGAAGATTCCACCGCCATGTACAAGCGCATCAACACCATCGTGCCCCAACTCAAGCGCGACCGGGACTTCAACGTCGACGAAAAGGCCAAGACCGTCACCTTCACCGAGGACGGTGTGGCCCGCTGCGAACAGATTCTGGGGCTGGAGAACCTGTTCGACGCCCAGAACATCCATTTCCAGCACCATATTTTGCAGGCGCTCAAGGCCCACGAACTCTTTACCCGCGACGACGACTATATCGTCAAGGACGGCCAGGTCATCATCGTCGACGAATTCACCGGCCGGCTCATGCCGGGGCGGCGTTTCAGTGACGGTCTGCACCAGGCCCTGGAAGCCAAGGAAGGGGTCAAGGTCGAGGCGGAAAACCAGACCCTGGCCCAGATTACCTTCCAGAATTTTTTCCGCATGTACGACAAGCTTTCGGGCATGACCGGTACCGCAGATACCGAAGCCGTAGAATTCAATCAGATCTACAACCTGGAAGTCTCGGTCATTCCGACCCACAAGCCGATGGTCCGTGAGGATTTTTCGGATGTGGTCTACCGGACCCAGCAGGAAAAATACGAGGCCATCGCCCAGGAAATCAGCGACCTGTACACCAAGGGACAGCCTGTCCTGGTGGGCACGACCTCCATCGACAAATCGGAACTCATTTCAAACCTGCTCAAAAAGCGCAAGGTGCCCCACGAGGTGTTGAACGCCAAGCACCACGAGAAAGAAGCTGAGATCGTGGCCAGCGCCGGCGAGCGGGCCAAAGTGACCATCGCCACGAATATGGCCGGCCGCGGGACGGATATCGTACTCGGCGACGGGGTGCGTGAACTCGGCGGTCTGCACATCCTGGGTACGGAGCGCCACGAGAGCCGGCGGATCGACAACCAGCTCCGGGGACGGTCTGGTCGTCAGGGGGATCCTGGCAGTTCCCGGTTTTATCTGGCCCTGGACGACGACCTGTTGCGGCTTTTCGGGTCTGACCGGATTTCCGGGCTGATGCAGAAGCTCGGCGTTGAAGAAGGGCAGGCCATTGAAAACAAGATGATTTCCCGGGCCATCGAGAATGCGCAGCGGCGGGTCGAGGCCCATAACTTTGATATTCGCAAGCAGCTGCTGGAATACGACGACGTCATGAACCAGCAGCGCGAGGTCATTTACACCCAGCGCCGGGAGATCATGGCCAGCGACGACCTGGAGTCCATGATCGACGAATTCGTCGACGAAGTGGTGGACGTCATCTACCAGCCGGTGCACATGGCCGACAAAGAGGGCCCGGACCAGGAAACGCTGGATATGGTTCAGGCCCAATTGGAGGATGTGTTCGGGCTCAAGCGGTGGCTCGACACCTCAGCCGGCCTGCCGGACCAGGAGACGACCCGGGAGACGGTGCGCAAGATCCTGGCGCATCTCAAAGAAGAGGCCGGGGAGCACTATCTGGAAATCCTGCGCTTCTTTCTGCTGGAGTCCCTGGACCGGATCTGGAAAGAGCACTTGCTGACCATGGACCACCTCAAGGAAGGCATTGGCCTGCGCGGTTATGGACAGAAGGATCCAAAACAGGAATACAAGCGTGAAGGGTTCGAACTCTTTCAAGACATGCTTTTCCGGATCAAGGAAAGCACCTTGAAGGCCCTGAGCCATCTGCGTCTGCAGCGGGTGGTTGAAGAAGAACTCAAGCACAAGGAACAGCCGCAGGACTTGAATTATTCTGGGGCCGACGAAAGTGGCGAAGCGCAAAAGACCTACAAGCGGGAGCAGCCCAAGGTCGGTCGCAACGATCCGTGCCCCTGTGGCAGCGGGAAAAAATACAAACGGTGTTGCGGCCAATAATTCCGGCACAAATGCCCCGTTTTCGCCGTTTCTTTCCGGAATCGAACGCCAGAGGTCAGAATTCGAAAATCTGTGGCGTGCATTGGATGAATGAGGAGCAGCGCATGATCCAGGTCCCGCAAGGGTTTTATTTTGCCGCCCACGGCGCGGGGTTTAAATATACCGGACGCGATGACGTGGCCTGTCTTGCCAGCGACCGCCCGGCGGCCGCAGCCGGGGTCTTTACGCAGAATGTCTTCCAGGCCGCCCCAGTGCTTGTGGCCCGGGAGCAGTTGCATGAGCGCCAAACGGCGCGAGCCGTTTTGGTCAATGCCGGTCAGGCCAATGCCTGCACCGGGCAGACCGGCGTGGACAATTGCCGGCAAACGCTGCGCCTGGCGGGCGAGGCCCTGGAGATGGATCCCGCAGAAATTCTTCCCGCCTCGACCGGTGTGATCGGGGACCAATTGGCGATGGATCTCTGGCCTCAGGCTGTTTGCGGGTTGCGCACTTCCGCAGGTCAAGCGGGGCCGCTGGACGCGGCCAAAGCCATTGTGACCACCGACACCTTTCCCAAGATTGCCTGGCGCAGTGTGACCGTCGGGGGGAGGGAGATCCGCATTTTGGGCCTGGCCAAGGGAGCGGGCATGATCTGCCCGAATATGGCCACTATGCTCGGCTTTGTCCTCTGCGACGGGGCGATTGACCCCCAGCTGTGGCAGACGATGCTGGCCCGAGCCGCGGACCGGAGTTTCAACCGTATCACGGTCGACGGCGACACGAGCACCAACGATTGTGTGCTGGGGCTGGCCAACGGCGCCAGCGGTGTGGCGGTGGATACTGCGACCCCCGGCTTTCAGGAGGCCTTGGAGGCGGTCTGCCGCGATCTGGCCTATTTCATCGTCCAGGACGCCGAGGGCGGCACCAAGGTAGTTCGTATCCATGTCCGAGGGGCGTCATCCGACCAGGATGCCGAGCAAGCGGCGCGGACCATCGCCCATTCGCCGCTGGTCAAAACAGCGCTTTTCGGGCGGGATCCGAATTGGGGGCGCATCGTGGCGGCCCTGGGACGGTCCGGCGCGGCTGTTGCCCCGGAATCGACCTCGGTCTGGATGGCCGGGTTGCCGCTCTTCGAAAACGGGGTCCCGGTGGATGCGGATCTGGACAGCCTTTTGGCGCCGTATTTGGACCGCAGGGAAGTGCCACTGGAGGTCGACCTCGGTCTTGGGGACAAGAGTGCTGAAGTCCTGACTTCGGATTTGACTCTGGACTATGTGCGCATCAACGCCGAATATCGGACGTAACCATATGGCGTCGCGATTGTCGTGGCGCCCCTTGTCTTTTGGCGGGAGCCTATGAACGGACAGCAGAAACGTTTGGCCGATTTTCTTTTTGAAGTGGGGATGCTGCGCAAGACGCCGCGCACAGGATACCAATTTTTGGGCTCGGGCTCGGAGAATGTCGCTGAACACTCGTTCCGAACCACGGTCATCGGGTATATCCTGGCCCGAATGACCGGAGCTGACGTCAACCGCACCGTTCAGCTCTGCCTGTTTCACGATGTGCACGAGGCGCGTATCGGCGACTTCAACTATGTCAATCGGATGTACAATACCTCCGCCCCGGAAAATGCCTTGGCCGACGCTTTGTGTGGCACAGGCCTGGAAGAGGAGATCCTGGCGCTTTTCGACGAGTTGGAACGTGTGGCCAGCGAGGAGGCCCGTCTGGCCCAGGATGCCGATCAGATCGATCTGATCCTCAACCTGAAGGAAGAACTCGATCTCGGCAATCCCTATGCGGCCAGGTGGATGGAATGCGCTTTGGAGCGGCTGCGTACCGAGACGGGGCGGCAATTGGCCAGGACGATCAGTGAGACCGACCACACCGATTGGTGGTTTCGCGGCCCGGATCGTTCCTGGTGGACGCGGGGCAATGGGTGGAACACCGAGCAAAAAGCGGAGGCCGGCGGAGAGTGATGTGAGGCGACCTCTGGGATTGTGGGGGGCCATAGCCCTGTCCGTGGCGTTGCATCTCGCCTTGGTCTGGCCCTGGCTGACACCGGATTTGCCGGGAAACGAGCAGGACCCCCTGGAGTTGCGCCTGGTGGCCCAGCCGGACGATGCACCAAAACGCTCGGACCCGGCCTCTTCTGTTTCGCCCAGGCCTGCTTCCCAGTCACAACATCAAGCGCCTTCGCGTGTTCTTTCCGAGTCCGCCCTGGGCAGCAGCTCGGTGCACGATGCCGATCTCCTTGGCCGGTTGCGGCAGATCCAACGCCGGATTGCCCCGCATTGGGAGCGGGCTGATCCCCCGGGCCCCGGACAGGTGGTTGTTCAGCTCCAGGTGGATGTCCAGGGGCGGGTTCAAGATGTGCGGATTCCATTGCGCACTGGACCAGCGTCGCTGGAGCGGGTCGTGCGTGATGTGGTCGCCCGCGGCGCCCCTTACGCCGAAGCCATGCGCGGGGCAACAGCCTCGGTGTGGATCGAATGTGAATTTCGGACCGGTTCGACGAATCCATCCCGAACCGGCACAACGCCAGACAACTCCCCGTCGCCGGTTTCCGGCAGCGGATAACAATGATAGATGTGTATGGACCATATTGAATACGAGCGCCATCTCAACCAGGCGCAATTGGAAGCCGTGCAGACGCTGCAGGGCCCGGTATTGGTCATCGCCGGCGCTGGTAGCGGCAAGACCAGAACGGTGGTCTACCGCTTGGCCCGGTTGGTAGAAAGCGGCGTTTTGCCGGAGTCGATCCTGTTGTTGACCTTCACCCGCAAGGCCGCCAACGAAATGCTCACCCGGGCGGCCCATCTCGCCGGCCAGGGCTTGCACGGTGTGGCCGGGGGGACCTTTCACGCCTTCGCGTTTGGCATGCTGCGTCGTTTCGGGCAACGCTTGGGCTATGATCAGGGAGTGAGCATCATGGACCGCTCAGACGCTGAAGGGGTGGTCAAACAGGTCCGGGAGATGGAGGGGGTCGGCAAGGGAGACCGGTCCTTTCCGCGCAAGGGGGCGGTTTTATCCCTGATGAGCAAGGCCCGGAACAAGGAACGCGACCTGGAAGATATCCTGGCCAGCGAGGCGGGCCATCTTTTGCCCCATGCTGAAGGGATCCAGATCATCCAGCGCGGGTACGAAGCGTTCAAGGCCAAACACGGCCTGCTCGACTACGACGACCTGCTGTTCAAATTCGAGACCCTGCTTCGCGAACACGAGGATATCCGGGACTTTCTTGTCCAGCGTTACAGCCACCTGATGATCGATGAATTCCAGGACACCAACCTGGTCCAGGGGCGTCTGGTCCGCCTCTTGTCCGGCCCGGAGGCCAATGTCATGGCTGTGGGAGACGACGCCCAGTCTGTGTACGCCTTTCGTGGCGCCACGGTGAACAATATCCTCCAATTCACTTCCGATTTTCCCGGGACCAAAGTCATCAAGCTGGAGCAGAATTACCGCTCCACCCAGCCCATTTTGGAACTCACGAATCAGATTCTCGGTCAGGCCACAGCCAAATACGAGAAACATCTGTTCTCCGAGCGCACCGAAGGCCCGAAACCGCAGGTGGTCCGTCCCCTGAGCGATATGACCCAGGCCCAGGGCGTGGTGGACAAGATCGTGGAATTGTCCCGCACGACCCCGCTGCACGATATCGCGGTCCTGTTCCGGGCGGGGTACCAATCGTATCCGCTGGAAGTGGCCTTGAATAAACTCGGGCTCGGATATCAGAAATTCGGAGGCATGCGCTTTGCCGAATCGGCCCACATCAAGGATTTTGTGGCCCATTTGCGCCTGGTGGCCAACCCTGCGGATCTGCCGGCCTGGCAGCGGGCACTTTCGCTGTTGCCCGGCATCGGCCCCAAGACCTGTGAACGGATCTACGAGGCCACCCTGCACGGCGACGAGGCGTATATGCGCCGGACCTGCAAACGGGTTCCGGAACTCGAAAACACCTTGACTCTCCTGGATAATCTCCGCAACAGCCGCCTCGGTGTCGCTCCGGTCATCGAACAATTGCTCGATTATTATCGCCCCCATATGGAGGAACGGTATCCGGACGATTATCCCAAGCGCCAGGCCGGTCTGGAAGAGCTGGCCCAGATTGCGGCCGGGTATACCAAACTTGAAGATTTCCTGGCGGATATGAGCCTGGACAATCC
>Ga0182239_1000851_pt1 | contig 10648 bp, 9 predicted proteins | sample hydfrate6_PW_210_FD_132456 | JGI IMG/M metagenome (GOLD analysis project Ga0182239, IMG submission 132456) | Subsurface microbial communities from deep shales in Texas, USA - hydraulic fracturing test 6_PW_210 | ecosystem: Environmental > Aquatic > Deep subsurface > Shale gas/oil reservoir >...
AGGTCAACTTGTTTGAGAAAAAGCCTATATTACAACTAGTTACAGATGCGCTGAAGCAAGCTGATAACCATGAAAATGGTAAACAGCTGAATTTATTCGATTATTAACCGGACAGTAGTGAAATTTTATATATTCTTATGATTTCTCAAAAGTATCAATAATGAATCTTGAAAGCATTCTGATAGATGAGAATATCAATCCTGTTATATTTAATTGGTTTGGCGCTGACCCCGGCCCCGCTCCCAAAGGAAAGCCTCCCAAGGAAATAGATAAAAGGGAAATGGTCTATATTTCTCAGCTTGTGGATGCGTATGGTGATAGAGATGGGTGTGAATATTTCTCAATAAAGGAGTTGATGGATAAATCGGAGCATTTTAATCATCTGGCTAGACAGAGAGAAAGGTTTTTTGATGCGGACGCCTTTAAGCGGTTCTATCGGGATAATACAGATAATGAAGTAATATTAGGTTTCGTAGACGACATATATCACGGTGTGGTGGATGCGTCAGAGGCTAATCATGAGGATGCGTTGTGCTGTTTGGAGTCAGTAATGTCAAAAGCCGCGAGTATTTCTCCATCAGGGATACTTCAGAAACACGCACGTGTAACAGTTAAACAGGGGGTGTGTCACCACTTAGCTAATGAGGAAAGGTTGAAATGGAACAAATAACGCTAGAAAAAAGGCAGGAGGATACTTTTCCGTATAATAGCCCGCTGGAAGCTGGTGTCAGGTCTGTGGTGATTCTGAATGAAGCCTATCCTAGGTTCTACGATCTTTCTCAGCTAACTTGGATGGATCATATTGTTGTTCATAGCGCTGATCTCGACGGACCTCCTAGTATACACCTAGATCTACCTCAGAGAACTGGTGAAATTCTCGTTCGAAGAAAACTGGTGGAAAGTGGATTAAATTTAATGCGGCGCTTGCATATGCTGGAGGTTTCAGCACAAGAGCAAGGGATTTACTATAGAGCAACTGAAGAGGCCAAACCTTTTGTTTCTTTGATGAATACAAAATATTCTGTTTTATTAAAAGAGCGAGCGAAGTGGCTGGCTGAAGATATTGGCAGGCTTGGCTATGATGATATGAAGAAATTGGTCGCAAAAAGGCTCGGGAGATGGAATATAGAGTTCAATAGAGCGACTAATGAAAAGGGGTAAAATGAATCATCAAGGACTTCTGATTAGATCACTTCAATTTTCAGGCTCTCGGGTAAGAAATATTGGTTTAGACTTTAACGCTGGTTTAAACCTCATTTATGGCGCCTCTAATACGGGAAAATCTTTAACCTTAAAAGCTATAGATTTTATGCTCGGAGCATCTAAATCGCTACCAGCAATTGAGGAAATAGATGGTTATGACACGGTATGGTTAGGTCTGGAGGTTGTCGGAAACGAGACAAAAAAGTATAGCTTATCTAGATCTACTAGCGGTGGTGGGTATACCTTATACGAAGGGCTCAATGCAATTAACGGAAACAATAAGAAATTAGGATTTCTTGAGCCAACACACGATTCTAATAATGAGGAAAATATATCTACGTTTTTGCTCAAGGCCATAGGTTTAAGCGGAAGGCTTGTAGCGAAGAACAAAAACGGAGAGAAAGTAAACTTTACATTCAGGGATATAGCTCATATTCAGCTTGTGAATGAAAAGGCTATACAAGATGAAATATCGCCAATAGAAGGGGGACACAGGACAAGCAAAACAAAGGAAAGACGTGTTTTCCGAAGCTTGTTGTCCGGTGATGATGATGGTTCAATCATACCTGTAGTTTCGAGTCAAAAGTTTAAATCACTTAAAGAAGGAAAGTTAGAACTTATCGAAGAAATGATTGCTGACTTGGATAAGGCGATTGAAAAAAATAAGTTTGACAAAGAATCAATTTCAGGCTTGCTGGAAGATGTGGAAAATGACATTCAGTCTTTGAAAGAGAGAATTGATATTGCCCAAGAGCCTGTCAAAGAGTTGATTCTGCAGAAATCCAATATTACCGAAAAATTGATGTCTTATAGAACTCGTCAGGAGCAAGTTGATATTCACCTTGATAGATTTCTCAAGTTGGAGGAGTTCTATAATTCAGATATAGATAGATTGGAGTCTATCGAAGAGGCTGGTTTTCTTCTTTCTATAGGAGGGGAAAGAGAATGCCCTCTTTGCGGGGCGGATGCAGAGTCACAGCATCATGCTGCTACTATGTCTGAGGTGCATATGATGCAGTCCGCCACTTTAGCAGAAATAGACAAGATCGAAAAACTGAAGTTAGACTTACGCGATTCCATTACGGATTTGCGACTTGAGAATGAAGGGCTCGTAATTGAAGTAGATGAGATAGAATCTGTACTCAATGAAGTGAATAATAAAATAAAGAAATTGACACCGGATATCTCAGCTCTTCAGAATCAGTTGGATGACGAGTTTTTGAGAAGAGAGCACGTAATGAGTGGGGTTGGTCTTTTCGAAAGAAGGGATAAGCTTATTCAAAACCGGGAGCAAATAAAGGCATCTAAATCCACTTCCAATAAAGATAAGCCAAATTTAGAGATATCACCTTCACACTTGCATGAGCTGTGTGGTGATATTTCTTATGTGCTAGAAAAATGGGGGTTTCCTGGGGATAGAGCGGTGTCCTTTGATGAAGAAACTTACGATATTAAGATAGATGGGAAGTTACGAACAGACAATGGCAAGGGCGTTAGAGCAGTTACACATGCAGCTTTTAAAGTTGCGCTTCTTATCTATTGTAGAAGAAAGGGTTTGCCACATCCTGGAGTTTTGATATTAGATACGCCACTTTTAACATATCGAGACCCAATAAATTCAAAGTTTGGTGAGCTTTCGAAAGATGAAGAACTGTTGGCATCTACCCCATTGAAAGATAAATTCTTCTCGCATTTAGGATCGCTCTCAGATCTTGGGCAGTTCATTGTTTTTGAGAATATAGATCCACCTGAAAATATTGAAGATATTTCTCATGTTCATGAATTTACAGGAACTAAGGGTGTTGGTCGATATGGTTTGTTTCCGAAATAATGGAAATATTATTTTCTTCAGGATATGGCTGATTGATTAGTATTGACTTTTGGCTGAAATTTTTATGTTAGTGGACGGCGCGACGCGTATAACAAGTTGCTGCACACGGATAAATTACTCGCTGCGCTCCCAATTTACCGGTGAGCAAGGCGATGGACTCAGCGCTTCGCACCGAACCCATCGTGGCGCGATTAAGCGTCGCAGGTTGCGAAGCGCAACCCATCAATGCGATTGAGCGGCGCACGTTAGCGCCCCTAGCTTCTTATTGCGAACAATATTGATAAAGGACAGAAATGAAAAGTATCGTATTTTTTAACAACAAGGGAGGAGTTGGAAAAACCACACTCCTTTGTAACTTAGCGGCTTATCTATCGATAAAGAAGGCGAAGAAGGTTCTGATCATAGATGCAGACCCTCAATGTAATAGCACAACTTATATCTTGTCCGAGGAGAAACTTGACTCGATTTATGGAAAGGCGAGAAGGGAAAGCATTGAATCTTTTTTATCTCCAGTCAGGCGAGCAAAGGGATACCTTGAAAAGAAGATAAGGCCCGTCAAATCAGGAAGATTTAAAGTAGACGTGATCCCTGGTGATCCAAAGCTTGCTCTTAGCGAGGATCTGTTAGCATCAGATTGGAAATCTGCGACATCCGGAGATCCGCGCGGCCTGCAAACAACCTTGGTTTTTCAGCATCTAAAGCTTCAGTATCAGGAGTACGATTACGTCTTTTTTGATGTAGGCCCTTCGTTAGGAGCGATAAACCGCTCTGTTTTGATTGCCTCTGACTACTTTCTGATTCCCATGGCTGTTGACATCTTCAGTTTGATGGCTTTAGAGAACATTAATTTATCATTGACCAAGTGGAAAAAGGGTATCGAAGAGGGTTTGAGTAAATACGAAGAAGAAGAGGGAGAATCTTACGAAATCTATGATGGGGAAACTAGCTGGAATTTACGGTTTGCGGGCTATGTGTTGCAGCAATATAAAGCCAAAACTGTGAGAGGGGAAAAAATTCACGTTAAAGCATACGAAAAGATATCTAGAGAAATTCCAGCAATGATAGAAAAGCATATATGCCCGATTACTACAGGTAATCTACAAATTACTGATCTTTTCCTCGGTGAAATCGAAAATCTTCATAGCCTAGTTCCTATGTCTCAGACCACAAACGCGCCAATTTTCGCTTTAAAAGCGAAAGATGGTGTCGTCGGGGCACACTTCCAAAAGGTTCAGTACGCCGAAAGTATTTATTCTAACATCACAGAGAAACTACTATACAACATCGGAGAAATCGATGATTAAGTGGCCAAAGGAAGTTGTCAGCGACATCGCCAGGCGTCGCTGTGTCATCTTCTTGGGTTCCGGAATTTCGATGAATAGTGTTAATGCTACGGGGAGACGACCAAAAACCTGGCGTTCATTCCTAGAAAGCACGCTTGCAGATATTAAGCCCAGCGCTCACATAAAAAAACTCTTGAAAGAAAGTGATTACCTCACAGCGTGCGAGGTGGTCAAGAGGGAACTCGGAAAGGAAGAATTTACTAGAGTTGTCAGAGAAGAATTTCTTACACCTGCCTATCAACCCGCAGAAATCCACAAAAAAATATTTTCTTTGGATTCCAGGATCGTGGCAACGCCAAACTTCGACAAGATTTACGAGACGTACGCAAACAGTGAAGCAAACGGATCAATTGTGGTGAAGCAGCATTATGATTCAGATGTAATCTCAAGTATCCGTGGCTCTGATCGACTAATACTAAAAGTTCATGGCACGATAGATTCACCTAATAATCTAATCTTTACAAGGGCCGAATACGCACAAGCGCGAACGAAATACTCGACATTTTATGAGGTCCTGGAGGCGCTTGCATTAACTCATACTTTTGTTTTTCTCGGTTGTGGTGTTAACGACCCCGACATCAAACTTTTATTAGAGGACACACTGTTTAAGCATAGCAGCAGTCGATGTCACGTGATGCTCCTTCCGAAGAAATCACTACATAACTCCGTCGTCGCAGTGATACAAGACACTATGAACCTTAATGTAATCCAATACTCAGATAAGGATAATCATAAAGAACTATTGGAATCGATCAGTAATTTAGTCCAGTTGGTAGAAGCTGAGAGGGAAGAGTTGAAAATCAACATGAACTGGTAATGCGCTAACACTTATCAGGCCCCCGGCGGTCAAGAATAAAGTAGTGCGTTCGCAGCTAAAAATGCCCCCGTGTCAGGATAGATGCCTGTGAATCACACCTATCAGTGCAATCCTACCTGAATCATAAAGCTGTCGGCTTCAACCCTGGGAATCAGGCGGCGTTTTTCTTTGTCGAGCTTTACAATCTTGTAACGCTCCATGGTTTTAAGGGTGCGGGATAAATTGCTGCTCGTTCTGCCACTAAGGGTTTCAAGTTCCTTGAGGGATTGCGGCTGCTTGTCGATGATGAGTTTAAGCAATTTCTGGTTCTCGCTGTTGAGAATTTGCGCCATGGATTGCAGGCTTTCAAACCACACCTTCGGTTCGTCGGCTTTGGGGGTATATTCTCCCTTGGCAATGGCAATGGTGCGCTTGCGGTAGTCCTCTTTTGGCATGATACCGATATTCAGTACTTTATCAGGCATTGTATCTCTCCAGGTAATCGTCAACGGTGTTCCAGAAGTCTTCAAGCAACTGTGCGGCTCTTTCAAATTCGTATGAGAAAACGGCACCACTCAGGCTGCAAACTCTGTCTAGAGACCATTATCCATAGGAGATATTCATGGTGTCGATTCATCTTCTTTTTTCAGCAGGTTCTGTAACTCACCCATGGCCCGGCCGAATCCTTGCCAGTCCCCTTCCTGCAGGGCCTTCTGGGCTTCTTCAAGGCGGGTGCGGGCCTGCCCGAGACCCATTGTGGTTTCGACTCCCCCCTCTTTTTGCGCCATGGTTTGAGGCGAGTCCTCCAGCGTTTTACCGAACACCGCAGCAACGGCCTGCTTGAGGGTCGGCTCCATTGCCACCTTGTCAGCATAGGCGACGATTACCCGGCGTAGTTGCGGAATGTTGTTGCCTTCGGCGATCAGGTAGACCGGTTCGACATACATGAAGGAATGATCGAGCGGTATCACCAGGAGGTTGCCGCGGATCACTTGCGAACCGCGCTGATCCCAGAGCGAGAGCTGGCGGCTGATGACCGGATCCTGGTCGATCATCGCTTCGACCTGCATCGGCCCCAGAATCAGCTTCTCCTTTGGGAGTTTGTATACCAGCAGGCGGCCGTAATCGGGCTCATCGCAGCGGGCGGCAACCCAGGCAATCATGTTGTCCCGATTCTGCGGGGTCAGCGGCAGCATGAGCAGAAATTCGAGGCGCTCCTCCTGGGGTAGGCGCATCAGGATGTAATAGGGATCCATCGCCAGAGGATCACCGGCATATTTTTCATTCGGCAAGGTCCACAGATCTTCGTTGTTGTAGAACACCTGAGGGACGGTCATGTGGTAGCGGTTGTACTTGTCCACCTGGATCCGGAACAGATCCTCCGGGTAGCGCAGGTGATCCCTGAGCCCGGCCGGCATCTCTGCGAGTGGACGAAAGATGCCGGGGAAAGCCCGGCGATATACCTGCAGTACCGGTTCGTCGGGCTGCATGACGTAAAACCTCACGCTGCCGTTGTAGGCATCGACCACGATCTTTACCGAGTTGCGGATGTAGTTTATCCCTCTATGATACGGTTCAGAGTAGGGGTAACGCTCTGAAGTGGTGTAGGCGTCCTGGATCCAGTAGAGCCTCCCCTCGTTGAGGACCAGATAGGGATCGGAGTCGAGCTGTAGAAAGGGCGCGAGCCGCCCGATACGCTCCTGAACCCGGCGGTAGAGTTGCAGACGGCTGTCCGGCTGCAGATAGCCAGAGAGGAGGATGTTGATGTCGCCCAGCTCCCAGGCGAAGAGGAGCTTTTTCCAGAAGGTGTCAAGCAGTATCCCACCCGTGCCGGCATAGCTGGTGTAGACATTCTCATCCCCTTTGGGGTAGTCAAGCTCCTGGACGCCGGTGTTGACGATGCGGTATCCGGGCATGTTCTCGCCGTAGAAAATCGCCGGCTGGGTCACGTCCAGGGTCGGCGGCCCCTGTGGAGGCAGGTCCTGAATCAGGAATGTCGGGGTTCCCTGGTCTCCCTCCTGCGAAGCCAGACTCATGACCAGGCCATATCCGTGGGTGAACTGCAGGGTGCGATTGACCCAGGTGTCGGCGCGTTCTGGCAGCTGCGGCGCGAGTTCACGCGCCCCCAGCATGACCTGACGATATTCTCCATTGAGCTGGTAGCGATCGATGTCTACGTCGTAGAACTGGTAGTAGAGGCGGATCTCCTGGAGCTGGCGAAATGTCTTCAGCAGGGGACGCCAGTCCCAGAGGCGCACATTGCGCAGAGTCTGCTGATTGGCGCGCACTTTCTTCAGGGTCAGATTCGTAAGGGCCGGATAGGAACGCTCTTCCAGGGCGTTGATCCCGTAAGCCTCGCGGGTCATGGCGATCTCGTGTTCGATAAAGGGGGTCTCGAGTTCGAGTTCATTCGGTTCGACAATCAGGTTCTGGATCAGCAACGGGGCGGCTAGAAGAGCCACGATCATTATGCCGAAATAGGTCGCGGCTCCCCAGACCGCGAGGCGGGTTCGGTCACGCCAATACGCGTAAATGGCCATGAGCCCCAGAGCGACGGACGCCGCCACCATGACCCAGAGCGCAATCCGCACGACATGAATCTCAGTGTAACCCGCGCCCTGGACCACTCCGGCCGAAGAGTAGAGGAGTTCGTAGCGGTCGAGGGCGTAGCCCCAGGCAAAGCCGGCGAGAAACAGCACGAAGGTCAGGGTGAGATGACCGAGGGTGGCGTGGCGCGGGCGCGCAAAACCTTCACCGTTCTGACGAATGAATCCGGTCAGCAGGGCCAGAAACAGGACTGCGGCAAAGGCGAGGAACGCGAGGAAGGTCAGACTGTTCTGCAGGGCCTCCAGAAACGGGAGCTCGAAGAGATAGAAACCGATATCCTTGCCATAGATCGGATCGGCGCTCCCCACCGACCCGCTCCATATATAGCGCAGGACGATGTCCCATTGGGTGGAGAAATAGAGGATAAACAGCATTGAGGCGAAAGCGGCGAAGAGCCAGGCTCCCCCGCGCAACAGCATTGAGGGGATTCTCATATTGTCGCCGGGAAAAACCCTGATCACGCTTGTGCCGTTTCCTGATTCGAGGCACAAGCCGTTGCGCAAAGCCCTTCTAAACGCGATATAAAAGTTGCTGCCGAGAAAAACAAAGGCAATCAGCCCGGCTAGCGAACCCAGAGCTATCTTGAGCAGCAGAACGCGGGTGAAGAGGACGCTAGCGTCGAGCTCGCCGAACCACAGCCAGTCGACGATGACTCCGGAGAAGCGCCCGATCAGGAACAGTATCGCAATGACGACCGCGCAGGCGAGGCCGAGCAGAGTAGTGGGGCGTAACCGTTTTGTCATGAGACTCCTTTATCCAGAAAATTCGGGAGCATTGCCACAGCGTATCCCTGACACGCGGATCTTTTCCGGAGCGGACCCAGGGCCTTCTTTTTTTCGTTTCATGTTGCTGCAGCGACGCTGGCAGCTGTCGGCTCTGCTCTCGGATCTGCGCCTATTCACTCTTCTTATTAAAGCATTGGTGTATGCCCTCGGCAAAAGCAATGGGGTCAATCCCGAAGGCCTGCGCCCAGGGTTCCTGATCGCATTCATTGCCTTCGAGCAGCATGGCCAGCTGGTCACTGGTGATCGGGAACCTGTCGAACCCGTCAAGCATGCCAACGAGCGGTTTGACCAGCGAGAGCGGCTGGTGAAACTTATGCACCTTCTCTTTGCCGAGCGCCTGACCTACCAGATCGAGAATCCTGTCGTAGGTGTAACTCTCGGCGCCGCCCAGAAGGTAGGTCTCATTGATCGCAGCGGATTTGTCCAGGGCTTTGACGTAGGTCTCGGCGACCTGTTCGACCGCCACCGGCTGGATACGGTACTGACCATCGCCGAATACCGGCACGAGCGGCAAACGCCGTACCAGATCGCCCAGCATCTCGATAAACTCACCACCGGGGCCGAAAATCAGGGTGGGACGGAAGATGCTCCACTCAAGCTCTGATTTGCGCACGGCTTCTTCAGCTTCCCCCTTGGTGCGCTGGTAATCAATCCCGCTGTCGGGACGCGCGCCGTTCGCACTCATATGCAGATACCTTTTGACCCCGACCGAAGCAGCCGCTTGCAGAACATTCTGCGTGGCTTCGACATGCAGACGCTCGAATGTCACGCCCCGATCGGGAAAGGCGCGAATGATCCCAACCAGATGAATTATAGCGTCACAGCCCCGCATCCCATCCGGCAGGCTCTCCGGATCGGTCACATCTCCAACATAACTCCTGATATTACCCTCTTTAGGGAGTGTCTCCTCTGAACCCTGGCGTATCAGTGCAACAATATCATGCCCCGCAGCCGAAAGTTGTCTGAGCACCTCTTTTCCGACAAAACCGCTGCCCCCGGTTACAAAAACCTGCATCTGTCATACTCCTTTCCACTTCAAGCATGATGAATCCCACGATCGCATGCGCGAATATGCTCGTTTCACATCAATACTAGCAACTCAGCGCAACGACACAATGGATCAAGGGACAATTATCTGAAATAGTTTCGACTTGATCTGGCACAGGCCTGCAGCTGGATAGCTGCCAGATCTAGAAACCATGGTAGCCTTGCTGTTACTCGAGGATAAACTTGGGGCTCTGCATAGATTTCCGGGGAAGGTTCGCAGCGTCTGCGTATTTCTGATCCTCAACGGCGTAGTAGACGGGTTGATGATTTTGATTGTTATACTTGTACTTTTCTTCTAGAGTGGGATGGATTTTTATATGTCATTGAAATTAGAGGATAAAATTTGCTTTTTCTTTATCTGATATACAGGAACTGATAAATGTTGCGTTACTTTCTTATCGCCACAGGTTTTCTGAGTACGGCTCTGGCCGTAGTGGGGATGTTTCTGCCTCTGGTGCCTACGGTACCTTTTCTGCTGCTTGCTGCAGCGTGTTTTGCACGCAGCAGTACGCGATTTTATGCCTGGCTCGTCAATCACCGCCGCCTGGGCCCTATAGTGTGTACCTATCTGGAGGGTGGCGGAGTGCCCTTGCGTGCCAAAGGGATAACTATTGCCCTGTTGTGGTTATCCATAGGTTTTTCACTGTGGGTGGTAGACCCTTTATGGCTCCAGATTCTACTCTTCAGCATCGCTATTGGGGTTACGCTGTATATGCTTGCTCTTCCGAGTGAGGCGCATGAAATATCGGAGGAGAAGTGTAAGTCCAACGAATAAACATTCATATTTTCCTTGAGAGCAACTGCTTTCCGGTGCTAACATTAATTACCCGTGCGGTTTTAATTGAGATACACATCCAGCGCAAATTATTTCAGCTGGTGTGTGTTTGCCTGCTTATAGCTTCTTTGCTTCAGCAGCGCTTTTTTGATGCATTGTAAAAATGGCTGTAATTCCCCTGCTGTTTTGACTTGTATAGGCACGCTTCATTGATCCACACTTCCGCACTCGGTATTTGGCGCTTTTTTGCTCAACCATCCA
>Ga0182239_1000852_pt1 | contig 10641 bp, 9 predicted proteins | sample hydfrate6_PW_210_FD_132456 | JGI IMG/M metagenome (GOLD analysis project Ga0182239, IMG submission 132456) | Subsurface microbial communities from deep shales in Texas, USA - hydraulic fracturing test 6_PW_210 | ecosystem: Environmental > Aquatic > Deep subsurface > Shale gas/oil reservoir >...
CCGGCATTGCCAATGGGCACAAACACAGCCTTGCCTGAGACATCCCAGTCATACCACTGGGCCACCTCAAACGCATAGGACTCCTGACCCAGAATCCGCCAGCTGTTCTTGGAATTTAAAAGCGCTACGCGGTAGTTATCTGCCAGGTACTCAACCACCTTCATGCAATCATCAAACACCCCGGGGAGTTCCAAAACCATGGCTCCGCTGCCCAGGGGCTGCCCCAACTGCTGGGGGGTGACCCGTCCCTGGGGCAAAAGGACTACCGCAGTGACCGGCGGTCCGACATAAGCAGCATACATGGCGGCTGACGCAGAGGTATCCCCGGTCGAAGCGCACACGGTGAGCACCTGTTCCCATCCATGCATGCGGCTCATGGCCTTCAGAGCACTCAAGGCGCAGGCCATGCCCCGATCTTTAAAAGATGCGCTGGGGTTCTGGCCCTCGTTCTTAAAGGCCAGTGTATGGCCGGTCAGGGACTCCAATCTGGAACTGGCCCGGACAATGGGAGTGTTCCCTTCACCCAGCCAGACGATATCGTCTGGTTCCAGAACAGGGCTGATCAGCTCATAAAAGCGAAAGATTCCACGCAGAGCGGGATGCTTGCTCATCGCCCTGCGGTCGAAGGTTTCCCGCCACACAGGACCTTCGGCGGTCATGAGCTGTTCAAAGGACACATCTTCCAAAAGAAAGACCCCTTTGCACTCCGGGCATGTATAATGCAGTTCCCGGCCCGAATATCTGGCCCCGCACTGCTGGCAGACGTATTCCATCTGCCCCCGGTAGGTGGGGAAATCGTCGTGTGTATGCATTCTCCAACCTCAGTCCCTGGCTTGGTCGAGAAGTAAAGCCGGTCCCGGCTTTGGGCCGGAGTGAAAATATTTTTGATCCTCTTGTATGAAATGAGATTCAGAGGATTCCGGTTTCAGGTTTCAGCACTGCCGCTGGCTGCGACCGCGAGTTTGATCAAATATAAAACTGTTGTCCCAGAGAGCCAGAGTCCGGCCCGCAAGGCCGTCCTTGCTCCATGCGACAGGCCTTTTTTCAGTGTAAAAGCTCGTTTCATGCGAGGTGTCTGAAGAATCAGGCTATGACGCGAACTCCTGCTCTCCAAGCTGCCCTCTGTCCTCTGCCCTCTGACTTCCGATCTCCGATCTCCGATCTCTGATCTCTGATCTCTGATCTCCGATCTCTGCCTTCTGCTCCTACCCCGGCCATATCTTGGGGATGCTCCAGGTGATGATGATCATGCCCAGAGCTGCCTTGGCCACGAATCCAAATACCTTGCCCAGCATGGCCCCTTTGGAGGCAATAAGAGCCTGCGACCAATTATAACCGCTGATCAGCTCCAGTCCAAGGCTGCCGATAAAGGCGCCGAGCAAAGCGCCGGGAATGGAACCCAGACCGAAGAAAACGGGAGCACCGAGCACAGCCCCCACCAGCGATCCAATCAAGGCTCCCCAGCTTCCCCGGTTGCTGCCTCCATATTTCCTGGCTCCAATCACCTGGCTTATGAATTCAATACCCTCAGCTATCCCGGCCAAAGCGATAAGTCCGATAAAAAACCACCATCCGGCCGGCATGTCCGGGTGCATCCATTTCCACAGGGCCAGGAGAATAATATTTATCCAGTTTCCCGGGAGGCTGAAGAAATTCGAGGCCCAGATGACGAACATGAGGAGCAGAAAGAGTCCAGCCAAAATTTCCAGCATGATTTTTCTCTTAAGCCCTGCTCAAGGCCGGCCCTAGCGCTTGTCCACCACCCGTTCCGCCTTTCCCTGGCTGCGGGGCAGGCTGTTGTGCTCAACCAAATCCACCTTGGGGGTTATGAGCACCTCCTCACGCAAGGCCCGGGCAATGCGCTGCTTCAGGGCCTGGAGCACCCGCATGTCTTCCACAAAGGACTCATCCTTGATCTCAACCTTGACCCGCATTTGATCGATGAAATCCTCCCGCTCCAGGATTATCTGGTAATTCTGTCCGACCTCCTCAATACCCATCAATACTTCTTCTACCTGCAGGGGATAGATATTCACCCCCTTGATGATGATCATATCATCCGCCCGGCCCAAAATACGGTCTATACGGCGATGCACTCGACCACAAGCACATTCGCCGGGGAGAAAACGGGTCAGGTCCCGGGTCCGGTAACGCACAAGGGGCATGCCTTCCCGGGTCAAGGTGGTAATAACCAGCTCACCGACTTCGCCCTCTCGCACTGGATCCAGAGTCTGGGGATCCAAAATCTCAACAAGATAGGCATCTTCCCACACGTGCATGCCGTTTTGAGCCGGACACTCAAACGCCACTCCGGGGCCGTTCATCTCAGACAAGCCATAGGAGTTAAATGCCTTGACCCCGAAAACTTCTTCAATGCGGCGCCGGATTTCTTCTGTGTGTGGTTCAGCCCCGATCAAGGCCACCCGCAAGGGCAGAGAGCGGGGGTCAATGCCCTGCTCGGCAAACACCGACGCCAGATGCAGGGCGTAAGATGGGATGATATGTATGGCCGTAACCTGGAAGTCTTTTAACAGTTTGATCTGCCGCTTGCTGTTTCCAGCTCCGGCCGGGATCGTCAAACACCCCAGCCGTTCCGCACCATAGTGGATTCCCAGTCCTCCGGTAAAAAGCCCGTATCCGCTTAAATTCTGAAACACATCTCCTGGCCGCATACCTGCCATGTGCATACACCGGGCAACCAGATCGGCCCAGATATCCACGTCATGTCTGGTGTACAGGATGGCTGTTGGACTTCCGGTCGTCCCGGAAGAGGCGTGCAGCCGAACCAGGGAGGAAATGGGTTCGGTCAAAAATCCGTATGGATAACCGGCCCGGAGATCATCTTTGGTGGTCAAAGGCAGGTCCTGAACCTGATCCAAACTGGTCACACTGAGATCAGGTGGAATTTTGGACTGGTAAAAAGGAGAGCGGCCAACCCGATTCAGCACCTTCTGCATGCGGGCAAGCTGCAGGGTGGAAAGCTCATCTCTGGTCAATGTTTCTTCGGGATGGAAATAAACCGCGGATTGGGATTGATTCAACATGGAACATACCTGATTTCTGCTCGGCTGACGCCGATTGCTTGGGATGAGTGATTTGAACGAAAACTCCCGGTCCGGAGGAGTGCCTCTTTCGCGTATCGGTCAGGAGAAGCAGGGGATGAGGAAACCGAAGATCACCCGGGTATCAACGATCCCTCACTCCCCCATCGTCCCCTGCTCTGAAGGCTCGGGGATGGAGCTTAAGTTTTCAAAAGCGGTGCAGGAACTGAAATACTTGAGTTTGGCCACTCCGACCGGGCCATTTCTTTGTTTGCCGACGATGATTTCCGCAATTCCCTTTTCCGGATTGTCCTCCCGGGTATTGTACACATCATCGCGATACAAAAAGACGATAAGGTCGGCATCCTGTTCTATGGCTCCTGATTCCCTAAGATCAGAGAGCATCGGCCGCTTATTGGTCCGTTCCTCAACTTTCCGGTTCAGCTGGGCCAGGGCCACCACCGGGACATCCACTTCTTTAGCCAGGGCTTTCAGGTTTCGGGAGATATGAGATATTTCCTGTTCTCTGGAATCCTTGCGCTGGCTGGTGTGCATTAATTGCAGATAGTCCACAACCACCAGGCCCAGACCGGTCTCCCCCTTCATCCGCCGGCATCTGGCCCGGAGTTCCATGGGGTCCAGGGAAGGAGTGTCGTCAATGGCTATAGAAGCCTGGGACAGGGCCTCAGCAGCCTGATAGAGGCGGGCCCAGTCCTCGTCCTGCAAAAAACCGCTGCGCATGCGGCTGAGGTCCACCTTTCCCCAGGCGCACAGCATGCGCATCATCAGTTGCTCCATGGACATCTCCAGAGAGAAAATGGCCACTGGAACCTGGTGCATGATTGCCGCCCGCATGGCCATGTTCAGCCCGAATGCTGTCTTGCCCATGCTGGGCCGGCCGGCGATGATGATCAGATCGGTCCGCTGCAGGCCGGCAGTAATTTCGTCAAATTGTTGATATCCGGTCGGCACTCCGGTGATCAATTCCCGCTGTTCAAACCTGTGTTCCAGGTATTCAAAGACCTGGTTCACAAGTTCTTTGCTCATTTTGAAGCCCGGCCTGACCCGGCCTTCGGAAATCCCGAAAATATGCTGCTCAGCGCGATCAAGGATGGTTTCCGTATCTTCAGAAGATTCGAAAGATTCGGTAATTATGGAGGCGGACTCATGGATAAGTTCGCGGCGGACGGCTTTGTCCCGGACTATATTGGCATAGCTTAAGGCATTGGCTGCACTGGCCACGGACTCGGTCAGAGAGGTCAGATAGACAGCACCGCCCACTTCCTCCAGCCTGCCCCGCTTTTGCAGCTCATTTGCCACTGTCACCAGATCAATGGGCACATTTGTCCGGTACAGGTCCAGGAATATCTGATAGATAATGCGGTGAACCGGAGAATAGAAGTCTTCAGAGCGCAGAATGTCGATCAGGCTATGCAGGAGAGAATTGCGTAAAAAAACCCCCCCCAAAACAGCCTGTTCCGCTTCGATGTTCTGGGGGGGGACTTTACCGACCAGGTCTGCATTGACCCGGGACAGGGACTTTACTCCCCGGGAGTCCTGCTGGGCAGCTTTATTCCCCGTCCCCGCTTGGGCTTGATTCTTCGCCATGCCGAACCACATTCACCTTGAGTTCAGGGCGCACTCCGGAGTAAAGTTTGACCGGAACCTGGTGCTCGCCAAGACTCCGGATCGGATTTTCCAGCTCAATATCTTTTTTGTCGATTTCCTGACCCTGCCGGGCCAAGGCCTCGGCTATCATGGCGCTGGTAACCGATCCGTACAGCTTATCTCCTTCGCCTACCCGGACCGGGATCTCCAGGACCGTCTCTTCCAGCTTCTCAGCCAAAGACTGCGCTTTTGCCCTGGCCTTATCCAATTTTTCCTGTAACTTGCGCCTTTGTTGCTCAAAGACTTTTAAATTTCCCGGCGTGGCCTGCATGGCCAGTTCTTTGGGGATGAGGTAATTACGGGCATAGCCCGGCTTGACTTTGACCACCTCTCCCAGTTTGCCGAGATTTTCCATGTCGGTTCGTAAAATTACCTCCATATTCGCTCCTACACGGTCTTCTTCTTGACCTCTGTGCTGTGAACAGCAGTGTAGTACATAAGGGCCATTTGCCTGGACCTCTTGATCTCCGTAGTCAGTTTGCGCTGATGCTTGGCGCAGGTTCCAGTGATGCGCCGGGCAATGATTTTGCCCCGCTCGGTCACAAAGTCCTGCAATATATCAGGTCTTTTGTAGTCCAAAGGAAGCTTTTTGTCCGCGCAAAAACGGCAGAATTTCTTTCGCGGCGTAAACTTAAATGCCATGGGCTAGGCCTCCTCAGCGGGTTGGAATTCCTCGGCGAGCTTGACAGTCATGAACTTGAGCACACTGTCAGCAATTCGAATCCGGCGCTCCAGTTCAGCGACCACCGACCCGAGGGCGCCATAGACCAAGCGCACGTAATGACCTCTGGTATGCTTCTGGACCGGGTAGGCCAGCGTCCGCTTGCCCCAGTCATCCACCTCAACCACCTGACCGGAATACTCGTTGACCACCCGGTTCAAGTCATCAAGGACCTGCTGTCTGTCTTCAGATCCGACATCCGGGCTAAAGAGCAGAAGCGTTTCAAATTTTCTGTGCATCGTTGTCTCCTTATGGTCTGTGGTTCCAGATCAAGAGCTCTGGAACAAGGCAAAGAAGGGAATATATCCCCGGTCCATCCTGGTGTCAAGATGAGGAATAGCGCAGGATCTCCGGAGACTGAATGGATATGTCGGCTGCCTCCCGCAGGCCCTGAACGTAGGAATCAAAGAGCATCTGTTCCTGGAGCCTGCGCATGCTCCCGACCCAGTATTCTTTCTGCTCTTCCCAGACTGTAGTATCCGGAGGCTCAATTTCCAACAACTTGGCTATGATCACCTTCTCCCCCAGACCATAGGACGTATCCAGCCACTGTCCCGCACGGGCAGCAAAGGCGTCCTGGATCAGCTCCGGGTTGCGTCCCAGCCCGGGGATGCTCCCCTGGCGGGTAAAAGGCTGGCTGGTGACCACCTTCAGGCCAAGGTCTTCAGCAGATGTTTTATTCCTGAGTTTCTTCAGGGTTTCCCGGGCCGCTTTCTGGGCCAGCTCTTTGGCCTTGTTTTTCTCAACAGCAGCACGGACCCGGTCCCGCACCTGGTCCAGAGGAGGAATGAAGGCCTCTTCCTGCCCGTTTTTTTTGGCGACCACGTAACCGTCGCCTACTATAAACGGAGTATCGGTAATTTCACCGACTTGCATCTGCATCAACCTGTCCACCTGGTCATCCTTCAGCTGCAGTCTGCCCGGGAGATCGCCCGGTTCAAAGGGGCCGAACTCCTCCACTTCAAGATTTACAACTTCTGCCGCCTGGTGAATATCCCCTGCTGTGAGCACAATCTGCAATACTTCGTCCAGCCGGTCTTCCAGGTTTTGCATGGCCTTGTCCCGGGCCAGACGGGTTCTGATGTCGTCTTCTACCTGTTTAAAGGGCTCTACCCCTTCCTCTCTCCGCTCGCTCACCTGGATCAGGTGAAACCCAAACTTCGTCCGTACCGGATCGCTGATCTCTCCCGGCTCTAAAGCAAAAGCCGCTTCCTCGAAGGCCTCAACCATGGAATTGCGGCCGAACCATCCCAGGTCTCCGCCCTGATCCGCACTCGGCGCCTCGGAGATTTCCCTGGCCAGCTGGGCAAAATCAGCTCCCTGCTCCAAACGCGTGGCTGCCTCTTCTATTTCTTGCCTGGCCTTTTTAACCTCTTCATCACTCGCCTCTTCATCTACCTCGATCAGGATGTGCCTGGCCCTCACCTGCTCAGAACGGGTGAATTCCTGTTCATGGTCCTGATAATAGGCCTTCATCTCTTCAGGGCTCACCTCTTGATTGCCGGCCAGGGTCTCCGGGTTGATGCGGATGGCCTGCAGGCTCATTTTGGCCGGGACCTCGTATTCCTGCTTGTGTTCCTGGTAATATGCCCGGATTTCTTCTTCATCCACCTCAACCTGCTGGACATAATCCTGGACCGGAAACTGTACGTACTCGATCGAAGCACTGGCCTGGACATACTCGAAAAGGGCCCGGGCCTCGTTTGCCTCCACCCGAACCGGAGCAGTGACCACCTCGCGCAGGGCGGAGCTGACCAGATCCATCCTGATATCCGCCTCAAACTGGGCCGGGGTCAGATTGTTCATCCGCAATAAGCCCTGATAGCGATTGGGATCAAAAGTGGAATTGTCTCCCTGAAAAACACTCATCCCCCGAATCCTGGACCGCACCTGACCGGAACCAACCACCAAACCCAGCTCCTCGGCCTTGGCCTGAATCAGGCGTTGATTGATCATCCCATTCAGCACCTGGCGCTTGAGATCCATTTCCTTGAGCTGTTCAGAGCTGATATCTCCCTGCTGGCGGCGCAAGGTCTCCACCTGCTGCTGGTAGTTTCGGACGAACTCCTGCACCCTTATCTCCTGACCATCCACTTCGGCCACAACCTGCCGCCCGGAATCGCGAAAACTTCCTACGCCCCAAAAAACAAAAACCAGGACAATAATGGCAAACAGCAGTTTCACGCCCCAGGACTGGGCATTATTTCTTATGGATTCCAGCATATTCTCTCCAGTACTTCAGATGCCTTTCTGCCTTCTGAACCTCTTACAAGATATATCGACTCAGATCCCGATTCTCTTCAATGTCCTTGAGCTGATCTTTCACATATTGAGCATCAATAACGACCTTGTTCCCGGACTGTTCTGCGGCGGTAAATGACAGCTCATGCAAAACCTTCTCCAAGAGGGTATACAACCGGCGGGCCCCGATATTTTCCGTTTCCTCATTGATGCGCTGCGCATAGGCTGCGATCTCCCACAACCCCTCCTGATCAAACTCGACTTCCAATCCTTCGGTGCTCAGCAAAGCCCTGTACTGGATGGTCAGGGAATTTTGCGGCTCGGTCAGGATCTGATAGAACTCCTGCTGCTGCAGGGGCCCCAGCTCCACACGCAGGGGAAATCTCCCTTGCAGCTCCGGAATGAGATCCGAGGGTTTGGCATAGTGAAAGGCTCCGGCAGCAATGAACAGAATATGATCCGTGCGCAGCATGCCGTATTTGGTATTCACGACACATCCTTCAACCACCGGCAACAGATCCCGCTGCACTCCTTCCCGCGAGATGTCCGTCTGTTTGCTCCCTCCCTGCGAGGCGCAGACCTTGTCCAGTTCATCCAAAAAGATGATCCCGCTTTGTTCAACCCGTTCCTTGGCCAGCTCCATGACCTTGTCCTGGTCGATGAGACGGTCTGATTCCTGTTGCACCAGATGCTCATAGGCATCTTGGACCTTCATCTTGCGCGTCTTCTTCTTTTTGGGAAACATCCGGCTGAACATGTCCCTGAACTGCATCTCCATATCTTCCATGCCCGGCATAGCCATCATGCCCACCTGCATGCCCGGTCCTTCAACTTCCACGTCCACCAGGCGATCGTTGAGCTTTCCGTCTCTCCACAAGCGGCGAAACTTCTCCCGGGTCGGATTCTCGGCCTGCTCTCCGGAATCAGTTTCCGCAGGCTGGCTCTGGCCTGACTGGGACTGGCCCCTGGAACTGGGCAGCAAAAGGTCCAGAAGGGCTTCCTCGGCCAGCTGCTCTGCCTTGTCCTTGACCCGATCCGTTTCCTCCTGGCGGACCATGTTCACCCCGATCTCCATGAGATCGCGGACCATGGATTCCACATCCCGGCCCACATACCCCACCTCGGTAAACTTGGAAGCCTCGACCTTGAAAAAGGGAGAACCGGCCAGTCTGGCCAGACGGCGGGCTATTTCGGTCTTGCCCACTCCGGTTGGCCCGATCATGATGATATTTTTCGGAGCCACTTCTTCCTGCAGCTCAGGTTCCAGCTGCCTCCGGCGCCAGCGGTTGCGCAGGGCGATGGCCACCATGCGCTTGGCCTCTTCCTGGCCCACGATGAACTTATTGAGTTCAGCCACTATCTGTGGCGGTGTCAGTGTTGCCTGCATAATTTAGTAGACCTCTTCAATAATGAGCTGATCGTTGGTGTATACACACATGTTGGCGGCGATAATCATGGCTTTTTGGGCCACTTCCCTGGCCGAAAGTCCGGTATTTTGGATCAGAGCCTGAGCGGCAGCCTGGGCATAGGGCCCGCCGGAGCCGATGCCCACAATTCCATCGTCCGGCTCGATGACGTCCCCGGTACCAGTTAAAACCAGGACAGTGTCCTTATCCGCCACAACCAGCATTGCCTCCAGGCGGCGCAGGTACTTGTCCGTTCGCCAGTCCTTGGCCAGTTCCACACTGGCCCGCAGGAGATTGCCGCTGAAGGCCTCCAGCTTGGACTCAAAGCGTTCAAACAGGGTAAAGGCGTCAGCTGTCGCCCCGGCAAAACCGGCCAGGATTTTATCCTTGTACATGCGCCGCACCTTGAGGGCCTTGTGCTTTAAAACCACTGCCTGGCCCATGGTTACCTGACCGTCTCCGGCCACGGCTGCGCCTTCCGGGGTTTTCACCGCCAGGATCGTGGTTCCACGTATTTCTTGTTTGGTATTCACATCTGCCTCCGATAAGCATTGGCTGGCAAAATCAAAAGGAACACTTTGCTGGAAATACAAATCTTGTCAAGCCGGAGACTATGTGCCCCCGGGAACTTTGTTCTCAGGTTGAAGCTTTGCCGGATTGATCAAAGATGAAACCTGGGGTGAATTATCGGGCTGTTTGCAAATCTCACTCTCCTCCTTTTTGGTCCAATACGCAAACCTGAACCGGCTGTTCGCGGCCTTTGAGCTGCACATCCCGGCCGGATCGAAACAAATGTGCGGAGCGGGAGAGGTGAGAGCGGAATTCTTCGGACACTGCCAGCCGAGTGTTTAATTCCCGGGTGCACTTCTCCAGCCTGGCGGCTACATTCACTGCATCTCCAATACATGTGTACTCCATGCGCTCCGGACTGCCGATATTCCCGGCCACCACAGCCCCCCGATGCAGACCGATGGAATTTAGGAGCACAAATTCCCCTTCCAGCCGTCTTTTGTTGGTTAACCGATCACACTCCTCCAGCATGGCCAGGGCCGCTTCAAGTGCAGCTTCCGGATCACTTCCGCTGCCGGCCGGGTGTTCGAAGACAGCCATAATGGAATCACCCACGAACTTGTCAACCATCCCGCCCCGGGTCTCCACCTCCCTGACCATGACAGTAAAGTACTCATTGAGCAGGCTGACCAAAAGATGCGGAGGAAGCTTGCTGCTCAAAGCGGTAAAATTCCGCAAATCGCAAAAAAGGATGCTCACCTCCACGACCTCCCCGCCCAGGTTGAGTTCATCAGCCAGAAGCCGGTCCATAACCGTGTGGTCCATGATTTTTCCCAGACTTCTCTTGAGTACTTCCTTTTCTCGCAGACCTTGTATCATATGGTTGAAAAATTGCATCAAGCGGCCAAATTCATCTTTTCTGGCTATTTGCAGGTTCTGTCCCAGATTTCCCGCAGCCACAGCCTGCATAGCATTTTGCAGAACGTGTATGGGCTGCAGGATCTGCCTGGACAGAACCCAGGTCAAAGCCAGGGCCAGGCTCAGGGCCAATGCC
>Ga0182239_1000855_pt1 | contig 10617 bp, 11 predicted proteins | sample hydfrate6_PW_210_FD_132456 | JGI IMG/M metagenome (GOLD analysis project Ga0182239, IMG submission 132456) | Subsurface microbial communities from deep shales in Texas, USA - hydraulic fracturing test 6_PW_210 | ecosystem: Environmental > Aquatic > Deep subsurface > Shale gas/oil reservoir >...
CTCGAGGGCATTTTCAAACACCTGCAGGGGTGAAGTGTATTCGTTGTTGGGGGTGTCCATTCCGAGTATTTCTACCCGTCCTCCGGCATCACATACGAACTGAAACATCTTTTCTGCATGAGATAGCTCCTCCTGATACTGGATGTTCATCCAGTTTGCCATCCCGGCTAGGTCTTCGGCTTCAAAGTATGCCTGCATGGCCTTGTAGATGAAAGCCGAGTAGTTCTCGTAGGCGATTTGTTCATTCAGGGCCTGATTCAGTGTTTGACTTAGCATGGTATTACTCCTTATGGTTTTGAGAACATCAACGATACCTGACTATTGTACTCATATTTGCACATAACTCAAGGATCATTTTTTCCCGAGCGCCGGGCCAAAGCAAGATGGGATCCCGATCTGCTGTATAAGGAAGCGTATAATGCCTGTACTTGATACTCTGACACAATTTTTTCTTGCTTCGATTGTCCTTGGGCTCGCCCCGGGGCCGGATAACATATATGTCCTTACTCAGTCTGCGGTACAGGGGCGGCGTGCCGGAGTGGTTGTTACCCTGGGTTTGTGTACCGGCCTGGTGCTGCATACCATCCTGGTAGCAGGGGGAGTTGCGGCACTTATAGCGACGTCAGCCATGCTGTTTATGCTTCTGAAACTGGGGGGAGCGGGGTATCTGCTGTATCTGGCATATCAGGCATTCAGGGCGGAAGGCACAGCTATAGGGGTTGGCACCCGGGGTGCGGTTGCGTATGGTTATCTGTACAGGCGTGGGGTGTTGATGAATATCAGCAACCCCAAAGTGTCGATATTCTTTCTTGCGTTTCTGCCCCAGTTTGTGGAGGCGGATGGTGCTGCGGCGCAGCAGATGGTGGTGCTGGGCGGGGTGTTTATTCTGGCAACCCTGCTGGTGTTTAATGCCATTGCGCTGGCTGCGTCATACCTGGCTACCGGGCTACGCAGTTCGCGCACAGCCCAGGTGGTACTGTATCGCATCACCGGGGCTGTGCTTACACTGCTTGCACTGCGGTTGTTGCTGTATCAGATTTAAGCTGATTCTATTCCTCGTCGCGGCAGGGGGCAGTGAGAACCGGACGTCCAGCCTTGCGCATAACACGTTCGGCAGTACTGCCCAGAACCACGTGTGCCAGACCTGTGCGGCCGTGGGTGCCCACTACAATGAGATCTGCCTCTTCGGTACGGGCTACCTCATTTATCACCTTGAAGGGGATCCCCGCTTCAAGCCTGCTTTTGTAGCTTCCCTCTTTAAAGTAGCGCGGGCAGAACTCCTTCATATTGTCGAACGCGAGGCGCTCCACGCTGTGTTCGATTTCAGTGTAGTCATCACTGTGCACCCGGAGCAGATTCGAGTCAGCCAGTTCACTGATTACATGCAGTACCAGGACTTCGGCATCATGCAGGTCGGCAAAAGTGCGCGCACATTCTGCCGCCACGGCAGAGCCTTCGGAAAAGTCGGTAGCGTATAGAATTTTGCGGATCTCAGGCATGGGAGCCTCCATTGTCGGATTGTGTCAGTTGGTATTTCAGGCCTCTTGCGCACTCATGTTTTCTTCACGTTTGTTCTTGCTCTTCTGCATGAACCACACCATGGCGACAATGGCTGCGCCTGTTGCATCGGTTATGGGGGTCGGCCAGTAGAGCAGTACTGTTGCACTTACGACTTGAATTCGTCGAGGAAAACGTTTATTCAGACCTGCATTTTAATCTAAAAAACGTTGTGATTTAAGGTGGATTGCATTATTTTCGTGGTGCCGTTTTAATGTATTTTATGTGGAGATTGTTTTGACACCGACACCAGAAGCGGATGCACGCCAAACAATTGATCAGCTGCTTGCCGCCGCTGGCTGGGATGTTCAGGATGTTTCGTCAGCCAATATCCATGCAGGGCGCGGGGTGGCCATTCGCGAATTCCCTCTAGCAACGGGTCATGGCTTTGCCGATTATCTCCTGTATGTTGATGGAAAAGCAGTTGGTGTTATTGAAGCAAAAAAAGTTGGCACGACTCTCACCGGTGTTGAAATCCAATCGGATAAATATACCCAGGGGCTTCCTGACGGTTTGCCATGCTGGCACAATCCGTTGCCGTTTTCCTTTCAGTCTACAGGTGTTGAAACCCGCTTTACCAATGGGTTAGACCCTGCTCCACGTTCGCGTCATGTCTTCGCCTTTCATCGGCCTGAACTGTTCGCCGAATGGCTGGACACAGCTCTTTCCCCCTCGCCCCCTGGTGGGGGAGAGGGTTGGGGTGAGGGGGATTCGGTTGCAGCAGAAGACTCCCTGATTTTCGGTCATCCTCAAACCTTTCTGGCCCGTCTGCAGCAAATGCCTGAGTTGCTCACTGAAGGCCTCTGGCCTGCCCAGATTACAGCGATCACAAACCTTGAAGCATCTCTGCGTGACAATCATCCCCGTTCACTGATTCAGATGGCGACCGGTAGCGGCAAGACCTTCACGGCCATCAACTTCATCTATCGTTTGATCAAGTTCGCCGGGGCGCGGCGGGTGCTGTTCCTCGTCGATCGTGGCAATTTGGGGCGACAAACGCTCAAGGAATTTCAGCAGTACGTTTCGCCCTACAACAACTTTAAATTCAGCGAGGAGTACATTGTCCAGCATCTATCCTCGAATGTGCTCGACACCACCGCTCGGGTCACCATCTGCACCATCCAGCGCCTGTATTCGATGCTCAAAGGACGTGACCTTGATGACGAGTTGGAGGAAGCGGTTGAGATCGGCTCCCTGTTTAAGGAACCGGACCCCATCGAGTACAACCCCGATATCCCAATCGGTACCTTCGATGTCATCGTTACCGATGAGTGTCACCGCTCCATCTACAATCTCTGGCGCCAGGTGCTGGAATATTTCGATGCTTATATCATCGGTCTTACCGCGACCCCCAGCAAGCAGACCTTCGGCTTCTTCAACCAGAATCTGGTGATGGAGTACGGTCACGAACACGCCGTCGCCGATGGGGTCAACGTCAATTACGATGTCTATCGCATCAAGACCTCCATTACCGAACAGGGCGGGGAGGTTGAGGCCGGGTACTACGTCGACAAACGCGACCGGGAAACCCGCGAGGTGCGCTGGGAGCAGTTGGATGATGATTTCAACTACGATGCCAGACAACTCGATCGGGATGTGGTTGCCGTCGATCAGATCCGTAAAGTTATCCAGACCTACCGCGACAGGCTGTTTAGCGAAATTTTCCCTGGCCGTACCGAGGTTCCAAAGACCCTGATCTTTGCCAAGGATGATTCCCATGCCGAGGATATCGTCAAGATCGTGCGTGAAGAGTTCGCCAAAGGGAACGACTTTGCCCAGAAGATCACCTATCGCACCACCGGTAAAAAGCCGGAAGATTTGATTAAGGAATTTCGTAACACCTACAATCCGCGCATCGCCGTCACCGTCGACATGATTGCCACCGGCACCGATATCAAAGCGTGTGAGTGCGTGTTTTTCATGCGCAGCGTTAAGTCACGCGCCTATTTCGAACAGATGAAGGGGCGCGGGGTGCGGATCATCAACGACAACGATCTGCAGGCGGTCACGCCCGATGCGGCGGCCGATCATATTTTGACCGATCTGGTGTCGCTGGTGCGCTTTGCCATGCAGCAGGAAAATGAGCTGGTGCCGTTTCCCGAGAAAGTACAGGTGAACTTCCGCGCGTGGGTTGAGCAGCAGCAGGTAGGTGGCAAAAGTTTTAGCGCTGAGCAGCGCAAATGGCTGGAGATGATCCGTGACCACATTGCCGCCAATCTTCTGATAGAGACGGATGATTTTGATTATGCCCCTTTTGCGCAGGCAGGTGGGATCGGGAAGGTGTGGCAGTTGTTTGGGGATGATTTGAGCAAGATACTTGATGAATTGAATGAGGCGTTGGCGGCGTGAGTATAGAAATTTCAGAAAGCAGCCTTCCTGAAGGATGGAAAATAGCTCCTCTGGATGAAGTGTCTGGCATTAATATGGGGCAATCTCCACCGTCCTCAACTTATAACATTGAAGGTGAAGGTCTTCCCTTTTTTCAGGGTAAGGCTGAGTTTGGTTCATTTTACCCAGAAGCCAAGAAGTGGTGCTCAATCCCTTCAAAGATTGCGCAAAAGGATGACATCCTTATTTCTGTTCGTGCCCCCGTTGGTCCAACCAATCTGGCTCCAGCAGAGTGTTGCATCGGTCGAGGATTGGCGGCTGTTAAACCGTTGGGAGGGATGCCGAACCGGTACCTGCTTTACTTTTTGAGAAGCATTGAGTCTGACATCGATTCACTTGGAACAGGGTCTACCTTTAAGGCGATCTCTGGGAAGATTCTCCGTTCAATAAAAGTACCTATAGCTCCACCAGAACAACAAAAACGCATTGTCGCGGAAATCGAAAAACAATTCTCCCGTCTCGACGAAGCCGTCGCCAATCTCAAGCGCGTCAAGGCCAACCTCAAACGCTACAAAGCCGCCGTCCTCAAAGCCGCCGTCGAAGGCAAACTCACCGAAGAATGGCGCAAGCAGCATCCCGATGTTGAACCTGCCGATAAACTGCTGGAGCGGATTCTTGTCGAACGGCGTGAGAAGTGGCAGGGGAGAGGGAAGTACAGAGAACCTGCCGCCCCGGATACTACTGATCTGCCGGAATTGCCTGAGGGGTGGGTGTGGGTGACGCCTGACTTCCTGGCTAGAAATGAAAATGGTGCAATTTGCGCTGGTACATTTGGGACAATTTTTAAGGCAAAGGACTTCGAGAAGAAGGTGTGCCTATCATTTTCTTACGCCATGTTTCAGCTGGAAAGTATCTGACTCACAAACCAAGATTTATGGATCGCCAAAAATGGGAGGAACTCTTCAGATCATACTCCGTTTATGGTGGCGAATTATTGGTCACTAAGCTAGGTGAGCCTCCAGGGGTATGTGCGATTTATCCAGAGGGGATTGGCCCCGCAATGGTAACGCCCGACGTTATGAAGATGGCTGTAGATGATTTCTGTGTGCATCCAGAGTATCTAATGCACTTTTTCAATTCGGAAACTTCCCGAAAAAATGCAACTAATCTTGCCTTCGGAACTACTCGACTGAGACTAACATTGCCGATCTTTAGAAACTTGGCAGTTCCTCTTCCATCTCTTGATGAGCAGCAACAAATTGTTGCAGAAGTAGAACGTCGCCTCTCCATCGCCTCCGAGTCTGAAGCCCAGATCGATGCCACTTTGCGACGTGCCGAAAGCCTACGCCGATCAATCCTCAAAAAAGCTTTCTCCGGCAGTTTGCTGAAATCAGGAGCCGAGGCTTGATTGTCTATCTTGATGAATCCGGCGATCTCGGTTTCGACTTTGCCAGATCAAAAACCTCAAGCAAATTCGTTATAACTTTACTGGTCTGTAACAGCGCGGACAGCGCTGGAGGTTTCAGGAAAGCTGTTCGTCGAACGCTGAAAAACAAACTGAACAATAAGAAGAACAAAAGCCGTATAGTGCAAGAGTTGAAGGGTACCGGCACTTCATTGGCGATCAAAAGGTACTTTTATCGGCAGGCACCTGATAATGGCTGGCGTATTTATACGGTAGCCTTGAATAAGGTCCGCGTGGAGGAACCGCTTCGATCAAAACAGGGGAAAAAGAAACTCTACAATTTTCTGGCCCGGTTTATCATCGAACATGTGGATCTGTCCGGGGCTGCGCCTGCCGTAACGCTGATTACAGATCGTTGTAAAAACAAAGAAGAGGTAGAAGACTTCAATGGCTATATTGCAAATCAGCTTGAAGCGTTGTTGCCCTTAAATATCCCATTGAATATTTACCACGAAAATTCTCAAGATAATCCAGGTTTGCAAGCAGTTGATCTTTTCTGCTGGGGAGTTTATCGAAAATATGAGATGCAGGACTTGGAGTGGTATGAGGTGTATAGGGAGAAAATCTCTTTTGAGACAGAGTATTTGGCATAGCAGACAAAACAAAAGACGGCCCCTGTCAGGCCGATATTCCTTGGGCTAAGCCAACCGATGGAAGGAAGCACCCAAGGCACCTAACAGGAATTACCCGTCTTGTACTTAAAATGTATAGCGGATTTCTTTCAAAAGTCAAAGAAAATTTCAGATAAAGAAGTCAATCAATCCAAGGAAAATAAAAGAAATGACCCCCGCAGCAATCGTATCCAAACTCTGGAACTACTGTAACGTCCTCCGTGACGATGGCATGAGCTACGGCGACTACGTCGAACAGCTCACCTATCTGCTCTTCCTCAAAATGGCAGACGAGCGCACCAAGCCACCCTACAGCCAGAAAAGCAACGTGCCAGCCGATTACTCATGGCCGACGCTGGTTAAGAAGGACGGTGATGAACTGTTAGAACACTACCGACACACCCTGGAAAATCTCGGCAACGAAAAGGGCCTGCTCGGGCTGATCTTCAATAAGTCGCAGAACAAATTTCAGGATCCGGCTAAACTGCGCCGGCTGATTGTCGACCTGATCGACAGCGAAAACTGGTCGGTGATGAGCGCTGATGTCAAAGGTTATGCCTACGAAGGGCTGCTGGAGAAAAACGCTCAGGACACCAAGAGCGGAGCCGGGCAGTATTTCACCCCGCGTCCACTGATTCAGGCCATTGTCGATGTCATCACACCCAAACCGGGTGAGACCATCAGCGACCCGGCCTGTGGAACCGGAGGATTCCTGCTCGCCGCCCACGATAGCCTCATCGACAACCATCCGCACATGACCAAGGATGAGCGCAAAAAGCTCAAGGATGGCACCTTCAAGGGCTGGGAACTGGTGCAGTCGACTGCGCGACTCTGTGCCATGAACCTGATGTTGCATGGTATCGGCAGTGATGACAGTAACTTGCCCTTGGTTGTCAGCGATTCCCTCGCCGCCGATTCGGGTGATCGTTTCGATATCATCCTCACCAATCCGCCTTTCGGCAAAAAGAGCAGTACCACCATCGTTGCTGAGAACGGCAAGGTTGCCAAGGAGAAGCAAACGATCGAGCGAGATGACTTCTGGGCCACGACCTCGAATAAACAGCTCAACTTTGTTCAACATGTTAAGACCCAGCTCAAGCAGCATGGCCGTGCTGCCGTGGTTGTGCCGGATAATGTGCTGTTCGAAGGTGGAGCAGGGGAGACCATCCGGCGCAACCTGCTGCATGAGTGCGATGTTCACACCTTATTGCGTCTACCTACAGGCCTGTTCTATGCCCAGGGGGTGAAAGCGAATGTGATCTTCTTCGACCGCAAACCGGCCAGCGAAACCCCGTGGACAAAGAAATTGTGGATCTATGATCTGCGTTCCAACACGCATTTCACCCTGAAGACCAACCCGCTTAAACGCAGCGACCTGGATGAATTTGTTACACTTTACAACCCCGCCAAGCGTCAGCAACGCACGGAGACCTGGAGTGAAGACAATCCAAACGGGCGTTGGCGTTGTTACGCCTACTCTGATCTGGCCGCACGTGACAAGGTCAGCCTCGATATCTTCTGGATAAGGGATGAATCGCTGGAGGATTCCGACACCCTGCCGGAGCCGGGTGCTTTGGCTGCTGAAATAGTCGAAGATCTTCAGGTGGCTTTGGAGCAGTTTCGAGAAATTGCCGATGACCTGGGTGAAGTTGAATCTAGTTAATGTTGTAATGAGAAGCGCTTGGTCTCCTTTGAGAAGCAAGTTCCTTTCCACCATGGCATCGTTTGTGTCGTTATCGCTGGTGTTGTGGTGGGTGTGAAATAAGAATAGCGCGCCGTTGCAGGCACGCTATTCTTATGGTTGTTCCCTGTATTAAAGGAACTCTATTCGCTCTTGCCCACCTTACCGCGCAGCGCCACATTGGCCACCATGCTACCAACCAGGCATGAATACTGCTCTGTACTTTCGAAGCGCTTGTCTTTGGTGATTGAATACAGGCCGATTACGGTGTCGGCATTTTCTTTATATGCACGCTGCTGAAATGAGATCAGCGCGGAGATAAATGCCGTCTGGCACGCATCCTCGACGGAACGCCCGAATTTACGTGAGCGCTGATTGGCGGTGTATTCAGGTGAGACATCGCTCACTGCAGGATGCTGCTCGCCTTTCATGTGAAAGGTGATTCCCGGGTCGAGTTTTTCCTGTGCCAGGGGGCTGTTGAGCGCATCCTGAACCGAGAAGTATTCCCAGGTGTCTGCGCCAAACACCGGGGCAGCGCCTCCGATAAGTGTGAATACGCTCAATGCGATAACAATGGAACGTAACTGCATAGTTAAACTCCTTTGGCAAAAAGAATTTTAGTTTGTTACAGGATGATATCGTGTCGGGATGAAAAAGCAATATTATTAATCCCAGATCCACCAGCTACTTATGAATATAGATCGGCTACCGCCTTTTGCGAAGCTTATTCCCCAGCCAGTCCCATAAATTCAGGAATTTTTAGAGATGGAGAGGAGATTTGTAAGAATCAGACTTCCTGAGAGCCGGTATGAGCTTATTTTGGACACAGCTATCCCTTCGGAGCCCACTTTTACCGTGATTTGTGTCGATATCGTTGCTGCTTAAGTCATGATCGGTGGTCCTTCTCGGGCTAATGTCTGTATGCGCTCTCGAATCTGCAAGAGTAAGATATAGGCTGGTTGTTTGTCACTGATGAGAATTTGCAGCTGTCGCGAACGCTGCCGAACTTGGCCTGCGATATTGATCAGGCCGAATCTGATCGCCTTGAAGCGCTTACGCCTCCAACTCGTGGGTAAGGCCAGGTGTTTCATTGCGGCGTTAAGATTCAAGGCGAGGATCATGATGCCCCACCAGGCGGCATTTTCTCCAAAGTCGCCTGAGGGCAGTTTGCCACCGGCCAGGTCATCTTTCATGACTGCGTGTACCTCTTCGCTTTTGCCGCAGCGTTCTCTGTACCATTGGACTAGTTCGTTGCCGTCTATATCCCGATTGGTGACAATTCCATAGATTTGGTAGTGTTCACCGCTCTGGGTTTGCATCTGATCTTGGTCGGGGTCTTCTGTGGTCTCGCAGCCGGGTAGCTCCAATTGAGTGTGGAGCAGTTTGCGCGTTGCAATATAGCGATAGTTGGGGCCGTTTTTGCTCGCTGCTGCCCAGTTGGGTACGTAGCAGACTTCAGCCCATTGCTGAGCTGTTTCATACTGGCGACCATCTGAGTCGGTGCGCATAACCGGTGACCAGTGTTCTTCTTCAACCTCGGCGACGGCTTGCCTGAAGCTTGGGGTGACATTGGCGCCAATCGCGAATTCAATGGTGCCGAATCGTTCATTGCTCCCTTCGGCACAGTAGCGCAGCAGCTCCTGCTGGTAGGCGGCGGTATCGGAGCGAACAGAGACTTTCTCAACCCCTGCAGGGAGATTGTTTAGCGACTCTTGCAAAAGGCGCAGTTGCTGGTATCCGGCAGGTACATTTCCATCCCGAAACTCGGAGAGTATAATCTGATCCTGTTCAAACCAGTAAACATTGAAGGGCTGATAGCCCTCATAATGTTGATAACACCACAGCGCCTGGTTCTTCTCGCTGTTAACGAGTGTGGCATCCATATCGAGGGTCGCATGAGTTTGAGGTGAGCGACTGTGCGTGTAGGCAATGAGATCCCGGTTTATCTTTGCTAAGGCCTGAAGGTTTGTGTTTGGTTCAGGGATAAAAGCGCTGTGGGCCTGGCGTTTGGCTTCTTGCTGCGAATCGTGAAATGCTGCCAGATAGCGAAACACCGGCGAGGCAGAAACAAAGGTGCGGCGGCGCTCTTTGCGCCAACGCCGCTCCAGGCGGCGGCGTTTATGCCGGGGCAGCCCATAATGTTCCACTTTGCGCATCACTTTACAGAGCCCTTCGTCAGCCTCGAGTTTCTCAAGGTCAGCAACGCAGTCTCCACCAGCCAGATTCAGCAGAATCAAAGCCATGACAACCTGATGATCACTCCAGCCCTGGGATTGATCGCCACAGATGTTAAGATGGCGGCAGATGGAATCGCGCAATCCCGCAGCTTGCGCAAGATCAAGGTAGGCGGGCAAGCCGGCAAGTGCTGTCAGGCCTGGGTCACTTTTATGAACTTGGTACTGGAATGGAAGAACGCCTTGTGCCATAATTGTTTCACCTCGTTGATGATAGTTTTTTGTTCGCGCATACATTCTATCTCCCCGGCTTTGCTGGGATCAACGAGGTTTTTTATTTTTTTAGGTGGTGGATCTGGGATGGACAGTGAAAGACGCTAGACAAACAAAAACCCGCCTGTTTAAGCGGGTTTGAGGTCTTTCTTGGCTTGTTGTGGATGGTGAATTGGTGGAGGTGGCGGGAATCGAACCCGCGTCCGAAAATCTTTCACGTAAGGCGTCTACATGTGTAGTCCGGTGTTTTAAATTTAACCGCTTACCGCCCCCACGGACAGGGTCGGGTAAACGGCGATTCCGCTAAAATTTCGCTGTTGAACTGCGGAAACGAGCAACAGCTAGTCTGCTGAAATGACGTCTCTAAAAACTCACAGACAAAGTATATCAGAGACGAGGCAACTTTTAAGCTGCCAGTGCGTACGAAACGTCAGTGTCGGCGTTTGTATTAGTGCCAGTTTTTTAACGAGGCCAACTGGCGTCCCCGACATGCAACCTTCGCTTCCAATCCCCGTCGAAACCTTGGCA
>Ga0182239_1000856_pt1 | contig 10613 bp, 6 predicted proteins | sample hydfrate6_PW_210_FD_132456 | JGI IMG/M metagenome (GOLD analysis project Ga0182239, IMG submission 132456) | Subsurface microbial communities from deep shales in Texas, USA - hydraulic fracturing test 6_PW_210 | ecosystem: Environmental > Aquatic > Deep subsurface > Shale gas/oil reservoir >...
ATACTAATAATATGCTATAATTAGAATAACATTTTAAATTTTGGGTAATTATTAGAACGTTATATCAAAAATGAAAAAACACAGAAAAATGAAAGGGGTACTACATAATATGACAAACAGAAAAAGAAGTGTGAAAATAGTATACATGGTAATACTAACCATGTTAATGCAGGTATTTATACCTGTGCTATCAAATCAAAACTTTGCTGAAGGGGGTAATGATCTAGGGAACATATTTACTTTTAACAGCTTAAAATTAGGGGACAAGGACTCTGGGACAGAAATATCAGAAGGCAGTGTTATTGATGTCTCGGGAGGTACAAATGTATACTTGGAGTATTCTTGGAATACATTAGGTTTAACTGTGCAATCAGGAGATTATTCTGAAATACAAGTTCCAGATGCATTCAACCTTGATGTAAACTTTCCAGAATCAGATATAGTAGTAAGCGGTGATAGTGGTGATGTTGTTGTCGGTACTTACACATTGATAAATGGAATATTAAAATTTGTTTTTAATGAAAACATTGAAACTTATGGAGAAGTTGATGAAGGATATGTAGGATTTGGTCTTGAGTTCAAGTTAGAAACATTTCAAGAAAATGTTGTACAGGAAATAGAATTCAATGATACTGAAAACAAAACTTTAAAAGTCACAGTAATTCCTACTGAAGAAATAACAGGAATAGAAAAAGAAGGAACTCCCGATGCAGACAAAGACCCAAAAAACATTACCTGGACTGTTGATGTTATCAATATAGAAGAAACTACAATTAATAACCCCCTAGTATGGGATTTTATACCAGAGGGATTGAGTTTAGATGAAACTAGTATCGATATATACGACTTAAATGTTGGCTACAATGGAGATACAAGTGTTGGCAATGCATTAAGTACGGGTTATACTATAAGGACTGGAGTTGATATTACAACAGTAGATGCATCAGTAGAAGTAGAATTTGATTCTATGGATCCATACAAAGGTTACAGAATTGAATACACTACTACAATAGAAGACTTTAGCAAAACTTCTTTTTCCAATGAAGCTCACTTAGGATATGATTCAAAAAATCTTGATGCGGTTGCAACAATTAGCGACATACAAAGAAGTGATTTTATAGAAAAAGATGGTAATTATTTAGGAAATGATCAAATAGAATGGTCTATAGATTTAAATAAACCAGGTGGAAGTATAAGTGAAGCTATAATAAAAGATACACTACCTGGAGGATTATCAATAGATGGAGATATTGAAATATATACCCTAAATAAAAATGGAGATATCTGGAATGAGTCAACATTATATACAACAGCTGGGGCTTTTGATATTGACCTTGGCCAACTTGGTCCAGATGATGTATACAGAATAAAATTTACTACAGATATAGATTATTCTCAAGTTAATGGGGGAATATATCAGAAGACAAACGAGTTTGAAAACACAGCAGAATTATATGATGGAGAAACTTTTTTTGGAGATGCTGATAAAACTGTAACCATTAATCGTAGTCCTATACTGAGGAAGGTTGGAGCATCTAATGTAACCTATGAGAACAAAATACTTACATGGACTATACATGTAAATGAAGCCAACCACCCAATAAATAGTGCTATTGTTACAGATACAGTTCCTGACGGCTTAAACATTACAGAAAACGATATTCAAGTTTATGATGCAAGTAATTCAGATATAACTTCACAATTAAGTGTATCAGTAGTAGGAAATATAATAACTATAGATCTTGGTGACATTGGTACGGAATATAGAAAAATTGTATATACAACTGAAATTGAAAGTGATAGCTTTGATGTAAATAGTTTTTCAAATAGTGCAGGTCTCACCGGAACTGGAGTAGGAACTAATGGAAATACAAGTAATGACTCAGTAAATCCACCTAGTAATATATTTAGAAAAAATTATAAAAGCATAGATTATAATAATAGAACAATGAACTGGGAGATAAGGGTAAATCCAAGAAGAGAAGCTATTAATACATTAAAAATAACAGATACCTTCCCAAATGACGGTTTGATACTACTTCCGGAAACATTGCTAGTTGAACTAGGCGGAACAGAACTGACAAAAGATACAGACTATACATTAACACCTAACACATCAGAAGGAGAAACAGGATTTCATAAAGGTTTTATAGTAGAGTTTTTAAATCCATCACTACCTTTAAACAATAATATAAGTATTACTTACCAAACATCCTTTGACCCAGAAAAAGAAGTAAGTGGAAATTATTTATTACCGAATACCGACACTGGAATAAGTAGAAACTATATAAATAATGCATTATTTGAAGGGTCAACAATAAATGGAAATTCAATTAACACCACAAAAAATGATAGTAAAGATGTTATATCAACTTCATGGAACAGCGGTAAAAAAGAAGGAAAATTAATTAGTATAGATAGTGAAGGAAACAGTGTTGATGGATGGAAAAGTGGAAACAAAAGAAAAATACAGTGGGAAGTATATATTAACTATATTGAAGAAGAACTTGGAACAGGGGTCATTATAGAAGATATACTTGATTACAGTGGACAAATTGACATAGATAGTGTAGGGGTATATGAATATACTGTTAATACAGATGGTACTACCAGCATTAATTTAGATAATGAAATAGACAGTTCTAATTATAATGCTAGCCTAGACCAAGATGGTAAACTAACAGTAAATTTCGGCACCTTTGACGTTAATAAAAGATATGTCCTTGTTTTTACAACCAGCGTTCCTTATGTGTCTGAAAACACATACACTAATAAATCTAAATTGATAATAGGAACAGAAGAATATCCATATACAAGTACTAAGAGTTTTGATAATTATAATAAAGTACTATCAAAAGAAGCTCTAGGAGTAATAAACGATAAGGTTTTTACCGACCAGGAAGTAGATTGGAACATTACAATAAACGAAAGCTTATCAATTATAGAAAATGCTCAGATAGTAGACACAATAAGTACTGGTATGATATATAAAAATGACAGCCTAAAAATATATAAACTTGAAGGCACTGACAAAGTCCTCTTAAGTGAAGGAGCGGCCGAAGACTATACACTTTCAGTTGATACTTCGGGGGAAAATACAGTTTTAACAGTAGTTTTCAATGAAAAAATAGAAGAATATACATATGAAGTAGAATATACTACTTTAGTAATAGCAGAAACTGGAAATGTAAATAACTCTGTAGATTTTAGTGGTACAAATATTACTAATGAAACAAAAGAAAGCCAAGAATTATCGGCTGCAAAATTTTCCTGGGTAGGAGGTCAAAGCGCTAGTTCAACTAAAGGTACTATAAAATTGACAAAGGTAGATGAAGAAGGAAACACAATCACATCAGGAAGTGCAGATTTTTATTTCGGTTATATCTTCAACGGAGATTACTACCAAATAGGAGAAGATGCTTTTACTACAGACAATGGAATATTAGAAATTGATATTCCAAATCTAGACAGAACCTATTACTTTGAAGAAGTAAGTTCACCAGAAGGTTATTTAAAAATAGAGCCTGTGACTAAGGTAGAAGTATATGCTGATCCTGATGATGTCGATAAAATCTATGAAATACAAGTAGAAAATACACAAATCAAAGCAGACATAAAGTTTAAGAAAGTAGATGAGTGGGACCAACCTATTGAGGGAGCAGAATTCGGATTATATGATGAATCAAATACTCAAATTGCTACTGCTTCAAGCACGGAAAATGGTAATGTGTTATTTGAAGACATACCTTATGGAGACTATACTATAAAAGAAATCACTCCAGCAGTAGGTTATTTGACAAATGTAGAAGTACTAGAAGCTTCTATAGGTGATGATGATGACGGATCAACTATATATGCAAAACCTGAAGGAGTAACTGCAGAAGGTATATACTCTATGGAAAATATAGTTAAAAAAGGAAGTCTTATTATTACAAAGGTAGACCAAAGCGACGCTGACAGAAAGCTCAGAGGTGCTGAGTATTCAATTTTCAAGTTGAAAGGTGAAACTGAAGTCTATGTAGATACTATTACAACCGATGAAAATGGTACAGCAGAATTAACAGATATTCCTTACGGTAACTATATTGCTAAAGAATCAAAAGCACCAAGTAGATACTACCTAAACACAGAAGGTCAAGCTTTCGACATAATCAATAATGGAGATTCCATATCATTGACCTTTGAAAATAGAAAGAAACCTTCAAATGTTGAGGAAACTACAGGAAGCATTACGATAACAAAATCAGACAGCGAGGATGAAGAAATGTTACTAGAAGGAGCAGTTTTTGAAATTAGAGATTCAGACGATAATGTTGTAAGAATCATTGCTACGGGAACTGGTGGTAAAGCAACAGCTGATGAATTAAGTTTGGGAAGATACACTATAATTGAAACCAGTCCACCAGATGGATATATGGCTGATGAAAGCGAACTGGAAGTATTCTTGGGGTATACTTTAGATTTACAAGTTGAAATTACAAATAAAAAACTAGATGAAGAGGAACCTGAAGAACCAATAGAACCAGAAGATCCTGAAAAACCAATAGAACCAGAAGATCCAATAGAACCAGAAGAACCGGTAGACCCAGAGGACGAAGGTACGGTAGTATACGAACCAGAAGATCCAGAAAATGAAATTATTGAAATAGTAGATCCTCCTGAAAATGGAGATGTAATTATTGAAGATGGCAAAGTTAAATACACTCCCGATGACACATACGATGGAGAAGATAAAATAGTCATAAAAGTAACAAAAGATGATGGAACAGAAGAAATAATTACAATAGAAATAAATGACGAATTAGTTCCACTAGATGATTTGGTTGAATTACCAGATTTAGGAGTTGAAACAAATAGACTACTATACTTCTTAATTTCCATAATATCAATAGTAGGGCTAGTGTTGACAAGAAAGAAAACTTCAGTTTAATAACTTAAACCAACGAGTAAGGATGGATATTATTTCCATCCTTATTTTAAGTGCGCCCGGCATGGGTGCAATCTAATGGGTGAAAGTCCCAAGTGCGGGTTGATAGTGCCAAGCACATAGCCAAGAGCAAGGGTGTCCTCGGCGACGAGGAATCTGAAGGAAGCTGGAGGCAATCTTCTGGTCTGACGAACAGAAATCACATAAGGCAGATGTAGATTGGGTAAGGTTGCTTAACAAACCAAAGCCCTAAACTATCCGGAAGTCTACAATGTAAATGTGGCAGATATATGGAAGGAAAGATTGCATTCTTACCCGGGGAGGTCTCATGGACATGACCAGTGCGATAAAACATTCGCGGTTATGGTTGAAACAAGATTTGTCATGAGAAGTCAGCCGAGGTCATAGTACTAATGCGGTTGCAAACGTGTTGGGAAGGACTGAACTTTAGGAGATGTGAGTAAATGAATGTGACCAAGAATGAAATTAAGGACAGACAACTTCATAAAGAAGGCTATCTGCAAAGGGAATCTGCGGAACAGAAAGAGTATGCAGAAGTGTCCGCTCATTTGAGGATTACTGAAAACAACCGCATCATCACAGATTTTCAGACGGACGAACTGTTGGATGAGATTTTACACAGAGATAATCTGAACAAGGCATACAAGAAAGTAAAATCCAACAAAGGAGCAGGCGGTGTCGATGGGATGAGCGTAGATGAACTTCTAAGTTTTCTCAAAGACAACCAAAAGCAACTTGTCCAGAAGTTAAGGGATGGGAAGTACAAACCCAACCCAGTCCGAAGGGTGGAAATACCCAAAGAGACAAAAGGCGAAATGCGGAAGCTGGGAGTTCCAACAGTGGTTGACCGAGTATTTCAACAGGCAATCACGCAAATACTCTCCCCAATATATGAGGAGCAGTTTTCGGAGAACAGTTATGGTTTTCGACCAAAAAGAAGTGCACATCTAGCACTAAAACAATGCCAACAGAACGTAGATGATGGTTATGTATACGTGGCAGATATTGATTTAGAGAAATTCTTTGACACAGTATGTCAAAGCAAACTCACAGAAGTACTGTCACGAACCATCAAGGACGGTAGAGTAATATCTCTAATCCACAGATATCTTAATGCGGGAGTAGTAAGCAATGGGATGTTTGAAAAGACTGAAGTTGGAATGCCCCAAGGCGGACCATTAAGTCCACTGCTTAGCAATATCATGCTGAATGAGCTAGATAAGGAACTAGAGCGTAGAGGGCACAGATTTGTGCGTTATGCGGATGATAGTATGATTTTCTGCAAAAGCAAAAAGAGTGCAGAAAGAACCCTTAATAGTATCACGAAGTATATTGAAAGAAAGCTTTTTCTTAAAGTGAACCGAGAGAAAACAAAAGTTGCTTATGTAAGCAAAGTAAAATACCTTGGCTACAGTTTCTACAGATATAAAGGAAAATGTAGACTAAGGGTTCATCCGAAATCAGCTGCCAAAATGAAAGCTAAGTTGAAAGAACTCACATCAAGAAGTAGTGGATGGGGAAATGGATACAGGGCATTGAAATTGAAGCAATTCATAAGAGGATGGATAAACTATTTTTCTCTTGCAGATATGAAAGAACTACTAAGGAAATCGGATGAATGGTTACGTCGTAGAATAAGGGCAATATATTGGAAACAATGGAAGAAAATTAAGACTAGATACCAGATGATTCGGAAATTTGATTTGCCAGTGTGGAAGGTGCATGAATTAGCAAACTGCCGTAAAGGAATATGGCGGTCTACAATAATGCTTAACAGTGTACTAACAAACAAAGAAATAGCCAGCCGTGGGTATTTGTCCATGACTGACTACTATCTGAAAACATGTGAAAACTAGAGAAGCGCCGTATACCGAACGGTACGTACGGTGCTGTGAGAGGTCGGTAGATGAAATAATCATCTACCTCCTACTCGATTATGCATATATTAAAATACAATTAAAATGATCCTAGATTCTTGCAAGAATACCTAATAAGTCTTAAAATAAAATAAACACTTATATAAATTGAAAGGAAAAATTATGAATACACTAGCTATGATAATAGCAATTATAATGTTTATAGTAGGATTTGCCGGAACTGTGCTTCCTATACTTCCAGGAGTAGTTCTAGTATACGGAGGTATGATAGTATACGGACTCATGACTGGAATAGAAAATTTAGGACCAAAGTTTTACATCATCCAAGGACTAGCAACCTTACTGATTTTAGGAGTAGATTTTGTAGCAGCATCTATTGGTACTAAAAAATACAAAGGTAGCAAACAGGCTGCTTTTGGGGCCTTTATAGGTACTATAGTAGGACTATTTACCTTAGGACCCTTCGGTATACTTATTGGACCCTTTGCAGGAGCTATGATAGTAGAACTAATCCAGGGAAAAGACATGGACCAGGCTTTTAACTCCGGATTTGGCACTGTAATAGGAAACATAGGTGGTACTATATTTAAACTACTGGGAGAAATCGTGATGATAGCATATTTCTTTATAAAAGTATTTTGATAAAAATCTATACATAATTGAAAAACACCACTTATCAATGTATAATTCTATATGGGAAATACATTATGAGTGGTATTTATTTTGAAATTATAAATAAAAAAATAATACAGAGGGGCTTTAATGAGAGAAGAAATAACTAACCTAATAAAAGACTATGTAAAAAAATATCAAGAAGAAAAAAATATAGAGACCAGCTGGAGAGAACCAGTAGTCAAATTTGGTAATGCTGAAGATGAAATGTTCAAAGAATTGAAAAAAGTTACCCATGAAGATCATCTTATGCCGGAAGATTTATTAAAAGGGGCAGAATCGATAATTGCTTTTTTTATACCCTTCGCCAAACCAATTCCAGATACAAATATAAAGGGAAGATACAGCTCGAGAGAGTGGGCGGCAGCATACATTGATACCAACACCTTAATAGATAATATAAACCAAGAAATAAGAAGTTTTCTAGAAGACAAGGGATACAAGTCTGCATTAGTGCCGGCTACCCACAACTTCTCTACTGAAACCCTTATGAGTCACTGGTCCCATAGACACGTTGCTTATATAGCAGGGCTGGGAACTTTTGGCATCAACAATATGCTAATCACTGAAGCTGGATGCTGTGGTAGGATAGGGACCCTAGTTACTGATCTAAAATTAGAAGCCGACGATAGGATAGAAGGAGAAAACTGCCTTTATAAACACAATGGCACCTGTGGGATATGTGTAGGCAAATGCCAATTTGATGCACTGAACCTTGATGGGTATGATAGGAGAAAGTGTTACGGTATACTATTGGAAAACGATGAACATTACAGTGACATGGGACTTACAGACGTTTGCGGTAAATGTGTTGTAGGATTACCTTGTTCCTATAAAAACCCCGTAAAATAAGGCAACAAACACTAAAAAACAAAATTGTTTTATATGTAACGAAATATTAATATTATTTGACAGAAACCTAACATATTATAAAAAAGCAAAAAAATATTTAAAAAATTAAACGTATTTATTTATCTAATATCAATAATAAAAAATAATTTAATAAGGTATATATCCTGAATTAACTAATTAAAAAAATGAATAGTGGCAATAACCCATTATTCCTAAGTAAACACAGTCTGTTAATTATTAAATTACTTGACTTTTGTATCGAAAAATTGTATATTTTTTATAGAAACGTTTTCAGGATACAGGATACCACAAAAAAAGGGGTTAAAAATGGAACAATTCAAACTTGAAGTTGGAAATTTTAAAACAGTAAGAGATGCAGTTTTCGAAAGTATAAGAAGAGGTATTCTTAATGGATATTTTAAACCTGGAGAAAGAATAGTTGAAAGTCAACTAGCAGAAAAAATGAATGTCAGCAGAACCCCAATAAGAGAAGCCTTAAGAAGACTGGAAGTAGAGAACTTAGTAGAAAATCTACCTAGAAAAGGAGTTATCGTTTCAACACTTAAAGACTCTCAAATAGTTGAAATATTCAATATAAGAGGTGCTTTAGAAAGCTTGGCTGTTAACTTAGCAATTGATAATCTAGACGATGAATTACTAGAAAACCTACAAAGATGTATAGATAAAATGTCGGAAGCAATTGATAAAGAGGACATTGAAAAGCAAATAGAGTACAACACAAAATTCCACGAACACATATTATGCAAAACCAACAGCCCAATGTTGGTAAACATGCTGCATAATTTAAAGGAACAAATCCAAAGATATAGATACAGATCCCTATCCTTAGAGGGAAGACCAGAAATCTCTCTTAATGAACACAAAGATATACTAAAGTTTATTAAACAAAAAGACAAAGAGAAAGCTGAGAAGTATATCAGAGAACATATCAATAAAGCTGGAGAAGCTTTAATCAAAAAACACAACCTAAATAAATAAGTCAAAAAAATATTGGCTTTATAAATAGTTTAAAATTTTATCTTAACTGGATACGGTATCCAGAAAATTGGTTAACTATTGATTTAATTGGATACTGTATCCTAAAATAAGAAAGTAGGTGGTTTTTCAAAACAAAATTAGCATGTATTTTAAAGGGAATTCTAAAAAAAATTATATGGAGGAATTAAAAAATGCTAAACAAGAAAAAAATATTAAGTGTATTAATGATCTTTGTTTTTATGTTTTCTGTAATCGGAACTGGATGTTCAGCAGATGATCCAACGGCAAACTATCCAGAAAAACCATTAAACTTTATGGTATGGGGATCACCAGGTGGTGGAAGTGATATTTTCGGTAGAACTTTAGGTAAGGCAGCAGAATCTCATTTTGGAGAACCTATGGTAGTTGAAAATAAACCAGGCGGTGGTGGAGCAACAGCAATGGCTGAAATGTCTCAAAGAGATCCTGATGGATACTCTGCACTAGCTGTTACTACAAATTTAGTTCTTACACCACTAACAAAAGACACACCTAATAGCTACGAAGATTTTGATCCAGTAATAATGATAGGTACTGATGCGACTATGATAGTTGCACAAGCTGGAGGAGAATTCCAAAGTGTTGAAGATGTACTAGAAGCAGGAAAAGAAAGAACTCTTAAGTGGGGAACTTTTGGAATAGGAACAACCGACCACGTAGCAGCAGCTCTATTAGTAGAAATGACTGGAATCGATGTTGACTTCGTACCATTTGACGGTGGTGGAGAAGCTATGGCATCATTACTTGGTGGACATATCGATCTTCTAAACGGTAACCCAAGTGAAGTTGCAACTCAAATAGAAGCTGACCAACTAATAGGTATTGGAATATTCAGTGAAGAAAGATTAGAAAAATATAATGATGTGCCAACATTAAAAGAAAAAGGTTACGACATTATAGTTGAAACTTGGAGAGGAATAGTAGTACCAAAAGGTACACCTCAAGAAGTTAAAGACAAGATGTTTGATGCATTCTCTAAAGCATGCGACGAAGAAGAAATGATTGAATATTTCAACCAAAATGATATAAGTAAAAATGTTAAAAATGGAAGTGAGTTTTTAGAATTCATAGAATCTCAACATAATTTCTTCCAAGAAACTCTAACAGAGATGGGAATAATTTAAATTTGAATTTAATTAGGGGGCTGTCGGAAAACAAGGAAATTTAGCTCCTGATTCATAAAAAAGTGAAACCTGCTAAAATTACAGCTTTTTACAGTTGTAAAC